>Ga0187884_10000457_pt1 | contig 41256 bp, 32 predicted proteins | sample June2016WEW_20_4_FD_132983 | JGI IMG/M metagenome (GOLD analysis project Ga0187884, IMG submission 132983) | Peatland microbial communities from SPRUCE experiment site at the Marcell Experimental Forest, Minnesota, USA - June2016WEW_20_40 | ecosystem: Environmental > Terrestrial > Soil >...
ACCCTTTCAAGTGGGTGAAGACCGCGGACGAGATTCTGACGAAGATTGCCCGCTTCTGCGCTGACACCGTGGCTCGCCATGGCTAGTCGCTTATTACGCGAATTTAGGTTACGGCCGACTAGCGACTCCCGCTCTGATGGGGTATTCTTCCCAGCAAGATGACGCATGTTGAGTTGGAGATCCCCGACGAGGTGGCGAGTAAACTGCGCGAGCGGGCTGAGAAGCTCGGGATAAGCGTCCCGCGGTACGTGGAGGAGATCGTGCGCCGGGATGTCGCGGCCGGCTGGCCGCCGCGGTTCTTCGAAGAAGTGGTCGGTGGATGGAAGGGCACACCCCTATATCCCTTGAACTAATCTCGCAGCCGCGAGAAGCGACGTCGCGTTCCTCGCTCCCTACGCCGAAGGCGTTGCGCATCGTAGCCTAGGGTTGCCGCATGTTTTCGCGGCTACCCTGGGGTGAATCGCCCGAGCACCTTGCAACCCCGAAGGGGTTGCGTCCCGTCGGCCCAATCGCGCACGAACCTGCGTCTTGCGTAACCCCTTCGGGGTAGGAAAAGGATTCGGGTCTGCTTCCCAGGGTAGCTGCTGCGCAGCAACCCTGGGCTGTGTTTCGTTACGCCTTCGGCGTAGTCTGCGAACCCAGCGTCGCATAGGTTAACCTGATGTGACAATAGATGAGTCTGTTTCCGCGCTGCGCATTGAGACTAACCACAATTTGGTAAGATGGCACTGGCGCTGTAGTATTCCCCGTGCAGAATTACTACTCAGGCAACGAAGGAGGAGCCGATGCAGGTACAAACGGTTCGAGGTCCGGTAGACAGCTCGCAGCTCGGCGTCACGCTCATGCACGAGCACATCTTCGTGTTCAACACCGAGATCCAGCAGAACTACCCGGAGAAGTGGAACGAAGAAGAGCGCGTCGCTGACGCCATCGCGAAGCTCAACGAGCTGAAAGGCCGGGGCGTGCAGACCATCGTCGATGTGACGGTGATCGGTGGCGGCCGGTATATCCCACGCATCCAGCGCATCGCACGCCACACGGACCTGAACATCATCGTCGCCACCGGTCTGTACACTTACAACGACTTGCCATTCTACTTTCATTTCCGTGGCCCGGGCACACCTGATAGCCCGGGGGCGATGGAGGATATGTTCATCAAGGACATCACCGAAGGGATCGCCGACACAGGCGTGAAGGCTGCCATCCTCAAGTGCGTCACCGACGAGGCCGGGCTGACGCCGGGAATCGAGCGAATCCTGCGCGCCGTCGCGCAGGTGCACCGGCGCACGGGCGTGCCGATCACCACCCACACCCACGCCCACAGCCACCGCGGCCGCGACCAGCAACGGGTGTTCAAGGAAGAAGGCGTCGACCTGACGCGCGTGATCATCGGCCACTGCGGCGACACCAGCGAGCTGGATTACCTCAAAGAGCTGATGGACAATGGCTCTACCATCGGCATGGACCGCTTCGGCATCGACCCTCTGCTTCCGTTCGAGGATCGCGTCAACACCGTGGCCGAGCTGTGCAAGCAAGGCTACGCTGGTCAGATGGTGCTGTCGCAAGACACCTCGTGCTTCATGGATTGGTTCGACCCCGGGGTGAAAGAGGCGGCGATGCCCAAATGGATCTACACCCACATCTCCGATGACGTGTTGCCGGCGCTGCGGGCGCGCGGCGTCAGCCAGGCGCAGATCAACCAGATGATGGTGGAGAACCCGCGGCGCATTTTCGAGCACGGAGGGGCGTACTGACGAGCATGATTCAGCCCTTTGACGTGAGCGGCATCGCGCGCGGAGCCGACGGCATCGCGCGGTATCTCGATCGGCCGCGCTCGTTGATCGAGATGCTGCGCCAGACGGTCGACCGCGTCCCGGATGACGAGGCGCTCGTCGAATTGGGCGGCGGGCACGTCACCTACCGGCAGCTCTGGGACCGCTGCGCCCGCGTCGCCGGCGGCCTGCACGCGCAGGGAACCCAGCGCGGCGACCGTGTCGCCAACCATCTGCTGAACGGGCTGGACTGGGTGTTCGGGTTCTTTGGCAGCCTGATGGCGGGCGCGGTGGTGGTGTCGGTGAACACGCGCTTGGCTCCACCCGAGGTCGACTATGTGATGAAAGACTCCGGCTCACGTTTCGTCCTCGAAGAGGGGCAGCCGCTGCCGGACGGTTCGCCCTTCGTCGTCGAAAACCTCGGCCCCGATGATCTTGCCGCACTATCCTACACCAGCGGCACCGCTGGCTTCCCCAAAGGTGCGATGACGACGCACGCCAATTTCCTGTCGAACACGGAGAATGTGCAGCGGGTGACGGGACTGCCGGCCGACGGGCGCGGCATTCGCAACTTGCTCTCGGTGCCGCTGTTCCACGTTACCGGCTGTAATAGTCAGCTCCTGCCGACGCTGGAGCATGGCAGCACCTTCGTGATCATGCGCGCCTTCGACGTGCAAACGTTCCTGCGTGCCGTTCGCGACGAGCGCATCAACCTGCTGGTCTCCGTGCCGGCGATCTACTGGTTCGCGATCCAGCAACCGAACTTCTCCGAGTTCGACATGTCGGCGGTGCGTTGGGTGAGCTACGGCGGTGCGCCGATCGCGCCGGCGCTCGTCCATCAGATCATGCAGAAGTTCCCCAACGCGCGCGTCGGCAACGGCTTCGGCCTCACGGAGACGTCGTCGATCAGCACCTTTTTGCCGCACGAGTTCGCTGCCGAGCACGCCGACAGTGTCGGCTTCGCCGCGCCCGTGGTTGATCTGGACCTACTCGAACCCGATCCCGAGAGCGGCGTGGGAGAGTTGTTGGTGCGCGGCCCCAACGTCGTGAGCGGGTACTGGAACAAGGCGGACGCCACGGCAGAAACCTTCACGAACGGCTGGCTGCACTCCGGCGACTTGGCGCGTATCGACGCGCAAGGGCTGACGTACATCGTCGACCGCAAGAAGGACATGATCGATCGCGGCGGTGAGAACGTGTACTGCGTCGAGGTGGAGAACGCCCTGCAGGCGTATCCGGCGGTGTTCGAGGTCGCGGTGGTCGGCGTGCCGGATCCGATGATGGGTGAGAAGGTCGGCGCGATCATCGTGCCGGTGCCGGGCCAGCAGATCGACCCGGCAGAGGTGAGGGAGTTTGCGCGGCAATACCTGGCAGACTTCAAGATCCCCGAGTACATCGTCGTCCGCAACGAGATGTTGCCGCGCAACCCTGCGGGCAAGGTGTTGAAGCCCGCGCTGCGCGAGCAGACCCGCTGGGGCAAGCCGCTGCGCTGAGTGCCCCAGCCCGCTCCGCGAATGGTACCGGGTGTCACCCGGTACCCCGCGAATCTGCTGCTTGACAACGAGCAGCCGGCCGATGGATACTGCCGCCGACGTCATGCGAAAAGGGGATCTCATGAAACCACTCGTAGTAAGTGCCAGCGCCGTAGCGCTGCTGGCGGTCACGGCCTACGCCAAGTGTCCGCCGGACTCGGTGCTGGTGGGGGCGCTGTGCGTCGACAAGTACGAGGCGAGCGTGTGGGAGATTCCGGCCACCAACCCGACGACCACCAAGAGCAACGCGGGGCTGATCAAGAAGGTGCAGAAGGGCACGGCGGTGCAGACGAATCTGACCGGCGGTGGCGCCACGCAGATAAGCCCGTCGTCGTCCTGCACGCCGAGCTTTCCCGCGAATTTCCCTGCCAACGGGCAGTGGACCCCGGCAGCCGGCCTGACGCCGCCGTCGCCCGGCGTATTCGCCGTCTCGATTCTCGGCGTGCACCCGACCGCGTGCATCACCTGGTTCCAGGCCGAGCAGGCATGCACGGCCTCAGGGAAGCGGCTCCTGACCAACCAAGAATGGCAGCGGGCGGCAGCCGGCACGATGGAAGGAGTGGTGGGTGACAACGGCACCACGGACTGCAACACCGACAGCGTGCATGACGCGGTGAACACCGGCTCGCGGGCAAACTGCAAATCAAACTACGGCGCCTTCGATATGGTGGGCAACGTGGACGAATGGGTTGCGGACTGGGTGCCGCGATCGACCGCCTGCGGCAGCTGGAGCATCGGGAGCTCGGACCTACAGTGCTTGGCCGGGGCCGATACCTCGGGTGAGCCCGGCGCGCTGATCCGTGGCGGCCAATTGTACGACGGCGTGGCTGCCGGGCCGTTCGCCGTGAGTGGCATCAACTCGCCGTCGCTCTCGCAGTCCCTCGTCGGCTTCCGGTGTGCGCGCTAGGGCATCGGCCCGCCGCCCAGGGTAGGCACAAAGACGCCAACCCTGGGCTAAGTTGCGTAACGACTTCGGCGTAAAGAAAACAAGAATGCCGTAGGGTAAACTGCTCAAGGTAACACTTATGAGGGGCTTCCCGCCCCGCTAGCAGCCTGTCGGACTTTGCAGTTCGTAGCGACCCATCGGGGAGCGGTCCCGCCGAACTGACGCTGACCGCAGGTCCTAGGCATATGCCAGCGAATCAGACGAACCCGACCGCAAACGGCTCCACGCATACCTCGCGAGTGGAACTTTCCATCATCATCCCAGCCCGGAACGAGGGGGGAGGCATTGCTGCCATTCTGGAGAAGCTCCGCAGCCTCGAACTCGGCGCGTGCGAAATCCTCGTCGTTGACGACGGGTCCGACGACGGGACCGCCGACATCGCACGGAAACACGGCGCGCGTGTGATCCGCCACCCCTACATCATCGGCAATGGGGCGGCGGTCAAGACCGGCCTACGTCATGCGCGCGGGCGCTGGGTGCTGCTGATGGACGGCGACGGGCAGCACCGTCCCGAGGACGTTCCGGCCCTCTTGCGCGAGCGCGAGGAGTATCACATGGTGGTGGGCGCGCGTACCTCCGAAGGCCAGGCGGGCTGGCATCGGTACGCCGCCAACCGGGTGTACAACTGGCTGGCCACATATGTCACCGAGTTCCCGATCAAGGATCTGACGAGCGGTTTTCGTGTCGTCCGACGCGCCGATACCCTGCGCTTCATCGATCTGCTGCCCAACACGTTCTCATGGCCAGCGACCATCACGCTCGCCTTCCTGCGCTCCGGCCTCAGCGTAAAATATGTACCGGTGCACATGCCGCCCCGTGTCGGGCATAGCAAGCTCCGGATCTGGAAGGACGGCACACGCTTCTTCCTGATCATCGTCCGCATCGCGACCCTCTTTGCTCCGGCACGTGTGTTCCTGCCGGTCGCCATCTTCTTCCTCGGCTCTGGTCTTGCGACTTATCTCTACAGGTATTTAACCACAGGTCGCTTCACTAACATGGCGGCGTTCCTGATCAGCACAGGGGTGATGATCTTCATGATGGGATTGATCTCCGAGCAGATCGCGTCGTTACGCATGGAGAGGCTGAGCCGGCCGGAGACGCTGGACGAGGAACCGTGATCCGGCGAGCGGCCGCCAGTCAGAGTGGTGGGTAGCTCCACGAAGTCGGAAAGGGAGATTGGACCGTGAGCCCGTGGCGGGCTGCGCCCAGCGTCTGTTCGGCGGGTCCGCTCCCGTTGGTCGCTTCGTCACTGCCATTTTGAAACTTGATTCATGTGCAACAAGTTCCTGCCATCAAGTACCCTAGCCCTGGCTCGCGCCTGGTTGCTCTCGGTTCACGGCGTGCTTTCGGGCCTGCTCGCCGCGTTCCTGTGGATTTCCTTGACCGATGATCGGTTGGCGGCCCCGCAGTGGGGGGTGCGCTTATTCGCGACGTTGGCGTTCAGCTTCCTGACGCTGAATCTTCTCGCTTACGTTTGCGTCGAGGCGGCTGGCACCGGGCGGCAACGGACCCGCGCGTGCCTCGGCGGCCTGCTCATCCTGCTCTTCAGCTTGTTCGCTGGCTATCACGACAAGGTCGGGACGAGCCTCGATTTCGGCGTCGTCGCCGACAATCTGGCGGAGTCGTTGTCCACGGAGTCCCTTCGCGTGATTTTCAACTCGTTCAAGTGGAAGGTGGTTGTATTGATGGGGAGCGTGGGGCTGGCGCACGTGGTCTTCCGCTGGCGCATGGCCAGCACGGCGCCGGATACCGTGCCCCCGCGACGTCTTGGCCGGTTGGCATACGTTGCGGGTGTGTACGTGCTGGCAGTCCTCCTCCCGATCGACACGTACGACGACCTCACCTACTTCCTCAAGTCCGCCTTTGCGTCGCCCTACGTGAATGCCCCGGCACCGCCGAAGTACAAGCCGGGGACATACCCGCTCTGGCAGGACCGATTCCCACTCTCCGACCTGACAGGGGTGGTCAACGACCCCAACGTCACCGCGACGCCAAACGTGCTCCTCATCGTCATCGAATCATTCAACGCCGAATTCGTGGAGAAGGCGATGCCGATGGGCCAGGAGTACACGCCGGTCTTCAATCGGCTGATCCACCGCGGCGTCTTCGTCGAGAGGTTCTACGCAAACTCGGTACAGACGTGTAAAGGGCACTTTGCCATTCTCTTCTCCTTATTCCCCAGCTTGAGGGGCAAAGCATTCCGGCTTTTCTCCGACGTGCGGTTTCTCTCGCTGGCGGAGATTCTCCGGCGTCGCGGGTACGAGACCATCTACTTCCAGGGGTACGGTGACCTCGATTTCGACGACACGCGGTCCTTTCTGTCGAAGAACGGTTTTTCGGCAATTCGTCGCGCTCAGGACTATCTGAGTGCCCCTGAGAAGCAGGAGGTCTGGGGGTGGGGACCGGAGGACCGGCAGGTTTATGAGGGGTTTTTCCGCTATGCGGATCAGAACCGGTTGTTTGAGCCAGGCGCCAAGCCCGTGTTTGCTATGGTCGCCACCATTGCCAACCACATGAGGTTCGATGAAGTCCCGCCAGCCAAGCGGCAACTGTACCCCGAACCGCAATCGATCCGGCAAGCGTATGCCAACTCACTGCGACTCAGCGACGAGCAGCTCGGCTACCTGATCGACGAGCTGAAGAAGCGGCAGTTGCTTGATGATACCATTGTCATCATCACCTCGGATCACGCGTTTCCGGTTGGGGAGCACGGACTCACACACGCTGAAGCCGCGTTCTACGAGGAGGCCTATCGCATCCCACTGCTGGTCCTGTGGGGAAATCGATTAAAGCCGCGACGGATCGAGATGGGCGCGTTTTCGCAGGTTGACATTGCGCCGACCCTGCTGGATTTGCTGCGTGTCGGGGATGTCCACCATCACTTCGTCGGCTCGTCCATCTTTGCCGACCCCAAGGATCACAACGCGTTCTTGATCCAACCCTACGGCGGTCGCCATATCGGCGTAGTGCGACCTCCGTACAAGTACTTCCTCCAACTCCGAACCGGCGAGGAATGGCTGGTTGACCTCGACGCAGACCCGGAAGAAGCGGTCAATCTGGTGGCCGAGAAGGCCCCGCTGGTCGAGGCGATGCGCCGGCAGCTGGCAGCCGTGATGCTGAATCAGAAACTTCTCGAGCGCGGAGAAATCTGCCCGGAGGATCGCGGCTCCAGGAGCCTGTCGGACCTGGCAGTTCATAGCGACCCATCGGGGAGCGGTCCCGCCGAACCTATGCCGGCCGCAGGCCTTACCGCGGGCCGGGCGCCCGCAGGCCCGTGATCGCGCCGCCTTCCAGAGCGCTGGTGATGGTGCTCAGCACACGCTCCCAGGAGTAGTGTTCGGCCACCCACTGTTGGGACCGTGCCAATCTTGCTGCAGCGTCGGGTTGCTGCCTCCACGGCGTTGCCAGAATGGCTTTCAGTTCCCGGACGAACTCATCACCATCGCGGTACACGAAAGTGGTTTCCGTTTCCTCCGCAAAGTAGCTCAGAACCGCACAGTGCCCGTTGACCAGGAGCGGAACACCGAGAGCAAGCGCTTCGAGGACAACCATGGACAGACTTTCCGCCGGGGATGGGTTGATGACGCAGCGAGCACCCCGAATCAGTGGCACTTTCTGTTCTTCCGCGATGAATCCTACGCTCACGACCTGCTCGTGTCTGGAAACTCTCATGCGCATCTCCGAGCGGCCGGCCAGGACGAGCCGCGTCATGCTGTCACCGGCACGGCGGCAATAGTCGAGGAAGAGCGCGATCAAACGATCAACGCCTTTGCCGCGACAAACACGGCCCAGGTAGAGCACATACGGGTCGTCCGGTGCCGAGTTGTGCCGCGCGCTCGGCTCCACGGCAGAGAGCTCCGCGAGGCTGATTCCCAAACCGGCGACCACCGTCTTGGAGCGGCTGCCCGGCAGGGCGCGGTCGATCAGGTCTGCTTCTGCCGGCGTATTGGCCAAGATCAATCGCGCGTCCTGCAGCAAGCGCCTGGTGTGCTGGAAGTAGAGGGGCGGTTCGTCGTGAGCGGTTGGCACCAAGACGGAGCGCACCGCCAGCCGGCCGAGTCCCATCACCGTGGGGTAGTAAAGGTAGGTGAAGAAGAAGATCCGATCATAGCAATCGGCGTTCTGCTCGAGGTTCGCCAGGAGACCCGGGCAGTAGGGGCCTTGCAGGACGTACCAGGCTCTCTCGATCACGAGGAGCGTACCGCGCAGCCAGCGTTGCGAGCGGCAGCGCCGCAAGCGCGCCATCCGCTCGAGGACAAACACAACACGGCTGATCAGGCCGAAGACCGTCGGCCAACGCCGGAACCGCGCATGGAAGCGGCGCACGACCACGCCGTTGACGCACTCGACCCCCTGACGATACGCCCGCTTCCACGTCGTGTAGTCCCGAGCAGTCGAGGTGTAGACGTCCACCTCCCAGCCCAGCGTACCCCGGAATCGCTCGGCCCACTGGCGTGCGTGCGCCTCTGCCCCTCCAGCGACGTCCGGACCGTAACGTGGGACGACAATCGCGACTCTCACGGCCCGTGCTCGCTGCCTGGCGGCGTGATTGTCACAAACCGGGAAAAAGCACGCTCGAAACGGCTCAGGTCTCCGCTCTCGAGGCGGCGAGCTGCCGCGGGGGGCAGATTCTCTTCCTCCAGGCCGGTGACTTTCCTGAGCGAGAACCGGCCGGGAGTAAGAGTCTCCCGCAAGTGGTACTCGTGTCCGGCGTTGACTGCGAGCAGCTCGCGCTTCCCGAATGGTCGGTGCGCCGCGGAGACCACGACCACGGATTCGTCGGCTGGATCCGGTGCCAACAACGAACGGCCGCACGAGTAGAGGGCCGGGTCGACTCGAGGGCTGAGCCCGAGGACGTCCAGCAGCGTGGGGAACACGTCGGCGTGCCCCGCAACCGCAACCGGCTTGGCAGTCGATCCGGGGGCAAAGAGCAGCAAGGGCACGCGCGTTCTGGCATTGATCAGCCGAGCTGCAGAATGCCCCAACAGGCCATGGTCCCAGAACTCCTCTCCGTGGTCGGCAGTGACCACGAGCACGAATCGGTCCTCCCCAGCGGTGCGGTCGGCCGCCGCTGCAATCCACGCAAAAATGTGATCTGTATAGCGCACGCTGTTCTTGTAACGATTGAACACCTCGGTACGGAAGCGGGCAAGCTTGTGGTCGCCCATGAAGTGGTCGTAATTCACGGGTAGGACCGGTCGGTCCACCTCGAACTCTGGCGGATAGTAGTAGTTGTGGTGCGTGGCGTGAAAAAACAGCAGTAGCAAAAAAGGCTGCCCCGGATCCCGGCGAGAAATCTGCTCCTCGCCCCAGCTCGCGAGATCCTCGTCGTCGTTGTAGTCGCCATGATCGGCAAACTCGTGGAATTCGTCGAACTGAGAAATCCAGAGGTCCGATTGGGACCACCCTCTGAGACGAGCCGCACATCCTCCCAGTAACTGATAGCCGTTGCGCTTCAGGGTCGACAGCGGCCACGACTCCGACCCCTGCTTGGCGACGAGGTCTATATAGAAGCCATCGAGTCCGTACATCAACGAGAACAGACTGCTGGCCGTCTCGTGACTGCCGGCGAAGTGGTACTTGGGGACGATGCACCCCTCCCGCTTGCTGAAGGCGTACAGGTGAGGGGTGAGCTCCTCGGTGAGTATGTCCGCCCGGAACGATTCGAAGACCACCAGGATTACGCTCTTGCGGTTGCGAAGTACGGGGTCTGCCGGGAGGGACGGAGCCGGGTAGGTGAGCGTCACGTCGACCTGCGGCAGGAATGGCTCGCAGATGCTGCGAAAGAAGGGCAGCACCTCCAGGAAAGCCGGGTGAGTTTTGACGGCGCGCATGGTGCACCAGCTCCACGCCAGGGCGGTCGTCACGACCAGTGCCGTGGCTGCCGGCGTCACCACCGAACGCCGGCTTTTCGCTTCAGACCCTTGAGACCATTTCCGGCTCGCGTTCAACAGTCCAAGATTGGCGAGCCAGACTGTTGCCGCGAAGGCTGCCAAACTGAGATAGGTTGTCGCTCCTACGTTGATCTCGGCGACAAAGCCGCCGCTGCGGATCGACTCGACAACGGCGTAATCATCGAGATGAACACCCAGGAGCTGGAAGACCTTCAGATCGACGACCACCACTACCCACAGGAATGTCTGAATGAACGACGCTCCCCAAACGCCCCACCGCGCCCGGCCCACGGCACCGGCAAGTACGACACAGCCGATCGAGACGACGCACGCCAGCATGGCCAACAACGCCATGTGCAACAGGAAATGCAGCTCGTCGAGCGGATCGATGCGGTGCGTGACGACCGAGATCACCCCCCGGCTTTGCCAGGCCGCAAAGCCGACCAGCAAGGCGGTGTTGACCAGACCGGCCGCCAGGCACGGGCGAAGCGCACCACTGCGGCCGATCACCGGCGCCTCTCGACCACGGCGGTCGTATCGTCACCGCGCCCCACCGCTGAGGTCACCCGCAGGCAGCTCTCGAACACCTCGATGTAGCGCTTGAGCACAACGCTCCAATCGAACTCGCGACGGGCACGCTCGGCCGCCGCGCTTCCCAGAGCCAACCGCAATGGGGCGTCAAGCAGGAGCCTCCGGATCGCGTGCCCCATTCCTTCGTAATCGCCAGGTGCAACCAGCAGGCCGGTAGTGCCGTCCAGTACCGCCTCCGGTATGCCGCCGACCCTTGTCGCGACGGTCGGCACGCCCGCGGCCGCAGCTTCGAGGGCGGCAATGCCGAAACCCTCGATGTCGTCCGCCATCTCCAGACACGGCAATACGAAAATATCCGCACGCCAGTAGAGTGACGGCAGATCATCGTCGCTGACGGCTCCGAGGAGACGCACGCAGCTTTCGAGTCCCAAGCCGGCGACGGCTCGCTCGATCATCACCCTCGGCCGCTCTTGGTGGATCAGCGATCTCGTCGGATCGTCACCGGCAACCAGATACACGAGACCGGGAAACTCCTCGACGAGTCCGGGCAGGACGTGCTGTACGAACTCGAGGACTCCCTTCCGCCGCACGAGCCGGCCGAGCGTGAGGATGACGGGCCGCCCGGCCTCGATCACACCGCCAGTGGCTGCCCGCCATGGGCTCGACCGACGAAACCTTTCGGATCGAACCCCGGGATGCACAACAGCAACGCGGTTCATCCGTGCCGCCGTCGTCAAGAGTTCCGCCGTCTTTCGGCTGTTGGCGGTCAACATCGCGGCGCGGCGCACCAAGAACTCGAAGAGACGGCGGTGTCGTAGCCGGCCCTGGACAACCTCGGTTCCGTGTACGAGCAAAACGTAGGGGACGCCCAGGAGAGCGCTGAGGACGGCGCCGACCGGTGCCGCAACGATGCTGCTGCAGACAATGACCTGAGGATGGTGCCGGCGCGCTACGAAGAGCCCTCTCACGGTGGCATAGACGAGAAACGGCACTACTCCAGGTGCGGGACAGGCCAGCACGTCTCCTGGCTCGCGCCACTTTCCACCTTGCCCGGTCAGCAACCAGGTCGCGTTTCCCTCCGCCACCAAGCGTTCATACAGGTCTCCGACGAGACGCTCGATTCCGCCATGGGTAGTGGGGTAGTTCCACGAAAGCATCAGGATGTTCATGTTACCCTAGCAGTCTGTCGGACTTGGCAGTTCCTAGCGACCCATCGGGGAGCGGTCCCACCGAACTTACGCCGACCGCAGGTTCTAGGGCCTTACGGTAGGCCGCAACGTACGCACCAAGCATGCGGTCCATGCTGAAGAATTGTTCTGCCCGTTGGCGGTTCTCGCGCCCGAGCGAGTCGCGCAGCTCTTCGTCACGACAGATCGCCCGGATCCGTTCAGCGCACTCACTCACATCATCCGGGTGGAACAGTTGTGGTGCAGAATCGCCGATCAGTTCCGGCAAGGACGAGCCCGCGGGTGCCACGACCGGGGTGCCGCACGACATGGCTTCCGCAACGGTGTATCCGAAACCCTCGAGACGGCTCAGACTAACGTAAACGGCACAGGTGCGGTACAGGGTGACCAATTCATCCGAGCGCACAGTCCCTCGCCATTCGATGCGCGGGTGCCGCAGGAGTGAGCCGTTGCCTCGCCCAATGTACTGCAGGTGGAAGTCCGGTCCAAGAGCATCCATCAGGGCGGGGAAAAGCTCGGCGCCTTTGCGACGCGAGATGGCCCCCACAGACAGCAGGGTGTTTCTCTTGCGTTGGCAGGACGGCGACGGCTGGAAGATGCGCAAGTCGATGCCGTGGGGGACGTGGCGGATCTTGTTTGCCACGCTCGGGAACACGTCAATAGCAGCGTCGCGCGTCGCGCGGCTTGGGCAGAATATGGTGTGGGCGAGCTCTGTGGCCTGCCTCAGCCGGCGTCGGAGCAGCCCCCCGTGGTACAGCCGTTGGCTGACGCCGGTGTACGGCCGGTACCACCGGTTCAGCACACAGTGATGGATTGTGATCACAAGCGGCTTGCCAGGGGTGTGAAAGCACGCCCCCCAATCGGAGTTCGTATGAACCAGGTCGTAGCTGCGCAGCGTGCGTCGAAAACGGTCCGGAACCGCGGGTAGGAACTCGAACCACCACGGCAAGGGAAGAACCTCCGCACGCAGACCGAGACCGTTCAATCCCGCAGCCAGGCGCCGAAAGTAGACATCGTTGCCCGTGCCGCATGCGAATATGGGCATCGCGATTCTAGCGGGCTGCGCCATCGCAGTGCTGCCCGATCAGCTCGAACATACGCGTTACGGACTGCTCCCAGCTAGGAACCTCTCCCGCAACCACCGGCGCCAATACCCGTTCGCCCCGTTCGAGTTCTGCCAGCATGCTGGCGAGCGACAGCGCATCGTTGGGGTCGAAATAGATGGCCCGGTCCCCGCACACCTCTCGATGGGCCGGTATGTCGCTCGCAAGGACGGGGCAGCCGTGGAACAGGGCCTCGGCCAGCGGCAAGCCGAAGCCCTCACCGAGAGAGGGGAAGATCGCGGCGCGGGCATGCCTGTACAATGCGGCCAGTGCCGCGTCGGAAACGCCCTGCAGGGCGACCAACCGCCGCCCGACCGCCCCGTTGCTCATCACCTGTCGCCGCAGCGGTTCCGCATCCATGGTCCAACGACCGACCCAAACAGTGCGTGCCTTGCCGCCTCCTCGCCAGAACAGCTCGAACGCTTGCAGCAAAAGAGCGTGGTTCTTGCGCGGCTCGATCGCACCTACCGTCAAGTAGTACGGTTCATCCATCGCCATCGCCGCGTGGATCTCTACGCCGTCTCCTGGCAGCCGATCGGACTTTGCAGTACGCAGCGACCCAACGGGGAGCGGACCCGCCGAACAGACGCCGGCCGCAGGCCCCTCGAGGTCCCCGCCAAGCGGACACGATTCGATCCAGCAATCCGCCCGCAGCGGAATTCCGACAATGTTGACGAATCGCAGCAGTTGCCGCCGGGTCGAGCGGGAGTTGCAGATCACTCCATGCGCTTGCGGTAACCACCTGCACAGCCACTGGCTGAACACGTCTTCGGGGTCGGAGCAGAGATGCTTGTGCGTCAGCGGCAGCAAGTCGTGGCATAGTAGCACGATCCGCACCCCCTTCTCGCAGAGCCGAACGAGGAAAGCGTCGCAATCGACGTTCCAGCTGGCGTCCGGAAGGAAGAGGACATCCCCGGGCACAAATGCTGCCGATGTATCGCTGCTCGCCACGGATCTTTCACCCTCATCGAGGTGTCCCACGGCCCCCACGCAGCGCAGGTAGAACTTCGTCTGCGGCCCGAGTCGCTTGTTGTACACGGTCTTGGCGAGCAGGCGGCGGCCAAGAGCCGGCGGAAGAACGCTGGCAATCATCACCAGCAAAGTCCAGCATGACCGCACGAGACGCGCGGCGAACCAGTGTTCACGCGCGTCGCTCGAACATTGGCTCGACAGCTCTTGTTCGGCCACGACGCGGAAAGCACCTCGTGCAAACACGACGGGTGACACGTTCGGATGGCCCCGCGCCTGGCGCACGATGTTCCGCACGACCCGCGCAATGCCGCGGTCTCCGCGGGTGGCGAGTGTGTAAGTGCAGTCGACGAAGATCTTAGCCATCACGTGATCTCGAATCCCGAGATCAGCTCCCCCGCTAATGCACAGGTGCAACCGAGAGGCAGCAACCATCCACCGCCCATTGGAGAAAGAACATCAGCACAGTCGCGAAACGAAACGGCCGAGGGTTACGCTTGCGCCGGGAGGGGGCCCTCATTTCCACTCTCCTTCCGCAAACCCATGATCCCATGATCTAGCTGCCATCCCTTGTCCGCCATGAACTCATCCAGGCCTTTATAGAACAACACCTTGCCTTGATCGACCCAGACAATGCAGTCGGCAAACCGGATCGTACGCAGACGATGGGTGACAATGATGACCGTCTTGCCCGTGACCGCGGCACATAGCGCCCTCATGACATCTTCCTCGGTCTCGTAATCCAGTGCGGAGGTGGCTTCGTCGAGAATCAGGATCGACACATCTCGGTAGAGGGCGCGAGCAATTCCAACGCGCTGAAGCTGACCGCCGCTCAATTGCACCCCTTGCTCGCCGACGGCAGCGTCATAGCCGCCCGGAAGTTGTTCGATCCAATCGGCCAGCCCGGCCATGCGCGCCGCCCTTCGGAGGCGGTCGGCGTCGATCGCATCGCGCGCCTCACCAAAGGCAATGTTCTCGCCGAGCGTGGAGTCCGTGAGATAGATCGACTGCGGCACATAGCCGACCGCCCGCCGGAGTGCCGCGAACTCGTGTGGGTGGAGCGTTCGCCCGTCGATGAGTACGTGGCCTTCGGTTGGCGGAATGAGCCCCAAGAGGAGTTCCAGGATGGTCGACTTGCCACCTCCCGACGGCCCCAGGATGACGATGGTCTTCTCCACCGGCAGAGTCAGATCGACACCTGAAAACAAAGCGCCTGGACGGCCTTCGTAACGCACTCCCACCTGGCGGAGTTCGATCGTTTCCTTGGGAATCAGCACCGCACCAGTTGGAGCCGGTACGATCCCTCTCGATCGAAGAAGATCGTCGCGGATCGCCTCGAACGACGCCTTGGCCGATCGCATCTCCGTCAGTGCATGGTAGCTCTGTTGGAACGCAGGCAGTAGCTTGTAGCCGATCATTGCGAACAGGCCGGACACGGGTAGCGCCGCGGTCACACCCCCCGCGCTGCTGGCGTACAGAAGCACAATGACAACCATTCCGGAGATCGCCAGCGTCTCCAAGACGTAGTAAGGAAACGCCGCGATCGTGGCGACGCGGGCCAACTGCAGGCCCACCGCCCGGCTGGTGGCCGCGAAAGCAGCACTGTAGACCGCCTCGCTGGCGCTGAGCTTGACCTCACGCAGGCCGGAGATGCCCTCGTTGAATTTCTGCAGGCGATGCGCGTTCAACTGTGTGACCTCCTGGCTGCCCGCCAGTACCCGACGCCGGATGGTCTGCAAGATCGCGTAGTAGGATGCCGTCAGCACCACGAGTGCGCACACCGCAACCGGCCAGTTGGTCCACATGAGTAGGCTCGACAGCGCAGCAATGACGAAGATGCGACCGTTCAGCTTCAGTAAAGACGTGATGAAAAGGCGGCTCACCCGCTCGGTGTCGTTGACGACCCTGCTCGCCAGAACAGAGCTGTTGCGCGCGGCATGATAGAGCAGGTCCCGGGACAGATAATAGTCGTACAGTCGGGACGAAAACTCGGCAGAGAGGCGCTGTGCGAAGTAGTTCGCAAGACCGATGTTCAGCATATGTACCGCGTTGGCGAGAAGGGTCACAGTCACGAACAGACAAGCCAGCACCGCCAGGAACTGCGGGTCGCTGGTGCAGCCAAGGCGATCGTAGAGGGCAGCCGCCAGCGGGTACTCGCGAGTGATGGTCGGCTGCGAGAGTGCCATGAGGAACGGGAACACGGCAGACACGTTCAGCAGCTCCAGGAGCGAGCCTGCTACCATGAGTACCTGCATCAAAAGGAGGCGTCGACGCTGCTGCGGCGTCAGGAGCCTCAATAGATCTCGTATGTCGGTAAGCATGTGCGCTATCGACGAGACATCAGGCTTCCACGTTGCGCGGCTTGCGGCAAAGCACCGCCGTGCTCGACGCGGTCCATTGGCGCTTGGGCCAGGTTACATCGAGGCCAAGTGTTCCGCAAACGAATCGCGGCAAAGTGTTGGCTCTCTGCCCGCGCCCGACCTTTCCGCCCTGATCAACAGAGCGCTCAAGCCCCCAGACACGCTGCGGTGACGAAGTCGGCAAAGCGCCGTGCGTAGATGCCCCAGTCATGCTGCTGGACCCAGGCGTGGGCCTGCTCGGCCATCGCGTCGAAGCCGGCGCGCTCGGTCAACACGCGGCACAGCGCCTCTGCCACATCGTCGTCGTGGGTAGCAAGCAGCAGGTGCCGGCGCGGCTGAAGCTCGTAGCCGCGGATGGCGAAGCGCGAGGCGACCAGCGGCAGCCCTGCACAGAGCGGCTCCAGGGTCTTCAGGCTCCTGCCGCCGCCGAACGCCACCAGGTTGGCGTAGGCCGCATGCCGATCGAACAGCGCGGCCAGGTCGTCGACCGCGCCGGTTACCCGCACGCGCTCGTTGGCGAGCGCCCGCACCCGGGGGCCGGGGTCTCGTCCGGCGATGGTGAGGCGAGCGTCCGGGACCCGTCTGCGGACTCGAGGCATCACGCGGCGAGCGAGCCGGATGGCCGCCTGGACGTTCGGCTCGTAGGACATCACTCCCACGAAGAGAATGTCGCTGCCCTGGCGGTGCGACGGCGGCAGGTAGCGAAAACGCTCGGTGGCGACGCCGTTCGGCACCACGCCGACGCCGTGCGGACGCACCAGCCGCACGCGCGCTGCGTCACGCTCGGTGACCATGGTCACCCGATCAGCCCGACGCCAGCAACACCGCTCGTAGCGGTGCCATCTGGCGTAGTCGATCAGACGGCCGAGCTGGCGGGTGCGGCGGAACTCGCCCAGCCAGTAGTCCGACTCGACGTTGTGCTCGGACAGCACGATGGGCGCCCGCTCGAGCCGCACAAGCGCCTCCATGGCATAGCAGTGTTCGACCACAGCCAGGTCGAAGGGCCGCCGCCGATCCTCGTCCTCGAGCGCCCACTGGAGTGATGAGGGAAAGGACCGCGCCAGCCGGGGTGTTCGCCAGCCTAGGACCTGCGGTCGGCGTCGATCCGGCGGGTCCGCTCCCCGTTGGGTCGCTACAGCCTGCCAAGTCCGACAGGCTGTTAGCCGGCTCCGGTCCGGAAGCGACCAATGCACGCGGGACCACAGCGCCAGCTCGGCCGCGGGGAGTTCGCAGATTGACGGATCTTCCGGCGCCAGGCGGCAGAACAGCACGAGCTCGTGCGACGACAGCCCCCGAGCCAGCCGCTCGATGCGAATGCGGCCGCCCGAATTGCCCGGCGCTGGCAGGTACGGCGTGATCCACGCAATGCGCAGCATATCCGTGCCATTGACCCTACGGCTGGTTGGCTACGCCCCGCTGGCTTGGCGGCTCCCTCAGCGCTTGAGAGGCTCTCTCTAGGTTCGTACGGGCCTTCCGGTAATCCGGCTGAATGCGCAACGCGGCCGAGAAATGGCGGATCGCCTCGTCAAGCCTCCCCTGGCGCACACGGGCCTCACCGAGATTATTGTACGCCTCGGCAAATTCGGGTTGGATGTCGAGTGCTGTGGAATACTGCTGAGCGGCCTCTTCGAGCCGCCCCTCCGCTGCGAAGGTGAGCCCCAGGCTGTTGTGTACCGTGGCGCTCGTAGGGTCGATGCGCAGCGCCTCCAAGAAATGCCATTGGGCCTGATCGAGCCGCCCCTCCTGTGCGAGGGCGAGCCCCAGGTGGTTGTGCGCCGCCGCGCTTGTGGGGTCGATCCGCAGTGCCTCCAGGAAATGTTGTTTAGCCTCCTCGATCTGCCCTGCCGCGGCGAGGGTAAGCCCCAGGGTGTCCCGCGCCGCTGCATTCGTGGGAACGATCCGGACCACCTCGCGGAAGTGTGCGGCGGCTTCTTGAAGGCGCCCTTGGCTTCGAAGAACTAGCCCGAGGTTGCTGTGTGCGGGCGCGTTGTTGGGATCGATGCGAACCGCCTCGGTGTAGTGCTGGACGGCATCGTCCAGCCGCCCGGTCGCCGCAAGAGCGATGCCGAGGTTGTTGTGCGCCCGGGAGCTGTTACCGTTCTTCGCGACGACATCGGACCAAAGCGTGATCTCATCTTGCCATACGCGGTTTCTCAAGTACGTGGCGGTTCCGAGCAAGGCAATCAATACGGCGCCGATGAGAACTCGCAATATCCTTCTCTGCGAGGTCAAGGAGAACAGGGTTTGGCTTGCCAGAAGCGCGACCCCGACCATGGGGAGATAGAGCCGGTGCTCGAAGATCATCTCCAGCCCGATCACCGACGACTCGATGGCAAGCGTGGCGAAGAACCACAGAATGCAGAACGACATCAGACGGTGTGTCCTGGGACCTGCGGTCGGCGTCTGTTCGGCGGGACCGCTCCCCTTCGGTTCGCTGCTTGCTGCCAAGTCCGACGGGCTATTACCGAGGTAAATCGCCAGGCCCAGCAGGCTCACCAACGTGATAAGTGAAAACAGCGTCGTGATGGGTTCGAAGAGGCTGCGCGAGATGCTGAAATCGTGCAACAGGTTGAGCCTTGAGGGATTCGGGTAGACTACAAGACCGATGTAGAAGATGATGACCCGGAACTGGGTCAATACTCGTTCTCCAAGCGTAAAATCACGGATCGCATAGTCTTTGACTATACCTTCCAGCGGATTTCCTCCGATGTAGGCTGCAGCCACTGCTCCGAAAAGGATCGCTGCCCCCAACGTGTATCCCAAATTACGCTTGAACCAGTCTTTGCTGAGACTCCCGAAAAAGCACCACTCGTAGAGCCACACGATGACGGGGAAGATGGCCGCGGTTTCCTTGGACCCGAGCGCCAGCATCCACGAGACGAAGCAGCCGCAGTAGAGCGCCCAGCGCACCGGCCTCCGGCTGGTCCGACGGCCCCGTATGTAGAAGAGAAACGCCACGAGGAAGAACATCACCGCCAGGCTGTTCATGCGCTGGACGATGTAGGTAACGGTCTCCGTTTGCAGGGGGTGGGCGATGAAGACCATGGCGGCGAACAGTGACATTGCCGGCACTGCAGAAGCCGGAGGATGTCGTCTGCCCTGTCCCGGCAATTCGGCTTGTTGCCGGAACAGAATCAGGGCCAACAGGTAGACGAGGATTCCGTTGCACAGATGAAGGGCCAGGTTGACTAGATGATAGCCTGTAACTCGGTATTGCCCGAAGTAGTAGTTGAGAGCGAAGCTGAGATTAGCCACCGGCCGCGTCCGCAACCGGCTCCTGAAGCTTGCCTGGAGCAACCCATCGAGGCTCAAAGTCCTCAAACGGATGGAGGGCTGCGCCTCGATGTTTGGGATATCGTCGAAGAGGAAGGGGACGTTCAGCGTGTTGGAGTACAGGATCGCGCCGAGCAGGCAGATCGAAAAGACCCGGATCAGGTGAGATCGCAGAGGAGTCCCAATTCCGGCTAACATACCGGGACACCGATCGCATGAATCTGTCGCGGGCACAATTCCAGAGACCTCGGAGCGGTACCCGTGTCCGCAGCCGCATCCGACGAAGCGGCAGCCCACGGCAAGTGCGGCCTCGACGTCCAAGGCAACGTCTTGCCGCGAGCCGCTGCGGTGAGTGCCCCGAGCAGCGCCTCCTCTTTTCTTCTCGCCTTGCCAAGGAAAGACACAGAGGGGTTGCTCCGCTGTACGGTCGTTTGTAGGGCCGCCCTCTTCCGGCAGCGACTGGCGCGTCAGGTCTCGGGCGGGCAGATCAGCGGGATGGCCTCACGCTTGTTGCGGCGGTAGACGCGAAAGTCCTCGCGGTCGACCGTGATCACGCTGTGGCGGGGATACAGCTCGCTCATGCGGATGAGGCAGAGATCCGCAAGGTCCGGCTGCCGATCAGCAAACCGCTTGGCCAGCGCCGCCAGCTGGGGCAAATGAGCGCGGCAGTCGAACGCGAGGGTGATCAGGGCTTCCTGTAACATCGCCAGGACCAGCGAGACGCTGCGCAGATGGAATGCCGCTTCGGCCAGTACGGCCTCGCAAGTAAGCAACGGCTCGGTGACGCGCTCGGCGACGCTCACGGCCCACGCGTGGTGCTGGTCGGCGCGGTTGGCAAACGCCACCAGAAATCCCGTGTCGGCGATGCCTTTCACGAACGCGCAAAGCCCTTTCGCGACGACAGGTCTTTGGGGCCGCGGACCGAGCCGGCCAAGCGCATGAAGGACTGGCTTGCACTGGTCGCCTTAGCCTTCTCCAACTGGTCACGCACGATCTTACCCTGAGGGAGGCCGCTCTGGGCTGCCACGTCCTCCAACCACGTTGCCAGCTCCTTGCTAAGACGTATAGTGATTGTGTGACCCATATGGCAAGAATGTAGTCCCGCAGGGATGTGCAATCAAGAGTGTTCGCCGCTCGGGGCTGGAGGGTGCCAGTCGGTCAGCCCCGCGTCTCGACCGGTGACCGGACGGCCGCGAGAGAGCGCAGCCCACCAAGGCAGCTATACGGCCGACGATCCGAGGTCGGTCTACGGCGATCCTGTACTTGCTGGTTTCGTACTCGAGCCGCGGCGGCTCTGGGATTGACCGCAGACTTGCACTTCGAGGGCGGGCGGCGCCAACCCTGCTTCGCGTTGCTCTGCTGCGTTACAGCAATATGAGTTGACGCGGCCTTCGTCCTGCGCTCGAACGCCGGTCGCCGTGGAGACCCGAGTCCCGCACCGTCTGGCCACCGTTGTCGGGAACGTGTTGCGATTCTTCCGCTACGAACTCATTGAAACCGGGACCCGCCACGGCGTGCTCCAGCACTCGTGCCTGCTCGTCCAGGCGCCGAATGGCCGCGAGTTTGTCGTCGTTGCCGAGCTTGGCGTGGTCTACTGCCGCGCGCATCACACGGATGGTTTCGTCGTACACTTTTACGGGAACCGGAAACGGATGGCCGTCTTTGCCGCCGTGCGCCAGCGAGAAGCGGGCGGGATCGGAAAAGCGGCACGGCGCACCGTGCACCACTTCGCTGACCATGGCGAGCGCGAAAATGGTGCGCGCCCCCACTCCCGGAACCAACAGCAGCTCGGCAAAGTTCCGCGGCCCGCAATCGGCCGCCACCGCCAGCGTGGCGCGCAGCCGGCGCAGCAACACGTCGGAGAAGCGCACGTCGTGGTGTGCCGGCATGGACAGGTGCGGTGAGGTGCTGCTGTCGCGCAGCCTGTGCAGCGCCGTCAGGATCCGGTCCGGATCGCCGCGCACCAACTCGACCTCGCAGGCGCGCGCGTCGGCGGCGCGGCGGTCCGTCAGGTTCACGATCTCGCCCTGATTGGGTCCTTCGATCGCGGCGTGCGGCTGGTCGACGAAGCTTTGTAGGCCTTCCGACAGCCAGTGATAGCGCCGCGCCTGCCGGCGCTCAACGTTCATCCCTTGTTGCACGATGGTCCAGGCGCCTTCGTCGGTAACGACGAAGCTGTGCAGGTAGAGATCGAACCCGTCCTGCACCGCGGCGCTGTCGACCTTGGCCACCAGCCGGCTGGTGCGCGCGAGGCGATCGCAATCGATACCAACCTGCTCGCCGACCGCTATCAGCTCCGCCGACGTGTTGCGTGAGTGCCGGCCGCGCCCGCCGCAGACGTGGATGCCCAGCTCGTGCTCCACCGGCACCAGGCCGCGCTTGAGCGCGCCCATAACACTGGTGGTGATGCCGGACGAGTGCCAGTCCATTCCCATGACCGCGCCGAAAGATTGGAACCAGAACGGATGGGCGAGGCGGCGCAGGAACTCCTCGCGGCCGTAGTGGTGGACGATGGCCTCGACGACGACCCGTCCGAGGCGAGCCATGCGCGCACCGAGCCAGTGCGGTACTTGGCCGCTGTGCAAAGGAAGATCCGCGCTGCCGGTCCGTAGGGCCATTGTGAAAGTTTAGATGCCGACACCCTCTCTCTGCAAGCGCCGGAGGCGCTGCTGTGGCCTCCAAGGAACGAGGGCAGTGTGCTTATTACGACACTACTCTTCGGGGAGCTTTTGCCATGCTTCTTCGGCGATTGGATCCCACTCGGCCGACGACTCCGGTTTGGCCGGCCTTGCCGAGCACGGTATCGGTCTCGTCAGTATCCGAGTGCAAACAACAGGGCAGTGCGGATTTCGGTCATGCGATGCGCGCTCAGAGTGGTGATCAGTGCCCCGATGCGGCCGCGTGCGACAGTTTGCACGTGATCCAGGTTGACCGCACATTCGTGCGCCATGCCATCACCCGCGCCGAGTACCACCTCCGAGGGGATGTCACGCACCGTCGAGGTGATCGGCGCGACGGTCACCTCTCCCAGGTAATCGAGCGCCGACTCCCGAGTGAGAAGCACCACCGGACGCTTCTTATCCGGCGCCTGAAACCGATACCAGCGGACTTCGCCGCGCCTCATGGCTCGGGCCACGCCTGCTCAGGCTCCCAGACGTCGAACTCGCCGCGCCGTACCGGCTTGGCGCCGTAGCCGCGACGGTGTTTTTCCTCCAGCCGGCGCAGCTCCAAGTGGCGCAGCGCCGCGCGCAATGCCTGCCGGGCAAAGCCCGAGCGGGTGGTTCCCAACTTGCGTGCGGCCCGGTCGACTTTCGCGACCAACTCTTCTTCCAGCGTCATCTGCACGGTTCGCATGATCGCTGCTTACCACCATAGCTATAGCTATTCAAATCCACATCGAAGTGGCGGCGATTTCCCGCCGTCGACTCCTGACGGTTTCTCTGTTCAGGGCGCGATCAGGATCACGTTCTAGGCAAAGTCGACGACGTAAACCGTATGGCGACAGAACTCAGCCTGGCGCCGGGCGTATTTTCATTGCACCTGGCTGAGCGAAGTTCATGAATACTGCTCAGAAAATGCGCCACCCTGGCAGAGCGCAACCACAGCTCCGTTGGGCCCGAGTAGCGGCCGCACGCACCCCTCAGGCAGGGACCGTCCCTCGCAGGCCGACTTCGTGCTTCTCGTAGCCGCGGTTTCAACCGCCGGGCAGGATGGCTCTCTTTATGGGGATGGAGTCGGCCCCGTAATCGTAAAAGTCCGCGACATGAAGGTTCGCTTGCCCGTGTCACAGCCGTTCATGAAGAACACCCGTCCCGAAGCGGAGGTGTGATCCGCCGCAGCTCCGGGCGACACGAACGAAGGATACCATCCGTCAAACGCGGCGCCGCTTTCATCTATGCCGCACGCCTGGATGGCCCTGGTTCATTGGTTTGTACTAATCGTGAAAGCGCGCGACGAGTATTGGCGTCCCGGGGGTGGCGTATTATCGGTCTGGCAACCGTACAAGTAAAATACATATCCGGTCGTCGAAAGGTGACCGGTTTTAGCCCCCAGCGACATCAAGGTTGGATAGAAGCCTTTGTAGGAACTGCATCCGCCGGATTCGTCGAAGGGGGTCCAGGAGCCGGTGATTTCCTGCGGTGGAGTCCACTGCGTCGGGTCCGAGAGGCTGTAGCTGGTGGAGTAGAACCAGGCGCCGCCCCGTGGGGCACCGGCGACTTGCCCGAGAGCAGGGTCGCCTGGCGAATCGCAGACGAACGTCAACAAATATTGTTGCGTGGCGTCGACGTAGCTGATCGACGCCCCGTATCTGAGTTGCGAGGGGCCCTCACAGTTCGAGAAAGAACCAGCTGGAAAGATGGGGGTGTCGTAGCCGCCCATGCCAGCACTGGTGAACGCGTGCCCATTCCATTTCAGAAAACTGAGCGGCGCGGTCCCGCCGTTGAGCTGGGCCCGCGCGATCATCAAACCGGTGTTCGACGCGTTCGGATCCGTCAGAACACCCGTGCCCGCTTTGTAGTCGTATACGGCGTAAATATACTGGGCGGGATTCGCGCCGGCATCGTCCACGAACGCCGACATTTCAGAATCGCCCATGGAACTCGGAATGGACGTCCCCAAAGCCATGGCCGTGCCGATGGACACCGACGGGCTCAGAACCGGGTAGCGGCCATAGTTCGCCGACGGTGTGGTCGTGCAATCGTTGCCGATGCAAACGGAACTGCCCAGCGCGCCCGTGGTGGCTCCGGGCCCCTGGGACGAGTTCTGCCCAGGCAATTGGACAAAACTGAACCCACTTTTGCCGCGATAGGTGGGCCAAGTGCGGCCAAAGTCCCGGGATGTGGCGATGCCGACCGAGGAGTAAAAGTTGTTGCCGTTGTTAGAACCGCCGGTAATGCCGAAGCAGGTGTTGGTTCCCTCATAGACCATGAGGAGGTTACCAGGAGGGCTGGTGGGATCGACGACCAGGGATCCCGGAGCGGCATAGGTCAGATCGAAAGTCGAGTCCTGGTGGGCGGGGTTGCCATCGGCGACCGTCGGGCAATTCGGACCGGTCGGGGCAACGAAAATCGTGCCGTAACCGGAGCCGTAGGAACCGTAGCCATCCGTTTTTGGGAAATCCAAAGTCCATTGGCCGTTCTTGTCAGGCCCGGAGCCGCCGGACAAGACAACCACGCCCGTGCTGGGCGCACCCCCTTCTACGCGGCTTGCGACGAAGAACAGGTAGTCGTTGTTCGTTTGCAAAGCGCCCGGCGCAAAGATCGACTGGTGCTCATCGGAGATGCCGACCATGCCGTTATAGCTGTTGATCGCATTGCCGCTGCCATCGGGAGCGAGGACAATCTGGTGGGTGTCGAAACTGCCGCTGGGGCAGCTTCCGGGCGAGCCGCTGCCGGTAGTACAAACGGATATCGAAACAATCGATGTTGGCGGCGGACACCTGTTGAGCGCCTCGTTCACCGCCGCGAGGATCTCGTCGACGGTGATCTGGCCGTCATGATTGGCGTCACCTGCCTCACACGCAGTGACCGGGGTGTTGCCGAGGGCGATGTTCACCATCGTGAGAATCTCGTCCACCGTGACCTGGCCGTTGTGGTTGCAGTCCCCGGCACAAGGCATTGGGGTGGCAGTCGGAATCGGAGCGGGGGTCACGGTACTTGTTGCAGTCAGTGAAGGCATGGGAGTCACATCGGTGGAGAACGTCGGTGTGAGCGTGAACGTCAGCGTGGACGCCGGTGTCTTGGTCGGAGTGGCGCTGGCCGTCGGGGTAGTGTCGCTGGGTGTCGGCGAAGACGTTGGAACCGGCGAGGTTGGTGTCCTAAGGTTGATCTGTGTGATGTTGAAGTCCGATTCCATCATGACCACGGCATATGGGTTCCAGGTTGCGAACATGTAGAAGAGTTGCAGAGTGCTGCCGGAGATGATGGTGAAACGCTCGACGAAGGTAGGTGCGTAGGCGTCGCCGCGGGTGGTGGTGGGATCGTTTACCGTCTGGTCGCCGATTGTGGGACCGGCGGGGCCGGCGGAGTTGGGAGCGGAGGTGACCCCGGCAGGCATGGCGCTGGGGCAATCGTTCTGAGCCGCGATCGCGTAGTAATAAAAAATGAAATTCCCCAACCCTTTGTCGCGGCAGCCGTTGAAGACGAGCTGAGGCGTGCTCCACGGACCCCAAGGCTGCGGAGCATACGTGAAATACATGCCTTCGGTTGAGATGGAACCGCGGCCCCCGTCGTACACCATGAGCCAGAGGCCGAGCGGCTGCGAATAGAAGACGGAAGCATTGCTGATGGTCGGGTTGGCCGGGTCGAGGTCAGTGACAATGGGTACCGCGCTCGATTCGCTTGAGGACCAGGTGGGCTGACCATTGCTCATACCCGAGAAATAGCGTGTGGCGCTGTTCCCGTCCTGATCGACGCCGCTTGCGAACTCGGTCGAGGGGATGATGGACAGGTAAACGTTGCTAGCGCGAAACGCTCCCACGCCAAAAATCAACATCACCGGTTCAGGCGATACCGGTGGAGGAGTACCCAAGACGCCCGCCGGTGCCAGGTAGAATGTCGGCCCGACGAAATGTCCGTTGGGCAAAGTCGATATGGTACGTCCCGAGGTGAACGTCTCCGTGGTCTCGTCGAAAGTCGCCAGGACGGAGTAATCGTGACTCTGGTCGTTATTGCCGTCTCCCAAGCTCACGTTGCCGGTCTTGATGCCCAGATAGATCGTGCCATTCAGGCTGACACCGGCATGCGGAACATTGTCGACTCCCATGTCGACGGCCGTTCCATCGGGTTGAGGCGGCGGCAGGACTTCAAGGCCGTGCGTTCCATTCAGGAAGAAATTGAGCAGCAGTCCATCCGCCGCGCTCGTGGTGGTGCTTCGGGCGATTGGATCGTGGGCGCCCCATAGGAACGAATTCTGCACGTTGGTCCAGGCGCTGTACCCGGCCGCTCCGATGGTGTCGCCGAAGGTGACGATCAGTTCGCCGTTGTGCTCGAAGGCGACGGGGACGTCGTCCCCCAAAACATCGGCCTTCGTCGCCGTCTGGCTGACGGTCGGGTTACAGGTCGGCGTCGCGTTACCGATGGTCGCATCCCACTGGACCCAGTCACAGTCGCCGTTGATCTGATAGAGCTTGTGAGAGCTGCCCGGTATATAGCCGAGCGAGACGCCGCCGCCCGTGGCCTGCGCCGCCGCCGGTGGCGTCAGAACGATCGCCGCCAGAAACAGCAGCGCCGGCATGGCGCCCAGCCCGCGCAGGAAGATCCGTGATTTAAGCGTCATCTTTTTGATCAGCATGAGAGTCAGTTCCCTCCATTTTGGTTTTCGCAGACGGCCCAACGCAGGCCATTGGTAGGGCCGGGCCCGGACCGATCCGCTGCCAGCCGCTCTACTGCGACCGTCTGGAGGTCCGTCGTCTCCAAGACCACGGTTCCCATCTGCTGTCCAACGATCTTGCCCGCCGCGAAGACGAAGAAGGAGTCAGAGCCGGATGCGAGTGGAATGACTGTCGTGTGCTCGTCGGGGAAGCTCTGTAGATTGCTGGGATACGTCAGCGCCCCGTCAGATCCCACCGAAAACGTAATTCCCAGGGAATCCTCCGCACCCGTTTAACGCATTGTTCACCGCCGCGAGAATCTCATCGACCGTGATCTGGCCGTCATGATTGGTGTCGCCCGCTTCGCACGCTGCGACTGGCGTGTTGCCGAGCGCGATGTTCACCATGGTCAAGATTTCGTCCACCGTGACTTGGTTGTTATGGTTGCAGTCCCCGATGCAGAGGGGCGGGGTCACAGGCGTCCTTGTCGGAGTCGGGGTCGGTGAGGTAGGTGGCGAAGTGCTCGCGGGCGTTTCTGTTGGTGAAGCGACCGAGGTGGGAGGACCGTCGAAATAGGCGGTGACATAGAAATCGTTCGCCAGGATATCGGTGCCCAAAAAGCCATTGCCGAAGGAGAAGCTCCACTCGAAGCCGGTGGCCGGGCCATCGGATTGGCAGGCGTCCTGAATCGTGTTCGCCTGGCAGGACCAATAGAGATAGGGCTGAATATTATTGAACGGGCCGACCGCGATATCGGGCGTGGCGACCACGGGCGTGCCTTCTTTGAAACCCAGTTGGCTATAGAACAATTCCGCCATCGGATCGCTGGCGGCGTTGCAGTTGTATGCAGAGCAGCTCTTGCCGATCGGCGGCAATTCCCAGTTGGTCTGACCCAGGTACGCGGCGGCGTTCATGTTAGAGATGAATTGCGAGGCCGCGGCCAACGTCATCGCGCCGTCCCAGCTCACGCAGACCGCCGGCGTGGTCGGACTCGTACAGTACGGCAAGCCAAAAGTATTACTGGCCGCCAGATTCGCGTTCGCTAGCCACGTTACGTTCGTCACGGGATCGTAGACAGTTTGCACGCCCGGATTGACTTGCAGACCCGTGCCCGTGGCGGTCGGCGTTCCCGCTATTTTCCCTGCGATCATCGGCAACACATATATGAAATTTTCCAGGGTGTTCGCGCCCTGGAAGCCGGTGTTGAAAGAAAAAGTGGCATTGCCGCATGCCATCGAAGCGTAGCAGGCGTCAGCAGGGACGCCACCGATCGTCTGCGACCAATAGAGGTTCGGCTGGAAATTGCTGAAGGGACCGGCCGTGTTGCTGGGGATGGGAACGGCGGTATTCGGCGCCTCCAGTCCCAAGGCATTGTAGTACAGCGAACCCAACGCGTTGAGCGTGCAACCGAACCCGAATGAATTGTTTTGCGGCCCCACCTTCCCGCAGCCGCTGTCGGCGAGCGGCGTGGTCGGGAGTTGCCAGTTGGTGTGCCCCAGATAGTTGGCGGCGTTCATGGCCTGAACCCATGCCGCCGCCGCCTGGTAGTTCATCGAGCCGCTTGGGTTGACGCACGGTTGCGTGCCGGAACCGGTGCATACCGGAAGGCCGAACCGGTTGGTGGCCGCCAAATCGGCGTCGGCGAGCCAGCTGATGTCATTTACGGTGTCAGAGACAGACGCGCCGTCCGGGCTGAGGACCAACGTCGCGCTCGCCTGCAATGGCGACAACACCCAGGCGACGAGCAGCAGTGTGGCGAGCAATGAGCCGATGGACTTCATGAGGCTTTTATCACCAACATGCTCCTGCCTCCGCTAACCGATCACTCTAGCCCTGCCCCCGTTGCGCCGGTGATCGCAAAGGTCCGCGACATGAAGGTTCGCTTGCCTGTGTCACAGCCGTTCATGAAGAACACCCGTCCCGAAGCGGAGGTGTGATCCGCCGCGGCTCCGGGCGACACGAACGATGGATACCATCCGTCAAACGCGGCACCGCTTCCATCGATGCCGCACGCCTGGGTCACTGGGAACTGGGAATTCTCGATTAGCTGTGGAGCCGCCCAGTTCTGATCATCGAGACTGGTCGCGGTAGAAAAGTACCACGCGGCTTGATAAGGCTCGGAAACACTGGTGGGCCCTTGCTCGAGGGAGACGCAAACAAAGGTCATCAGATACACTCCGAGCGCGTCGTTGTAACTGATGTGGGCCATGTCTTGATAGCCCGTACATCCATGGGACGGCAGCACGCCGCTGTCCAGCCCTCCGATCCCAGGCTCGCTGAACGCGCCATTGTGCCATTTCAGAAAACTGAGCTGACCGTCGCCGCCGAGCGTCGCGCGCGCAACCCGGGCCAGGCCATCGCTGCCCGGACCCACAAAGTGGTACGTAACATAGAGGTTGTTTCCGAGGTTGTTTCCATCGACGAAAGCGCTCGGGAGCGCGTCCCCCAAAGGCACGGGTGGCTGCTCGGCGGTCGTCGGTTCGGGTGTAGAGATCTTGAGGACCGGGTAGCGATCGGGTCCACCCAATTCACTGTCCACCGGCTGCGGCCAGGTATTCCCATTATCCGATGACCGAGTAAACCCGACCGTGACATAGAACGGCTGCTGCCAGACACCTCCCGGGCAGTGATTTTCCGCCTCGTAGATCATGATCAGATTGCCGGGAGGCAGCGTCGGATCCTGCACGACTGATCCCGGAGCCGCATAATTCAGGTCAAACTCGGGGTCGTAGGAGGACTTGCAGGTGGTGAAATGGAGAGGAGGCGACATCACCGGCTGTGTATATCCCGCCGCGAGCGTGAAGGTCTGCAAGTCCGTCGTTTCCAAGACGACCGGCGCTCCTGTTGTGGCGCCAAAGGTTGCTGCGAAGACCAGGTACGTATCGGACCCGGCGGGGGGTGGAATGAAGGTCGTGTGCTCGTCGGGGAGGCTCGTCAGATCGCTGGGATATGTCAGCGCTTCGTCGGGTCCTACCGAGAACGTAATTCCTTGCGCCGCGGCGCACCCGTTCAGGGCGTTGTCCACGGCCTGGAGGATCAGGGCGATGTCGACCTCGGCACCGCTCGGGACGCCGTACGGGCACAGCGAAGGTTCTGCGTTGCCCAGCGCGACGTTAACCAGTGTGAGCAGATCGTCGACCGTGACCTCGCCGTTCCCGTCGCAGTCGCCCGTACAGCTGCCCGTCGACGTCACGCTCGTCGATAGTGTCGGCGTAAGCGGAACACTGACCGTCGTGTCAGCTCGCGCATCCCTGGCGAGGCAAACCGCCGCTAAGCAGCCCCATAGCCTCAGGCCGGCAAGAACCCATCTCGTGTTTTCTGTTAACCGCATGCTGCACCCCTGCAATCCGCTAGGTCACCCTTGAGACGGCAGGTCCCATTCCTTCCTCGCGAGCGGCAGCGTTGAGCTAGCGGCCGCTCCCAAAGTTCAAATTGTCCCGAACAAATTCAGGCTATCCCTTGACGCGGCGATGTCAACGCCCTGCCACGGGCGGGACTTGATGGGAGCCGGGGTGAGGTCGTTGGGCAGCCCGCGGCGGGGCCGCCACTGTTCGCTGTCGCCTTTGCCCCCGAAGCCGCGGTCGACCCCGACGCCTTCTTCGACGTCCTGGCGCCGCTGTGCACGCCACCGAAGACAAGCCATGAGGACCTAGTGTTCGTGGCCACCGGGCCGCACTAAACACTCGCCGACAGACCCGCCTACGCGCCGAGGCGTGCGCGCCGGAGGCCGACATCGGCGAGAAACAACAGCATCGCCGCAGGAATGAACAGCCACTCCAAGCCATAGCCCAGGCGCCGCGTCCCGAGTGCGCGGCCGACGATCGTGCCGATCGGCGCGTTGACCGCGCCTCCCGTCGCCGCGGCAAGCTCGCCCAGCAGCTTCAGGTTCGGCTGGTCGCTCTCGAACTCCTCCTGTGGCTGCTCGTCATGATCGGGCACCTCGATAAGCTCGGTGCGTTGGTCGACCTCATCTGTACCGCTGCGCTTGGTCACCATCAGCGAATAGAGGCCGGGTGGCAAGGGCGGCAGGGATGCGTCGAACTCGCGCGGCGCCCGTGGCGCCAGCGCCAGATCCGTCCAGTGGTCGGGATCGGAAAAGACTCGAGCCATCAACACGCCATCGTCCAAATCGTCGAACGAACGCAGACTGAGGTTGGTGTGCCCGTCTACGCGGTGCACCTCCAACGCGTAATCCCAGCGCGTGTGTTCCTGGACACTCCAGTGCACTAGCTGTGACCAGAACTTCTCGAAAGCTTCCCAGCCCACCCAGTTCTCGGCATCGTCGTCGAGGCTGGCGGTAAAGGCGACAACTCGGCCTAGACCGTACTGCCAGGCATCGAGGAGCGGATCCCTTTGGTCGCGGCCGGGGACGTAGAGCAAGACGTCTGCTCCCGGCTTGGTACGTGCGTACGCATACCCCCGCAGGTTCGGCAGCTTTTGCGGGATGCCGCGCAAGACCTGACTCTCTCCGGTGACCCGGGGCACGTAGGTCTCCTCTTGGCGCGGCGTCTGCGTTTGGGCCTCGACGGTGTCCTTGAGCAGCAGTTCGGGCAGCGCCTCGATGTTTTGAACGTGGAAGAACTCACCGCCAGTGCGGTTCGAGATATCGTGGAGCAGCCTGAGATTGACGGTGTCGTCGCCAATGCGGACCGTGCTGACGCTGATGCCGGCTTTCGCCAACGCGGCGATCAGCGGGTAGTGATCCGCTGCGGCGCGGTTGGTGTCGCCGTCGGTCAACAGGATCACGTGCTTGTTGTTCACCCGTGCGTCGATGAGCTGCGTTCGAGCGGACTCCAAGGCGTCGTAAAAGTCGGTTCCACCGCCAGGCTGCAGCCGCGGGATGTCTTCGTATAGCCGGTTACGGTTCTCGTTCAACGGTCGCAGCGGCGCGACCTGGAACGGCTGCGCGTCGAACGCGATCACGCCGGCCAGATCGCTATCCTTCAACTGCTGCACGACGGCGACGGCTGCGCGCTTGGCGTAGGCGAGCTTGGATTCATCCTCGCTGCGCTCCAGGCGGTTGCGGATGTGGTACCCCATACTGTTGGAACGGTCGATGAGAAGGACCAGCGCCAATACATCGCGCCCGGCGCGCGGCGGGCGCCGCGGCTCGAGGGTGACGGGCAGCATCCGTTCCACCGCCGTCTTCTTGAATGCAGGATCGCCGTAGGTGCGCTCGCCAGCCGCAACGATGAAACCGCCGCCGAAATCTCTGACGTAGCGTTCGAGCGCGTCGAGCTTGCGCCCGGAAAATGCGCCGGCGGCAACGTCCTCGAAGATCACGCAATGATACCAGAGAAGCTCCTCCACCTGCGTGGGGAAGTCCGCCGGCTTCACGGTGGTCACTTTGAAGTCCTTGCGTGCCAACACTCGCGCGACGGGCGATTGTGGGCCCGACGTGACCAGGAGAACGCGCGTTGCGCCCCCAACGGTCACACTCACTTCGCGATAGTCATTGCCCGGAATCGGATCGCCGGCGGCGAAGGCCTGCACCCGCACTCGGTGCGCGCCGGCGCCGCTAAAGCGATAAGGGACTTCCACCGCGTTCAACCCGGGTTGCAGCGTCAGCGACTGGTTGCCGGCCGCCTGCCCATCCACTAACAGGCTCAAAATCGCGGAACGGGAACCGCCGCTATTACGCAGGACGACGTGCATCGGGAACACGTTGCCTTCGGCCACGAGGGGCGCGACAACCAGCTTTTCCACTGCCAGGTCGGGGACGTTGACGTGCGGCGGCACGGCCGCATACAGCTTGACGGCCGACCGCCGGGCACGGGCGATCATCGCGAGACTGTTCCCCCGCGTCTCGTTACCATCGCTCATGAGAATGAGGCGGCGCTCGGCGTCGGGAGCGAACAGCGCCATCGCGGTCTCGAGTCCCCGGCTGATGTCGGTCGCACTAGTTGTGACTGGAACGTGCCCTATATCGACCGCGTGCGGCGGCGCGGGCCGGGCGACGACTTTGTCCTCTTTCGCGAACGCCACCACCCCCAACTCGTCGCCGGGCGCAAGCGCAGCGGCGATGTCGTGCAAGTACCGTTGTTCCCAACGTCTGCCTTGGGCATCGATGCTTTCCGAGACGTCCACCACGGCCATCAGTGACAGCCGGTCACTCGGCAACCGGACACTGATGGCCAGGCCTGCGAGCGTCAGCGCCACCATGACGAAAGCGGCCAAGCGGAACCCAAGCGCCAGCCGATGGCGGCGGAAATCCTTGCGTGCCAAAACGATGAGAAGCGGGATGCACAGGAGCAACAGCAAGGCGGCCGGGTGCAGCAGCGATACCTCCGCCGTAGCTAGATGTGTCAGCAGGTAGGAAAAGGGGAGGCTGGTGGTCATCCTGGCTGTCTCCGAGCCAGCCCCCACTCCAGCAGAAACAGCGCCGCCGCTGCATAGTACAGCCAAGTCGCGTATTCCTGCCGGTCGCCTGTCTGCACGGCCTGCGGATTTCGACCGGCACCGGCGCGAATTACCTGCGGCGGCAGCGGCGGCTCTTTGCCGGACCTGCCGATGTCCGATTCAACCGGGTCGAAGAAGTTCGCCAGCAGCACGCGGCGGGTTCCGTCGACACTGATCTGGTACTCGCCCGCGAGCCGCGGCTGGATCGTCGTCTGACCTGCGGCCAACACCTCGGTTGTTCCGTCCGGATGCCGCAACTGCAGCGGCCCGCCGGGCATGTCAGCGACCGAGGCGACCTCACCCGTCCTCACCACCGCCACGGCCTCACCCTTCGGCGCCAGCCAACTAAGCAGGTTCATGAAAAACAAAAAAAGGTTGATGCTGTCGCTGCTCAGCAACCGTTCGCTCTCGAGATCGAAAGTGATGCATGCGACCCGATGTCCCTGGTCCTCGCCGGCAAACGCGAGCGGGAACTCGCGTTCGGGGTTGCGCGACCACAGCAACACCTCGCTCCACGGGGGAGGCGACAGGATGCGCGCGCGCTGCAGCGGCAACGCTGCCAGCGGGCGCAGGGACTGCAGGACCGGATGGTGCGCGTTCCAATCGAGCACCTCGACGTTCTCCGCGTCCGCAGCGATCGGGAACAAGGGGTTGTCCTTCGCCGGATAGATGTACAGCGCGTTGACGGGCGGCGGCGATGCGGGCACGAAACGGTTGAAGATGACGACATCGGCCCGCCTGGCTTGCTCGGCGCTGAAGGCTTGGGGATCCAGCACCGTGAGCTGAATGCCGGGAGTCGCCGCCACCAGCGCGCGCAGATCGTCGATCAGCGGGGAGGCAGCCGAGGCCAGGAGCAGACGGAGCGGCTGCAACGGCCGAATCCAGCCGAAGGCAAGGTTGTCGGCGGCCAAAGCGTCGACGACCTCGAGCTGTGCGACGACGAGGCCCGGGCCGGGAAAACCGTGCACCAAGAAGCCCTTCGATTGCCGTGGCGAGAGCGTGAACCCGTTCCGATTCACCACCTCATCGCCGAGCCGTAGCGTGAGAAAGCCGTGGCCCTCGCGGTGCCCGAAGTTCTCGACCAGCACGTAGGCCCGGGCGCGATGGAAGTCCTGAAACGGCCCTTGAAAGATCTGCAGCGCCTCGATTCCGAGGTTCTCGTCAGTCTCGCCGACCTGGAACACTCTGGCCTGCTCGCGAGCCGGTTGCGGCAGCTGTTGGCGTGGAATGTCGGTGAACACGTCCACCTCGGTTGGGGTGTCGCTCCGCTGTTGCGCGCTCTCGGCGAAGGCGAGCGTGAGCGCGAGATCACAGCCGGTGTCGGTGGGCGTGACTTGCCGTAGTGCCGCGGCCACGGCGGTGTGGTCGCGGGTGAAGTTGAGGAGCACTTCCGGGGCCGGTGCCGTGGTGATGAGCATCACCTCCACGTCGTGCTGCAGGCCATGCAACAGGTCGAGCGCCTGGCTGCGCGCCTGCTCGAAGCGCGATTGGCGTGCTTCCTGCGCCTGCATGCTTGCCGAGGTGTCGAGGACGAAGATGTGACGCGTGCTGATGCCCGCGCCCGCGCCGCCGGATAGATACGGGCGGGCCAATCCGAAAATCAGGCAACTGAGCAGCAGCAGCTGAAGGATGAACAGCAGGTCGGGCCGGAAGCGACGCGTCCGAATGGTATCCTCGCGCACCACCTCCCAGAGAAGTAGCGACGGCACCTCGACGCGCCGCCGCCAGCGCTCCCACAGGTACAGCAGTGCCAGCACGCCGTAGAGGCCAGCGAACAAGAAAGCGAGTGGTTCGGCAAACGACATCGCTAACACTCAAAGCCCCGCGCGCAAGGCTGCCGTCATCGCAACAGGCCTAACGCCGGCAGATCGCGAAACAGGCAGTGCTCGATACCGGCGGTGGTGTCCGCCAAGGCATACCCGATCTCGCATGCGCTGCAGACCGCTTGCAGCTGCGCCAGGTGCCGCGCCAAAGCTTCTCGGTAACCTGCCAGACTGTTCTGCGTCAGCGTGATGAAACGGTGGCGCCCGGTCTCTATGTCCGTCAGCCGGCCGCGGTGGAAGAGCGATGCCGGGTCCCGCTCGCCCTGCCCGATGACGCGTAGCGCGGCAACGGTAAAGCGCCGCGCGACCAGGTCGCGCAAGCCGGCCTCGTACGCCGCCGGCTCGAGTAGGAAATCCGAGAGGATGATGGCCACGCCGGGAGACCGCTGGTCGCGCAAAGCGGCGGCGATTCCGCTGGCCAACGCCGTCCCGCCCTGTGGCCGCAGCGCCAGGAGAAAATCCCTCAGCCGGGGTAACGCGTCGCGATGTCTAACGAACGGAGAACTGAGGTGGTGCTGGGGCCACGCCTGACCAATGCCGACCATGCGTACGGCATCGTTCCTGCGCACGCTGATGTAGGCCAGACTCAACGCCAGCGACAGGGCGAACGCGAACTTGTCGTCGCCGGCGGGGGCCGCCATCGACGCCGAGGCATCAATGAAGAGGTGCAGCGGCGCCTCCCGCTCGGCGCGGAAGGTCTTGATGAGGAGCTGGTCCAACCTGGCGTATGCGTTCCAGTCCAGGTGGCGCAGATCGTCGCCCGCACCGTAGGCCTTGTAGTTCTCCAACTCGATGCCGGAGCCTTGGGCGCCGCGCGGCATCGGCGTGTTGCCGGGGCGCGTGCTCAATGAGCGATGCACGACGAGATGGAGGCGATCGAGCTTGCGCAGAAATCCCGGCGCCAGCACTGCAGCCAGCACCGCTGCGTGCGGCGCTGTTTCAGTGGCGGAGGCGCCGGGCTGCATGGAGCACCCGCTCGACGAGGGCGCGTGGCTCGATCCCATCTGCGACGGCGGCGAAGTTCAGCACCAGACGGTGGTTGAGCGCCGGAATCGCGATCTGATCGATGTCATCATAGGTGATGTGCACCCGCCCATCCAACAGCGCCCGAACCTTGGCACCGAGCAGGAGGGCCTGGCCGCCGCGCGGACTCGACCCGAGGCTCACGTACCGGTTGATGTGCTCGTCCGGCGGCAAGAGGGTGGCGCGACCAGGCGAGAATTTGGAGTCGGCCGGCAAGGTCGCGCGAACGAGGGCCGCGGCATACTCCCCCAGGTGCGGGGCTACCAGGACCTCCCGCACCAGGGCGCGGAGCTCTTCGACACGCCGCGCCGCCTCTTCACGCGCGAACACCGGCTCCGCCTTCGGCAGGGTCGGCCCGGTCGTGCTGCCGATGATCTGTCGCATGTCGGCGTGGTCCGGGTATCCGAGCACCACCTTGAAGAAGAAGCGGTCGAGCTGTGCCTCCGGCAGCGGGTACGTCCCTTCCATCTCGATCGGGTTCAGCGTCGCCAGCACGAAGAACGGCGGTTGCAGCCGATGGGTGGTGCCGGCGACGGTGACCTGCATCTCAGCCATCGCCTCGAGGAGCGCCGACTGCGTCTTCGGGGTGGCGCGGTTGATTTCGTCGGCGAGCAACACGTGCGCGAAGAGCGGGCCGGGCACGAAGACGAATTCACGTCGGCCGTTATCTTCCATCACCATTCGTGTGCCAGTGATGTCCGCCGGCATGAGATCGACGGTGAACTGAATGCGGTTGAAGGACAAGTTCAATGCCTCGCCCAAAGTGCGGACGATGAGCGTCTTGCCGGTGCCGGGCACGCCCTCGATGAGCACGTGCCCGCCGGCAAAGAAGGCGATCAAGATTTGATCGAGGACGTCGCGATGCCCCACGATCACGTGACACAGCTGATCGCGCAGGCGCTGCAAGACAGCCTGAAAGTCTCCTACCGCTTCTTGCGGCGTCCTGACGTTCATGGCTCGGTCCTCGAGTAGACGTGCCGGACCAGGTCCTCGTACTCCGGCGGCACCTCGGTCTTGCGCAGGGCATCGTCGGCGAGCTGCCGGTTGTTGAGCGCGACATCGCCGCCAGTGCTCCCGGCGTCGCCGGCCCACGCGCCGGCCCCGGGGCGGTCGGCTTGCTCGGGTGCCGCATGGAGGAAGGAGGTGATCGCCAATTTGAAGCGCTTCGAGCTCTCTTGCCCCGCGACCACGCCCGGGGCATTCGGATCCAACAAGCCTTGCGGGCTGGAACCCTCGCCCGCACGCGGAGAAGATCCCTGGAAGTTCTGAGGCGCGTTGGACTCGCCTTGCGGTTGCGGGCCGCGCCCACCGCCCGTCGGGCGACCAAGGTCCTTCTGCTGGCCGCCGCTGTCAGCCTTCTTCGAGGCGCTACGATCGGGTTGATCACCGCGGTCGTGTGGTCGATTGCGATCCGCGCTCGTGGTTGAGTCGCTGGGCGAGTCGTTTCCCGGGCCTGACGCGAACCGCTTCCGCTGCTCGGGCGTGTCACCGTGGAAGGCGCGGCGAATCGTCTGCTGCAGTCGATCGGCGAGCGAGCTTCCGGTCATCGCGTCCGCCGATGAAGGGCTCACACTCGGTGGTTGGTCTTTCCCGGCCTGCGCGCCGGGCGCACGCCCGGAAAAATCTCCGGCAGGGATGAGGGTGGTGGGAGGCTGCAGAGTGCCAGCGGTGTCGGACTGCCCGGGCGCCTGCACGGCGCTGTCCCGACGTGCTCCGGATGCCACCGCAGAGCTCAACTCGATTGCGGTCGTCGCCGCAGTCGATGGAAGCGGCGGCACGCTGCGGCGCTCGATCAACGCGGTACCGGCCAGCGCCAGCAGCGAAGCAATGAAGATGAGAATCGAGCGCGGGATCCGCCGCGGCGCAATCTGCCGCGCTTGCCACTGCCCTCCCAGCGCCAGCGCTTGCGCCACCAGGATCGGCGCCAGCCGCGACGGTCGCGGCCGCCGGCGCAGATCGACCAGGGTGGCCAGGCGATCGGTGAGCTGTGCGCGCCCATCGACCACACGGGCCGTCTTTTGCAAATCGAGCCAGCGCCGCCGTGCGTAGGCGAGGCAAGTCACCGCGACGATCACGACCAGCAGCGCACCGGCGCAGGCCGTGATGCGGAAGGTCGAGGCGGACGCCCGCAGCCCGACGACGATCACCGCACTGAGTAGCAGGGTGACGAAACTCGCACCGAGGTAAATGCTCTGCTGCGCGGTAACCCAATTCAGGCGCCGCCGCAGAATCCGCAACCTCTGCTCCACCTCGGCAAGGCCCAACGTAATCGCCGGCATAACCCCAGCGGCGCACGCCGCCACTCCAGGATAGAGTAGGGTGCCAGTGGGGTCAACCTGAGTCTTGCAAGAGGCAAGCCCCCTAGTCTCACCTCTTACTTCTCACCTCTTACCGGCAGTCAGAAGTGAGAAGCGAAAAGCGAGAAGCCAAACCGCCGCTGCGACTACGGCAATGCTTGCACGATGACGTGGAGCGGCGTGTCGCGGGACGCTACGAAGGCACGGGGATCGACCTCGGGCGGCAAGGCGTAGCTGACGGACTCGAGCTGATGCAGCCCGGCGCCGACACGGTCCCACCGATCCAGTCGAAAGCCGATCCCCGGCCGTTCCCTGGCGACGGCCTCGGGCGCAAGCGGCGTGGCGCTCTCACGGTAGAGAAGGTGCCGCCGCACGGTTGACAGTGACAGGCTGACGTCAAGCGTCTGTATCAGCGTGATCTCCGGCCCGAGCACAGCGAACCACGAATCCGTCAACTCATTCACGGCCCGCTTCTGCGGCGTCATCGCTCCGTTGATGGCAATCGCCGCCGGCAGGCTCGGGGCAAGCAGCGACCAGCCGCTGAGGTCACGGAAATCCAGTACCGTCTCAACCGCGATGTCACCGAAGAAATAACGGGGCGGGAAGTTCAGGCGTAGGCTCACCGGGAGCTCGGCAAAGTCACGGTAAAAGTAGGTATACGAACCGAAGGTCGGCGAACGGATACCCCAGCCAATCCGTACCCACTGCCGCTGCCGACGGATGACACGGATCGGGCCCTTGCGCCAGGCGACGAACTGCGTCGTGAGGTCGCCCTCGTCGCGTGAGAAGCGAATCAGACCCCACAGGAAGCTGGCGGTGGCGCGGACTTTCAGCCGATCGAGCAGATTCGGGCCGGCGGCCGCGTTGCCGTTCAAAGCCAGGTAATCCGGCACCCCATTTCGAAACCCGAGGCTGACGTGAGCTCCGCGAATGCGGTCATTGACCGGCTCGTAATCCACGTACGAGGCATCCGAGCGCGGCGCGATGCGAGGATATCGGACGAAGTACACCCATCGAATATCGTGCGACGCCGGGTCCACGATGGTGATCTCCGCCGCCGCGGTCGCGGGCGGTAAATCGGCTCGGCTGCCGCGCTCCGCGGCGTCTGCGGCCATGAACAACAGCAGGTCGCTTCCCTGGAGAACGCCGGACACTTGATCCGCGTTGGGCTCGGGGCCCTGGTCGAGCACCCAGTTCCCCCCCGCATCACGCTGATCGATCTGGAACGGGATCGGCCGGCAGTTGGTGTGCACACATGCCAACAGAGCGAGGTGGTCGAGGCGAGCGCCGCCGAACATGCGCAGGTCGGTGCCAGCTACGCGGACCACATCGCCGAAGCGCAGGGCCGTCTGGGCCAGCAGTGAACGTGCACCGACGACGCCGAGAACGCTGAGCAGGCAGCCCGCCGCCAGCAAGCCGATCCCGGTCCGCCGGCAGCCTCCCGCCAGCGCAGAAATTACTTGACGCTCCGGTTCACAATCCACGGACCACGAGTCACCATCCACGACTCACGAATCACTTGCTTTCCGGGAATTCCGTCCGCAGCCAGCGGGCGATCCAACCGTCGCTCTCACGTTGGCCGATCTTTTCCAGCTCGCCTTGGCCGAGCCACACGCCGTGGCAGGCGGAACACTCGGCGACATGGATATCACGGACCGTGCGCTGCTGCAGGTGCACCCCGCATTTCGGGCAGCGCATTTGTGCCGCTTCTTTTACGACCTCTTCCTGCTTACCCTCTTGGGCACCCCGCAGCTTCGCGAGTAATTGCCGATCGCGCTCGGCGAAATACTGATGTTCCCGCGCCCGCTCTGCCTCTTTTAGTTTCTCTCCGAAATGATCCTTGTGATCCTTGGTCATGGTTGTGCTCCTCGCGCGAGCGGTGGTGTGTGCCTCGCTCAGCCCTGTGGCGGCTCACGGTACCTGCGGCCAATCTGGTTTGTCAACCTAGCGTACCGCCGCTATGGTGCGCATTGCATGATTCCGTTGCGCGACACCATCCCTTCGGCGCGCTTCCCCATCATCAATCTCACGCTCATCGCCCTCAACACGTTGTGCTTCCTGCACGAGCTGAGCTTGGGAGACGGCTTGCAAGGGTTCATCCAGACGTTCGGACTGGTGCCGGCTCGCTTTCACAACGGCGGCGCCGCCGAGATCGGGTCATTGGTCAGCAGCATGTTCTTGCACAGCAGCTGGTTGCACCTCCTGGGCAACATGCTCTTTCTGTACATCTTCGGCGACAACGTGGAGGACCGGCTCGGGCACCTGCGCTACGTTTGCTTCTATCTGTTGTGCGGCGCGGCGGCCGGCGTGGCCCAAACGTACGCGCTTCCCGGTTCACTTCTTCCGATGATCGGCGCGAGCGGCGCGATCGCCGGGGTGACGGGAGCCTATTTCCTATTCTTCCCGACAGCACGCGTGGTGACACTGGTGCCGATTTTCTTTTTTTTCCAGATTATTGAGATTCCAGCTGTGGTTTTCCTCCTTTTCTGGTTTCTGATGCAGTTGATGTATGGCATGGTGACGATCTCGGCCGCGGGCGAGGTCGTCGGGGGCGTGGCTTGGTGGGCGCACATCGGCGGGTTCCTCTTTGGTATGATCGCCGCGCCTTTGCTAGCACCCCCGAAACCGGCGCGGGCCGGCCGCGTGCAAGGCTTGTCATGGCGCGATTGATGATTATTTTGCAATGCCAGTGAGTCAAGGTAAGTTCAGCCTGGGAGCCCTTCGAGTTACCATGTGTCCCGTGGGTAGCGAAGGGAGCGAGATGAAAACCTGGGGAGCCTCCCCCGGTGCGCGTGGTACACAGCAGTGTCCACAAAGCTGCATGATATGCAGAAG
>Ga0187884_10000462_pt1 | contig 40775 bp, 32 predicted proteins | sample June2016WEW_20_4_FD_132983 | JGI IMG/M metagenome (GOLD analysis project Ga0187884, IMG submission 132983) | Peatland microbial communities from SPRUCE experiment site at the Marcell Experimental Forest, Minnesota, USA - June2016WEW_20_40 | ecosystem: Environmental > Terrestrial > Soil >...
ACGGCCCCTCCTACCGCACTCGCCACTTGCCGCCGCTTGACTTGCCCGATTCAAACAGCGATCACGCTACTAAACCGGACAGAATTTCCGGAAAAAAGCGGACACAATTTCCGGAACCCACAACTAGGAGAGTTTCTCTCGGGGCCTTGCGTGCAAGGCGCTGATCAAGTGTGGCAATCATCGCTGCCACCAAAGGGGTGGCGAAACTGGTGCCACACATATGCACGGCGTAGCCCTTTGGTGTGAGCGAGACCAGCCCAGTCTGACCTGCCGCTCCTGCCGCTTCTGCCCCACCGCATTGAGCGAGGTCGGGTTTGCGTGCACCGCCGACACCGGGACCCCGCCGAGTGTAGGTAGTTGGCATCAAGGGTGCGTGTCCGGCAATGCCACGTGGATTTACGGCAGCAACAGTCAGGCCAAGAATGTGTTCCGCTGGGGCAGTTATCTGCTGATCCTGCGTTCCGAAGCCGGCCAACATCACAACTGCTTCCTCCGCCTTCTCTGGCCATGGTGGTCGGCATGCCGACGATAGAAGGTTGCCCGCAGCAACGATGAAGATGACGTCGTTCGTGCGCGCAATGCGGTCGAGCCGGTCGGCAGCCAGGGAATAGGCCAGACGCGAAGATCGCCGTCCGATTTCGAAACTCAGATTGAAAACCCTTACGCCGTGATCATGCTTCGCCACCTTCACCTTTTCATCCAGGGTATCGAAGAGGTCCTCAATGTCTGGGTAGTAGTGACTGCGCAGCTCGCGCCGCGGAAAGAGATCAAGATCGACGAACTTGCAACCGACTGGTTCAATCAAATCACTCAGGGTCGGGTTTAGGGCGCTTCCTGCGCTGACGAGTCCGGCGATAAAAGTGCCGTGATTCTCATCGCGGTCACCCACGGGTACTAGACCAGCATCGGCGACCTTCCATTTATCGAGGGGTGGTTTGTCCATGACACCGCCATCGACAATACCCACTACCGGATAGTCGACCCCAACTGCGGGCTTCACTACCGCCGCCGGTCTGAGACTGGTTCCAGCGACAGTCGGCGCGGTTTCGAGCATCGGTGCCAGTTCAACCTTCCTCACAAGCCCTTGCTCGGCAAGGAACGCCAAAAGTTCGGCGTGGCGCCCCAGTGTCAGGTCACCGCGCACGCCGCGCATCTGCGATGGAAGCGATGCTTCCGCCATCTCTACGGCGCGCCCGTCGTCCAAGAATGGCAAGTCGATTAGCCGCCGTTGATCCGAGACCAACTGGACGGACAGAGCGAGAATCGGCTCGCCAAATTGCGTAGTCGGCGTTGACGGCAGGACGGGCCGAACGAGGAGACCGCCTCGTAGCTGCTCCAATCCTTGTTTGAGATGCGCGATGAGCTGATCGACGGCACCAGCGCCAATGTCGCGATCCGGTCGGAACAACTCAACGATATAGCCGCCAATCACATTGGGCTGCCGCATCCACCGCACAGCCTCATCGGCCGAGAAGCTTACCTTGTCCGTTGGGCCATACAACCGAACATCCTCAATTCCACCGAGTTCACTGCGGTACCCTGATGCTCGCGGCTCATTCTTACCGGTCTTCTTGTTCCGCACTATTCGCGGTGTCGGCTCTGCCTTGGTTTCGATGATGTCCGCGAGACGATCAAGAGCAGCTGGCGTCGCCTGAAATAGTAACTCACCAACGTGTTCGGCACCGACCAACGCGAACGAGTTGGACTTCGTAAAGAGATGCCCAAGTGGGCGATGGCTCTTCGCGAGCGCTTCCTCGCGCTGCTGGACCTTGATGAAGCCGCCCGGCTGCTTATTTCGCCGCAACCCTTGGGCGACGCCTTTGACGCGGGTCTCAATCTTAGTCTTGTGCTGGGCGAAACCCTTATCGTTGTCCTTGAAGAAATCTTTCGAGGATGGAACGAAAGGCTGCGGTTCTTCCAGTTCGATGAAGCGTTTCGCATCCAGAAAAACCTGAATTGGCCGCAGATCGCGCCTTCCTTTAGGCATTGCCGGCGCCCTTCTGTGCCTCACTCGATTTGCCGCGCTTTCTCCGTCGCGAAACAGCACTCTGCGAAAGACCGAGAACTGACCCGCGTTCAGCCTGGGTCAATCCGATCTCTTGCAGCGCCTGGTCGAGGGCATTGACTGGACCGATAAGCAGCGCTGCGCGGTCGGGAGCGAAGAGCCGCGCATTTATCACCACCTGATGACGCAGGCTCTCCAAACTGATTGTGCTCTGTGAGTTTGCCAAGTCTGTGCTTCCTTCCTGACCCTCCCGTTCTGCGGGGCGGTGGAGGACGAAGAAGCGTTTGCCGGCCTCAACCAGGATTTCTATGTCCGCGCCGCTCATGCCTTCGGTCACCCAAACAAGCAAACGCATCTCGGCGGCACCAAGTCGAAGAGGCATAAGAAACTTCTCAAGCAATTCCCCGCGTGCTTCTGGCCCCGGTTTCTGAAGGTCGATGCGCGAGTCAAAACGGCGCCAGACCGCGGAATCGAGCAGATGCTCGTGGTTGGTCGCGGCAAGAGTGACGCCCGTTCCGTTTCGGATGTCCATTGATTGAAGAAGCGTGTTGACGACCCGCTTGATCTCACCGATTTCCTGCGCATCGTCACGCGCCTTGGCTACAGCATCGAATTCATCTAGGAAGAGCACGCACCGATAGCGGTTGGCGAACTCAAAAAGGGCGCCGATGTTTCGCGCCGTCGTACCCAGAAAGGACGACATGAGGCCGTCGAGACGCACTTCGACACAAGGCAGCCCGAGCTGCTGAGCTAGGTACCTGGCCAGCTTGGTTTTCCCCACACCTGGTGGGCCATAGATTAGGCAACGCATATGGGGCCGTGCGCCGATACGGGCTAGTTCGTCGCCCCGCTTCCACTCTGCCAAGAGATCGTTGATCGCCACGGCCACCGCCCCGTTTAGGATCGGCGCATCCACGACGGTGCTGGCAGGGAAAATTACGCGGACTAGCGGGGTGCCGGTCTCGCGGTCAGTTGGAATCGGAGTTGATGGCGAAAGTTGTTCCCCCGGTAGCTGTCGACGTGCGGCTTCGGCGGTGGCGCGCATCTCTTCTATCGCCAGTGGAGCCATGGCGTGACGACGCCCGGCACGCGATAGGAGCCGGCCGAGCTTCGCTGCCTGATCAGCGTCGGATTTCGCCAACGCGTCCCTCAGTCGCTCGATTTGCTGAGTCGCCCTTGGACCTTCGGCATCGAGTGCAATGCGCGCCAGGACCAATACGATGTCGAAGTGCTGCATGCCGATGCATTGTAGCACGATTCTATGCATGATACCAATAGCAGAATGCGTGAAACCGCCGAGTCGATGCGCGTGGCCCATGGCTCCATGCACTTCCGGATGGATGGGCAGCTCATTTTGCTGGTTGAAAGTGCTTGACATTCTAAAGCGCTCATGTATAAGGGTCAGTATGAATAGGGCAACGAGAGCGCGCCGCGCACAGATTCTGGGGATGATGGGGGAAGGGATGTCGCTACGTTCAATCTCTCGGATGACGGGCGCCAGCAAGAACACTCTGGCCAAACTGCTAAGGGACGCCGGCACTGCGTTCGCCGAATACCAGGACAAGACGCTTCGCAACCTGAAATGCCGGCGCGTCCAGTGCGATGAGATCTGGTCATTCATCGGCATGAAAGAGAAACAGGCGAAGCGGAAGGGCAGCGAGCGTCCGACTAACGTTGGCGACATTTGGACGTGGACCGCCATAGACGCCGAGACGAAACTGGTGCCCTCTTGGTTTGTCGGGGAGCGCGATGCTGGCGCGGCCTATGAGTTCATCTCCGATCTGGAAAGCCGTCTTGCCAATCGCGTGCAGCTGACCACGGACGGACACCGCGCATACCTGGACGCCGTCGAGAGCACCTTCGGTTATCGGGGCATTGACTATGCGATGCTCGTGAAGTTGTACGGGCCGGACCCGCAGGAAGACGAGAAGCGCTATAGCCCGGCGAAGTGCATCGGATGCGAACAACACAAAATCTTCGGCGATCCGGAGCCGGACCACATCTCGACCAGTTACGTGGAACGCCAGAACCTCAGTATGCGAATGGGAATGCGCCGGTTCACCCGCCTCACGAACGCTTTCAGCAAGAAGCTGGAAAATCACGTCTACGCCATTTCGATCTACTTCATGCACTACAACTTCGTGCGAGTTCACCAGACGCTGCGCGTGACCCCGGCCATGGAGGCCAAGACGATCGGGCCGGACGGCAAGGAAAAGGCCGTGACCGATCACCTCTGGACGCTGGCGGACATGGTTGCCGTGCTGGAGGAATGGGAAGCGCGGCAACCGCACGAGAAGGTTGGTCGCAAGCCGAAGGGGAAGGAAGGAGGCACTGAATGAGAAGCAAAAAGGAACTGATAGCAATCATCGCACGTGGAACGTATGGCGATGCCCAGCGCGACGGCGCAAGAGCAGAACTGGACGCCGTGCTGGCCGAGGAGTCCACCACCTTAATCCAATCGACTAGGGAGAACCTCGTCCAGACGCTTGGTGAGTTTGGTTCTGAGATTGTGCGCCTTAGGGACGTCATCAATACGGCTTCAGCAGATGCATCGTCTACTTCGCATGGATTAGTCCTATGGACTCGCGTGCTAGCTCTTGCGACGGTTGGACTTACGCTCGCCACCGGAGGACTTGTTTACGCGACGATACGGTTGGCGAGCAGCGCGCCGCACTAGCGCCCTTTGAAATCAAACTGACCCACTACCCGGACGTCCCCGCCCTTGCTTGCCCCTGTGCGCTCGGTTAGTCTGCCAACTCAACGAAACGGCTACCACGAGGAGGCGAGACAGGGGTGTCCGCATGAAAACGCTCTTTCTGAACCCGCCTGCGTACGAGGATTTCGATGGCGGGGCAGGATCGCGCTACCAGGCCACTCGCGAAGTGTGGTCCTTCTGGTATCCCACATGGCTCTGCTATCCCGCCGGCCTGGTATCAGAGAGCCGTGTGCTCGACGCCCCACCGGAAGAGCTCAACCAGGAGCAGACCGTGGCGATCGCCCGGGACTACGACTTCGTCGTCGTGCATACCAGTACGCCGTCGTTCCAGCTCGATGTGCGCACGGCACAGCTGATCAAAGAGGCCAATCCGCAATGCCTGATGGCCTTCGTCGGCGGCCATGTGACGGTCTTGCCCGATGCTTCTCTGAACGCCTCTACCGCGATCGATCTGGTGGCGCGAAAGGAGTTCGATTTCGCCGTTAGAGACATTGCGCTGGGAAAGGACTGGGCGTCCATTCCGGGCATCAGTTACCGCCAGAACGGCAACGTCGTGCACAACCCCGAACCACAGCCCCTCACCACCGAACAGCTCGACGCACTACCCTTCGTGAGCCGCATTTACAGCCGTGACCTGCAGTATCTCAAGTACAACAGCCCATACTGCCAGTATCCGTACGTGTCGATCTACACCGGCCGCGGCTGTCCGGCGCGCTGTACATTCTGCCTGTGGCCGCAAGTGACCACCGGCCACTCTTACCGCACCCGCAGCCCGGAAAACGTGGTCGAGGAAGTTCGGGAGATGCCTCGTCTGTTCCCCGAGATGAAGGAGGTCTTCTTCGACGACGACACCTTCACCGCGGATCCGCCGCGGGCGCGCAAGTTGGCCGAAATGTTCAAGCCGCTGGGGCTGTGCTGGTCGACCAACGCCCGCGCCAATGTGGATCGCGAGACACTACGGGTGATGAAGGAAGGCGGGCTGCGCGTGCTTGTCGTCGGTTACGAGTCGGGCAACGAGCAGATTCTCAAGAACGTCAAGAAGGGCGTCAGCGTCGAGCGGGCCCGGCGCTTCACCAAGGACTGTCACGATCTCGGCATTCTGATTCACGGCACCTTCATCGTCGGCCTGCCCGGTGAGACCCTGCAGACGATCGAGGAATCCATCCGCTTCGCGCGTGCCATGAATCCCGAGACCATTCAGGTGTCGTTGGCCTCGCCTTATCCGGGGACCCATTTCTACGAGTACGTCCGAGAGAACAACTTCCTGGTTGAAGACGTGTACAACGACGCAGCAGGCTACCAGCGCTGCACCGTGAGTTACCCCGAGGCTTCGGCTGAGGAGATCTTCGCCGCGGTGGAGCGCTTCTATCGCAAGTACTACTTCCGCCCGAAGTATTTCTTCAAGGCAGCGAAGAAGATGGTGAAGAGCCGGGCCGAGCGCAAGCGCATGCTGCGTGAGGCCGGTGAGTTCCTTGCCACCATGCGCAAGCGCCGGACGAACGGGAAGGCTGCAGCCGCCCCTTTGCCGACGCCGTCTCCGTAGGCGACATTGCTGTACGCGTCGGGATTGGCTGTCCTTGCCAGCACGCTGCTGACGGTCGGCCTGTATTTCATGAAGCGCGAAGCCGAGCGCTTGCCATCGCTCGGGGGTGGCTGGCGGTTGGCCGCCTGGTGGGCGTTCATGCGCGACGGTTGGTGGCTGTCCGGTTTTCTGCTGCAGGTCGCCGGCTACGGCCTGTATTTCTTGAGTCTGCGTGCCGCACCGCTGTCCATCGTACACGCCGTGTTGAACGGTGGCATCGCGCTATTCGTTCTGCTCGCGGTGCTCGGGCTCGGAGAGGACCCACGGCCGGTTGAGTGGTTTGCGGTCGTGGTGATCGTCGTGTCGTTGATCATTTTGAGCCTTTCACTGGCCTCCGCCCCGGCCGTGAGCGCGGCCGAGCACGGCACGCTACTGTTCTCACTGGCGGTGCTGACGCTCGCGGCGCTGGCGCTGGCTCTGGACCGGCAGCCGGCTCGTACCATCGGCTTGAGCATCGCCAGTGGTCTGGTCCTCGGCCTGGCGGCGGTGTACGCGAAAGGCCTTGCCAGCGGCATTGGCGTGACCGCTGACGCCGCGTTCCACCTGCTATTGACCGTCGCCGCCAACCTGGTCGGGTTCGCGATGATGCAGGCGGCCTTTCAGCGTGGTCGCGGTGTTGTGGTGATGCCGCTCCTCGGCGCGTTGTCGAATCTGGTGCCGATCATCGGCGGGATCTTGGTCTTCGGAGAAACCCTCCCGACTCAGCAGCCGGCGGCGGTGCTGCGGCCGCTGGCGTTCACCCTGGCGATTCTCGGCGCCGCGCTGCTAGCAGGCTTCGGCGAACGCACGGGGCCAGCCCTGCTTCACGCGCACCGCCGACACTTCCACCTGGATGCACATCGCGGGCGCCATTGATGCGGTCCCGGACAAAGGAGAGCGGACATACCGAGGCAGACGTCAGACGCCACAACACGCAGCAGACAGTTTGACCGCAGTTTGCTTTGCAGGCCACGAGTGCGCCGGCGGCACGCGGGCAGGAGTCACGGTCGGCGCCCGCGAGCGTTTGCAAAACTCATCGGCATGTGGTGATTCTGCCGCGACGTGACCCGGCGTAAGCGCGCAGAAAAGCGACTGTGCCTCCGGCTGATCCTCGACGGCCGCTGCGAGGGAGGCGATGACTGAGCAAATCAGTCCGTAAATGACACCGACTTACAGCTTCAACGTCTACGCTCTTCCGCCGGCGGTGACAGCCCTGGCGCTCCTGCTGGTCGGTGTGGTGGTGCTCATCCGTGAGCGCGCTTCGCGCGTCAGCGTGGCGTTTCTCTCTATCCAGCTTGCCACGAGCCTGTGGCTCTCTGGGCTCGCGGGGATGTATTGCTCCACCAACGAAGGGGACGCAATATGGTGGGCAAGGTTTCATTTTCTCGGCATTCCCTTTATTCCGTCGACCATCTACCTGTTTTCGGTGGTCGCGATGGGCATCTACGCGCGGCGCAAGAGGCTCATCTGGGCCGGCTTGCTGCTGTCCACGTCCTTCTCGGCGGCCGCCATGTACAGCGATGTGCTGGTCGCTGGCGTCTACCGCTACTGGTGGGGATACTATCCGCGCTACGGCTGGCTGGGCATTTCTTTCTTGGTATTCTTCTTTGGGCTGGCGCTCGCCAACCTGCGCGATTACTGGGTCGAGTACCATAAGGCAGCGCCCGGAACGCATAAGCTCAGGCTGCGCGCTCTGCTCATCGCGTTCAGCTTCGCCTATCTGGGCGCCTTGGACTATCTGCCGTGTTACGGCGTGCCGCTCTATGCCTTCGGGTACTTGTCGGTTTTCGTCTGTCTCACCTTGATGGCCCGCGTCACCCAGCGGTACCGTTTGGTCGACATTGTTCCGGCCTTCGCCGCCAACGAGATCATCGCCACCATGGCCGATCCGCTGGCGGTGTGTGACGCCGACCGCAGGATCCGCGTCGTCAATCAGGCGCTGTGCGTAACCTTGGGTTACACGCAGCAGGAGCTGCTCGGGGAGCGGATTGAGCGCCTGGCGGGTGCGGATGCGGGCGGCGTCGAGCACCTTCGCCAGCTGCTCTCGCCGGGCACGGCTCGCAACGAAGAGATGGTACTGCGCACGCAGGCCGGCGAACCGGTCGCCGTGAGCATATCGCTCTCCCGTCTGCAGGACCGCGATCGCAACCGGGTGGGCACCGTCCTCATCGCCCGTGACATCCGGGAGCACGAGCGGGCGGAGGCGGCGCTGCGCGAGAGCGAGGAGAAATACCGCACCATCCTCACGAGCATCGAGGACGGCTACTACGAAGTGGATCTGGCCGGCAATTTGACCTTCTTCAATGACTCGTTGTGTCGGGCAATGCAGTACTCCCGCGGCGAGTTACTGGGGATGAACTACCGCCAATACACAGAGCCAGAAAGAGTCGGAACGTTGTACGAGGTGTTCAACCGCGTGTATCGAAGCGGCGAGCCACAGAGGCTTTTCGACTGGGGAATTACCTGGAAGGACGGAACCAAGCGGCTGGTCGAGGCGTCCGTCACCCTGATCCGGGACGACGCCGGGCAAGCGCGTGGGTTCCGTGGCGTCGTGCGCGACGTCACCGAGCGCAAGCAGGCTGAGGAAAAGACGGAGGCGCTGCTCCAGATTGCCAAGGACATCAGCGGCACGCTCAGTTTGGAGGAGATCCTCGATCGCGTGCAGCGGCGGACTGCACAAGTGCTCCCGTGTACCGCCGTGCTCACCATCTACCGAGACCCAGTTCGAGACGTCTTTCGGATCATCTCCCACCATGGCATTGGAACTACCTTGCCTCCGGAACTTCAGTCGCTGGAGTTCTCGAGCGCCGCTCCTGGATGCTGCCTCGCAAGAGGAGAGACCGCTGTCCTCAACGATCCGAGCGAGATGCCAAAAGCAATGGCCCAGCTCTGTGCGCGTTTCAGCTTTACGACGCTGGTGGCCGCGCCACTACGCGTCGCCGACCGCCGTCTAGGCGCACTGGTTGCGTTGCGCACCCAGGCCGACGGCCCGTTCAAGCCGGACCAGATCGATCTGTGCGCCGGCATCGCCGGCCAGCTCTCGGTGGCCATCGAGGCGGTCGAGTTGTACCGCGCGCAGCAAGAAGAAGCGCAGATGGCGACGGCACTGGCCCAAGTGGGACCGGAGCTGATTTCCTCGGTCGATACGCCGGTCATTCTGAACCGGTTGTGTCAGCTGACCACCAAGGTACTGCAATGCGATTGGAGCCACACCTGGCTCTTGCGCCCGGAGGAGGACGCATGTGTACTGATGTCGGGGCACGGCCATGCCGCGGAGCAGTGGGAGTCGCTGCGGGTAGTGAAAGTGCCGCGCGCGGTCATCGCGGCGCTTCTGGACCGACTCGCTCGCCAAGAGGTGATCCAGTTCCGGACGGCTGAGTCCCCCGATCGGCCGCTTCTGGCCCTGGCTCCACAGGTTGGCGCCACGGTGGTTCTGTACATGGCGCTGCGGCGCGGCGGCGAAATCATGGGTGTCCATGCGGCTGGGTATCGCGGCCGCGAGGAGCCTTTTAGCGCGCTGCAAGAGCGCACCGCACGCGGCATCGGTCAGCTTGCCTCGCTGGCGTTGGAGAACGGGCGACTGGTCAGAGAGCTCGAACGTGCCAACCGTCTCAAGTCGGACTTCGTGGCCACCATGTCGCACGAGTTGCGTACCCCACTCAACGTGATTATCGGGTACAACGACCTGGCACTGGAGGGCGTGTTCGGCGATCTGACTCAGGAGCAGCACGAGGCCTTGGACCGGGTGCGTCGGAGCGCGCTCGAACTGCTCGAGCTGATCAATACCACGCTGAGCCTGAGCCGGCTCGATACGGACCGCCAGCCCCTGGACGTGCGCGAGGTGGCGATCCCCGATCTGGTCGATGAACTGGACACTGAGACGCGCGAGGCGCGCGCGCGGAAGCCAAATGTGCGGATGGTGTGGGACCTGCCGTCTGACCTGCCGCAGCTGCGTACCGATCCGATTAAGCTCAAGGTGGTGTTGAAGAACTTGATCGCCAACGCCGTGAAGTTCACGGAACGGGGGAACGTAACCGTCCGTGCGGAGCTGCATGACGGCGGCGTGCAGTTTGATGTCAGTGATACCGGCATTGGCGTTCCGCCGGAAGCGCAGAAGATCATCTTCGAGCCCTTTCGTCAGGCCGACTCATCCACCACCCAGCGATACGGCGGAGTTGGGTTGGGGCTGTACATAGTGCGGCGCCTGCTCGATTTGCTCGGTGGCAGCGTGACTGTCGAGAGTGAGGTGGGGCGGGGCTCGACGTTCAGTGTGTGGGTCCCGATTCGGATCGAGCGATAGGCAATTCGGTGTTCCTGCCGGATTAATGAATCTCGCGGAATAGCCTGACACGCTTCCAATCCCGGGGGCTGCCCGGGGCAGGCGCCCCTTGCCCTTTCATATGACATAGACGCTGCCCTGCGCGTGGACCGCGAGCTTGAACGCCTCAGACTGAGGAACTGAGATCGCCGTAACTAGCCAACTCAATGTCGGCGGCGGGCATGGCTGCGCGCACACGCGCGCTGGTGAAGGCCGCGACCTCGGCTTCGCTTTCGTACTCGGCGGGGCGCCAGCGCCGCGCTTCGGCGTCGACGAGAGCGGGATGGCCGTAGACCTCGGTGATGCCTGGGGGCAAGTGCTGCAACACACCGAGCAGGTACGGCTCGGTGACGTGGCCGCTCTGGTGCAACCCGAAGATCTGATCGGGATGACAAATGCCGCGTGCAGCTAGCCGCGGCCGCGCGAAGCGCGTGAGGTTGCGGAAGATCAGCGCCTCGAGCAGCTTGCGCCTCCGCTCGCGCCGGTCGAGCCGGAGCGAGATGCGCCACGGTTCGCGCGGCAAACGCATGGCACGGATGCCGTAACGTGACGCGAGTTTCAGTAGGATGGCAAGCACGGACGGGTGCATGTGGATGTTCAGATGTCCGTCGACGTGTGAGAGCAGCAGGCCGGTGTCCAGGTATTTATCCAGTTGCGCGCCGATCTCGCGCTCGATCTGCTCGCGCAGCCGCCGCGCGAAGAAGTAGTGGAACCCCGCTGTTACCGCGTTGTTGCGAAACACGCCGGCGTCATCGACGAGGTCGGGGATATCTCGGGGTGCCGAGACCGCGCGGCCTTGGACCAGCACCAGGTGCAAGCCGACGGACAGGCTCGGCGTCGCGCGCGCTAGCTCCACCGCTTCCGCGAAGGCGGAACCATTCGCCATCAGGCTCGCATTGGTGAGGATGCCGTCGCGATGCGCCTTGATGATGCCGAAGTTGGTGCCGGGCGAGAGCCCGAAATCGTCACCAGAAACGATCAGCCGCTTCCGCACACTTGCTTCTCGCCCTGGGGACGTCATGCATTGCACCTTGGGTCGGGCTGCTGCGCACGCACCCGGTCCGGAAGATGTCGTTCAGTCTGGTACAGGCTGGAAGCCTATACCGCCAGAGACCAGTTGGTGCCGGGACAGGATAAGCATGCCGACCAACGCCCAGGTGAGCTCCCGGATGCGTCGCAGAATCCCCAGCGCCAGCCCCTTGCCCGGGTCGAGGCCGAGCACGGTGAAGATCAACACCTTGCCGCCCTCCTGCGTCCCGACTTTCGCGGGCACGAAGAAGAGCATGCCGTCGATTGCCACCGACAGCACCTCGATGGTCAGTGCGCGATGCACGCTGACCGGCACCCTGAGAAACCAAAGGATCAAGTAGATCTCCACCACCCCCAGGGCCCACCCGGCGCAGAAGCTTGCGGAGGAGAGCACGAGCGCGCTGTTGGTGTCGCCATGGAAGCGGGCGATCTCCTCGTCGAGGCGCTGCAGGCGGCGCGTGAATTCCGGCGCCCGTTCCGGCAGACCGAGGCGCTGCGCGAAGCGTAACATGGGCGCGAACATCCCGCGGCGCTGCGCCACGATCAGCACCACAATGAGCGCGGAAAAGCCCGCCAGGCCGGCGAGCAGGCCATGGCGTACCGGCGCGGGTAACGGCGTATCATCGAGGACGAATGCCAAGCCGATGACTACGAAGGTGATCTGGCCGATGGTTTGGGTCAGCTTGGCTACGGCGACCGACGCAACCAGCGACGTGCTCTCCGCTTGACCGCGGAGGTAGCGGGTACGCACGAACTCGCCTCCGAGCGTCGCCGTGGGGGTGAGATAGTTCACCGCATCCCCGGCAATCCGTGCCGTCAGCAGTTTAGTGAACGGGATCTGCGGCCGCGGACTCGAAAAGGCGGCGCGCCATCCAAAGGTGTTCGCCATGTACGCCAAGATCTCCTGCAGCACGATTGGAGCGATGCCCCACCCAACGAGCCGCAGGTTCATCACAACGGTTCGCACTCCCAATTCATGCAGGAGGAAGACGAACAGGATCACTCCGCTGATAAGAAAAACGCGTTCGGCGATGTGGAATGCGCGCTGTGCCGACATTCACTCTCGGTTCGGTAACCGGACGGCTCGCAACGCCGCGCTCACGCGGCCTCACGCCATCGATAGATGCAGATCAGGAGCAGCGCAAACAGATACGTCCCGAAGGCGCTGCCCCACAGGAACCATTGCAGGCGGCCGATCACCGCAAGTGCGAGGAGCAGATAAGCGAAGTCGCGGTTCATCATCGCCTCGAAGGCCTGCAGGAGCTTCCGCCGCACCTTGCCTCTGAAGGTCACCGGCGCCGGACCGCCGCTGGCAAATCCCGGCCGGTGCACGAGGAAGAAGTAAGTAACGATTCCGTCGCACGCGAATCCGCCCACAAGCAGGCTCATCAACAGCATGTAATGACTGTCCGGGTGCTGGTGGTACATCCCGAGTGCCAGCCCGATGAAGATGGCGACATGCACAATGTTGTCGGTGATGACGTCGAACTTCTGGCCGAACGCCGACTCGGAGAAGGTGAGGCGCGCCACCTCCCCGTCACACCCGTCGAGAATAGTCGCGCATAAGAAGAGCAACGTGCCGGCTACACCGCTCCAGTACGCGCCAATCCCCAGCGTGGCGGCGCCGAGCAATCCGATGCAAGTGCCGAAAAGAGTGATCTGATTCGGCCGCACGCGTGTGTGCCGCGCCAGCCAACGGCTGACACGCAGCGAAATGCGGCGGTCGATCCAGTGCGCCAGCGGTCCGTCCGTCGCCGCGCTGTCGCCGCGCAGCCCTCGGCACAGCGCGGCTTCGGCCCGCCGCGCCGAGGTCGCATCACGGACCGGCAGGCAGATCTCGCCATCGAGCGACGCCTGCTGAGCGCCGCCGCGGCGCAGCGCCGCCCAAGTTGCCTCGGTCGCCTCCGGGGTGAGGGTCTGCAGGTCGATCCCCGGCAGCGCCGACGACCGGCACAATGCAATGTCGTGGCGCCCGTCTGCTCCGAAGAGCAACGGCCGGCCATCCAGGCTGGCGGCAGTGATGCGGTTAAGGGTGGCAGCGGTGACCAAACGGTCGCTCGGGATCAGGGCGACCGTGGCACCGTCGAGGGCGGGCAACTTGTCGGTCACTTCAACCGCGCGACTACGGGCATCGCCCCCGAACAGCGCCCGCAAGCGCGGCGTGTGCTCGTTACCGAGCACGATGATGCGGTCGAAGCCGCACCGCAGCGCGCTCAGCACGATACGTTGAATCACCGGGAGCCCCGCGACCGGCTCAAAACTCGACGCCGTCGGGGGCAGAATGATTGCGACTTTCACTCGACTGCTCCGCCCTCTCGACCTCCCGCCTCAAGCCACTCGGGAGGTTGCGGTATGTCCATCGGCTGTGCATCACGAGCGCCAGACGCGTAGGCCCGATTGAGCATCAGCAAACACCATTCCGCTTCCGCTTGGTTCGTGCCCCGCGTGCCCGGGTCATCGAGTTCTTGCCGAAATGAGTCCACCACGCCGGCGAACCATTCCGGATGATGGGAACCGGCGGACAACGCCGTTGCCAAGCGTTGCGAGTGTCGCCCGCTCTTGCTGTGCATCAGCACGTGATCCTCGTCAATGATCAGCTGCCCGCCGTCACCCATAAAGCGCCATTCCGTTCGCCGCTCCGCGGCGGCCCAGGTCAGCCGGATCTCGCCGGTCAACGACGGAAAATCGATGCCGCACACGGCCGTGTCTTCGACCTCGGCGTCCACGTAGCGCCGACGTTCCAGCGCCGCGCGGATACGTTGCGGCCGCTCCTGCGCCAGCGCCAGCAGCAGGTAGAATGCGTGCCAACCATGATCCACGAGAATACCGCCACCCGCGACCGCAGCCTGCACGCGCCAGTTATCACGTGTGGTGATGGCGCACCCGTTACGGGCGGTGTTGAAGCTGATGCTGTTGAGTGATCCCAGCGTTCCCGCCTGCAGCAGTTGGCGCACGGTGCGGAACGCTTCAGAGTACTTCCAGTTATGGACCGTGTGTAGCACTACGCCGCTGCGGCGGACCGCCTCGCGCACCGCGCGGTACTCGCGCACCGAGGTGGTGACCGGCTTCTCGCACAAGACGTGCACCCCGGCCTGCGCGGCGGCGATGATCGCCGCCGCGTGGAACGCCGGCGGGGTGGCGACGTCCACGAAATCCAGCTTTTCGTGGTGGAGGAGCTCCCCGGGCGTGCTGTAAGTGCGGATGCCGGGCAACGCCGTTGCCGCCAGCGCCCGCCGCTCGGCGTCCGAATCGACCACGGCGATGATGCGGAAGTCGCTGCGCTCGCGCCACACGGGTAGGTGGCCATTCGCGGCCACGTTACCGAAGCCGATGACCGCGCCGGTGCGGGTGGGGGGCGTTGGCGCTCGCGGCGTTGGCGCCTGCGGCGCGAACGCCCGCGGCCTCGATGATGGCGTCATTGCCGATAGCGGCCGGTGCGCGCCACCTCGGCGAACACGTCATCGAGGATGGCGGCGCCGTCCCGGGCTTCCGACTCCGTGAGGATCAGCGGCGGGTTGATGCGCACGCGCGGAAAGTACCCCATCAGCAACAGGCCGCGCCTGAACGCGCTACGGAAGATATCCTCGGTGACGGCCCTAGCCACGGGTTCCTTGCTGACGCGGTCCTTCACAAGATCCAGCCCTATCAGCAAGCCCGCGCCGCGCACATCGCCGATGAACTCATACTTCTCCTGCAGCCGGCGCAGCTCAGCAAGCAATACCGCGCCGACGCGTTCGGAGTTATCGACCAGTTCTTCGTCCAGGATGGTCTCGAGGGTGGTCAACGCGGCGGCGGCGGCGAGCGGGTTGCCGCCGTAGCTCGAAGAGGAGGAGCTGGGTTTCGCGAACGGGAACGCGGCGGTAATCTCGTCCGTCGAAATCAGCCCGGTCACGGGAAAACCGCAACCAAAGCCCTTGCCGATGGTGATGATGTCCGGCGCCGCCCCGGTATGATCGCAGCCGAACATAGCGCCGGTGCGGCCGAATCCGGTGATCATCTCGTCGACGATGAGCAGCGCGTCTACCTCACGCGCGACTTCCGCTACCGCCGGCAAAAACTCGGGCGGTGGAATGACGTTGCCGGCCGTCCCTTGCATGGGCTCGACGAGGATGGCGGCCACGGCTCCGGCGGTGTTGATCTTCAGCGACTTGCGCAGGAATTCAACGCAGAACAAGCCGCACTGCGAATGGGTGAGCTTGAAAGGGCAACGGTAGCAGTCGGCGTACGGCACCAGATGCGTGCCCGGAGCCAGCGGCCCCCACTTTTGTTTCCACTCGTCACCGATGAGTCCCATGACGCCGCCGGTCTTGCCGTGGAACCCACCCCAGAAGCCGACGATCTCGAACTTCTTGGTGTACGCCTTGGCCAGACGGATGGCCGCTTCGACCGCCTCGGCGCCGCCGCTGTATAGCTGCGTACGCTTCAGCCCGCCGGGCGCCAACTCCGCCAACAGCTTCAGCAGCGCCGTGCGGGGTTCGTTGGTGAAGCTGCCGACGGTAAGCTTTTGCAGTTGCTCAGTGACGCCGGAGACAAAGCGCGGATGTGAATGCCCCAGGCTGGCGACGGCGACGCCGGCAAAAAAATCGAGATACTCGTTGCCGTCAGCGTCCGTGAGGGTGCAGCCCCGCCCTTCCACCATCGCCACTTCGGACAGCTGGGCGATACGCTGCAGCCCGGGAGCGATGCACTCGCCCTCGGCGGCAATGAGAGCCTGTGATCTAGGCCCAGGGATTCGAGCGTGGGCCGCAGCTTTTCTTGACGCAGCTTTCACTTTCCACTCGCGACGTCGCGCGCATGCAAATAGGCTGCAATTTCAGTCGCGGCCTCAGCGCGGCAGGCAGCGTAGCTGGGCCAATCGTTCAAGTCAATCAAGCCCAAAGCATCACGCTGCGCGTCATACACACAATCGCCGCCGTAGATTTCCACCTCCAGCGCCTGGGCGGCGCGCTCGCCGAGCGCGCGCAGCCGCGCCAACACAGCGACGGGCAACGGCGGGGCGGCGGGCGGCGGCACGCAATGAAAAAACGATCCGCACACAGCATAGAACTTCAGCACCGTGCCTGGAACATGCTGCTGCACCACGGCGTAACGGAAGCCGCGCGTGTGGAAGGCCCGCAGCGCCGCCCGTGCCGCATCAACGCTGTCGACGCGGACCACGTCTCCCGCTTCGGTCGCGTGCACATCACCGCGTTTGACCCAAGCACCGCCGGAAACCCACTGCGGCAGGGAAACGCGAGCGTCGGTTTGCACGAGGATGCTGTCAGGGAACGGCACTCCCGCGCTTTTGAGCAGGGCAACGGTCCGGTGGCGGTGGCAATTCAGGATCGCCTGCGGGCTGTTGACGACACGCACGCCATGCGCGCACCAAGAGGAGAGGCGCTCCAGTGCGCCCGGCCCCTGGCACATGGTGAAGACGGCCGTGGCGCCGTCCGGATCGGGCCATGTCGGCGCATCCCCGCTGAACACGGACACCACATGACCGAACCGCCGCAGGCGGACGGCCACGGCTTCGAGCACGGCGGCATCCGCCTCGACTTTGCCGGGTGAGAAGACGCGCTCGCGCGTGATGCCGAAATAGTCACTCATGACGTAAAACCACTGCGCACGAAGGCCTCGGCCGCAGCGATGTCTTGCGGACGGTCCACGTCCACCGTCTTGGCGATCCGCTCGCCGTACAAGCGGTACCCTTCCTGAAGCAGATGCCCCAGAAACTGCCGCAGGGCGGTGAAGCCTGCCAGGCGCGCGGCGGGAATCTCGCTGAAGATGACCGGCTCGAAGACATAGAAACCTGCGGTTACCAGCGTGCTTTCCTCCGCGTCGGCCCCGAGCGCGGTGATGCGGCCATCGGGCGCAATCCGGGCCCTGAGCGGCTTCTCGTCGTCGACAAACGCGCTGAGCGCCAGGACGCCGTCGGCAGCCATGTAATTGCCGGCCGCGTGCAGGAACTCCCTCAGCACCACTGGTGCGAACACCGCATCAACTGTGAGCAGCAGAAAGCGCTCGCGATCGAGCAGCGGACGGAGCGCGAACAAGCTTTCCATCGAGCTCGGGGTCGTGCGCCGGACGAACTCAAACTCGATCTGCGGCCAATGGCGACGGCAGTGCTCTTCGATGCCGCGGGATTGTTCATTGACGATACAGGCGATCTGGCCCACACCAGCGGCTGTTGCTGCACCGAGGACATAATCCACCAGCACTCTACCAGCCACCGGCACCAGTGGTTTGGGCATCGTCAGCCCGCCCCGGCTCAACCGCCCGCCCAACCCGGCCGCAATCAGTCCCGCCTTCATCACCGTGACGATAGGCCCCGTGCGCCGTCGTCCTGCTAAATTGCGAGCAGCGGTTCCAAATCCGCCAAACGGCGCAGCCGCACGTCGACACACTCGGGGCAGCCGCACGGGCGTTCGGTCGCGCCCGTCAGCCAACCGGTCCGCAAGCCCGCTGCGTGGGCACCGACGATGTCCTTCTCGAACGAATCGCCGACGTACAGCACCTCTGCCGGTTCGACCCCCAAGTGTTTGACAGCCAGGGCGAAGATCGCCGGATCGGGTTTCCTCACGCCCACCACGCTGGAATCAACGATGGTGGCCAGCAACGGCGCCAGCTCGGCTTCCTCGAGAATCCGATGCACGTTGCCGTAGAAATTGGACACCACGCCGAGCGCCACGCGTTGCCGGAGGCGGCCGAGGAGTACGCGGCTCTCTGCTAACCCGGCGCGCGAGGCGCGCACAAACCCCGCAACGATCGCGGTGGCCGCCGGCACGCTGAAACCGAGCTGCTCCATCTGGCGCGACACGTGGTATTCGACGAGCGCTTCCAACCCGAACTCCGCAACGGCCGGCTCGCCGTAGGCACACCGGGTGGCGTGGTCGAAGGCCGCTCGTACCTGTTGGAAAGGAAAGTCGAGATTTGCCAGGGAATAGAGCTGGGCAAACCGTTCCAGCCAGTGGACGCCGCCGTCCAGTGTGCCGCCGTAATCGAACACTATCGCTCGCAACCTCATCTCAGCGATGTAAAGCGTGCCAGGCTTCGCGAGTCAACCTGCGAGCGCCGAGAGTGGCGGGAGGAGCGGCATCAACGCGCGGTTTGACAAACCCGGCCGAGAGTGGGAGTTGAGTAATGTTGCGCAGGTGCAACGATGAAGTACTTTGTCAATGTCTAGTTTCTCTTTCCGAAACCGAGCCAAGACCCTCGGGCGGCTTTCCCAGGAACAATTCGATTTGCTCGTCATTGGTGGCGGAATCACCGGCGCTGGCATCGTGCGTGACGCCGTTCTGCGCGGCCTCCGTGTTGCCTTGGTCGAGCGCCGCGATTTTGCGGTCGGGACGAGCAGTCGATCGTCGAAACTGATCCACGGAGGCGTGCGCTACCTGCAGCAAGGTGACGTCGGGCTGGTCATGGAGGCGGCCCACGAGCGGCGCGTGATCCGCCGGCTGGCGCCACACTTGGCGCGTCCCATCCAGATGCTCGTCCCGGCCCATTCCCGCTCCACCTACGCCAAACTCAGTGTCGGCTTGTGGACGTACGACCGCGTGGCCCGTGTCCTCGACGAGGAGCGCTATCGCATGCTCGACCGCGACCAAACCCTAGCGCTCGAACCACTGCTGCGCTCGAAAGACCTGTACGGTGCCGGGCTTTACTATGAATACCTCACCGATGATGCCCGCCTGGTTGTGGAAACCCTGAAGTCCGCCGCCGCAAGCGGCGCAGCGGTTACGAACTACAGCGAGGTGGTCGGCCTAGTGAAGGAAAACGGGCGGGTCAACGGGGCGCTGGTGAAGGACGCGCTCGCGGACGCTGAGTTCGCCGTGCGCGCGACGACCATAGTCAACGCCGCCGGTCCATGGGTGGATGCGCTGCGCTCTATGGAAGACGAGAACGAGCGGCCACGCCTGCACCTCACCAAGGGGATCCACTTGGTGCTGCCACGCGAGCGACTGCCGGTGTCGCGCATCGTCGTGATGAACACCCCCGATAACCGCGCCGTGTTCGTCGTGCCGCACGGCGTGGTGGTCTACATCGGAACGACCGACACCGATTATGACGGCCGCTACGACGATCCGAGCATTTCCATGGAGGACGTCACCTACCTCTTGGAGGCGGCCAACGCGTCCTTTGAAACGGACCGGCTCACTCCGCGAGAGGTGGTCGGCGCATGGGCCGGGCTGCGGCCGCTGCTGCATCAAGAAGGCAAGAAGCCGACCGAGATCTCACGCAAAGACGAAATCATGGTGGGGCCGGCGGGATTGATATCGATCGCCGGCGGCAAGCTCACTACCTATCGCAAGATGGCACAGCGGGTCGTCGACATGGTGGTCGAGCGCTTGGCCGATGGCGAACGGCGGGGGGACAAACGAGGGGACAGCGAGCGCGCATTGCTCAGCGGCGGCGAGACCGGCGACGACGTCGACGCCTTTACCACCAAGCTCAAGAGCCGCTGGCCGCACGTTCCCGCCGACATCGTCGAGCGGCTGGTCCCATTGTACGGCAGCAATGCGGAACGCATGGTCGAGGGCATGGCCGCAGACCCGATGCTGGCGCGGCGGTGCGCTCCCGGCATGGCGGTGACCCGCGGCGAGGTGGCGTACGCGGTGCGCGAGGAAATGGCGATGACCTTGGAGGACTTCCTCGAGCGGCGCGGTCGCTTGCTTTTGTGGGACGTCAACAATGGCCTGTCGGCGGCTCCCGAGGTGGCGTCTCTGATGGCTGACCTTCTGGGGTGGGATGCCCGGCGCATGGATGCGGAGATCACCAGCTACCGCAATCACGTCCGTGAGGTGAAGACCTTTCTGCCGGAGCTGGACACCGTCACCACAGCGCGCGTCGCGCATGCCTGAGTCGAGCAGCACCCGCCACCGTGAAGCCCTCGGCGCAGCGCTCGGTGGCGACCGCAACACGGTGCGGTGGGACGACAATGCCCTGACCGAGCACAGCCGTGACACCTGGTGCATCTCCATCCTGCGCAGCCTGCGGGGCATGTTGTCGGCCCGGCTGCTGTGCGTCGTGAGCCCGACGGCGGTTGATCAGGTGTGCGCGACGGTGGAATACGCCAATCAGTACCGGCTGCCGATCGTGCCCTTCGGCGCCGGATCGGGCGTGTGCGGCGGCGTGCTGCCGCCTGGGGATGCCATTGTCATCGACCTGCGGCGGATGAATCACATCCTCGAATTGAACGGCACCGCGCTTTTGGTGCGCGTGCAAGCGGGGATGATGGGCAACGCCTTCGAAGCGAAGCTGAATGAAGCGGGCTATTCGATGGGCCACTTTCCGCAATCGATCGACCTCTCCACCGTTGGTGGTTGGGTGTCGACACGGGCGGCCGGCCAGTACTCGACGCGTTACGGCTCGATCGAGGACATTCTCCTGGCCCTCGAGGTGGTGTTGCCCGACGGCCGCCTACTGCGCACGAAGGTAGGGCCGCGCGCCGCCACCGGTCCCGACTTACGCCAGCTTTTCCTTGGCGCCGAGGGCACGCTCGGCGTCGTCACCGAAGCGACCATGCGGATCTTCCCGCGGCCGGAAAGCGGTGTCGGGCAATCCTACAGCTTTGCCTCGATGGACGCCGGACTCGAAGCGATTCGTCTCATCACCCGCGCCGGCTGGAAGCCGCCGGTCGTGCGCTTGTACGACGGCGTCGAGACGGCGCGCTTGTTCACCGCTGCCAGCACCGGGAACAACTGCCTGCTGCTGCTGCTGTGCGAAGGACCAGAGGCGCTGACGGCGGCTGAGAGCCAAGCCTGCCAGGCGATTTGTTCGGCACACGGCGGCGAGGTGATGGGCCCGGATCCGGTGCAACACTGGGTGGTCGAGCGTAACCAAGTCCCCGGCTTCGAACCCTTTCTCAAGAGCGGGCTTGTACTGGACACCATCGAGGTGGCGACCACGTGGGATCACATTCATGACTTGTACCGTGAGGTGATCGCGGCGCTACAAACCGTCGAAGGCATCGTGGTCGCCTCCGGTCACAGCTCGCACAGTTACGCGCAAGGCACGAACATCTACTTCAGCTTCGCGGCGCACCCGGGGGATCCGGAACGCGCCGAAGCCACCTACTTCGCTTGCTGGCAGAAGGCGATGGAGGCGACTCTGCGCTGCGGGGGGACGATCTCACATCACCACGGGATCGGACGCCTGCGCCTGCCGTGGATGGCGCGCGAGCTGGGCGAAGGCCTGACCGTCTTGCGCAGCATCAAGAAGGTGCTGGATCCCAACGGCATCATGAACCCGGGGGTGCTGATCCCGGAAGGATCGTGAATCGTGGTCGTGAATCGTGCTCGGACGGAGGTTCCTCTCCCTCTTTTGAGAGGGGGGCAGGGTAAGAGTGCCAGCCGAGCACGACTCACCAGCACGACTCACGTTTTTTGATTATGCACGTTCTCGCCATTGACGAAGGTACCACCGGCGTGCGCGCGCTGATCATTGACAGCGGCAGTGCTGTCCGCGGCGGCGCGTACCACGAGCTCACGCCGAGTTACCCCAAGCCCGGCTGGGTCGAGCTCGACGCCGACGAAATCTGGAACGCCACCCGCACCGTCTGTGCCCGCGGTCTGCAGGCCGCGCGGCTCACGGCGCGCGACATCACCGCCATCGGCATCGCCAACCAGCGCTCTACGACGGTGGTGTGGGACCGGCGCTCCGGTGAGTCGGTCTATCCGGCTATCGTGTGGCAGGATGTCCGGACCGCCGAGCGCGTCCCCGAGCTGCTGGCGCAAGGGATCTACACCAACGCGATGGCCTCGGCGACCAAACTCGAATGGGTGCTGCGAACCATCTATGACGGCCCAGCGCGCGCCGCCAGAGGCGAGTTATGCTTTGGGACGGTGGACAGCTGGCTGCTGTGGAAGCTCACCGACGGGGCGGTGCATGCGACGGATTACTCAAATGCCTCTTGTACAGGGCTCTACGACGCGATGCAGGACGGGTGGGACCAACAGGTTCTGACGCTTCTCGGCATTCCCGCAACGATGTTGCCGGCCATTCGTTCGACCAGCGAAGTGTACGGCCAGACCACCCGGGAGACCTTCGGCGCGGAGGTCCCGGTGGCGGCGATGGCCGGCGACCAGCAGGCCGCGATGTTCGGCGAGCTGTGCGTCGACAAGGGGGCGGTGAAGATCACCTACGGCACCTCGGCGATGGCGGACATCAACGTCGGCGAGTTCCCGGTGCTGTCTATGCGCGGCGCGTATCCATTGGTCCTCTGGGGCTTGGCGGGAAAGCGGACGTGGTGTCTCGAAGGCACGGCCCCGACGGCGGGGGCCGCCGTGCAGTGGTTGCGTGATGGTCTCGGCGTGCTGCAGAGTTTGGACGAAAGCGCCGCGCTGGCCATGCAGGTACCGGACTCCGGCGGCGTGTGGGCGGTGCCGGCGTTTCAGGGATTGGGGACGCCGTACATGGACGCCGGCGCGCGCGCCGCCATCGGTGGCCTGTCGCGCGCCAGCACACGGGCGCACGTGGTGCGCGCCGTGCTCGAAGGCATCGCCTATCGCAGCCGCGAGATCCTGGAGACACTCTTCGAGGATTCATCGACTCCGCCGCCGGCGCGCTTGCGGGTGGACGGCGGCGCCGCCGCCAACGATTTCCTGTTGCAGCATCTGGCCGATGTACTCGGTCTGCCGGTCGAGCGCCCGCATACCGTGCAAGCCTCGGGTCTCGGTGCTGCGTACTTAGCTGGTTTGGCGACGGGGATGTGGCAGAGCTTGGATGAGGTGCGCCACGCCTGGCGCTCGGGCCGGATCTTCGAGCCACACTGGAGCACCGATGAGCGCGAGACCCGCTTCAAGAACTGGCAACGCGCCATCGCCGCGGCGCGCGAGAAGATCTTCTAGCTAGGAGGCAAGTATGGACGACTTGAGTCGTCAAGTGATTGACTATGCGATCGGCGATGGAGCCTGCGTTGCGGGCATCTGCACGACGGAAACGCTGGCGGGAGGCCCACCTTCCACCGATCTTTCCTACGTCTTGCCAGGGGCGAAGTCGGCGATCAGCTTTGCCATGCCCTTGGACCAGAACCTCATCCCGGCGTACCTCGCGAAGAAGGACCGTCGTTCACACGAGCTTGACAACTTGCACACGAATGCGCGGGCGACCGGGCTCGGGGCGCACCTGGCCAACTATCTGAGCATGAAGGGCTATCCGTCCGCGCCCGTGCTGGCCAACGAGGTGTACCGGCAGGACACACCGCGCGGGGTGCTGGACATGTACCCGGATCTCTCCCTGCGGTACCTGGCCGTGCGGTCGGGGGTGGGAAGCTTCGGTCTCTCGGGCAACGTCCATACCCGGAAGGAGGGCGCGGCAGTCATCCTCGGCGCCACCGTCACCACGGCCGCGCTCGAGCCTACGGCGCCGATCCCCGACGACGAGAATTACTGCGACCGGTGCAAGCTGTGTATGTCATCGTGCGCCTCGAAACTGATGGACGAGAAGGAAAAGACGCACGTGACAATGGCCGGGGTGGAATTCTCGTACTCCAAGCGCCGCACCTACCACCGGTGCGACCTCGTCTGCGGCGGCTTCACCGGGCTACACCCGTCCGGCAAATGGTCGAACTGGTCGCCGGGCCGCCTGTCGATTCCGGACAAGGACGAGGACTTTCTGCCCGTCCTAATCGAGGCCATGGGGGCGTGGGCAAAGCGGCCGCCGATTCCGGGCGGGCATTACCATCCGCTGATGGAAGGGAAGCTGGCCCTTACCTGCGGCAACTGCCAGCTCATCTGTCACCCGGACCGGCAGGAGCGCAAGCGACGCTACAAGATGCTCAGGAACAGCGGCGTTGTCATTCAGCATACCGACGGCTCGCTGGAAGCGGTCTCCCCCGACGAAGCCCGCAGGCGACTCGACGCCATGACCCCGGAGCGGCGCGCCCTGTACGAGAAGCCGGATCCGCCCCTCGCCGCGTCGGCGTAGGCACCGGGACCGAGACTGCGAGCCAGCTTGGCCAATTCCATGATCCTCAGAGACAAGGCCTCACTCGCTGTTCACCACAAATGCAATTCCAAGGAGCAGAGCTGTGAGTTCGTCGATCTTCGACCTTATGCAACCCGAAATTGAGACCGCGGCGGAGGGGTGTTCAGAGCTGCGGTTCAAGGTTCGTCCCGAGTTCACGATTCCGGGTGGTGTTCTTCAGGGCGGGATGATCGCCGTGATGCTCGATATGGCCATGGCAGCGGCGGGCCACGGGTACATCTCGACCGCTTCACTTCATTGCGAGATTCTCCGCCCCGTTGAGGCCAAGGTCGTAATCGTCACCGGACGGATCACACGTAAGGGGCGTCGGATCGTGTTCGCCGAGGCGGAGATGCGTAACGTCGAAGGGCAGGTCCTGGCCCGAGGCACGCAGACCGCGGTCCCCCTGCGCTAAGAGGCCTCGCCGGACTCGCTTGAGCCGTCAGGGACTCCAGGAGGTTTACGGCGCAGCAAAGAGCATGGAAGGCTGATGTAGACGGGTAGATCTACGCAGCTCACGGTTGGCGTGATGGCTCACCGACTACACTGGGCACGGACACGTAGAAGGTCGATCCCTTGTTGATCTCGCTCTCCACCCAGACGCGACCGCCGTGCGCTTCGACGATCCGACGCACGATGGCCAGGCCCAAGCCGGTGCCCGGCTCGCCCGCGGCCCCTTGCATGCCGGCTCGATAGAAAGGCCGAAACAGCTTCTCCCGCTCCTGGGCAGGAATACCGGGCCCCTCGTCACACACCGCAATCACTGCCGCCCCGTCGTCCTGGTAAAGTCGTACGGTCACCTGCGCGCCCGCCCGTGAGAACTTGATTGCGTTGGTGATGAGATTGTCGAGCACTTGCTCCATCTTCGTCCGGTCGACCCTCGCCACCGACCCGGGACCGCGATTGTGGAAGACGAGCGCCACACGCTTCCGTCGCGCCAAGAGACTATTCACCGCCACGTTGGCCTGTACCAGGGGAACCAAGTCAGTCTCCTGCAGATCGAGTTTGAGCTTCCCGGCCTCGATTGCGGAAATATCGAGGAGATCGCTGACGAGGTGCAGCATGGACGTACTCAGCAAACCGATCCTCTCGATGATCTCGCCCCGTTCCTCGATACTGAGCGCAGCTTTGGTGTCTCGCAGTAGCTCGCCGTACGCTTGAATGGCGCCCAGCGGATTGCGCAGGTCATGTGCCGCCATCCCGAGGATCTCGTTCTTCTCCTCGTTGATACGTTGCAGGGCGGCAGCGTCGCGATAGGCGGTGAAGCGGTGAGATTCCAACAACCCTGCACCAAAGATCGCCAAACCCTCAGCTGTCAGCACCGCGGCTACGCCGTAAATGGGCGGCTGGGCCGGCGTGACCCCCGCATGAAGCGCGAGGAGATACGCGATCGGCACTCCCACGGTTCCGAGCGCCTGGCGGCGCCACCCCCACGGGTAGATGATGGCCAAGCCGTACAGATACGTTATCAACAAGATGACCAGCACCTCGGCGTTTCCATCGACCCACGCGAAGTAGGCGCTGAGGCAGGCCGGAAGAGCATTGGTGTTGAACGGAGTGTTAAGAACCGCCCACGCAGGCGCCAGACGCAAGGCGACGGTGCGAAGGAGAGCAAGGAGCACGTATGCCGCATACACTCCGACAAGTGCGCGCCAACGCCCTGGGTGGTAGAACCACTCGAACGCACTGGCCACACCTGTGAGCACGAGGAAGAGCCCGAACGCCAACGAGGCACGCTTCGCCACAACATCCAGCGTCTCGGATCGGAAGGCCTGCGCGATGTGATCCGGATTCGTAGCGCGCTCGGAAGTCATCGACAGTAGGTTGGTTTCTCTACAGGCCAAAGAGCCAACGCAAGCCTATTTCTCAGGACGAAGCGTGTCAACGGAACAGTGAATAATGGAGCCTGGTCCACCTTCGTGGTATCGGGTGGTTCGACTTGACCAAATGGACTCTGGCGCCCGGATTCACGGAGCAACCGACAGGGGGAGAAATGTTCCAGCAGCCAATCGATTTTCGCGAGGAGAGCACGGCCCTTTACGACCTGATTGTCCCGCATGATGACGCTGTGTTCGAATTGCAGACGCAGTTCAAGAATTGGACGGTCAACGATGTGCTGACACATCTGCACGTCTGGAACATCGCGGCCGATCTGTCCTTGAAGGATGCCGATGCCTTCGCTGCGTTCTTTGAGCAGGTCGCCGCAGCGGTGGGAGACGGGAAATCGCTGCGGGTCTTTGAGCAATCCTATTTGAACGGCTTGCGTGGCCGGGCGCTGCTGGAGACCTGGCGCGACTATTTTGGGGAGATGACCGAGCGCTTTCTGACGGCAGATCCCAAGAAACGCGTGAAATGGGCGGGCCCCGACATGAGTGTCCGGTCGAGTATCGCCGCGCGTCTCATGGAAACCTGGGCGCATGGGCAGGAAGTCTACGACGCGCTTGGCGTCGAGCGCGTCAATGGCGACCGCATCAAGAATATCGCCGTGCTGGGCGTCAATACCTTCGGCTGGACATTCGCGAACCGTGGCTTGGACGTGCCGAGCCCGGCCCCGCACGTCCGGCTCACGGCGCCCTCGGGCGAGCTGTGGACGTGGAACGATCCCAGTGAGGACAACCTGGTCGAAGGCGCCGCCACCGAGTTCTGCCAGGTCGTGACGCAAGTGCGCAATATTGCGGATACGGAGCTGCGGGTTGTCGGCGAGACCGCGCAGCGCTGGATGTCGATCGCCCAGTGTTTTGCCGGCCCGCCCGAGACGCCGCCCGTCCCCGGCACCAGATACTGCCAAAAGGCCGGCCCATCGCCACGCGTCAGGAAGTCAGCAAGCCGGCGTGGCCGGTGTGATAACGATCGCTGAAGGCTACAAGCTCGCCCTGCGGAGCCCGCAACGCGGCGCTAGGCCGTGCCGAGGGCCGTTGTTGTGATCACATTAGGGTCCGGAACCCTGCCGGGAGCCATTGTTATCATCACATTGGGGTCTGGAACGGTGTCAGGCGCCATTGTTGTGACCACAATGGGGTCTGGAACGGTGTATTGGGGCCGGATCTTGTCGAGCCGCTGCGCGAGAAGGGCGCGGCAAACTCCTCAAGCTTGCTGAATGGAGCAAGCTGAAAAATCAATGGTATTCATGACAAAGCGCAGTGATTAGATGCTCCGGCTGTCTAGAATGATGCAGTTTCCAATCAGTGGCCGACGGTGTTTGCTCTACGCGAGAATGGTGCTGCCAAATCGAGCGTAACAGGAGACGCAGGCCACTTTGTTAGTGGTGGAGGGACTGGTCAATGCACAATCGAATAGTGATTGGACACATTGTCGCCCTGGTTGGCAACGCCCTCTTGGCATCTTTTGGAAGCGCTCAATGCTGTGGTGACTGTGACCAGAATGGAGCGGTTACCGTCGATGAGATTCTGACCGCGGTAGACATCGCTCTGGGTAGCAACGAGCCATCGGCCTGCATAGCAGGGGACCTAAATCATGATGGGATTATCACGATCGACGAGATCTTGGCCGCAGTGAACAACGCGCTGAATGGCTGCCCCACTCAGGAGACGCCCACGCCAGTCAGTACGCCGACGGCTACGCCAGCTCAAGCCTCGACCGGCACGCCTACCTGGCCCCCGCTGCCAACGCCGACTCAAAGCCCGATCAGCACGTCAACCTGGACCCCGACGGAGACGCCGACTCAAAACCCGATCAGCACGCCAACCCGGCCCTCGCCGACGCCAACCCCAACTTGTCTCCCACCAATCACTCCCGCTCCAGCCGAGAGGCCCGGGGACCTGGACACCACGTTCGGGGCGGGAGGAATTGTTCTCACCCCAATCGGGAAAAGCGCGGGGGCAACCGCTGTAGTGGTGCAACCCGACGGAAAGGTGGTCGTGGCAGGCCCCGCAGCAACGGCTGATAGCCCTTACGACCGCTTTGCCCTGGCCCGCTACAACGCCGATGGCAGTCTCGACCCAAGCTTCGGAACCAATGGAATCGTTACTACTTCCATCGGCAACAGCGACGCCATTCCTAACGCTCTGGCTTGGCAGCCCGACGGCAAGTTGGTCGCAGCGGGCATGGCAGATTACCCATATACCTTCGGCCTCGCACGATACACTCCTGATGGTAGCCTCGACCCTGGGTTCGGAACTTTCGGGATCAGCCATGACTCGTGGCTTCCTGGAGCCGCCGCGAATGCACTCGTACTCCAGCCCGACGGGAAACTGGTCGCCGCAGGCGTTTTGCAGGTGACCGCTGGCACCCAGCACAAGGCCTGCGCTGTCAGACGGTACCAGCCTGATGGCGAGCCCGATCCAACCTTTGGAGCCAACGGCTCTACCACCACCTCGATCAGCGGTTTCTATTCTTGCGCGATCAGTGCTCTTGCGCTGCAGCCCGACGGGAAACTGGTGGCCGCAGGCACTGCATCATACGTGGGCTACTACCAATTCGCTCTTTTGCGCTACAACGCCGATGGCAGTCTCGACCCAAGCTTCGGGACTAATGGAATCGTCACCACCTCCATCGGCGACAGCGGCTTCGCTTCTGCAGTCGTACTCCGGCCCAACGGCAGGCTGGTTGCCGGCGGCTTCTCGGGAGGAGGGGATTTCGTGCTTGTCGGCTACAACGCTGACGGCAGTCTGGACAGCGAGTTCGGGAAAGGCGGCATTAGCTCCGAATCTGTCGGTGATCTTAGCGCCCTGGCAATTCAGCCCGACGGAAAACTGGTGGCGGCGGGATTTGCTTGGTCCGGCCTACTCGCCCTCGCCCGCTACAACTCTGATGGCAGTCTCGATCCAAGCTTCGGAACTGGGGGGACGACGTTCACCTCGTTCGGGCAATACGCCTGCCCGAACCAAGCTAGTGTAAGCGATGCCAGTGCCTTAGCCATCCAGCCGGATGGGAACCTGATCGTCGCGGGAAGTTGGGGTGGGGGAGCGTCTTTTGCGCTTGCTCGCTACCTGGGGTCTTTCGTGACCACAGCCACACCGACAGTTACACCAACGGGCTCGCCACCGACAGCTCCACCGACGAGCACGACCACGCCGACAGCTACGTCAACGAGCCCAGCCACACCGACAGTTACGCCAACGGGGTCACCACCGACAACTCCGCCGGCTCAAACCCCGACCAGAATGTCAACCTGGACCCCGCCGGCTCAAAGCCCGACCGTCACGCCGCTGGCGACCCCGACCAGCACCCCAGCCCAGCCCCCAATACCAACCCCGACTTGTCTCCCACCATTCACTCCGGTCCCAGCCGAAAGGCCGGGAGACCTGGACACCACGTTCGGGGCGGGCGGGATCGTTCTCACTCCAATCGCCGAGTGGGCGACGGCATACGCTGTGGTCGTGCAACCCGACGGAAAGGTGGCCGCGGCAGGCCCTGCAAGAACGGCTGATGGCATTTTCCACTTCGCCCTGGCCCGCTACAACGCCGCTGGCAGTCTCGACTCAAGCTTCGGAACCAATGGAATCGTTACTACTCCCATCGGCAACAACAACGCCATTCCTCATGCTCTGGCTTGGCAGCCCGACGGCAAGTTGGTCGTAGCGGGCGAGACATATAATCCATATAACTTCGCCCTCGTGCGATACAGTTCTGATGGTAGCCTCGACCCTGATTTCGGAACCGCCGGGATCGTCAATGACTCGCGGGGGCTGCAGGATGCTGCGTATGCAGTCGCACTGCAGCCCGACGGGAAACTGGTAGCGGGTGGCATTTCGTATGACGCCTGCGCTCTCAGGCGGTACCAGACAGATGGCGAGCCCGATCCAACCTTTGGAGCCAACGGCGCTACCACCACCTCGCTCAGCGGTTCCGGGTTTTCTTTTTGCGCGATCAGTGCTCTTGTACTACAGCCTGACGGAAAACTGCTGGCCGCAGGGACTGCATACGACGAGTATGCTGGCTACCGATTCGCTCTCTTGCGCTACAACGCCGATGGCAGTCTCGACCCAAGCTTGGGGACTAATGGAATCGTTACAACTTCCATCGGCAACAGCTACGCCTTCGCTCGGGCACTGGTACTCCGGCCCGATGGCCGGCTCGTTGCCGGGGGCCCCGCAGACGGGGATTTCGCGCTTGTCGGTTACAACCCTGACGGCAGTCTGGACAGCAAGTTCGGGAACGGCGGCATTAGCTCCGAAGCTATCGGTTATCTTGCTGCACTGGTAATTCAGCCTGACGGGAAATTGGTGGCGGCGGGATTCAACCTCACGAGCTTTGTCGTGGCCCGCTACGATGCTGATGGCAGTCTCGACTCAAGCTTCGGGACTGGGGGAACGACCTTCACGTCGCTCGGATGGTACACCTGTCCGAACCAAGCTAGTACAGGTTATGCCTGGGCGCTAGCCATCCAGCCGGATGGGAACCTGATCGTTGCGGGAGGTGGAAGCGTTGCAGGGAGTGAAAATGGGGGATCGTCTTTTGCGCTTGCTCGCTACCTCGGGTCTTTCGTGAGCACACCCACACCGACGGTTACGCCAACGGGGTCGCCACCGACAGCTACGCCAACGTGAAATTTGTGATCAAGCAGCTGGGTCGAATCGCGCGCATCCGTCCGCCGAGGAGCAGGTGGCGCGGATACCCGGCCATTTGCCTGTCTGAGCCAGGCGCCACCGAGGATGTCAACCACCGTCCTTGGCGAGAACATCGACCAGCGCCGGTGAATGCGCGCGGCACCGCTGAGTATCGAGGTGGGTGATGACGTCACCCAGAGGTGCGGTCAGGCCGCGGGGAAGCGTTCGCGGACCAGTTGCCGCACTTCCTCCAGCCAACCCCGGCGCTGCTCGACGGTGCTGAGAATGATCGACTCGAAGTTGCGCCGCTGGAAATTCTCCACGCCCACGAAACCAAAAATACAAGTCTTCCAGAGGTTCTCCAGGGGATCGCCGAACACACGCAGCTCGTCCTCACGCGGCGTGTTCGAGGTAGTGATGACCAGCGCCCGCTTCCCCTTCAGATACGGCACCACCCCGTCGGGTTCGAAACGGTACATGGTCCCCTGGCGGATGACACGGTCGACCCAGCCTTTGAGAATCGCCGGCGGCCCAGATTGGGAACTCATTGGGGTCGATTCCTCCAATGAGGCGATCAAGGGACTCCTAATCACGGCGGCGCAGAACGCACGCGCCTCCAAGTGCGCCCGACCTCGGACGGGACGCCCGACAGGCGCCGCTCGACCTGATCGCCAAGGTCCTTGCCTCCCACCTCGAGCAACAGCCGAACGTCAAGGAGATCCTGCGGCCCCCCGGCAAACAGCTTGAGAAGAACCAGATCCGTGCGGTCAACGACCGGAAGTTCTTGGCCTCGTACGCGGACGCGAATGGTCCGATGGAGAATGCGGCGAACCCACGGCCGGCCAACTACGATGTCGGTCTGCTCGGTGCGCCGGTGAACACGCACGACGCCGGCGAGCGGATCATCCGGATCGCCGCGGCGAATCTCAACCGCCGCCCTTGGCGAGAAAGTCGGCCAGAATGAATCACGCAAGACATCTGGGTTTGCGACCAGGAGGTCGGAATCTAAAGTGGCCCGCGCGACGCCGTGTACGGCGAGAGCCTCTCCGCCGATCAGTCCACATCTCACCTGCTGTTTTTCAAGGTGGGTGATCACCTCACCTAAGAGGCTCATTCAATGCCTCGATCACAGCGCTCCGGCGTCGTCCGCGCCGCTTCACCGCCTCGATCTGCCGGCGAGCTTCGCGGATGCTGGTTCCTTTAGGCAGCGTGGCGCGAAACAAATCCAGCGCCCGGCGCCCGAGACGACGGGCGGTACGAAGCCGCGAGGTCACCGTGCCTTGGAAGTGTTTCGCCGCTTCCTCTGCGAGATCTCTGCGCGCCGTTCCCCGCATGCAGACAAGATCTCACAGGCCGCCGATCTCCTCAAGGTCTACACGTCAACTCGGCGGGGCGCCTGCAATCTTGCGGAGTTCTATCCCGCCAGGCTTGAGGGTAAGGCGGACCAGACGCTCTTGGCTGGTGTTCCCCGCCAACGCGGAAGGCGCGACCATTCCCCGCTGCGACGGTTTGCGTCACAGACTTGTCGTTGGGCTCGGGACAGATTGCCGCAGGGACGTCCTCGGTTTACCTGGTGCGTGGTTTGCTCATTGCGGGGGCGATGAGTGCTGACCCCAACACCTTGCGACACCTTGGCGGTGGGCGGAAGGGGCTCTTTTTGCTTCTGCGGTATGTGTTCATTGTAGCTGCTTCCTACCTGCTCATTTTCGAGGCTCCAGTCGGAGGCTTTGGTGCGACTCAGGCGTTGATGATCGCCGCGGCGCTCACCAGCAACGTCGTGCTCTCCCTGGTGCGGACGGAGATGGTGTTCGCCTGGTACGTCGAAGCCCCCGTGCTGATCGCCGACACCCTGTGGGTATCGTGGGCTCTGCATTCGACCGGTACCATCGGGCAGGAATTCTTCCTGTTGTACTTCTTCGTCCTTTTCTTGGCGGCCCTGGGCGAGAGCATGGTGATGGTGCTGTTGGGTAGCACGATGATCAGCGTCGCCAACGTGTACTTCGTTGCCGACACGCCGCTCTGGACCTCACCGCACCTGCTGCGCATCGTGTTCTTTTACGCGGTGGCACTCTTCTATGGAAATGTCCTCGCCCAGGTTAGGCGCGAACGGCAACGAGCGGACAAGGGGTTCGCCTGGGCGAAGGCACTCCAAGAGAAGGTCGCCGAACGCACCCAGGAGTTGCACCGGCTGTACGACGAGGCTCAGGTAGCCAGCCGGCTCAAGTCCGAGTTCATCGCCACCATGTCGCACGAGCTACGCACACCCCTGAATGTCATGATGGGCTACACCGACCTCCTTCTCACGGGAGAGTTTGGCGACCTTACTGCGGAACAGACTGAACCCTTGCTGGTTGTCACCAAGTACCAGCGGCAACTCTTGGAGTTAGTCAACGCCACCCTGGACCTCAACCGCCTGGAAGCGAGCAAGCTGGAATTGGAGCTGAGCCACTGTGACCTTCCGGACCTGCTGCGGCTATTGGATGACGAGACGCGCCGGGGGTGGGCGAAACCGGGCATCCAGTTCATCTGGAACGTCTCTCCCGACCTGCCGCGGCTGTATACGGACCCGACCAAGCTCAAGACGGTGCTCAAGAACCTGATCGGCAACGCCGTCAAGTTCACCGAGCGCGGTAGCGTTACGATCGACGCTCGTCCAAACGACGGCGGCGTCGAGATTTCAGTGGCTGACACCGGCGTCGGCATTCCGAAAGACCAGCAGGGTCTGATCTTCGAGCCCTTCCGTCAGGTCGACAGTTCGATGACACGTTCGTACGGCGGAGTCGGGCTTGGGCTGTACATCGTTCGCCGATTGGTCGAGATGATGGGAGGAAAGATCTCCGTTGAGAGTGAGGTGTTGCGCGGCTCGACTTTCCGCTGCTGGCTGCCCGCCGAAGCCGGATCGATCGCGGTCCAGAGCAATCAAACCACCCGGGCAGCGTAGACACCCGCAGTGAAGGTGGAGACTGGCCAGAAGCTCTTGGTCTCGGTGACCGCGCAAAAGGTCAGCCAGCGGGGAAGCGTTCGCGGACTAGTCGCCGCACTTCTTGCAGCCAACCTTGACGCTGCTCGACGGTGCTGAGGATGATCGACTCGAAGTTGCGCCGCTGGAAATTCTCCACCCCCACGAAACCAAAAATACAAGTCTTCCAGAGGTTCTCCAGGGGATCGCCGAACACACGCAGCTCGTCCTCACGCGGTGTGTTCGAGGTAGTGATGACCAGCGCCCGCTTCCCCTTCAGATACGGCACCACCCCGTCGGGTTCGAAACGGTACATGGTCCCCTGGCGGATGACGCGGTCGACCCAGCCTTTGAGAATCGCCGGCGGCATGCCCCACCAGTTGGGATGGACGATCACGTAGCCGTCGGCCGCCAGCACCTCGTCGCAGTGCCGCCGGACCACCGGATCGATCTCGGCGTCGTTCGGGATCTCATGGGCAGGCAAGATCGGATCGAACCGCTCCGCGTAGAGGTCGTGGTAGACGACCTCGTGGCCGGCGGCTCGCAGTTCTTCGACCACGGTCTGCGCAATCGCGTGGTTGAAACTGCCTTGTTGCTGGTGACCGATGATGACGAGGACCTTCATGAGTTCTGCCTCGGAGCCGAAATGTACCGGCAAGTCCGGGTAAAGTCGAGGCCGGAAGGTAGCGGCACTGCCGGCGCGGCGGCGGCCAGCCCAAGTCCGCCTTGTGCGAACCCTCCCCACCCCGCGGTGGACCCAAAAGGCGCGTCGTCGGGAGCCCACGCAGGTGGGCTTGGAGCTTTTCGTAGCCGCGGTTTCAACCGCCAGGCGGGCTCGCCTCAGCCACCTTCCGCCAGTCTTCGAATCAGTTCCCGGTAGTAGGAGTAGTTTTCGAAGGAGACGTGCGAGCGGACACGCTCGTCGACCATCGGGACGTAGCCGCCTTGTTGGAGGAGCGGAGGGGCCACGGACATGATTTCTCTCTCGATGGCCTGCTTGTCCTTCTCCAGGACGCGAACGTCGAGGCCCCCGATCAGGCGCAGGTCCTTTCCGAACTGCTTGCGCAGCTCGAGGTAGTCAACGCCCGCCGCCCGGGCCGAGCCGATCCACAAGGTGTCCACTCCGGCTTCGAGGACGAGAGGGATGATGGGTTTCACCGCGCCGTGCGTGTCGACAATAATGATGTCGATCCCCGCGGCGCGAAGGCGGTCGACGACGCGGCGAAGTCCGGGCATGACGTGGCGCCGGTATGTGGCCGGTCCTACAACGGGCGCGTGCCAGCTGGCGATGGGCTCGGCCAAGAGGGCGTAATCGAACCGGACTTCGTTCAGGGCCTTCTCGATAAGGGCGAGCATGAAATCCGTCACGTGCTCCATCGCCTCGTCGATGAGCTCGGGGCAGTCGTAGACCCCATACATGACGTCCTCCAGGCTGCGCCAACCGCCGACGGTTAGAGACAGGAGCATCCCGCGCCAGGCAGTGATCCCGACCGGGTAGTCGCGGTTTCGCCAGGCACTAACCATATCGTCCCACTCCAAGGGATACCGCCCGGGAGCGTAGGGGTCGTATGCTGCCTTTAGCCGTTCGAAGTCGGCGCGGCTCCTCAGGGGTCCCTGAAATTCCGGGATGGCGCGGACGTTCAGCGAGGGCTCTTCCCGCGTCATGAGCACGTCCCAGCGGTCGAGGTTGAAGAACCGTTCCACCGGGACGTCGAACGGGAGACCAGCCCGTTGCCAGCGCGCCACGACATCCTTGGGGATCTGGTGATCGTAGTAGGGGACGCGGTCCGGATGACCGAAGTGCAGCGTTTCCAGAAATCGGGCGCGTGCGTTCATCTTGAGGACTTCCAAACTTATCACTTCCTCATCCTTCATCGAAACCTCAGTGGCGATGGCGGAATGATCCATGTCGGAGAAGTGCTGATGTGTCGGTTGCGGGGTGGGTTTGTGTGCAAGCGGGATTCTTGTAGCCGCTCAATACGGCCGGTTGATCACGTGTGAAATGCGAGGCAGGATCGGACCAGACCGGAACGAGGCCGCTGCCGCGCTCCACTTGATCGAAGCCGGACAGCCCTGACCGGAGTGGAAACGCCCGGCTTGACAGAGGGTATCATGAAGCTAATTACATTCGCGCGGGCAGACACCGCACAGCACGTTGGCGCTTTGGCGGACGGCGGCCGTACGATCGTCGTCCTGCAGGCGGGAGCGCTCGCGATGGATGGTGCCCCATCCCCCTTGTTCACCGACATGCTGGCGTTTCTGCGCGGTGGCGTGGTGGCGCGCGACAAGGCTCAGGCCGTCGTCGAGTATGTGACTGGGCACGGCCTACCCGATGCTGCCATTGCGATGGATGAGGTGACACTGCTTGCGCCCGTACCCTGTCCGGAGTCGATCCGCGACTGCATGTCGTTCGAGCAACATATCATCAACAGCATTCGAGTTGTCGGACTGAAGAAGCTCGCGCCAATTGACGAATGGATCGAGAAGACCTTCGGACGCAAGCGGTCCCTTGCCTATCGGCTGAACAAGGCATGGTACGAGCGGCCGATTTACTACAAGAGCAACAGATTCTCGGTTGTCGGCAGCGGCGCGGAGGTCCGCATGCCGCCGTACACGCGGCGCTTTGATTACGAGCTCGAGTGGGGTGTCTTTATTGGAAAGCGGGGCACAAACATCCCGAAGGAGCAGGCTCGCAACTATATCGGTGGCTACACGATATTCAACGACTTCTCGGCCCGGGACATACAAATGAGAGAGCAGAGTGGGCGCCTCGGCCCGGCGAAGGGAAAAGATTTCGACACCGGCAATGCCATGGGTCCGTGTCTGGTAACACCGGACGAGGTACCGGACCCCTACAATCTGACGATGAAAGCCCGCGTCAACGGCGAGGAATGGTCGCGCGGCACATCCGCCGACATGCACTGGAGGTTCGAGGAGATCATTGCGTACGCCTCACAAGCCGAAACGCTCCATCCAGGTGAGTTCATCGGTTCCGGCACGTGTTCCGGGGCGCAGGGGCGTGGCTGCGGGCTGGAGATGGGCAGGTTTCTGAAAGTGGGCGACGTGGTTGAGCTCGAGGTCGAAGGCCTAGGCGTGTTGCGTAACAGAGTGGTGAAGGGTTGAGCATTTCCGGGCCCGCTGCGCTCTTTCGCTCGGGCGCATCGAACCAGCGCGCTTGCTGGCGGTCGACGAGAAGTGGTAGTGAAGCAGCCAGCCGGCAAAGGAGGAAGCCATGCTGAAGATGGAAAAGAATCGGGAGCTCACCGAGAAGTTTGGGCGGTATTACCCTGCCAGCCACAGCAACTACCGGGTGCCAATCGAGGCGACCGAAAACCGGGTGTTCATCGTCCGGGCGGAGGGGAGCCATCTGTGGGATGTCGATGGCAACGAGTACATCGACTACCACTGCGGAATGGGCCCGTCGATCCTGGGCCACCGCCACCCGGAATTCGTCAAGGGCCTGAAGGACCTGCTCGACACCTCTTCGGTCCATATCGGCTCGGGATTGCTTTTCTCGCCCGATGACATCGAGGTTGCCGAGAAGCTGGTCAAGCACGTCCCCTGCGCGCAGCAGGTCAAGTTCTGCATCTCCGGCAGTGAAGCAGTCCAGATGGCCATTCGGCTGGCGCGTGGATACACGGGACGGCCTTACTTCATCCGTTTCGGCGGCCACTACCACGGCTGGTTCGACAACGTCCTCGGCGGGATGGTGAACCCCAGTCCTGCAGGGATGCCCTTTGCCTACTACGATCCCGAGTCGAACCCGTACATCGACTCGTGCTTCACCCTCGGAAGGGCAGCGAACACGGAAAAGGAGTCTTTCCTGCTACCGTGGAACGACCTTGCTGTATTGGAAGACACGCTCAAGAAATACGGAGAGCAGGTTGCCATGATCCATTTCGAGGCCTTGGTCTGCAACCACTTCTGTCTGCCGCCGCGTCCGGGCTATCTGGAAAGGATTCGGGAGCTGTGTACGCAGTACGGCATCGTGATGAGCATGGACGAGGTGATCACCGGATTCAGGTTGGGGTTGAGTGGTGCACAAGGATACTACGGTGTGACCCCTGATATATGCACTCTTGGTAAGTGCCTCGCCGGCGGGGTGCCGATGTCGGCCGTGGTGGGAAAAGCTGACATCATGGAACAGCTCCGCGACAAGAAGGTGCTGGGTCCCGGCACGTTCAACGGTTATCCCCTCGGGATGCGAGCTGCCCTGACGACGCTGAAAATCCTCGAGCGAAACAATGGCGCCGTCTACGGGGAGATGGAGCGGGTACAGAAGCGTCTAGAGGCAGGCCTGAAGGAGCTGGCACAGAAGCATGGTATCCAGTTGCGCATCCAGGGTGGCCTGGGCGTGTTTTTCCTCATCTTCGGCGCTGACAGTGACAAGGTGATCTACACTGACGAAGATCTGATGGCGGACCTAGACCTGGAGAAGACGCTCAACTTCTGGTCAGGCATGAATCTGGAGGGCATTGGCGTTATGGTCGGCGGCCGATGGTACATGAGCATCGCCCACACGGACGCGGACGTGGAGAAGACCCTGCAAGCGGCTGACAAGGTGATGGGAAGTCTGTAGTCGGCTGATCCCAAGATTCATGGAGGGAAGGGACCCGAGGCGGGGCACTGCTGTTGGCGAATAGCTTGGCCGAGTCCTTCCCGTGCTGCTATCGTCGGCCGCGATGAGACACGTGCTCGACCACACCCATGAACCTGGCCGGCACTGTGCCAGTACGTCGGTGGCCGATCTGCTCCGCTATCACGGCATCCCCTGGGGAGAGGCGCTGTGCTTCGGCATCGGCGGCGGGCTCGGCATTTGGTACGCCCACCTGCCCGGCATGTCGCCGAGCCGCGTGCTCCACGCACGGTCCATGGATTTCGAACGGCGCTTTTTCGAGCGCATCGGTATGGAATTCGCCTGGCAGCGCGATGACGACCCGGCGGCAGCCGAATTTGATCTGAAGACAGTGCTGGCAGCTGGGCGTCCGGCGCTGTTGCTCACCGACATCTACTACCTGCCGTACTATCGGTCGCAAACGCATTTCCCGGGCCACTGCATCATCGCGTGGGGGTATGACGACGACCGACGGGTCTTCTACGTGAGCGACACTGAGCGTGAAGGGGTGTTGCCGGTGCCGTTTGACGACATGCGAACGGCACGCGTGAGTACCCAGCCGGTACCACATAGCGGGGACTTCTACGCACCAGCCGCACTTCGTACGCCGCGCCGGATGGACGACGTCATTACCGAGGCGATCATCGATAATGCACGCCAACTCGCGTCTTCCGATCTCCCGTACAGTGGGATCGACGCGCTCGAAACGCTCAAGCGCGACCTTGCCGACTGGGGAAACGTGGAGGATTGGCAGTGGACCGCGCGCTTCATGTACCAGATCATCGAGAAGCGCGGCACCGGCGGCGGAGGGTTTCGTCTCATGTACGCCGATTTTCTCTCGCAAGCCATAAAATGGGTTCCGCGTGTCGCGGAGTTGAAGTTGGCTGAGCTCATGCTGCAGTCCGGGCGTGCCTGGCAGGAGCTCGCAGGGGCGCTCAAGGTACTGTCCGAGCAAGAGACCGCGGACACCAGCCAGGTCACATCCGCCCTGACGAATGTCATCGACAGCGAGCGCCGGTATGTTGCCAGCGCGATGCAACTGGCATCGTGAGCTGTCGTGGGACTGTTTTTCTACGTACCGCACCGACTCCTTGCTGACGGCGGCGGGCCGCACTCGTGCGAGGAATCGTCGGCGCGCCCGGCGTCTAAGCCGCCATCGAAAAAACTGATCTTCGCGCGATATCCCAGCCGTGCCAGAATACGCAGCAGGAGATCGGTCCAAACGTCCTGCGTGTTTCGATTGATGATGGCTGTAATCCGCGTGCGCGAAGTCCCACACAGTTTGGCAACCTGCGCGTGGGTGAGCCCGAGTCACCCTACGACGTCGCCGATCTTCTCATTGAGGGTGCTCCGCACCTCCATCTCCACAAGCAGGATAATCGGGACGTAGTTAAATTGTTAAGCTAGTCCGGGCATGATAGCCACAGAGTGCTATGGCGCGTGGGCCGCGTCGGCATGTCGAGGGTGGGATGTACCACGTCATGGCGCGGGGGGGGCAGCCGGGCCGCTATTACAGCGCAACTACGAGCGCATGATACTTAGCAATTTAACTACGTCCCGGTGCGCCCCGCTTATCTCTCACCGCCGTGAACAACACGCTGAACGGGTGCGTGCAAAACCCGTGAGGGGTGAGGGGGCGTTGAGAAACCGCGACCGCGGCTCAGGAGCCAGGACTAACCGGCCCACGATCCCCGCGCCTCAGTTGGTCGCATGGAAGCGTCGGGGCCAGGCAAGCCAACCGAACCCGGACGAGCACGGTGGGAGCAAAGCCGCGCTTAGACTTGTGTGCTAGAGTGGAACGAGTTACATGGAGCGCCGATGGCCACAGAGCCGAATGCCGTGCGGGAACTGAGCGCCCGATTCAAAGCGTTACCGCCTACGGATCAGCTTCGTCTGCTGCGGAAAGTGTTGACGCCGCAGTTGCGGCTGCGGCTGGCGGTGGAGCGCCTGTGGAAGCGAACAGGGAACCGCGACCCTCATTTGATTGCCGGCGCCGTCAGCGCTGCCCGCCGGGATGCACAGCGTGAGCACGCGAAAAAGCGGTCTGCGGGCTGTTCTCGACAGTAACATCCTCGCGCGATTCCTGCTGACGCCGTGTGGTTTCAGCGGGCGGCTGCTCGG
>Ga0187884_10000463_pt1 | contig 40755 bp, 38 predicted proteins | sample June2016WEW_20_4_FD_132983 | JGI IMG/M metagenome (GOLD analysis project Ga0187884, IMG submission 132983) | Peatland microbial communities from SPRUCE experiment site at the Marcell Experimental Forest, Minnesota, USA - June2016WEW_20_40 | ecosystem: Environmental > Terrestrial > Soil >...
AGCGGCTCGTTCGCCTACTGGTGAAGGAAGTGCTGGTCGGCCCCGAAAGAATCGTAATCCGCCATTCCATTCCCGTCTCGGGACGAGATCCGACGCCGGGTTATCGTTTGTGTTGGGGGCGTCGTCAGTCCGCTGCTGGCCAACATCTATCTCCATTACGCGTTCGACCTGTGGGTCCAGCGGTGGAGGAAGCAGCGAGCGCAGGGCGACATGGTGGTCGTGCGCTTCGCCGATGACTTCATCGTGGGGTTCGAGTACCGGCACGAGGCCGAGCAGTTTCTCGGCGAACTGCGCCAGCGGTTGGCGCGGTTTGGCCTGGAGTTGCACCCGGACAAGACGCGACTGATCGAGTTCGGGCGCTATGCCGAGACCAACCGGCAACAGCGCGGTTTGGGAAAGCCGGAGACGTTCGCATTCCTCGGGTTCACGCACATCTGCGCGTGGACGCGGGCGGGGCACTTCACGGTGCTGCGCCAGACGATGCGCCAGCGGTGGCAAGCCAAGCTGCAGGAGGTGAAAGCCGAGCTGCAGCGGCGGCGCCACGTCTCGATCCCCGAACTGGGGGCGTACCTCCGCTCGGTCGTCGGTGGCCACGTGCGTTACTACGGCGTGCCGCTGAACAGCCGGGCGATCAGCGCGTTTCGATGGGCCGTCGGACGGCTCTGGAAGCGCGCGTTGGAGCGACGCAGCCAACGGACTCGCATCGCGTGGGCACGGATGCGGCGGCTGATCGACCGCTGGATTCCACCTGCGCGCGTCTGTCATCCTTATCCCTTAGTGCGGCTTGGCGTCATGACCCAAGGTGGGAGCCGGATGCGGTAATGCCGCACGTCCGGATCTGTGGAGGGGGTCGTGGGTGACCACGATCCCTACTCCGTCAACCCCTATACGGCCTCTGCTTGTCAGGCACACGAAACGGTGCTATCACTAAAAGTGCGGCAACCATCCTGTGAGTGATTACCGGGCCGGGGAAGGGATCGGCCATGCCCTCGTCAGCGAAGCGCCACGGTTACGGTGAGGGTGTCGCGATGGGCCGCAGCAGTTGCGTGGCTCCCGAAAGGCCGCGGCGGAGGTATAACAGCGGCAACCAACGCCGGGAGACGCCGTAGCGCCGTAGCATGTATGCGGCCGGTGGGAAGAGATGCTCCCGCAACAGGCGCAGCCGCGCCCGCCAGCCGTTGAGCGCCGCCAGGTCGGAACGGAGCAGATGCCAGCGCGTCGCGCCGTCGCGGAGGAAGTCTTCCAACGGCTCCTGCGCAGCCAACTCTGTTAGTGCGCGCAGCCGCGCTTCAGGAAGCGCCGGCCCGAACCACCGCGCGGCGGCGGACAAGCCCGCCACGCACAGATGCGCCACGCGTTTCTCCGCCGCCAGTCGGACCAGATCATCGTGTTCTGCTGGGGACAGACCGCCCCCGAGCAGATGAATGTCGTACAACCACAGGAGGCGATCCCCGTCGCGGTGATGCGCCAGCCGATGAACGCACGCCAACAAAAGCGCATGTACCGCGGCGGGTGCACGTGCCCCCGGCCCCAGTGTGGGCAGCGGCACCGCTGCCGCCGCGATTTCGTCGTACGAGAGCAGCCCGGCGAAGCGCTGCGGGTTGAGCACGCGCCAGTGCACGTCGAGGATGTGGGAGAGCGGCCCCGGCCCTCCCCTGACGAAGATCTGTTGGTAGCTCACCAACTGGCCGCTGACGCTGTTCATCGGCACATAGCCCAGATCGGCGAGCGCGGCGGCGGCCGCGGCGCGGTCTGCTTCGCGCAGCAACAGATCCGTGTCATCGCGCGGGCGGCAAGCGGGCTGCGGGTAGTGGGAGTATGCGAGCGCCGTACCCTTGATCACCAGCGGCGCAACTCCACACGCTACCAGCTCGGCCAACGCTTCTTTTACCACCGCTTCGCGACAAGCATCCACGGCCGCCTGTCGCCGCGCCTCCCGCACCAGCGTCTCACGCACCAGCTGTGGCCAGCACTCCCAGTCCGCGCGGTGGCGCAGGCGCGCGTAGAGAATCGGTTGCACGCAGTGGCGGCGCGTGAACTGGAGGAACTCGGCCTGCACGGTTGCAGATGCAAGCGGTACCGCGGCCGGGCGCGCGCCGCGCAGGGCTGCGGCCACCAACGCCTCCACGCCAGAGTGCGGCTGTGTCACTGGGTTTGTTCCGCGACCGCGGCCGTTTCCGGTCGCACCTGGTCGAGAGTGATCTGAAAACGCCGCAGCGGAACTCCCCGCGGCCCGCACGCAATCATGGCCGCCTCGATACGTTCGGGCAGGACGTTCCGACTCGCCACGATGACTTCGCGCACACCATGCCGATCGATCAGGGTACCGAGCTTGTTGATGCCGCCGAGCACGCGCACTCCGTTCACTTCGTGTCCCCACCAGGCCGAGTAGTCGTCGATGAATCCCACCACTTCGTACCCGAGCGCCGGATCCTGCTCGATCTCGCGCAGGAGGGCCGTCCCGGTCGCGCCGGCTCCGTAAATCAGGACTCTCCGGGTCTCGCCGCTGGGCTCACTGCGCGCCAGCACCTCGAACACCTTGAACGACACGCGCGTGCCGACCACGCCGGTTGCGCTCAAATAGAAATCCAACAACAGGACGGGCAGCGCATGCGAGGGCAGGCCGAACGCCGCCGCCAGAACGATAACCTCAAGAACTTGCGCGGCAAGCATTCCTCTCAGCAAGCGCAGCAGGTCGCCCGTGTTCGTGTAACGGTAGGTGCGCCAGTAGACCCCCGCGTACGCAAACGCCACCAGCTTCGCCACGGCGACCGGCACGACCGTCCGCAGCAGATAGTTGCGTTCGTCGCCCGCAAGCGGCCCCGACTCGACGACGAAGAAGGCGAGCGTGTACGAGAGGCAGACCAAGCCCGCGTCCACCATGGCGTGGAAGAGGCGCCGATTGACTACCGGCAGTTGAAACAGTGGGAGCAACGTGCCGCGCCGGAAGATTTCCACCTCCTGATAGCCGAGCTTGCGGATGCCCACGTACGCGGCACCAGCAACGATCGCCACTAGTGCCGCCGTTGAACTTCCACGCAATACTACCGACAGAAATGCCAGCAGCCCGAGCAGGACGCTGACGGTATACAACAACAGCACCACGTTCCTCTGAGTGAAGCCCAGCCGCATCAGCCGATGATGGATATGGTTGCGGTCCGCCCGGAACACCGAAGCCGAACGGGCAAACAGGAACCGATACTCGTTGCGCTCCGGGTCCACCTGCGCGATGTGAAGCGCGCCAAGTAAGCGGCGGACCATCGACAGAAGGATGTCCATTATGGGCAGGCCGAGGGCGAGGATGGGAACAAAGATGACCACCGCCGTGGCGCCCTTGTGCCCGGACTGGATGGAGAACACCGAGAGCAAATAGCCGAGCAGCAGGGCCCCCGAATCGCCGAGAAAGATCGAAGCCGGGTTGAAGTTGTAGTAGAGAAATCCGGCCAGACTCCCCGCCAGGGTTGCCGACAGCAGGGCCACATCCACCCCTCCGCTCGTCACCGACACCATGAACAGTGTCCACGATGCGATCAGCGCCACGCCCGCCGCCAAGCCGTCCAAGCCGTCGATGAGATTGAACGCATTGGTTACGCCGACCACCCATAGCAGCGTGATCGGTGCCGACAACCAACCTAGCGAGAGTGCCTCGCCACTGAACGGATTCGCGACCGCCGCGATGCCGTGTCCCCCGAGCAACACCATCAGTCCGGCCACAAGCTGGAACAAAAGCTTTGCGGCCGGACCGACCTTGCGGAGATCGTCAACGGCCCCCACCCCGGCAACCACAGCGGCCCCACCCAGCACCCAACTCCACCCTGCGCCGTAGCCGAAAAAGACGTCCACCCCGAGGAGATCGAGACCCCACTCGACCGCAAGCGCGCTGAGAAATGCCGCGAACACGGCAAGCCCGCCGAGGCGCGGAACCCGGCCTTGATGGATACGGCGCCCGCCGGGCTCGTCAATTGCACCCAATCGCAGCGCCAGGGCGCGCACGCGCGGCGTCAGGAGGAAGGCGATTGCCGCCGCAAGCACCGCAAGGATCGCGTACTTCAACACGACTGCTGTCTCCTGCCCACCAATTCCGCGCTTTGGTTCTCGCGCGCCGGGCCAGTGTTCTTAATGGCAAGATTCCCGGCGGCATCACCGCGGGCTCACTGGCCTCTCCCATGACGACGTTGCGCAGCAGCGCCGCAAACTTCCTCACGCTCGTACGCCGATCGAAATGCGCTTCTGCCGCCTTACGCCCGCGCTCGCCCATCCGCGCCAGCTCGCGCGGTTCCTGCCGTGCGCGCCGGATGACGGCAGCGAGAGCCTCCGCATCATCCGGCGGAGTTACGTATCCCGCGCTGTACTCCCGCGCAATCATGGCCGCCTCGGCCTGTTCTTCCATCATGGCAACAAACGGTAGCCCCACGGCTAAGATACCGTACACCTTGCTGGGCACCAAACAACCATACACACCGCGCCGCAGCGGCACGAGGTGGAGGTCCGGCGCGGCCAACGACTCGGGCAGCCGTTCCTTCGGCTGATACGGCAGCAAGCGCACGTTCTCAGGATGCAGCGCGTGCACCCGTTTCTCAAGCGCCGACTTGAGCGCGCCGTCACCGACGTACTCCGGCGCCCGCCCCTCTTCAACTGCCCGGTTGGCCCTGCTTCGCCTTCAACAACCGCTCTAGCTCGTCGCCCATGCCCTGGTGAGCGAAGGAAATAATGGCCAGGTTTGCTCCCACCGTAAGGATCCGCTCGGGATGCGCCTCGCTCGGCCCGCTGCCCTGCCACACCAGCTTACGGGCAAACTCGGCGGCGCGCTCGGCGTCCGCCACGGTGGCGAACTGGAGATAGAAAGCCGTGCCCCGCGCAGGCCCGGCAAACGATTGGAATTCCTTTGCGACAACGGTGGCGCCCACTTCCTTGGCGTAGCTCAACTCGTAGTTCTCATAGAAGTCGCTGGCGGTCTCGCTCACGGAGTAGTAGCTTTTCACGAAGGACCAGCCCTTGGGCAGCTCGCTGCGCTGGACTATGAACCGTTCCAGTGACGTGCCGGCCCACGCCACGGTACCCGCAATGGCCATGGCGATCGCCGCAGCGCCCGCCGCTCGCCATGGGCGCAATTTGCCGCTGGCAGGCGCGGACTGGGTAGACTGGACGAATGAGAGGCTTCCGGCGCGGCGGCGTTCAGGCTTCACAGCACGACTCCATTGTTACAACCCTCTTGTGAAAGTGCTTGTGAAAGTGACGCAGTGATGGTATCAAGTCAAGTGCCTGCAGGGAGTCGTTCGACGTGCGGGGATCATTTGGATCAATCCACTGTAACCGCGTTTGTGGCGTCAGTTGAGACCCGTGCCCGGGTGAGGAGACGAACGGTATGAGAACGACGTCAGGTCGAATTGGCTTCGCCGTTGCTTCGTTACTTGCCGGGACGGTGCTGACCGGGTGCATTACTCTCAACAGACCCGTGGCGGGCGCGCCAACGTGTTGCCCGGGGCCTGTTGCTCCGGCCCCGCCCGCACCCAAGCCCAAACGAAAGCTCGTTCTGCGCGGCATGAATTTCGACTTCGACAAGTCCGAAATCCGCCCGGACGCGCGCGTCATTCTCGATGAGGCAGTCAGCATCCTGCAGGGGCATCCCGGCGTCCGCGTGCTCTGCGAGGGCCACACCGACGGCAAGGGCAGCATTCCGTACAATCAACGGCTATCGATGCGGCGCGCCATTGCCGTTCGCAACTACCTGGTCAGCAAGGGCATCCCGACCACGGCGATGACGGTAGAGGGCCGGGGCAAGCTGCAGCCGGTGGCGACCAACGAGACGGCTGACGGGCGCGCCCAGAACCGGCGTGTCGAATTGCTGGTCCTCAGCGGATCGTTGGAAGACGAGGAATGATCGGGGCCCGCTTTCCCAGCACCGAGTGAGCGGAAGAAACGCCGTTGTCCGCAGAGTTGCGAAATAGGAACTGGCGGTACCGCTGCTTGGCGGCGGCGGTGCTCACGGCCGCTTCGCTGGGCGCGATGTCGCCCGCGCCAGCCCGCGGTAGCGGTGAAGCGGTGGTCGGCTTCGTCACCGACGATGCGGGCAACCCGCAGCGCGGCACACCGGTCACCGTGTACGGAGACGATCGCAGGCCGCTGGTCGAAGGGCGTACCAACGACGCGGGGGGCTTTTGCCTGGCGAGCGACGCGCTCTCGGAGGAACCGAAGTACACGATCTGCGTGCCGGTGACCGCCGGCAAGGCCGCGTGCGCCGACGGCCGGGCGAACACTGTGGCGGGCGCTATGCTTGGCCGCGATGCATCGCCACTTCACGGACGAGCGGTGACCGTGTACGCAAACGATTGGACGGTCGTGGCAACGGGCACAACGGATGCGGACGGCATCTACTGTGTCACGAATGAGCAGCTGCTATCCGATCAGGCCTACCGCGTCTGCGTAAGCGGCATTTCGGCCGCGTGGGTTTTCGGCGGCGTTTCGGGGTGGATGTTCGGGGCGCAAGATCAGCCGCTCGCCAATGCGGCGATCACGGTTAAGGATGTGCAGGGGCAACGCGTGATGACCGGACAGACCGGCGACGATGGACACTACCTCGTCGCTGGAAACGACCTCGTCGTCGGTGGCACCTACCGCGTGTGCGTCGAGGCGACGGCGTTGACGGGCGTGTGTCGGCCCGCGACGGCCCCAGCGATGGCGGGCTCATTGTTTGACGCCGCGGCGCAGCCCATCGGTGCGGCCAATGTCGTCGTCGAAGATGCTACCGGCCGTGTCCTCGTCCAGGGCAAGACCGATAAAGACGGGTTCTACTGCCTAGCCGACAGCCAGCTCACCGATGGCGAGACGTACCTCGTCTGCGTTGATCGCACGCCGATGTGTTCCGGCTGTAACGTGGGAGGCTGCTGTCAACAAGCTTGGACCAGCCAGACTGCGGTGATCCCGGTCTGGGTCGCCGGCGTACCTCCGGCGATCCTCGTTCCCATATTGGAAGGTATAGGTGGACCGCCAGGGGAAATCATCAGCCCATCGCAGTAACCGTGGGGTCGGGCGAGATCACTCCAGGCCGCGAGCCTTGCGGCACATCCTGGCTCTCGTCCTCTCCGTCCTCTGCGGCTGCTCGGCCGGGCGAAGCGCGGTGCGCCTGAACGGTGCAATGCCCAGCCCCGTGCGGGACACTGCGAACCAGGAGCGGTTTCGGAAGCTGGTGGTGCAGCGGCAAAGTCCGGAAGACTCGTCCGAGTACCGGATCAGTTTGGGCGATCTCCTGTCTGTCACCATTCACGCGTATCGCCCAGGTGGGGGCGACTTTCTCACCGATGTCAGGGTCGATGAGGCGGGAAAAGTGAGCTTGCCCATGATCACTTCCGTGCAGGCCGCAGGGCTCACGATTGCGGAGTGCCGCCAGGCCTTGGCGGATGCCCTGCAGCGGGCCGAGATGATACGGCAGCCGATGATCACGGTCTCCCTGAAGGAGTACCTCGGGCGGCAGGTGGTGGTGCTCGGTTCGGTCAGCCGCCCGGGGCGCTACACGCTATCCCGTGGCCAGGAAGAACTCATTGATGTCCTCTCGATGGCGGGCGGCCTGCTGCCTACCGCGGGGAACTATCTGATTCTGCGGCCGAAGCAGAATAACTCGAATGGGTACGATGTCTCCAACCTGCAGGTCGCGTACGCCCTGGCTTCAGGCCAGGCCGGGGAGACACCCCGGGTCGGGAGCGACGATGGCATCGTCCTCCCCCTCGGCACGGGCACGGCCGGCGCCGACTCCGGTCTGGTCACGCTCCCCGTGCGCGGGGGCGACGTCATCATGATTCCCGAGGCGGGCCAGGCGTTTGTCGAAGGGAAGGTGGACAAGCCGGGCGTCTACCAGCTACGCCACGGAATGACGCTCAGTCAGCTGCTGGCGAATGCAGGGGGAACGACCTTCCCCGCCAGCCGCGGCAAGATCGAACTCGTTCGCAGCAGCCCGTTCGGCGACTCATCCCAGTGGCTGATCGACCTCGATCGGATTCGCGATCAGGAACTCAACGATGTCCTCCTCGAACCCAACGATCGCGTGGTGGTTCCAGCCAGCGCGATCAAGATGGTGCCGTGGGGAGTCTATCAACTCGCCCTGTCAATCGTGCGGGTCAGTGTCGGCGGGGCTTTGAGCGTTTTCTAGCAGGCTTCTTGAACCCCTCGGATGCTTCGACAGGCCCAGCATGGATGGAACCCCTCCTCAACCTCATCACACACCCGAACACACCCGAATGTTGTGAGCGCGGCAAAGGGTGTCCGAACCGATTTTCAGCAGTCACTTAGGTAAGCATGCACAACACCCCACACGACATACCCGAGGTTTTCCGCGGGGCGTACATGCCCCGCGGCGCGGGATGGGAACCCGACCCAGGCGGGAACTTCGCGGCGTTCGGCCAGTGGGACGGCGACGGCAGGAACTGGCAAGCAGAACTTTTCCATTACTTGCGCCTGCTCCTGGCGCGGCGCTGGCTGATCGCGGCGGTGGCGTTGCTCGGCCTGATCGTGGCCGCGGTGCGAACTTTCCGTGAACCCCGGCTTTTCGTTGCCCAGTCCACGGTCGAGTTCAAACAGGCCATTCCCCCAGGCAAGGACCTCGATATCATGCAACGCCAACTGTTCATCCCGGGTGAGCTGGCGCAGCGGCTGCTCACCACCAAGGTGCTGGCGGCCCGGGCGATCAAGATGGCGCGTGAGCGTGGTGACGACTGGTTTAGCCCGGGCCCTTCTCCGGTCCCGACCGAGACGCCCAAGTTTTCCCTCCTCGACGCCGTGAGCAACACGATCCGCAGCGCCCTGTCCGCCGGCGTGCGCACCGCGCGAGACTTCCTGGGCGGTGCGTCGCCGCCGCAGACCGAGGAGCCGTCAACCGCCGAGCGCCGCGACTGGGACGGAATCGATATCGACATCATCTCGGCTTACTACAGCTACATTTCGATCCGGCCGGTCCAAATGACCTCGATCGTCGATATCGTGGTCACTCACCCGGATACGGTGATCGCCGCCAAGATCGCCAACTATCACGCCGAAGCCTTCGTCCAGATGGATATCGATACCAAGGCCGAATCGCTTTCCGATGCGCAAGGCCTGTTCATGCGCCAGCTCCAGGATGTGCGCAAACAGCTCGAGGCAGGGCGTAAGGCACTCAGCGAGTATCAGATCGAACACGGCATTCTCACGCTGCCTAAGGAGGAAACCACCCTGACGCAGCAGTCGGCGAAACAGCTGAACAAGCTCCTCGTGGAGGTGCAGGCCGAGCGCATCGCCGCCGAGGCCAACTTCCGACACGCCATGACCATTGCGCCCGAGGAGCTGGCGGGAACGCTCGACGACAAGGGTCTGCAGGCGATGCGCGATGAGATCCTGCAGCTGCGCGCGCGCTACGCGGCACAGTTGCAGGACTACGGCCAGAACCACCCCGATATGGTGGCGCTGCGCGCCCGCATCGAGTCCTCGGCGCATTACCTCGAGGACGCGGCGCTTCAGGCGCGGGAGCGCTTGCGCAGCACGTACGAAGCCGCGCTGGCCCGGGAGAAAGAGCTGCTGGCCAAGTTTGTCCAAGTAAGCAAGGACGCCAGCGGCGAGGAACGCCAACTGATCCAGCTCATGGTCCTGCAACGCGATGTCGAGAGCAGTGGCCAGCTGTACGCGAGCTTGCTCGAACAAGCGAAACAATCCGACCTGATCCGGGGAACTTTTCAGTGGACCAACGTCAGTCAAGTGGACCGCGCGGTGCCACCCTCGGTCCCCAGCTACCCGCAGACGCAACGCAGCCTGATGCAGGGGCTGCTCGTCGGCCTGCTGCTCGGCGTGGGCCTGGCGATAGTGATCGACCGCCTCGACACCAGCATCCATACCCCCGAGGACCTCACATCGTTCCTCGGCCTGCCCTCACTGGGAGTGATCCCCAACTTCACGCGCCTCGCCGATGCGTACGGCTACAGCGCGTACGGCCGCCGCAGCAAGCCGGTGGAGAGCGATCCGGACTTCCACCGCGATCTGATCACCTTGACCAGCCCCGGCTCCGTGGTGAGCGAAGCCTACCGCGCGGTTCGCACGAATCTCATGTTCTCCTCTCCCGGTCATCCGCCGCGGACGGTGCTGATCACGAGCAGCGATTCCGGAGAGGGCAAGACGGTTACGACCGTCAATCTCGCGGTGAGCCTTGCCCTCTCGGGCGCTCGCGTCGTGGTCGTCGATGCGGACATGCGCAAGCCCTGCTGTCACGGCCTCTTGCAGGTGGCGCAGGAGCCGGGCCTGAGTAACGTGCTGACGGGGCAGTGCGATGCCGACACGGCGTTGGTCCGCTCACCGGTGTCCCGGGCGATCGACCACTGGACTCAGGAGCAGGGTCTCTACGTGTTGCCGTCCGGACGGATTCCCCCGAACCCCTCGGAACTCCTGAGCTCCGGGGTGATGACCAAGCTCCTGCGTGATCTCGCCGAACAGTTCGAGTATGTACTGATCGATTCGCCGCCGGTTCTGCCCGTCAGCGATAGCGTCGCCCTGGCGACGAAGACGGACTCGGTAATTTTCGTCGTTCGCGAAGGCAAATGGGGACGGGACATCATCCGCAAGACGGTGGGCCAACTGCGCGCCGTTCGCGCCCGCACGCTCGGCGCCCTTCTCAACTGCGTCGACGTCGGTCCGCGTGGGCCCTCCTATTACTACTATCGCCGCTACTACGGCTATGGCTCATACGCGCGTCACTATGGGAAGCGGGCAGGTAACCAGGAGTCCGCGTAGCCTACTAAGCCTCTCCCTTCTTCGAGCCCTGTGGATCAAGATGGATCGCGCCCTCGATTTTCTCGCGGGCGCCGGGCTGGCGAGCGCGCTGGTCTTCGCCCCGCTCGCCTTCGGCGCCGTGCATCGCTGGGCCCAGGCGATCCTGGAAGGATTACTCCTCGTTATAGCTCTCGGCTACGTCCTGCGAGGCATCGGCGTTCCGCGTCCTCGCCCCACCGACCCGGCTCCTTACGCTTCCCGGCTCGCGATGGTTGCCGCGGTGTTGTTCCCCGCGTGGCTTCTGATTCAGGTCCTGCCGCTGCCACCCGGCGCGCTCGCCGTGCTCTCTCCTGGGACGTACCGGCTTCTTACGGGAACCCTTCCGGGCTGGCCCGCCGGACCCGGATATGCTGCCGCGCGACTGGCGGACATGCCGGCCTGGGTGCCACTGTGGCGGCCACTTGCGCTCTCCCCCTTCCTCGCGCGCGACGCGTTGATCCGAATGCTGACCCTGGGGCTGGCTTTCTTGATGGTCGCACACTATCCTTGGCGGGACCCGGTGCGGGTAACGCGCCGGCTGGGCGCGGTGCTGGTTGCCGTTGCCGCGCTCGAAGCGGCGTACGCGCTTTACCAGGCCATGACGGGCAGCGACATGATCTTCTGGTATCACAAACCCGTGGACGCCTCGCTTCCGAGCGGCACGTATGTCAACCGCAATCACCTCGCGGGCCTGCTCGAAACGGCGCTGCCAGTGGCGGGGGCCTTTGCCCTGGAGTCGGGGGCCCGGCTGGCCGCCATGCACCGGCGCCGGCTGCGCGGATCGAGCATGTTCCAAAGGGCTCAGGCATTCGTGGATGTCCTGGCAACCCCGTTGGCGCTGCGGCTGATTGCCCAGGTTGGTCTCATCCTGCTGCTGTTCGTCGGGCTCTACCGGACGCAGTCGCGCGCGGGTCTGCTTGCGCCCCTCGCCTCGGCCTTCCTGCTGGCCCCGCTCTTTGCCCTGGGCGACCGCACTGCGAGAACACAGCCGGGCGAGCCCGGGCGTCGATCCGTCCTTTCCGCAAGAGGGAAAGTCCGGTTGGGCGATAGGGTGCCGCCACGGGCCGGGTTCCCGCGCTCAAGGGAGGGGACGCTTACGGGCGGGCTTCTCCCATGGAGAAGCCGGTGGCTGGGATCTTCGGCTGCCGTGGTCGGCTTTCTGCTGCTGTTGAGCAGCTTGAACCTGCCCGAGATCTCACCGCGCTTTTCCGACGTGCAACTTACCGCGGGCGCCGCAGGTCGTGCGGGCGCGGTTAGTGACTCCATGAGGATCGTTCGCGATTTTCCCCTCTTCGGTGTGGGCCTCGATGGCTTTCAGTACATCTTCCCTGTCTATCGCTCGTATGGGGGCGGCCTTTTAACGCACCTCCACAACGACTACGTCGAGCTGGCCGTAGAAGCCGGGTTGCCCGCTCTCGTTTTTGCGCTCCTTCTGATCGGGATTCTCTATGCCCGAGCCGTCTCCTCGTTCCGCAAGCCGCGCGAGACCCGCACGCTGCTGTGGGGATTCTTGGTGGCAGCCACGGCCTTGCTGATCCACTCCTTCGTCGATTTCAATCTGCACATCCCGGCGAACGCGCTGGTCTTTGCCTTGTTGCTCGGCGGCGTAGCGCGACTCTCTCGCGACCCGGAGTTCCGAGTCGCCTCGCCCCGCCGCGCATCCCTGCTCGCTATTGCCGCTTTGCTCTGTGTAATTGCCGCGGTACACTGGCCGCTGATGCGTGCCGATCTGGAGTTTCGCCGTCTCATCCCCGACTCCAATCTGCGTGACAGTCGCCCGATTGCGACCGCCACGGCGCCGGTTCCCGCCGCTGCCCTGACCCAGTTGGCGGCCGCGGCCCCGGAGCATCCGTTCATTCAAAGCGAGGCGGGGCGTGCTGTGTTACGGCAGCTCCGCGAGACCGAGCCCCAAGGGGACCGGTCGCCTGCGCTGCGGCAGGCCGTCCATTACTTCGCCGCCGCCGCCCGCGGCATCCCGCCGTGGGCCGAGGCCCATCTCTGGCTTGGCCTTGGCGCCGCGACCGGAGCGACTGGGCTGACGCTGGCCGATGTTCAGGATGCCCTCTCCCGGGCGCAACGACTTGATCCGCGCGACCGGGATGCGAGCCGGGCCATTGCCCAGGCGCGCCGGGCGTTGCTGCAAGGGAATGGAGCATGAGCGTGCACGACGACAATATACTGCCCTGGTTCGCGGTGCAGACCCAGCCGCGCCGCGAGTCGGCCGCCGAAGGGACGCTGCGGCGACTCGGCATCGCCGTCTTCCTGCCCCGCTATCGCAAACGCACGATCCTGCACGGGTACCGGCGCGAAGTCGTGGGTCCGCTCTTTCCCGGCTATCTCTTCGCCGCCTTCGATCCGGGTGAATGCTTACGCATGGTCCACTACGCGCACGGTGTGCGCGCGGTGGTGATGTTTGGCGGCGAGCCGGCGAGTGTGCCGGTTGCGCTCTTGGAGTCGATCGAAGCCCGCATGCAGGACGGCTACGTGCGGCTGGCGCCGCCGACGTTCTGGGCCGGACAGCGCGTGGAGATCATCGCCGGCCCGCTGGCAGGCATGACGGGAATTTTTCAGGCCGACGCCAGCGGGGCGGAGCGCGTGACGATTTTGCTCGACACCTTGCGGTACAACGCGAGGGTGTTGCTGGATCGGATTGCGGTGCGTGCCGTCGCTTGAGCGAGCACGGCAATTTCGAATTTCGAAATTGCCGATTTTCGTCACCGTGAGTGACGGAGGACACACGATGAACCTACCGGGCGGGTGAACGGGCGTTCACCTGAAGGGCGGTAGCTTGCCCGGAATTTCAGAAGGAGGGATGAAAGCTGAGGGATCTTCCACCTTCATCCCTCACCTTTCAGCTTTCATCCCTCCTTTGAAGGCGCGATGGAAAGAGTTGAGTTAGAAAACTCGAAATTGATTGGAGACGAACCTTGGACCACCGTCATTCGTCCCCAGCGTCACTGGCTTGATCTCCGGCTCGGCGAGCTGTGGCGCTACCGAGAACTGATCGGCATATTCGTGTGGCGCGATTTCGTGTCGACGTACAAGCAAACGGTCCTTGGCCCCCTGTGGTACATCGTCCAGCCGCTTGCCATGACGATCACCTTCACCGTGATCTTTGGGAAAGTCGCGGGATTATCCACCGACGGGCGTCCGCCGTTCCTCTTCTACATGGCCGGCACGGTTCTCTGGAGTTATTTCGCGGCGTGTCTGACCAAAACCTCGAACACCTTGGCCGGGAACGTCGGCATCTTCGGCAAGGTGTATTTTCCGCGCCTGACCGTTCCGATTTCAGCGTTGATCTCGAGCTTGGTCGCGTTCGGTATCCAGTTCGGCCTGTTTGTCGTTTTCGCGATTCAGGGCGCGGTCACGAACGCGTCGGTCCGGCCGAATACGTGGATTGCGCTGACACCGCTTCTCTTGATCATGATGGCTGGTCACGGGTTGGGATGGGGCATCATCATTTCCTCCCTCACTACGCGGTATCGCGACCTCCAGAATCTCGTCGGCTTCGGAACGCAGCTGCTGATGTATGCCACGCCGGTGGTGTACCCGTCCTCCATGGTTCCCGAGTCGTATCGTTGGGTCGTCTCCATCAATCCTATTGCGCCGATCATCGAGGCGTTTCGGTTCGCCTATCTGGGAGCGGGGACCGTCGATGCGGAGCAGCTCGCCTACAGCTTCGGGTTCATGTCGATCGTCCTGTTGATCGGGCTGATCACCTTCAACCGCGTCGAGCGGACGTTCGTGGACACGGTGTGAGGGCGGGGGATGAGGGATGAAAGGTGAGGGATGAAAGGTGAGGGATGAAAGGTGAGGGATGAAAGATGAGGGATGAAAGATGAGGGATGAAAGATGAGGGATGAAAAGCTGACAGAGTATGAGCGGAAGAAGGAAGAGTTCAGGCAGCGAACGAAGGCTTTCGCTTCTGCCGTCGTCCGGTTTTACTGTTCGTTGCCGAAGCAGAGGGCCGAGGTTCAAGTCCTGGGCAAGCAACTGCTCCGTTCAGGCACGTCAGTGGCGGCAAATTACCGCGAAGCATCTCGCGCACGGTCCGATGCGGAGTTTGTGTCCAAGGTAGACCAGTGCGCCCAGGAAGCCGATGAATCGATGCTGTGGCTGGAGCTTCTTCGAGACGATTGCGGCATTCGGCATGATGCCTCAGAGTTACTTTGGCGTGAAGCCGACGAGTTGATCGCGATATTCGTAACCATGTCCAAGAAGGTGAAAAGAAGGAAGGGTGAGGGCTGAAAGCTGCTTTACCCTTCATCCCTCAGCTTTCACCTTTCATCCCTATCTCCAATGTCCGTTGTCATTTCCGTCGAGCAGGTAAGCAAGCTCTACCGCTTGGGTGCCATCGGCGCGGGTACGCTGCGTGGCGATTTCGAGCGCTGGTGGGCGCGCATGCGGGGGCGTCCCGATCCTCTGGCTTTGGTTGACCACGACGGTGCCAGCGCAGGTCTTAGCAATTGGAAATTCGACATTCGAAATGGCGAAATCTGGGCGCTGCGCGACGTGAGCTTCGAGGTGAAGGAAGGCGAAGTGCTGGGCATCATTGGCCGGAACGGCGCGGGCAAAAGCACGCTCTTGAAGATTCTCTCGCAGGTGACCGCGCCCACCGCTGGCTGCGTCAAGATCAGAGGCCGCGTGGCGAGCTTGCTGGAGGTGGGCACCGGCTTTCATCCGGAACTGACCGGCCGCGAGAACATCTACCTCAACGGCGCCATTCTGGGCATGAAGCGCGCCGAGATCGATCGCAAGTTCGACGAGATCGTTGATTTCTCTGGGGTCGAACAGTTCATCGACACTCCCGTCAAGCGTTACTCCAGCGGCATGTACGTCCGTCTCGCCTTCGCTGTGGCCGCCCATCTCGAGCCGGAGATCCTCTTGGTCGACGAAGTCCTAGCGGTGGGTGACGCGGCATTTCAGAAGAAGTGCTTGGGGAAGATGAGCGACGTCGCCAGGCAAGGGAGAACCATTTTATTGGTGAGCCACAACATGGCGGCAGTGCGCAATCTATGTGCAAGCTCCATTTGGATCGACAACGGGTCTGTTCGTCGAGTTGGCGCGACCGCCGAAGTTGTGCACGCTTATTTGGATCGCTCAGGAACCATGCGTTTCACTGGTGAAATGCAACTGCAAGATTGGCCGAATCGCTATGGGAACGGCGAAGCCCGCATCCTGTCGGCGCGGCTGCTAGACGAGGAAGGCGCCCCGACGAATATCGTCCGTCGCACGCGACCAATGGCAGTGGAGTTCATTGTCCAGAGCCACTGCAAACATGCGCTCCACCTATCAGCGGCAGTGGTTGCAGACTCAGGAGTCCGAGTTCTGCATTTATCTCACCATGATACCCCCGGCTTAGTCCCCGGTGTTATTCACGGCCGTTATGTGATTCGGTTTGCGGTCGTTGCTTCACCGTTGTGTGCTGGGGACTACAGTCTCGTCCTGGCAATACACTCCGAACATTTGACTCCAGTCGACGTCGTAACGGATGTTCTCCCTTTTGCTGCCGAAGATGTTGCCGATTCACCAAGGCCATACAAGACGATTTCCGAACATGCCTACTGCTGGACCCCTAACAATTGGTCAATTGCGCCGCTTGCTGACTAGCGAGGAAGTTGATCCCGCCCGTCGTGCTCGTCTCTTTGAACCGTTTGGCGGGCCACGTGCTGAAGTCGTCAATTGCCTTACCGAAGCCGTGCTGGCGTTCATTGTGAACGAAGGTGCCGCCTTGAAAGATGCCGCCGTTTTAGATTACGGCTGCGGCGTAATGCCCTATGCGAGAGCCTTCACGCTGGCGGGAGCCCGGGTGCTCGGGGCTGACATCGGTGACAACCGCTCCGCCCAGCTTCGCATCGCCAGTGATAGTAATCTCCCTCTTGTGGACGAGAGCGTTGAGTATGTGGTGAGCTTTCAGGTGCTCGAACATGTCCCCGTTCCGTCCGATTACCTGGCGGAAGCCCACCGCGTGTTGAAGCTGGGAGGTAAGTTATTTCTAACCACTCATGGCCTCTGGCCCTATCACCCGACGCCGACCGACTATCATCGTTGGACCAGGGCGGGCCTCGTGAGGGAACTGCAACAAGCCGGTTTTGAGGTTCAATTGGCCAGTCACATTCTCAATGAGTATTCCGCGGCTGTTCAGTTTTTCGTCATGAGCGGTGACTATCGCGGCGCGTGGCGTGGGTGCCGCGCTTTGGTGCATTTTATAGCACATTGTGTCATCCGCTTACTCGAATCCTGCGCGCATCACGAGCCGGAACTGCCCGGTGTCCTTTGCATCCAAGGGGTCAAACTGTGAATCCGCGCCTGCTGCTAACCAAAGTTGGACGCCGTTGGTTCCGGCGATTCCCCACGCGGAGAAGCCAGGTATTCGTCGATAATCATTTTCGCAAGTGGTGTGTCCGTGAGGAGTTGCCAACATGGACCCGCGAGGGTTTCGCGATGTTGGTCTCACCACACGACTACGTGTCGTGCGGGATCTTCTTCTTCGGCGATTACGATCCCGAAATGACCCATCTGCTGAAGGCCCATGTTCCAGAGGCGGGCGTCTGCTGGGACGTTGGCACTGAGCGGGGCTGGTTCTCGTTGCTCATGGGGCGATTGGTTGGACCAGAGGGGCGGGTCGATGCGTTTGAAGCCTTCCCTCCTAACTACCGGAAACTAAAGGCCAATGTGGCGTTGAACAAATTTACTTGGGTCCATACTTACAACATGGCGGTCAGTGATCATGCGGGGCGCATGCACTTCATCCCACCCTCCGACGAAGTGACACATCACGTCAGTAATAGCGGGGTAGGCTATCTAACGACCAGACCAGGGCGCGGCGCTATTGAAGTGCCTACCATTACAGTGGATGAGCACAGCGACGACACCGGCATCGATCGCCTCGATTTTATTAAGATGGATATTGAGGGCGGGGAGGTGGCTGCGCTCCTTGGTGCGGAGCGCACCATCCGGCGATTCCGCCCCACACTGGCGGTCGAGTACAACCGTGAAACTGCTCGGCGTGCGGGCAGTTCCATCGAAGAATTGGATGACCTACTGGACGCGTATAGATACGAGCGTTTCACGTTCTTCGGGCGGCTGGAGAAACTGCGACTGGAGAACTGGAAAGATTGTCCAGACAACGAAGCCGTTTTCAACGTCTATTGTTTTCCGCGCCCGTAAACCCGGTCACCGTCCCGCACATGGGTGTCCTGTTCATCATGCCAAACTGGGCAGCGCCGTCCGAGCTTTGGATGCAGCGCATGATCGAGGCGCTTGAACCGCACGTCGTCGCAATCGCCACCCCGACCCCAGCGGAAGCGTCGTGGCGCAACAGAGTTCCCGCAGTTACGTTGCGTGCCGGGCGCCCGCACCGGCAGGTGATGCGCTGTGTCTGTCGGGCTTTGGGAATGCCGGTACGGCTGAAGCCAGCAAGAACAGCTGCGGAAATCCTAAGCGAAGCCGTTGCGAGTCAGGCGGTAAGTGCCGTGTTGGCTCATTACCTCGAATTTGCCCTGCAATTTGAGGATGTCTGGCGGGAGACTTCCAAGCGGTTGTTTGTCCATTGCCATGGCTATGATGTCACCTGGGATCTGCGCAAGGATGAGAAGCCTGACGAGAAGTACTTTGCCGATGACTATCTGCCGCGCGTTCTGCGATTGAGCAGGCGGGCAATCTTGATCGCCAATTCACAATTCACGGCCGGCCGACTCCATGCGGCGGGAATTCCGCCGGATCGAGTGCGGGTCAAGTACTTGGGAGTACCGGTCCCGGAACAGTCTCCACGAGGCTCTTCAAAGACCAAGGCGATTGACATTCTGTACATCGGTCGGCTTGTTGACTTCAAAGGACCCGACTTGGTGATCCGCGCCTTCGAGATCGCTTGCGAACGGGGGCTGGATGCCCACCTCACAATGGCAGGTGATGGTGAGATGAGAGTTACTTGTGAGTTGCTCAAACGTCGGTCCGCATTTGGTGATCGTATCCGACTGCTCAGCTGGGTAGATGCGCGGCAAGGGGAGGAACTTCGGGCGCAAGCTGATATCTTCACCGCCCATAATTGCCGGGGACCGCTTTCCCGACAAGAAGAAGCGTTCGGAGTGAGCATTGTCGAAGCAATGGCTTCGGGGTTGCCAGTTATTACAGGCCGCAGCGGATCAGTGTGTGAGACTGTGACCCACGGGCAGACGGGCGTTCTAGTTGAACCGGGTGATGTCGAGGCTCACGCGGAAGCGTTCTTACAATTGGCCCGTGATCCTGAACTGCGCTTTCAAATGGGACAAGCCGGCTGGCAACGCTCAAAGCTCTTCTCGCTGGAAGAGGAGAAGGTAGCTCTTTGGGACATATTGGGCCTTCCTACCGCGTGACATTTCTTATAGTCAACAAGGACTACCGCGAATTCCTACGCAGCCGGCAGAATCGGCATCCACGATTGGAGACACAGCCCTACGACGGGCAGATGCGGCCCTGATGCATTCACGTTGTGTCCGCTAAACGACACGAATCCACCCACCGCTCCGGAAACGAACCACTTGGGGCCTTCCTACCACAAGGCCATGCTATTTTCTGGCGACTTCATAGGCTTTGGGATAGCCCTTGAAAAGGCCGGCGCGTGAAAGACCCGCTGGTAACCGTTGTCATCCCTGCGCGCGAGGACCTGTTACGCCGTCGCGACAATGCGAGGAATCCGAACCGTCACCCTGATGTTTTGGCGGATCCTGATGGCCAAGGACGTGCGGGCGGGCCGTCCAGTCAGGAATGGTAATGGAACCCATTCCGGTCGCATTGTTCGCCTACAATCGCCCAGACCTCTTGCTGCGCACGCTCGACTGCTTGCGAGAGAACGCAGTGCCCCTGATCTACGCCTTCAGCGATGGGCCCAAGACAGTCAATCGCGAGTCCGAGGTTCGGGAGGTGCGTGAAATTCTCCGGGGAGTGCACTGGTGCGACGTGCGGTTGACCGAGCGCGCCGGCAACTTGGGACTTGGCAAGTCCATCCTGACGGGAGTTGCAGAGGTGTTGGAGGGGCACGAGATGATCCTCGTCTGGGAGGATGATCTCGTCTGTGTGCCTGGGACGTACCACTACCTCTGCGCGGCGCTGCAGCAGTACCGGGGCGAGGCCCGCGTGATGAGCGTCACCGGTTGGACCCACGCGCGTGTGAGGCCTGGCAACGTCGGAGGCCTCCCTTACTTCGACGGTCGAGCAGAGTGCCTGGTGTGGGGCACCTGGCGGTGGAGCTGGCGTGGGATGCACCGCAGCGCAAGGACCCTGATGCGCCGCTGCTACTTGCGGGGGATCGACCCGTACCGCTACGGATCGGATCTCGTCCAGATGGCCCGTTGGGAAGAGCAGCAGAACATTTGGGCGGTTCGTTGGCTGTACCTTCACATTCTGAAGCGCGGACTGTGTCTACGCCCGCCATGGAGCATGGTAGAGCACATTGGCAACGACAATCGGGCCACCAACGCAGCAGCGTGGAACGAGAGCGGATGGGCGAGCCCACCACTGCGACGTTGCCCGGAAACACCAAGATCCTGGCCCGAGCCCGCCGAGCATGAAGACTGCCCGGGGCTGTGGCAACAGGCGTGTGGCCGAAAGCCGCCGCTTCAAGCCCTCGTAGCGACGAGCGTCAGCGCGACCACGACCACTTTCTCCCGGCTTTTTGGTGCTCTCCAGCGCCGACGTTCGCGACCGGGCGGCTGAGTGCGTAGCCCTTCAGGGCGATTCGCATCACGAAAACGAAAACAAGACTCATAATGGGTGACGTCAGGAAGAGAATCCGTCGCCAACTGGAGCAGCATCCCGATGTTCGTAGAAGCCTTTTTGGAATTGCAACGCTCTTGGAGACACTTCTCTACGGTGGAACACGAAGAGAGGCACTCCTTGTCAGGCTGCTCGGAGCTTTGCACAGAAGTCAGTTCCGGCGGGAGTGGCATCTCTCCCTCAAAACACCTCATTTCTATAACCAGAGGTGGAACGGCTTCGAGTTCACTTATGGCAGATCGAGGAGTCCTTACGGCTTCTTTCGCGGTTTCCTTGCGTCCGAAGTAATCCGAGACGGCGACTGCCTTTTGGACATAGGGTGCGGAGATAGTTTCTTTTCGAACAGCTTCTTCTCGGAAAAATGTCGGCATATCGATGCAATCGACGTCGACGCGTTTGCGATCGAAACCGCTCGGAGGCTCAACAGCAGCCCAAAGATTAGGTTCCACATCCTAGATGCAGTCCGGAATAGTTTCCCCTCTGAGTGCTACGATGTCATCGTGTGGGACGGGGCGATTGGTCATTTCTCTCAATCTGACACGTTTCGCGTCCTTGAGAAGATCTGCCGCTCCTTGTCCCCGTCTGGCATCTTCGTCGGGTCGGAATCGTTGGGCATGGAGGGTTCTGATCATCTACAATACTTTGAAAGCGAATCCGCTTTGGCCGCGGTGCTGAAGCCATACTTCGAACATGTATTGATTCGGACTGCGGAGTATCGGATCGGAGAAGGTTATGCGCGAAGGGAAGCCTATTGGCGCTGCTTCAACCGTTCGAGTTGTAGACACGAATCGACCACATGGGTTGACTTTGCTGAGTCAAGGGCTGCGGCGCACGGCAGCTCGGGCTGCGCACAGCTCGAATGACCAGGTTGATCTGCGCGCGTGGCCGGCTTCTGGCGCCTAGCCGGTGCCCTGCAAGCTCGAGCTGGGTTTAGATAGGGACATGATGATCGGGCGAATGTTCCGGCGGGTGCCCGGATCGCGACGCCTCGCGCGGCGGCTGGGCGGACTGGACGGCGACAATATCGTGTTCAGGGGGAATTACGCATCCTGGGACGAAGCCGTTCGCGACGCGCAGGGCTACGACGAACCGTTCATCCTGCAGCGCGTTCGCGAAGCATGTCGGACTGCCCGGGATCGCGAGGACCGCTTCGAACGGGACGGCGTTCTGTTCGAGGAGCCGCAGTGGAACTTTGCGCTTATTGCGTGTCTTCTCCGCACCGCCAACGAGTGCGGGGGGTCGTTGTCAGTGCTTGATGTTGGGGGAGCGCTCGGCAGCGTTTACTTTCAGTCACGTCCGTTTCTTCAGGGGATCTCTGCGCTGCGGTGGAATGTTGTGGAACAACCGCACTTCGTTACCTGCGGGCGCGAGGAGTTCGAGAATGACACCCTGCGCTTTTTTGAAGATATTGAATCGGCACTGTCCGCAGCCACGGCGGATGTCGCCCTATTGTCAAGTGTGTTGCCGTACGTGCCCCGCCCGTACCGAATGATCGAAGAGGTTGCTGCCGCTCGCGTTCCGTGGCTGATCGTGGACCGTACCCCGACCCTATCCGCCGCATCCGATCGAATTGTCGTGCAGCATGTGCCCGCATGGGTATATGGCCGACCGGTCCGGTATCCAGCAAGGCTGCTCGCTGCCCGCCGCCTTCGAGAAGTAGTTGAGGAGCACTGGCCCGTCGTGGTTGATGCGGAAGCAATCGACCCACCGATGGTAAGCGGGCAAGATCGAGTGACCTTCCGGCTTCTGCTGGGGGGTCCCTACGTCGAGAAGCGACTCTGAGTCGTGATACGAGTAGGCAACCTGCTTAGTTGCGTGGTACCGCGTCGCCGGTCGGCGCAGGCTGACCTGGCGTTCCGCGCTCGCGTTTCTGAGTTGAGCGACAGCGTTCGTGATCTCCAGATGCAGGTCGGGTGCTTGCAGGTAAAGCAGATGCGGGCGTCCGCCCCAGCAAGCTTGCGGGAGGCAGAGTTCCGAGTGTTCTCTCAGTTCGGCGAAGATGGAATTCTGCAATACCTTATCTGGAAACTCGCGCCTCTCCCGGAAATCTTCGTCGAGTTCGGCGTGGGAGACTACACCGAGGCGAACACCCTCTTCTTGCTGATGCACGACAACTGGCGTGGGCTCATCATGGATAGCTCCGCGTCGAACATCGAGAACGTGCGCCGGCGCTCCCTCGCCTGGCGCCACGACCTGCGTGCCGCCTGCGCCTTCGTCAACCGGGACAACATCAACCGGTTGATCGAGTCCAACGGTGTCTCGGGCGCGATCGGACTGCTGAGCATCGACATCGACGGGAATGACTACTGGGTGTGGGAGCGGATGGATGTGGTCCGGCCGGTCATCGTTGTTGTCGAGTACAATAGCGTCTTTGGGGCCTCCCGTGCCGTGAGCGTGCCCTACGACCCGAGCTTCGACCGGACCCGCGCGCATTTCTCGACCCTGTATTGGGGGTGCTCGCTAGCTGCGCTGTGCCATCTGGCGGAGAGCAAGGGCTACGTGTTCGTGGGCTCCAACAGCGCGGGCAACAACGCGTTCTTCGTTCACGCGGAGCACCGGCGCGATCTCAAGAGCTGCAGCGCGGAGGAGGGCTACGTAGAGAGCCGCTTCCGCGAATCCCGTGATGTTGCCGGCGCTCTGACCTTCCTGTCGGGACGCGAGCGCTTGGCGGCGATCGCTGACTTGCCGCTCATTGATGTCGAGACCGGCAAGACGCTGCCGGTTCGGGAGCTGCCAGAGTTCAGAGGCGCAACCGACTGAGGCAGCAGGGAATGCGAGCATGAGCTCTTTCGAAGTGATCGAGCGCAATGGGATTCGGTACGCGGAGGTCCTGCGGGCCGACGTCCACACTGCAACCAGCAGGTTCTTTTCTCCGCCGGACTCTTCTCTGCAATTAGGTCTCCTGGCTCACGAGGCCGGCTTTTATGAGCCTCCCCACACGCACAAGCCCGCGCGGCGCCTAATCCAGGACGTCCAGCAGATGCTCATCGTGCAGCGGGGGGTGGTTGCGGTCGAATTCTACGCCGAGGACGGGACGACGTTCCGCGACGTGGTCCTGAGGCAGGGGGACGCGATCTTGCTCGTGCACGGAGCGCACGCTGTCAGAGTCATGGAGGACATGCAGTGCGTGTCTGTCAAACAGGGTCCTTTCCTGGGCGCGGAGAACGATAAGGTGCCAGTGAAGACGAAATGAATCTGAGATTCCCGGTATTCGAACCCGACGTGGGGGAGGAGGAGGCCCTAGCCGTGGCCGCTGCCGTCCGGCGGGGCGAGATCTCTGGGACGTTTGGCGAATCGATCGCCAAGTTCGAGCGGGCCTTTGCGTCCTACTGCGGGGCTGCACATGGAGTTGCGGTCACGAGCGGGACCGCCGCTCTCCATTTGGCAGCGGCCGCTTTGGATCTGGGTCCGGGCGACGAGGTCCTCGTATCCGCATCGACCAATATCGCGACCGCCCTCGCCATTTATCACGTCGGGGCCACTCCCGTGCCGATCGACTCCGAGCCGACGACGTGGAACCTGGACCTAGATCAAGTCGAGGCTTCGATCGGCCCCAACACAAAGGCGATCTTCGTGGTGCACCTGTTCGGCCACCCCGTCGATATGGATCGCGTGGGCATGATCGCGCGCACGTATGGCCTTCGGGTGGTGGAGGACGCCGCTGAGGCCCACGGAGCGACCGTACGCAATAGGAAAGTCGGTTCGTTTGGCGATTTAGCGTGCTTCAGCTTCTACGCTAACAAGCACATCACGACCGGCGAAGGCGGGATGGTGCTGACGAATGACGAGGCGCTGGCGGCAAGACTTCGGCTGCTGCGGAATCTGGCGTTTTCCCAACCGCGCTTTCGACACGAACTGGCCGGATTCAACTACAGGATGACGGGCTACCAGGCCGCCATGGGGCTCGTCCAGATGCAGAAGCTGGAGCCCGTTATTGCCGCCAAGAGGCGTATCGCCGGCCTATACAATGAGAGACTTGGGAGCATCCGGGGCTTGCAGCTTCCCACGGAGATGCCGTGGGCGCGCCACGTGTACTGGATGTACGGCGTTGTTGTCCGACCGGAGTTCGGACCGAGCCGGGACGAACTCGCTGCGCTATTGGGGGAGCGCGGCATCGACTCGAGGACGTTCTTCTGCCCGATGAACATTCAGCCCTGTTTTCAGCACATCGATGCGTGCAGTACGCGTGCCTGCCCCGTGGCCGAGAACCTCTGGCACAGCGGACTCTACCTGCCGTCGAGCACGACGCTTGCGGAGGCAGACATCACTCACATCGCGGACGAGATCCGGCGTGCCGCGCGAGGAGCGTGACCGGGCGTGAGGTAGTGCGCGTCCGGGGCGCTTCTTATGGGTTTGACCGACGCTCGCGGTCGTCGTTGGCCGCGACGTGCCGGCCGAGCGGAGCCCGCACCAACATGGCCTCGTTTGCTTGACATCCGAATTGTATGCGTGTCGGTATAAGACTGCCGGTCCTGCCCGAATCCATCGGAGGCGGGTTTCACTTCGAGCACGAGATCCTCCGGGGGCTTCTCACTCGACTCCCAAACTGTTCGCACCAATTCGTGTTGCTCGGTGACCAGGCAACATGGTCGCACGAATTCCCGCTTCCCCCCAACGCCACGTACGTAAACCTTCACCCGACCTACCCACACGTGCCTTTGCCTCTGCGCGCGATACGCTGGGTGCGCCGGACAAAGGGACGCGGCGCTCTTGCGCGCCTGCGTTCGTGGGTCAGGCCTCCAGTAGCTGTGCCTGGGTCGGACGAGCTAATCCGAACGCACGGTATTCAGTTCTTGGTCCACCTCGGGCCGTGGGCACTCGACCTGGATGTCCCCTTTTTGATATTCGTGTGGGACCTCGAGCATCGATGTCAGCCTTATTTCCCCGAGCTGTCGGCTAACGGCGAGTGGGAGAGGCGTCACCGCAGTTACCAGTCGATCCTCCCGCGGGCCACCATGGTGGTGACGGGCACACAGGAGGGAAAGAATCAGATCGAGCGATTCTACGGCGTGTCACCCGCCCGCATTACAATCCTGCCCCATCCGACGCCCGGCGACGCGTTGGCCCTCGGCGCCCGCTCGCCGAGTGCGGCGCCACAGTCTCGCGCGCCCGCCGAGCCTGTACTGCTTTACCCCGCGCAGTTTTGGCCGCACAAGAATCACGTGGGACTGCTCAAGGCGCTCCGCCTCCTCGACGATCGTCATGGCTTGCGTCCCCGCCTCCTGCTCACCGGCTCGGACCAAGGCAACCGTGGGCATGTGGAACGGATGGCACGGGATCTCGGCGTTGCCGATCAGGTGTCTATCCTGGGCTTCGTGCCACGCGATCACCTGCTCCAGCTCTACACACAAGTGAGCGCACTTGTCTACCCGAGTACTTTCGGGCCCGAAAATCTTCCGCCGCTGGAGGCCTTCGCACTGCGGTGCCCGGTTGTGGCCTCCAGGATCCCGGGCGCAGAGGAACAACTCGGTGATGCGGCGGTCTTCTTCGACCCCCTCGATCCCGCCGCCTTGGCCGACGCCATAAGAGTCGTCCTGGTCGACTCGTCGCTACGCGCCGCGCTCATCGCACGCGGCCTCGCTCGCGCGAGCCGATGGACGCGGGCAGAGGTGGCGGACGCCATACTGGGTGCTCTCGACCGCTTCGCAACAGTGCGGGAACTGTGGCCGTGACGACTCCTGGTAGAAGCAATTTCGCCCGCCACCCGTCCTCCACTCGCCTGCTCTGGTCGCGCGCCCTCCAGCTCTGCATTCCGAATTCTCCCCGGTAGATTCAGAGAATGCGCTCCCCGACATTGAATGATCTCCCGCCTCCGCCGCCCGGTAGGGTGGGCTGGCCCTGGACCGAGGAAAGCGCCCGCTTGCCCGAGGCCATGCCCGACGGCAGTCCCTGGCCGCGGATCAGTATCGTGACCCCCAGCTACAATCAGCGCCAGTTTCTGGAAGAGACCATTCGTTCCGTCCTGCTCCAAGGTTACCCGAATCTCGAGTACATCGTCATCGACGGCGGGAGCACCGACGGCTCTGTCGACGTCCTCCGAAAGTATGCGAGCTGGGTGGCCTACTGGACGAGCGAGAAGGACCACGGACAGTCCGACGCTCTGAATAAGGGTTTTGCGCGAGCCACCGGGGAGATTGCTGCGTACATCAACAGCGACGACATCTATCACCAAGACATCTTTGGAACCGTAGCAACGGAATACGGAAGACATGCAGCGAAGGATGTCTTCTGGATCTCGTATCCCGTGCAGAATCTCTATCTGACCCACTCCGAGGTCGTCTACCCGCATCCCCATCTCCGCGAACTCAAGTGGTGGTTCGCCGACACCGCGCAGCAACCCGGAGCGTTCTGGTCTTCCGCGCTGTTCCGCCAAGTCGGGGGATTCGACACGTCCTTGCACTACTATTTCGAGAAGAAATTCTTCCTGGAACTCGTGACGCGGGGGTACTTTCCTGTTCTGCGGGAGACGCCCATGGCCGCCACCTTCCGGCAACACGCAGCCGCGAAGACGACGATGGAGGCTGCAAAATACCACTTTCTCAATGCCTTCAACGTCGAAGACAAGAAGCTGTACCAGGCGTATTTCGCGTATGTACCGGACGCCGACAAAGCCTGGGTGCGGGAGAGGCTGAACGCGAAGCGCCAGCACATCTTGAGCGAGGCCGTGGCGTCGGCCGGCGCGCAGAAGTCGGCAAGACGCATCGCCGTGTTGATTCAGCTGATGCGGTTCGACCCGTCAGTTTTGCGCACGAGATTTTTTTGGGGGGCCGTAAGAAGCTTGCTTCTGTCAGGCTAAGCAGTCGCGCATGAAGGTGTGCACCGTCTTGATCCCGATGCAGGCGAATTGCCTGCAGGGCGGCGTGGAAATCATGGTCACCAACCTGTGCCGCGAGTTGCCCAGGCGAGGATGGAAGGTCGTCCTGGGATTGGCGCGGGGGGCGCGATTCAATGACGACATTCGCGCCGCCGCCACGACCTACCGTGGGTGCCCCCACGTCGTGCTCGACGGCACCACCGGCACACGGCAAGCTCGCACCGAGGCGCTCATTGGCGCCGTCCGCTCGCTCAATCCCGACGTGGTCTTCAGCCCGAGACTGTTCGATGCCTATCTGGCGGTGGACCACCTCAAGCGACGCGGGGCGACGGTCAGGCTCATCGGCGGCGCCATGAATTTCGAGTCGCAGTATATCTACGATGCCTGTCTGTACCGCGGGATTCTCGATGGCTTCGTGACCATGGGCGAGCTGGCGCGCCAGACGGTGATTCGCTGGGGTGGACTGCAGCCCGAGCGGGTGCGGAATATCCCCGGGGGCGTCATGCCGCCGAGAGTTCGAACCACACCCGGTTGCGGACCCGGTCCCGTTCGCTTGCTGTACGCCGCCCGCATCTCCCGCGACCAGAAGCGTGTCATGGACCTAGTGCCGTTTGTCGCCGAGCTGGAGCGGCTGGCGATCCTGTACCGGCTGGACATCGTCGGTTCCGGCGAGACCGAGTCGGAGCTGCGGGAAGCGATGGGCTCGCGGATTCGCGACGGGCGGGTGACTTGCCATGGTTGGCAGAGCGGCGAGGCGCTCTACGGACGGTTCTTCCCGTCGGAGGATTTTCTCGTCCACTTCGCACACACGGAGGGGATCCCGACGGCGCCGCGCGAGGCGATGGCGCACGGCGTGATTCCGGTCATGGCCGAGTATGAGGGCATCTACGCCGAAGGACACTTTCGCGACGGGGTCAATGCGCTGATCTTTCCCGTCGGTCAACCGGCCGAGGCGGCGGCGCGGCTTGGCGCGGTGTGGACCAGACCGGGAGAGGTGCAACGGCTTTCCCGCAACGCGGCCGAAGCGGAGACGGGTCGGTGGTTGTTCGACGGGGTGATGGATACCTGGGCGGAGTTTTTCGACTGGTGCATGTCCGCCCACTGTCAGCGCGAGTTTCGCGACGACATTCGGTTGCCGAATGCGAGCCGTCTGGATCGGCTGACGCGCAGTCCCTGGCTGGGTGAGCGCATCCGAAGAGCCGTGGGCCGGTCGTTCGTTCACAACGATCCGGGCAGCGAGTGGCCGGTGAGCAGTTGGCTCTGCTCGGCGCAGGCTGATGCGGAGATCCGGACCTTCGCCTTCGACTGGGAGCGGCAATGCCGCTTGGCGGCGTCAGGCGAAGCGGGCGCCTCGGCAGCCGGCAGAGGTTGAGACCGCGAGGTGCGCCTTGACGGCGCTGGGAGCGCAAGAGGGCCGAATGCCGACAGTCAGTGTCCTCGTTCCCTGTTACAACTCGGAACGGCATCTCGAGGAATGCCTGCGCTCCGTGCTCGGCCAAACTTACCCCGACCTGGAAGTGGTGTGCGTGGATGACGGGTCCACGGACGGAACACTCTCGATTCTCCAGAGCACCGGGGCGCGGGATGACCGCATACGGATCGTGAGGCAGACCAATCAAGGCGCAGCGGAAGCCAGGCGGACCGCGCTCCGAACGGCGACCGGCGAGTTCGTTTGCGCGGTCGACAGCGATGATTGGATCGATCAGGATTGCATCCTGCGAGCGCTGGAAAAGGCCGAGAGCGAGGGCGCTGATATCGTCCTGTTCGCGTTGAAGCATTGGTCCGGGGGACAGGTCGTACGGCACCAGACGCTTGACGGGCTGCCTTGGCCCATGTCCGGGGCAAAGGCCTTGGAATACACCCTCGACGGATGGAAAATTCATGGGTTGGGGCTCTTCCGGCGTTCGGTGTTCGAGCGCGCCTACGAGGAGTTCGACCAGTACCGATTGTTGCCGTTCAACGCCGATGACTTCGTAGCGCGGGTCGCCCTGCACGCCGCCCGAAAAGTGGAGCGCGTCAGCGCGAGTTACCACTACCGCGCCCACCCCAACGCGACCACTCTGAAGGTTGATGGGCAGTGGCTTGGTTATCTGTCGGCGCTCGAAGCCACGGGGGGCTTCCTGGCGAAGGTGGGGGAGTCGGATCGGTTGTTGGTACCGTACATCTCAGACTGTCTCAAGCATTCGAACTATCTCCTTTCGGTGTGGGCGGACGCCCGGGTTGAGATGTCGGAGGACCTGCGCCGCGAAGGCATCCGGCGCGTCCTCGCTTTCTGGTCGCGGCTGCCCAAGCGCGGCTTGCTGCGCTACGCGCGCGAGAAGCGGCTGCCGCCGCGTGAACAGATCCGCCTGCTGCTCATCGCCGCCGGCCTGTACCCGTTGGTCTACGGATTCGCATCGCACATTCGGAGCAGACGGTTTGCCTGAGACGCACGACCTCTTCGTCGGCATCACCACGTCGAACAGCTCCCGGTTCATCGGCTGCTGCCTCGACTCACTTCGTGAGCGCACGCGAGGCGTGCGCCTGCGCGCGGTCGTGCTCGATAATTACTCGACGGACGACACGGCGGCAATTGCGGCGAGCAGGGGTGCGCAGGTTGTCCGCAAGGCCTGTACCCAGCCGGATGCTTTGAATGCGCTGTTGCGGAAGTCGCGCGGCCACTTCACTCTGCTGATGCACGCCGATACGGTGGTACTTGGCGACGACTGGTTCGATCTCTGCGCGGCAAAGGCGGAACACCATGCCCTGGTGTCACCGGAGGACATAGGCTGTGGTCCCTTCAGCCGCCCGTTTGGTGTCGGCATGCCGGAAAGCTCGTTTCTCTTCTTCAATACTGTGATGATCCGGAGGGCCTTGGATTGGAGAGTGGTCAGGCGCTTTCGCTTGCCGATCCCTCGACGGGCATTGGATTTCTACGCTGACCATGTCACGCATCGTCTGCCGGCGCGACTGCAGCGCAACGGGCTGCGCTGGTTTCCGATGTGCGTCCATATCTCGGATCGCGTGGAGTCGCCGATCTACCAGCCGCTGGTACCGGATATCCCCTCGAACTGGGTGTGGAACGAGAGTCTGGCCTATTATCGCTACGGGCTGGGAAACTTCTACAGCATCGACGGCAAGATCACCCACTATCACAACTGGTACGAACGGATTCGTGCCGACGTCCCGGACGACTCGCTGGAGACGACGACTTATGATGGGTCGCCGGGCTTTCCGCTCGTATACGTGAGGAACTACACGAATCGATTTCTGGCGGATTTCAGGGGCGGATGCGTTCGGCTGCCCGCTCCGAGCACTGCGCGGACGACACCGGCGTTGCTTTAGGGGCGATCATGCAATCCAGCGAACGGTGCGGGAACCACGACCACTCAGACCCCTTGTTCACGGCCTCCAGCCACCTGATTCGTCGGGCTGATCAATTGAAGACCACGTCCTTGAAGGCAGCGCCCTTTTGATGGATCAGAATGGGAAAGGCGTGAACGGCAGCACCCCCCAGTATTTCGCAGGGTTGGTGCGCCTTTGCTTCGAGAGCGGCCAGTCCATCGAGGTCTCGCCGCAAGAATGCTGGAGCCTGGTGGAATCGGTGCGAGCCTTCCTCGTAACCAATTCTTTTGGGTTTGATCCGCCGCCCGCGAGATGCATCCGAAAACAGAACAAGCGATTCAGAGTCTTGATGAGTGGCAACCTCGAATTCTGGAAGAGCTTAGAAGCCGACGCTTGGGAGACAGATACGTTCAAAGCTCTCGACCACTTTGTTTCTCCTGAAACCTACTACATCGATGTCGGGGCGTGGATTGGTCCAACCGTGCTTTACGGTGCTCAACTGGCCAAGCGCACGTACGCCTTCGAACCGGATCCAATCGCCTTCAGAGAACTCGAGGCAAATCTCAGCCTGAACAAGGATATGGAATGGGCCTCTTCGGTTACCCTGCATAATGAAGCCGTTGCCCCGTCGAGCGGCGATGTCAGAATCGGGAGCCGGCATGAAGGGGGAGATTCCATGAGCAGCATTCTGTTCTCGGGTGGACTGGTACATTGGGACGTTCACGCCGTTTCGTTTGACGAAATGCTGGACCGACACCAACTGCGCGCGCGGAAGCTCTTCATGAAGGTCGATATCGAGGGTGGAGAATACGAACTGATTCCACGAATCAAGGACGCACTGGCGCGTTGCGATGTCGAACTTTGTCTTTCCCTTCACCCCGACTTCCTCATGGGCAGCCTCTTCAAGGGTACATCGAACAGCCTGATCGTACGATCGTTGCGACGAATGCTCTTCTTCTGGCGTCACCTCCTGGTCGTACGGTCTCTTCCCTTTCGACACTGCTATACGATCCGCGGCGAGAAGCTGAATCTCTACCGGCAGCTCGCTAGGGCATTGCTGAGAGGGGATTTCGTGAAAGAGGTCGTGGTCACGAATAGAGCATGGAAGCCTCTGCGAACTACTGCGTGAACTGGGGGGCCCGACGGGTTTTCCGTTCGCTTACGCGAAGGCGTACACGAATCGATTCCTCAGAGACCTCGAGGCCCGAGCGGTCCAGTTGCCTGCCATTGCTGAGGAGCGGGTCGAACCGAAATTGCTGTAGCGCCGGCTCGCCGTCCGGTCCGGGGCCGGCGTGCGAAACACTCGGCCCAGCCAGGGGAAACGAGTATCGTCTGCCCGATGATTCGGATTGTTAGGCTCAAAGCGCGCCTTGGCGTAGCCCTGCGTTCTTGGCCGCGGACAAAGCGAGCTCTCCGCACCTTGTGGGATTGGTGCTCTCCGATCTCTTCGCCAACAAAGATCCTTACTGCACGCCTGAGAGGGCTCGAACGCATCTACTTCGTGCAGATCGGATCCAATGACGGCATGTCCGGGGATCCCCTTCGGCCTCTGATTGAGCACGATTCCCGGTTCACCGGGATATTCGTTGAGCCGCAGCCCGATGCGTTCAAACGGCTCGTTTCACTCTATCGCGGCACTGGCCGGGACCTGCACTTTGAGAATGCCGCTGTTGCCGAGAAGGATGGCCAGAGGAAGCTCTACTTCGTCGATCCGGCTGCAGCGGGTCAGTTCCCGGATCTAGCAGGCTGGTCCGAGCGGGTTGCGTCACTCTCCTATCAACATGTAGTAGACCATCTCGGAGAAGCCTATCGTCACCTGGTGGTCAGCATGAACGTCAAGTGCGTGTCCTACAGAACACTGCTGGCGACACACTGCTTACCGAGGGTCGACCTCCTCCATATCGACGCCGAGGGACACGATGCTGCGATTCTGCGGACGATCGACTTCGATCACTGCCCCCCACGGGTGATCCTTTTCGAATCTTCCCACATGGATTGGAGAGCGAAGCGTGATATCTACGCGTTTCTCGCCGACAACGGGTACCGGTTGCTTCCGGTCGATCTCGATACCCTGGCCGAGCGAGACGATCGCTGCCCGAATAACAAGCTCAGGTGGATCGCGAACGAGGCGGCACGTCTCTGATTCGACGTCCCTCGTGTGACGGAAGAGAACAGCCTGCGTCCCGAACCGCGAACATCCGCGTAGCGTCTTTTTCTGCATGCTCAAGAGCGCGCTCGATCTCCGATTCCGCCCATTGCGACGCGCGCTGGGCGGCCTCATGCGCCGCCTGTGCGACAAGCGCCTGCCGGATAAGCCGTGGCCGCACTGGGCTTCGGCTGGGAGCTTCCCGAACCTCGGGTACGCAGCCTTCGACGCCGCCTTCGCCAGGTTGCCGGAGAGCATTCAGCAGCATCGGAGGTACTTCGAACAAGATGCTCGGGGGTACGGAGAAAAGGCGTTCCACGTCATGTGGTGCAGCCTCTTTCGCGAGTTTGCACTTGAGAGTTTTCTCGAGATTGGTGTCTACCGAGGACAGATTCTTAGCTTGGTCGCCTTGCTGCAGAAAGGGCGCGGCATGCGCCAGCGCGTTACGGGAATCTCCCCTTTCACGAACGCCGGCGACGAGCGAAGCCTCTATCCCCATCTCGATTACGAAGCCGACGTGCGTTCGCACTTTCGACATTTCGGGCTCGACGACCCGACGCTCGTGAAGGCCTGCTCGGTCGAGCGACCAGCAGAAGCGACGATCGCCGGCACGGAGTGGGACTGTGTCTACATCGACGGCAGCCACGACTACGAGGCGGTCAGGCACGACTGGGAGATGTGTTCGAAGGCGGTCAAGGATGGCGGTTTGATCGTGCTGGACGATGCCGGGCTCTACACCGGTTTCAGGGCGCTCCACGACTATTACCCCTTTCGGGGTCACGAGGGGCCATCGCGGGTGGCGAGGGAAGCGGACCGAACGCAGTTCGAACTGATTGTGCAGGTCGGACACAACCTCGTTTTCCGCAAGCTTCCGGCGCCACCACCCCGCTGAGGAATCCGCATCACGCAGCGATGCTCAACCGGCTGCTAAGGACGCTGCGACTGTCGAAGCCGCACCTGCACGAGGACTGGAAGATCCTGGCGCAGCTGCCGCGTCCGGACGGGCACCACATCGTTCTTGACGTCGGCGCCCACCACGGGTGGTTTCTCCGCTGGTGGAAGGCGTGGTGCCCGTCAGCCGAGATCCATGCCTTCGAGCCGGCGGAGGCAGCGGCCCGATACCTGAGGCGCACGTTCAGTGGCGATGGAATTGTCATCAACCAACTGGGCGTATCCGACCGGCCGGGCAGTGCGGACCTGCACGTCATGGCCGACATGAGCTCTTCGAGTTCGTTCCTTCCGCCCATCGCCGATGCGTGGGAGCGACAGCAGATTCGCACTGGCGAGATCACCACCGCCCAGGTGCCGTTGACGACGATCGACCGCTACTGCGAGGAGAAGCAACTGAAGGACGTATTTCTCCTCAAGCTCGACGTGCAGGGCTACGAGCTGAAGGCCCTGGCGGGAGCCGAACGGACGCTCGCGGCGGTGAGCTACGTTCTCGTCGAATCGAGCGTCAAGCCCATGTATCAAGGCGCCCCAGTGTTCACCGAGGTCTACGCCTACCTGGCCGCGCGTGGGTTCGGCCTGATGGACATGTCGGGCTGGAAGGGCAAGGACGGCGAGATGGTGGAGGTGGACATGCTGTTCAGAAACCGGAACAGGCCGTAGCCGCAGGACCATGAGCGTTGCCGTCTCGGTAATCATTCCGACGTTCAACCGAGCGCGATTGCTCGGCGAGGCTATCGAGAGCTGTCTGCGGCAGGACGTCGCTGGCCTCGAGGTGGTCGTGGTCGACGACGCCTCGGCCGATGCAACCGGTGCCGTCCTCGAACGGTACGGCGATCGGGTGGTCACGATTCGCCTGCAAGATCGCGCCGGCGTGGACGAGGCCAGGAACTCAGGCATGAACGCGGCGCGGGGAGAGTTCTTGAAGTTCCTCGACTCCGATGATGTTCTGGTTGACGGCGCGCTGGCCCAAGAGTTACGGATCGCCCGAGAGCGTCGTGCGGACATCGTGGTTTCCGGCTGGGGAGAGGTGCATCTCGACACCCGCGATGACGAGATCCCGGGCACGCGAAGGGAATTTGCGGCGCCAACCATGGAGCCAGTCGTCGACGCCGTCTTGGCCGGGCGGGCGGTACCGACTGGAGCGGCCCTCTACCGGAGTGCCTATGTCGGCGGTATGCGTTGGGAAGCGGATGTCTACAATCTCGACGACTGGGACTGGTTCTGTCGGGCGGCATTGCGCGACGGCCGGATCGTGTCGAGTACAAGCGGGATCGCCTACTGGTGGCGACACCATCCTGCCCCCAGAATCACCGACGGATCTTTGCGCGAGAACGCGGTGGCCCACCACCGCGTCTTAGAAAAGATCGAAGCGATGCTGACGCAGCGGAGAGAGCTGAGCTGCGACCGCGCGCGCCGGCTGGCCCAGTACTACTACAAGGAGTTGCGGGTCCTGAAGCGTTTCGACAGCGAGCGGTTCGAGCGGGCGTTGCGCCACATCTTCGAGCTGGATCCCGAGTTTCGCCCCGTCGACGAGGAGTACAGCGCCACTATCAGGCTACTTTCCCGCGCTTTAGGCGTCCGGCGCACGCTGGCACTCTATGGCGCGGCCAAAGCCGTCGAGGCCCGCGTCCGGGGTGGGGCCTGAGCGCACCGCAGAACAATGGTGGCGCCGCTCGTTTCGGTCCTGGTGCCGTTCTTCAACGACGCCGAATTCATCGGACAGGCGCTCGCCTCGATCCGGGCGCAGAGCCTCGATGATTTCGAGGTCATTGCGGCCGACGACCGGGGAGCGGACGGGAGCAGGGAGATCGCTCTGGCGGCTGCCGGGCCTGACGCGCGGTTTCGTCTCGTCTCCAACCCGGTCAACCTGGGCATGACGCGGAACTGGAATCGGGCACTGAAAGAGGCGACGGGAACCTATGTGGTCAAGCTGGATGCCGACGACGTCATGTGCCCGCGGATGCTGGAGCTGCTCGCCGCGGAGCTCACGGCTCACCCGGAGGTGCAGGCGGTCTACTGCCGGACGTTGAGCTGCGCTGCGGACCTGAAACCGGTTGCCTCCTATCTGGGGGAGCGGGCTCTGTTGCGCGGCAGGATTGACCCCCTGCAACTCCATCGCAAACCGGGGCACGAGTGGTACCGCCTCTGTTTTTTCGACATTCAGCTGTGGCACTCCGATGCCCAGATGCACCGGCGCGACGAGTTGCTGCGCATGGGCGGATGGGACGAGCGCTGGGGCTGCGCGTCGGACACCGACCTGATCCTGCGCGTCCTGGAGCAAAATCGGACGATCACCCATTTGCCGTACGTGGGGATTCACTACCGGCAACGGGAGAATTCGGTGAGCGACCGTTATCGGAAGGCCGACAAGCTGGCGGCGGAGGTGACACGGATCAACCTCGCCTCGCTGGGGCGATACCGAGCGGAGCGAGGCACTCTGAACCACGACCTCATGGAGAACTGGTGGCGCCTGTGGCGGAACTGGCAGGCGCTCCGTCAGGCTGCGTCACGCTCTGGCCGTGCCGCAGACGGAAGATCGCCTCGGGAGACGGAACTGCCCGATGAACCCCTGCCCACTCCGCCGTTTTCCGTCGTGCTCTATGGAACATTGCGGCACTCGGCATCGAAGCTCCGGCAGCGTCTGCGGCCCTGAGTTCATGGGGGCGCCGCAAACCACGCGGCAACTGGCAACGCCGCTGGGAAGCGAGCGGTCCCGCACGCGGGCCGCGTTCGAGAACGCCTTGGCTGAACCCGGTTGATCGTCATGTGCGGCATCGCTGGATGGTACTCTTGCGGGGCGTCCTACGACACGCCGACGCTGGAGCGGATGCGCCGGATTCTTGCCCACCGGGGCCCGGACGATCACGGCATATTCGTGGATCCCGAAGCCGGCCTTGCCCTCGCCCACAACCGGCTCAGCATCCTGGACCTGTCGGAGCGGGCGCATCAGCCGATGACCACAGAGGACGGGCGCTGGACGCTGGCCTACAACGGCGAGCTCTACAATTTTTCGGCGCTCCGCCAGGAGTTGGAGCAGGCCGGCTGTCACTTTCGGTCGCGGAGCGACACCGAAGTGGTGTTGCAGGCGCTGGCGTCGTGGGGCGATGCGGCGCTCGACCGCTTCTGCGGCATGTTCGCCTTCGCGCTATGGGACCGTCGGGAGCGGCGGTTGTTGTTGGCGCGCGATCCGATGGGGATGAAGCCACTGTACTATTGGGCGCGCCCCGGCGGCGGTATGGTGTTCGTCTCGGAGATCAAGGCTCTGTGGGCGCTGCCCGACTTCCGGCCGGTGGTCGACCGAGAGGCGCTCGGGCAGTTTGTCGAGTTCGGCTACACGTATGAGTTGCACCGCACCATCCTTGCCGGCGTGTCCAAGCTGCCGCCGGGGCACCGGCTGGCGGTTGCCGGCGGAGGTGTCGAGGAACCGCAGCGGTATTTCTTTCCCGCGACCGAAACGGATTTCGAGGCCTCGGCGCGAGCGCCAGTCGAGGCGCGGTTATACGAGACCATGACCCGGGTGGTCGACGAGCACCTCAACGCGGATGTCCCAGTGGCGCTGCTGCTGTCCGGAGGGCTCGACTCCGGTATTTTGGCCGCCTTGGCAGCACGGCAACGTCCCATCCGCACCTTCAGCATGGGGTTCAGCGACTCGCCGGTCGACGAGCGCCCCCAAGCCCGGCTCGTCAGCCGGCACATCGGCTCGCAGCACAAAGAGTTCCTGTTCTCGCCCGCGGATATCACCGAGGGGATCGAGAACAACGCGGGCTGGTTCGACGACCTGTTCGGCGACTGGGGACTGCTCACCACCCGTCTCCTCTACCGGCGGTGTCGCGCGGCGGGAGTCAAGGTGGTGCTCGTGGGCGAAGGCGCGGACGAATTGTTCGGCGGCTACACGTCGTTCGAGTTCGCGGCAAAGGCGCAGCGTGCCCCGGCCTGGTGGCGAGCGTTCCTGCTCTACCGCCATTACGCCGGGCGCCGGTACGGCGCCGGTTTCCTGCGCTTCTTGGCCGCGTTTCGTGGCTGCCTGCGGGAGGCGCACGGTTCGTTTTTCGGCGCCGTCCGACTGTTCGAAACCCGCCACCAACTGCCCAACAACTACGTCATGAAGGTGGACAAGGCCAGCATGTCAGTGAGCGTGGAAGCGCGCGCTCCCTACTTGGACAGGCGTATCGCCGAGATCGCCTACCGATTGCCGGAAGCGTCGTTGATACGGGGCCGCCACTGCAAGTGGATGCTGCGGAGCATGGCCGAGCAATACCGGCTGCTGCCCGAGGAGATTGTGTGGCGCGACAAGTTCGGCGCCGGCATCGCTGCCTCGTGGATCGATGCACCCGGCGCGTTCCGCGGCTACGCGGAGGACATCATCCTTCGGCCTGGTGGTTGGACCGGCGCCCTCGGGCTCCGCCCCGCCATGCAGGCCTACTTCCACGCCTCGAAGTTTGGGTACCGGTTTCCACACGCGATCAGCATCTTCCGCAATCTCGCATGGCGACTGTTGATCCTGAACCTGTGGGCGGCGGCCTACCGACTCGACGCGGAGGGTACGACGCGTGCGGCCGTCTGAGCGACTGCGAGATACCAGATGGATCGACCGGCTCAATGAGGGTGTTGCACATCAACCAATCGGATGTGATCGGTGGCGCTGGGATCGCCGCCCATCGCCTGCACACCGCGCTCAATCGGCTTGGTGCCGAGTCCTACATTCTCGCCGGGCTGGTTAGTAAGCCCAGCGATCGGGTTGACGCGTTTCCCCGCCGGATCGGCTGGCTGGAAAGAAAGATCCACCCGTTCACCTACTATCTCGGCTTCAACCAGGCTCACATCCTCGGCACGGGCGATGTCGTCAACCACCCGTTCTTCCAGAAGTCGGACATACTCAACTTTCACAATCTGCATACCGGGTACTTCAACTACATGACGCTACCCAAGTTGGCCAGAAGGAAGCCGGCAGTGTTCACACTCCACGACATGTGGAGCTTCACTGGACATTGTGTCTACAGCTACGATTGCGACCGCTGGCAGACCGGTTGTGGCAAGTGCCCGTACCCGAACGAGGATTACCCCATCATTCGGGACAACACCAAGCTGGAAGTGCAGCTGAAGAAGCATGTGTACTCGCGCTCGCGCCTCGCGATCGTCGCCCCGAGTCGCTGGCTCGCGGAGCAGGCAGCCAAGAGTGTCCTGAAACGACACCCGATTCACTGCATTCCCTACGGCATCGACGTCAACGTTTACCGGCCGCTCCCTTCCCGCTCTCGCCGAGCGACTCTCGGCATCCGGGAGGGAGAGTATGCCCTGCTGTTTGCGGCAGGGAATCTGGAGAGTCCGAGAAAAGGTGCGCTCCTGCTGTTTCGGGCGTTGGAACTACTTCCCGAAGCCATCCGCAAGCGGCTGTGGCTGCTGTGCTTCGGCAGCGGTCGCCTGGACGAATTCCTTGCTGAGACCGAGATGCGGGCTGTGACTCTGGGGTCCATCGCAGACGACACAGAAATGGCGTCCATCTATTCGATGGCCGACCTGTTCGTCTTGCCCACACGAGCCGACAACTTACCGCTGGTGCTACTGGAAAGCATGGCCTGCGGCACGCCGATGGTGGCGTTCGATGTCGGCGGGGTTCCGGACTTGGTCAGGCCGGGGCTTACCGGTTATCTGGCGGAAGCCCAAAGTGCGGAGGATCTTTCCAGGGGTATCCGGACCCTTCTCGAAGATGGCGAACTTCGAACCAAGATGGCGCACCGCTGCCGGGAGATCGCCGAGCGAGAATACGCGGACGAGCTGCAGGCGTCACGGTACCTAAAGCTGTACGAAAGTATGCTGCCGGTTCAATGAACAGAGTAAATCTTGGCTGCGGAGACAGGTATCGCCCGGGCTGGATTAATATCGACATCAGATCCTGCGGTCCGGAAGTCATCGCCCACGATCTGCGCAAAGGCATCCCATTGTACACGGGGTCGTGCGATCTCGTGTACCACTCGCACGTTCTCGAACACCTTTCCTATGATGCCGCAACGGTCTTCATGAAGGAATGCTTCAGGGTGCTGAAGCCCGGCGGGATCATCCGCGTTGTGGTGCCGGATCTCGAGATGATTTGCCGGCTCTATCTTCAGAAACTGGATACGGTTCTTGCGGGGAATGAATCAGCGATCGCCGACTATGAATGGATGACGCTCGAGTTGCTCGACCAGATGGCGAGGGAACGGGGTGGCGGGAGGATCGAAGAGGAGTTGCGTCGTACCGACCTGTCCAACCGGGATTTTGTCCGATCGCGCATCGGGAATATTGTTGATGTACTTCAGATGCCGCCACCGGTGGCGCCGGATCCGCCCGATCGTCTGGCATTTCTCGGTTGGTTTCGGATGCTGAAGAACCGAGCGCGCAATATGCTCCTGCGGCTCGCATTGGATGAGGATGGCCGGCGGGCGCTGCTGGTCGGGTGCTTTCACGCCTCGGGAGAGTTGCACCACTGGATGTACGATCGTCTTTCGCTCGGCGAACTGTTGAAGTCGGTGGGTTTCGAGTCGCCCTTGGTGCAGTCCGCTGCACGTAGCTTGGTGAACGACTGGCCGAGTTATCGTTTGGACACTGATGAGAACGGCAAGGTCAGCAAGCCCGACTCGCTGTTCATGGAAGCCATCAAGCCCTGAATGTGCAGTGTCGCAGTGGCAGGGCGGTCGTTCGCATCGAGCTTGACTGGCATGATACCGGGACTCATCACCACCATCATCCCCGTGTACAACCGCCCGCAGTTGCTGCGCCAGGCGGTTGCCAGCGTATTGGCACAGACCTACCAGCCGATCGAGATCGTCATCGTCGACGATGGCTCGACTGACGACACGCCGCAGGTGGCCGAGACGTTGCGCGAACAGCACCCCGACGAGGTGGCCGTGCTGCGGCAACCCAACCGCGGTCCCGGGCCTGCCCGCGAGGCGGGGCGCCGTGCGGCCCGGGGCGAGTTCGTCCAGTACCTGGACAGCGACGACCTGCTGCTGCCGGACAAGTTCGAGCG
>Ga0187884_10000466_pt1 | contig 40583 bp, 35 predicted proteins | sample June2016WEW_20_4_FD_132983 | JGI IMG/M metagenome (GOLD analysis project Ga0187884, IMG submission 132983) | Peatland microbial communities from SPRUCE experiment site at the Marcell Experimental Forest, Minnesota, USA - June2016WEW_20_40 | ecosystem: Environmental > Terrestrial > Soil >...
AGATCACCAAGCTCAAACTCATCAAGCGGCAAATGTACGGCCGCGCAAAGATCGACCTGCTCCAAGCGCGTCTCGTCGGCGCGACTTAGGTCAAAGCCGCAGCGAGAATGCGTCAGAGCCCCGATTGGATGAAAATCACCCCCAAAGCGGGGTCCCTATTCCATGAAAAAACACAAAAATCATCGCCAGTTCGTGGTGAGCGAGTAGGCTCCAGCGCAGCGAGCCGCCGTCAGTTTGAAACGTTACTTCAAGTATGCCGCGTTCGCGGCGCATTTTTGCGCTCGAGTATCGGCTGCGATACTCGTCGAATGAAAGCAGCTTGACATCGGCCATGACAGAGTCTCCGCAAACGCTGAGGGATCGCGGTAAGGCATCGGGCCCTTTCCCTGCGCGGTCAATAATCGGGTTCCGACTTTCGTGTCCGCGAATTTGGTCTGCTCCCCGAAAGTCCTTTGACCGTGCGCAATGTCGCATTTGGGCGGATAGATCCGCTTCGTGTCATCGACGCCGGTCCGCTGCGTCGCTCCGCGACGGCCGTCTTGAGTCAACACGGGAAGGTAGTCTTTATCGGACGAAGGGCCGCTCACGAGCCGAACGCGGGCATTCTTGGAGGTTCCATAAAATCCCTTCGGCGAATCAAGGGCCGTGGCAGGTCAGTCATCACGAAGCTGTCACGTTGAGCACAAACGCGGCGAATGACCGGCGGATCAGCGACGGATCAAGCTGCCTGCAGATAAAGACGACTCGCGTCTTCCGGTCGCCAGTAGGCCATCGGGTCAGATGTGTGGGTGCATGGACCAATTGCTGTACGGCGTGGACCGCCACTGGGGCAGGTTCGCCTTCGATCGAAAGCAGCCCCTTCACTCGCAAGATCGCTTCGCCATGGCGATGCAGCAGCATCGATAACCAGAGTCCGAAGGCCGTCCAGTTTATCGGCCGATCGAATATCAGTGTGAAGGCGCGAATGTCGTCGCCATGCCGATTGGGATCATGGCGATGATCGAGATCCGCATCATGCGCGTGGCCATGATCGTGGATATGATCATGGTCCTCTTCGCGCCCTCCGTGCGAACCCGATCGAGCTTCCGCGAAGGCGTGTGTTTCGACTTCGAACCAGCGTTGAACCTCGAGGGTCTTGCTCTCCAGGTCGAACAAGTCATGGCCGAGAAGGTCCAATGGAGCAAAGTCCTGCTCGGCGGAAAGCAAGAGCGGCGCCGCGGGGTTCAGGCGCCGCAATCGCTTCGCCAAACTGTCGGCCTGTCCGCGGGTCGCGAGATCGGTCTTTGTCACAACTAGCCTGTCGGCCACGGCGGCCTGTTTGCGCGATTCCGGTTGCCGCTCCAAATGCGACAATCCATTGACCGCGTCGACTGTCGTAATGACGAGACCGAGGCGGTAATGGTGACGCAAGACGGGTTCCGCCGTTATTGTCGTGAGTATGGGGAGGGGGTCCGCGAGCCCCGTGCTCTCGATCACGAGCCGCCGATAGACGGGAATGGCACCACTCGCTCTGCGTTCGTGCAGCTCAAGGATAGCTTGCGCCAATTCCCCGCGAATCGTGCAGCAAAGGCATCCCGACTGCAGCAGCACCATGTTCTCGTCGATTCGCTCGAGCAGTTCATGATCGAGCCCGACGTCGCCGAATTCGTTTATCAGGACCGCCGTATCCGCGAGCGCCGGAGATTCCAACATTCTCTTGAGCAAAGTGGTCTTGCCCGATCCTAGAAAACCGGTGACGAGGTTGACAGGCGTGAAGTCTGGGACGGAGCGGGACGGATCGTCAGCCATTCAATAGTTCCCGTCGCGCCAATGTTTCCGGATCGAGCGGATCCAGCGGCCGTCCCAACATCTTCTCCACACTCGGCCAGAGCGCGGCCAGGTCGGATACGACTTCCGATTTGCCGGTCTTGCCGCGCAGAACATACGAGTCGGCTTGCCAATCCTCGAGCGCGAGCCCGATCAGGCTCAAAATCCCGTTCGCCTCGGCGATCCGCAGCGCGCGTTCGCGGCGGCGCTCGGCGGCTCCGGACGCGCGGATATAGACGCCTTCCCGCTCGATCGGGTCGGTCCAGTGGTCTTTGCCGCCCAGTACGCCGCAGAGGGCACACATCGTCCCGTCGCTCCAAGAAATAACCGTTCCTTCGCCGTCCGAGCGAAGGGCCTTCACCGCACACAATGCCAATTCAAATTGCAAAGCAAGCTTGATTCCATCCATATTCCGGCTTCTCGCTGACCGAAGATACGTAGGAATTCGCGGACCCATGGCGCGCAATACCCGGAAACTACCCTCGCCAGCGCTGCACAGTCAGCGGACGCTGCGCGTCCTCGGCACCGACATCTCGCTGCTGGAGGCAGTGCGAAAGAGAGCGAGCTCGGATCTCGGTTTCAAGATCGAGTTTGAGGTGCTCGACTTTCCCAACTGTCAGCGCAAGGCGGCGCTCAATCCGGAGGCCTATGATGTCTACGATCAGTGTTTTCACAATCTCGCGATCGTTTGGTTCTGGGGGGCGCTGCAACCCATCGACACCGCGTGGCTGAGTTGCTGGAGCAAGGTGAGTCCGCTCACAAAATCGGGGGGCGTCGACAAGTATGCGAGCCGGGGCTTCGGTGACGCTCCGATGAACAAGCTCTATGTGCAACCGGATCATTCGCTCGGGGCCGAGGAGACACAACATATCGCGATGCTGCCCGCCGTGCACAATTTCGACTCGTTCGGATATGACACGCGCGTTTTCAACGCGGACTGCAAGCAGCGCGAGAGCTGGGGCATGCTTTTCGACCCGCGGGCCAAGGGGAAGCTCGCTCTCGTCGATGAGCCCGCGATCGGCCTGTTCGACGCCGCCCTCGCGGCGGAGGCGATGGGCGCACTGCATTTCGAGAACATTTGCAACATGAGTCCAGTCGAAATCGCGGCGCTGTTCAAATTTCTCAGCGCTAAGCGTGAGGAAGGCTTTTTCCGGCGGTGCTGGAGGACGGGCCAGGAAGCGGCGGAATTGTTTCGGCGCGGCGAAGTGGCGATCCAAAGCATGTGGTCGCCGGCCTATAATGAGCTGGGCGGGTCCGCGGAGACGATCAAGGACGCGGTTCCCGCTGAAGGGTACAGGGCGTGGCATGGAGGATTGAGCATCGCGCGTCACGTGACGGGTCCGACGCTCCGCATGGCCTACGAATACATGGACTGGTGGCTGGCGGGCTGGGCCGGCGCCGTGATGGCTCGGCAAGGCTATTACATTTCGGTGCCCCAGGCTGTCACCGAGCACCTCAGCGCCGCAGAATGGAATTACTGGTATGATGGTCAAGAGGCGGCCGAGGATCTCCTCGGCGTCGATGGCGAAACCGTGGTCGTAAGAAAAGGCGCGCGGCGTTCCGGAGGCGGGTATCTCGAACGCGCCCGGCGCATCGCGCTTTGGAACACCGTGATGGACGAACACAATTATGCGACGCGAGCCTGGATTCGCTTCGTGGCCGAAGTCAACGGAAAATCGAGATGAGCGAGCCGCGCGCGCGTCTTACGAGCCCTAAGCGTTACGAACTCGTCGCGGCCGTATTGCGGTCCAATATCGCCTCGGGCGGATTGCCGCCCGGCTTTGTCTTATTAGAGGGGCCCATCTCCAGCCTGATGAAGACGAGCCGCGCTCCGGTGCAGGCGGCGCTTCGAATCCTGGAGGACGAGAAGCTCATCTACCGATTTGGCGGGCGGGGTTATTTGGTGGGTCGCGCGGAAGCGCCCGCGGCGCCCATGCGGCGCGACATCGGAAAGCTTGGCCTCAGGATCCCAAATGAAATCGGCACGGCGCTGCAGAACCGGGGTCTTTGGGAGCGGGTCTACGAAGAAGTGGAAACGGCGGTCGCCGCGTGTCTGATATTCGGCGAATTCCGGATCATCGAATCCGAGTTGGGCGATTATTACGGCGTCAGCCGAACCGTGGTTCGCGACGTGTTGGGGCGATTGCACGAACGCGGCCTGATCGCCAAGACCCAGAGCTCGCATTGGGTGGTGGGCGCGCTCACCGCGCAATCGGTTCGCGAGCGTTTCCAGGTTCGCCAGCTTCTGGAGCCCGAAGCGCTGCGCCTCGCGCGCGACCGCATCGATCTGGAACGCATCGGCCGCGTGCTGGAACAAGAGCGAACTCGCAATCCGTCAACGCATGGACCCGCCGATGGGACGCAGCTCGAGCGAGCGCTGATGGACTCGTGCATCCTTCGCGCTCCGAATGGACATTTGATTGAGCTCATTCGCCAAAATCAAATGCCCCTGGCGGCGGCCTCGCGCGCTTTGACCAAATTGGGCCTGCCGGAGGACGAAATCGCGGTCACTGAATATCTGATGCTGTTCGAACTGATCGCCGCGCGCGCCATCGACGCCGCGGCTGTTTATTGGCGCCAGCATCTCAAGGCCTTGGCTGAGAAAAATCTGGCGCGACTGAAGATCGTGGCGGTCATCAGCGATGCCCAGTTTGGGGTGTCCTACTTAACGCCTATCGAGCTCACTTAGTGCATATTGCACACAATAGTCACAATTGTGCCGCCCGCAGAGGCAAGACTCGCGACGTCGTGCCCAGAAACAGTGCATTTTCCGGGCGTCTCGAAAATTATCGTCGGCGCGCGGAAAATAGGTTGCATACATTAAGCATTTTTGCTTTCATCGCCTCACGCTTGAAGGACTTAACGCCGGGCTCGGCAAGATCGTGTGAGCCGCCGGCGGTAGCGACGGATCGAGCGCGGGAGCGAGAGGGGAGCGTTGGTGTCCGAGGAGCCCATCCTGCGGTTGGACGGCCTGACAAAAGACTTCGGCGGCCAAGCGGCGCTGAGCGAGGTTTCTTTCTCAGTCGAACGCGGCGAGTACGTGGCGCTGCTGGGGCCGAGCGGCGCAGGCAAGACGACATTGCTTCGCACGATCGCCGGGTTCGAAACTCCGAGCCGAGGCAAGATCTTTTTGTCGGGCCAAGACGTCACGCGCGCGCCGGTTCATCAGCGAGGCATTGGCTTCGTCTTTCAGAACTTCGCGCTGTTTCCTCATCTCACCGTGATGAACAACGTTGCGTTCGGCATTCGCAACGGCGTCAACCGTCTGCCGGAGGCCGAGGTGCGGACCCGAGCGCTCGAGGCCATCGATCTGGTCGGACTGAAGGGCCTGGAAGGTCGCAACATCGGGCAGATTTCCGGCGGCCAGAAGCAGCGCGTGGCGTTGGCGCGCACCTTGGTCATCAGACCGAAACTGGTTCTATTGGACGAGCCCTTGGGGGCGCTGGACGCGAATTTGCGGCTTCGCATGCGGGCCGAGCTTCGCCGCATTCGCGAGCAGCTCGGGATTCCCTTTCTGCATGTGACCGGCAGTGAGATCGAAGCCTTGGCGATGGGCGATCGTCTGATCGTCCTGGACCAGGGCCGGATCGGGCAGTTTGGAACGCCGGCGGAGGTCTATAATCGCCCCGCTTCCGCGAACGTGGCTCGCTTTCTCAACCGCTACAATGTCTTCGAGGGCGCGCTCGAAGGCCAAGCCTTCGCGAGCCAGTACGGGCGTTTTCCTTACGGCGTGCGCATGGCAGGCCAGAAGCCGGCCTACGCCGTGCGCTACGATCGAGTTGTGGTCAAGGAGACGGGCGCGGCGGCGCAGGGGCCGGCGCTCAGGGCCAATTACGTCGCGAGCGAGTATCTCGGCGCGGCGATCATGAACTTCTTCGAGACCGACGACGGCAAGGTCGTCGAGGTCGAGCACCACCTGAGCAATGGGCCGCCGACGATATTCGCGCCGGGCCGAGCCTACGACCTTACTTGGAAGCCAGACGACGGCATAGTTTTTGGTTGAGAGACAGGCATGACGCCCTCGCAAGCCGCAGTCGAGAAAGTCACGAACGAGCCGAGCCAGAACGGCTCGGCTAGCACCTATGTCCTGATCGCTCCCGCAGTGGTCTGGATGACTTTGTTTCTCGTCGTGCCCATGGCGATGATCATCTATGTCTCGTTCTGGACCCAGACGACCTTCAAGATCGAGCCGACGCTGACACTGGACAGCTGGCAGACCTTCTTCGCGTCCGACACCTATATCAACTCGCTTTGGACGACGGTGCGCATCTGGCTGATTGTGCTCGTAACCACGTTCATCATCGGTTATCCGACGGCATTGTTCGTCGGTCTGTTCGTGAAGAACAAGACGTTGCAGACGGCGCTGCTAGTCCTGTGCGTCATTCCGTTCTGGACGTCGTTTCTGATCCGCGTGCTTGCGTGGCGCCCCATGCTCGGCAAGGAGGGCGCGATTAACATCATTCTTCAGAAGGCGGGCATAATACATCAGCCGATCGAGGCGCTGCTGTTCACGGATCTGTCCGTCGTGATAGGCATGACGCAGATCTATGTCGTGTTCATGGTCGGCCCGATCGCCTTCATGCTCGGGCGCATCGACCCGAACATCATCGAGGCGGCTCGCGACCTCGGCGCCGATTTCTGGCGGATTTTGCGAAAGATCATCCTGCCATTGAGTTTGCCGGGCGTGGTCGTGGGAGCGATCTTCGTCAGCGTCATGGTGCTCGGTGAATTTGCGACCAGCGCGGCGCTGTCGGGGCGCAAGGTCAACCTTCTCGGCAACATCATCGTCACTGAGGTCGGCTCGCTCAAATGGGCGCTCGCCTCGGTCGTCGGCGTGATCCTCACGGTCATCATGGGCCTCGTGATCGCGGGATTGCTGCGCGTCGTCGATCTGAAGAAGGAACTTTAGGAGCGATGGAATCGCGGATCCTCAAGCCAATTCTCGCGGTTTACGTCGCGCTGTTCCTGCTGTTTCTGTATGGCCCTTTCATCGTGCTCGGAATTCTCTCGTTCCAGCAGGGTCCCGAGGGCGGTCCGCAATTCCCGATCATCGAATGGTCGGTGTTCTGGTACAAGCACATCCTGGGTCTGGCGCCGCCATCGCGGGTGTCGCCGCTTCCCATCGGCATATCGCTGTTCCGCTCGGTGACGCTCGCGGGCATGACGATGGTCACGTCGACGGTTCTGGGCGTGATGTCCGCGCAGGCCTTCCGCAGGAATTTTCGCGGCAAGACGGCGGCGTTCTATCTGATCGTTCTCGGCATGATTGTTCCCGGCATCCTTGTCGGATTGGGATCGGCGTTGGTGGCGACGACGACCGGCATCGAACGGCATTGGTGGAGCACGGCCTTTGCGACCCACGTGGTTTACACCTTGCCGTTCGCCTTTCTCGTGATGCTGGCGATCTTCAATCGGTTCGATGCGTCCGTCGAGGAGGCCTCCTGGTCGCTCGGCGTGTCTCCCATCACGACTTTCCGCAAGGTGACGTTTCCGCTGATCTTCCCAGGCGTCCTCTCGGCGATGCTGTTCGCCTTCACGTTGTCGTACGACGAGTTCGCGCGCACGCTGTTTTCATCGGGCCGGGAACAGACCTTGCCGCTCGCGATTTACGCGACGTTCACGGTCGAGATTCACCCGAACGTCTTTGCCTTTGGCGTGCTCACGACGCTGTTTTCCTTCGCGCTGCTCACGGTCTACGCGATCCTGATGTCGCTCAGCATACGTCGCGCCAAGCGCGCGGCGATCCAGGAGGCGATCGAATGAGAACGGCGATCGTTACAGGCGCGGGGTCGGGAATTGGCCGGGCGGTCGCCCATCGGTTGGCGGCCGACGGCTATCGCGTCACGGTGAACGATATTCGTCTCACGGAGGCCGAGGCGGTCGTCGCGGAGATCCGCGCCGCCAAAGGCGAGGCGATCGGCGTCGGCGGGGACGTTTCGCGCGAGGCCGATGTGTCGGCCATTGTCGAAGCCTGCCGAGCTGCGTTCGGCGATCCCACGCATCTCGTCAACAACGCGGGTTATGTCTATCAGGCGCGGTTCACCGAACTGACTCCGGAGGATTTCGATCGCATGTTCGCGGTCCATGTCCGCGGCGTCTTTCTGATGACCCGCGCCGTGCTGCCGGCGATGCTCGCCCGCCGCGCGGGCGTCGTCGTCAATATGGCCTCGCAGCTCGGGCAAATCGGCGGCGTCGAACTCGTACACTACAGCGCGGCCAAGGCGGCGATCATTGGACTGACCAAGTCGCTCGCCCGCGAGGTCAGTGGCGAAGGCGTTCGAGTCAACGCCGTGGCGCCGGGGCCCATCAATACGCCGCTCGTTCGCGCGCTTTCGGCGGAATGGCGCAAGGCCAAGGCGGCGGAACTGCCGCTCGGTCGATTTGGCGAACCCGACGAGGTCGCGGCGGCGGTCGCATTTCTCTGTTCGGACCAAGCGAGCCTTTTCGTCGGCCAGACGATCGGGCCCAACTCGGGAGACGTAATGCTGTGAGCGACACCGTTCTGATCACAGGCGCCGGGATCGGCATTGGGCGCGCGACAGCCAAGGCGTTCGCCAAGGCGGGCTACAAGGTCGTTGTGACCGACATTCTCGAAAAGGAAGGCCGCGCGGTCGCCGACGAGATCGCGGACGCAGGCGGTGCTGCGCAATTCCGTATGCTTGACGTGCGCTCGACCGCCGCGGCCGACGCGTTGGTGGCTGACGTGGAGCGCGAACACGGGGCGATTGACGTGATCGTCGCCAACGCCGGCATCGCACGCAAGACGCCGATTTCGGCGCTCACCGACGACAAGTGGGACCAAACTTTCGAGGTAGACCTAAAGGGGATTTTCCGCGTCGTGCGACCTGCGGTTGCGGGCATGAGACGACGAAGGAAGGGCGCCATCGTCTGCCTGTCCTCGATCATGGGCGTCGCCTATGGCTGGGATGAGCACGTTCACTACTCCTCGGCGAAGGCGGGCGTGGTTGGACTCGTGCGAGGCCTGGCGGTGGAACTGGCCAAGGACGGCGTTCGCGTGAACGGTATCGCGCCCGGATATATCCGCACCGCGCAGCTCCTGTCGGAGGAGCATTCCCTCGGCCAAGCGGGTGCCGAGAAGGCCGGCGAGTTCATTCCCATGGGTCGCATCGGCGAGCCCGAGGACATCGCGGATGTCGCTCTATTTCTTGCATCCAACGCCGCTCGCTACATGACAGGGCAAATGGTGGTGGTCGACGGCGGCTTGTTGGTGGGACGCTATTGAAGCGATCGCGCCAGCGCCGGGATTTTCGTGGCGGAGCAACAACAAGGAGGAAGTAAGCATGTCTAATTATCCAGTGTCACGCCGAACGTTCATAAAGGGAGCGGCCGGAGGTATGGCCGTATCCGCGCTCGGAGCGCCGTTCGGCGCTCAACAAGCCTTCGCGGCGGGTCTCGCCAATCAGGAATTGCGCACCGTCGGTCTTTCCGTGACTGTGCAGGAACGCATTCTGGCCGACTTCAAGGCCAAGTCGGGCGTCAAGGCGGTCTCGGGCAAGGGCGCGATCTTCCCGGATACGCAGACCGAGCTGCTCTCCGGTTCCAACGCCTATGATTGCTGGGAGACCATCGGCGAGCGCTTGCCCGCGGTCATCGCCACCAACAAGATCGAATCAATTCCGACCTCAGCGCTCAAGAGCTGGGGCAACATCCGCGATACCTTCACCAAACCGAACCCGAAGTGGGACAAGAAGGCCCAGATCGCGGGCCAGATCTGGAAGGACGACAAGCAGACTGAGCTGTGGATGGTTCCGACCGTCTACAACTATGACTCGATCGGCTATCGCCCCGATCTGGTTTCGAAGGAGGAAGCGAACACCTGGACAGCCATTTTTGACGACAAATTCAAAGGCAAGACCGGCCTCAACGTCGACCCGCTCATCGCCTTTGGCCAGGCCGTCTTGGCGATGAATTCGCTCGGCTTGCTGAAGGTTCCTAATCCTGGCAATCCGGACAAGAAGTCGATCGACGAGGCCTCCAAGTTCCTCATCTCGAAGAAGAAGGGCGGTCAGTTCCGCGCGCTTTGGGGCGATTTCGGCGAACTCGTGAACCTGCTGGCGTCGGGCGAAATGATCATCGCGGACGCGTGGCAGCCGGCCGTCATGGCGGTCAAGGCGCAAGGCAAGCCGTGCGCTTACGCAGTTCCGAAGGAAGGCTATCGCGCCTGGTCCATCGGCGTTTCGGCGATCACGGGAACCCCCAACAAGGATGCGGTCATCGCTTACGCCGACTATTGGCTGTCCGGCCCGCCCGCGATCACGGTGTCCGAGCAGGGCTATTACTCGCCGACGACGAACATCAAGAAGGTCATGTCGCCAGAGAAATATGCCTTCTGGTACGAAGGCAAGCCATGGACGGGCGCGCCCGAGCGCGGCATCAAAGAAGGCGATCTGCGCGACGGCGGCTCGCTCGAGCAGCGCGCTTCGACGGTCGCCTACTGGCATCAGTGGCCGGACGAGTACGACTACCTCATGAAGAAGTGGGACGAATTCCTGAGCGCGTGATCTCGCGCGCTCGTGGGAAGACGCGTCCGTGACAAGATGATTTCCCCGCGCCGCACGGCGCGGGGAGAGCGCGGACTTTGCCCAACGCCAAGTTTTTCGACTGACGCCGTCGCATGTTCAACGCCACGCCCGGGACCGAAGTTTGACCTACGATCTCCAGCTCGCCCATGTCGGAAAGGTCTATGACAACGGGACGCCCGCTGTCATAGACTTCAACCTCGAGGTTTCGAAAGGCGAGTTCATCGCCTTTCTGGGGCCGTCGGGCTGCGGAAAAACAACGACTCTCCGGATGATCGCTGGCTTCGAGTCGATCACATCCGGCGACATTTTCATTCGCGGCAATCGCATCAACAATGTGCCGCCGGAGCGGCGGCCGACCGCGATGATCTTTCAGAATTACGCGCTGTTTCCTAACATGACCGTGCGCGGAAATGTTCGGTTCGGCCTCGACGTCAAGAAGATGCCCGCCGCCGAGCGCGACGCCAAGGTCGAGCGCATTCTCGACAAACTCGGGCTGTCCGAAGTCGGCGACTTCAAGACGGATCGCTTGTCGGGCGGGCAGAAGCAGAGAATCGCGCTCGCTCGCGCCCTCGTCGTCGAGCCGGACATCCTGCTTCTCGATGAGCCTTTGGGCGCGCTCGACGCGAATCTGCGCAAGAGCATTCAGAATGAGCTCAAGCTGTTGCAGCGGCATCTGGGTGTCACCTTCGTGTTTGTCACGCACGCCCAGTCCGAGGCGCTCGCGCTCTCCGACCGGATTGTCGTGATGAACGCGGGCCGCATCGAGCAAATCAGCGCGCCCTACGAACTCTACACGCGCCCGAAGACGTTGTTCGTCGCCAAATTCATTGGCCGCAACGCGCTGATCGCCGGCAAGGTCAAATCCGCCGACGCGAAGGGATTTCGGCTGGACACGGCCTACGGCGAACTCGCCAGTGCGTCGGCGGCCGCCATGCCCAACATCGGCGCCCCCGCGAGCATCGCCGTGCCCGCCGAGGCGATCGATATCCTGCCCACCTCGACCCCGCGAAGCTATTTCGCCGAGACCTACGACGGCGACCCCGTCAAGGGGACTGTCGAATCCATTCAGCAGGTCGGACACATCGTTCAATTCGCGATCGTCATCGGCGCCGCAGAGCCCGTCATCGTCGAGGGCCACGCGGACAAATATGTCGGACGCTTCCACGCTCGTGACGAGGTGCTGCTCGCCTGGAAGAGCGACGCCGCCACGCTCATCAGCCATTAAACCCAGGTTACCGACATGTCATCGATGACAAGACGTTCAGCAAGAACGGCCGCCGAACTCGGGGCGGAGCTGAGATCGGGAAGGCTCGACGCCTGCGATCTTCTGGAGGAGACGCTCGACGCCATCGCCGCCCATCCCGACAAGGCGATCTTCACCGAAGTGACGGCGGAACGAGCGCGAAGGGAAGCCAGCGCCGCGCGCGCTCGGCTGCGATCCGGCCTCGCCTTGAGCGCGCTCGATGGCGTGCCGATGGCGTGGAAGGACCTGTTCGACGTCGAGGGCCGCGTGACCACCGCCGGCTCGATCGTGCTCAAGGGCAATGCGCCCGCGGATCGCGATGCGCATCTGCTCAGGGCCGCGGTCAGCGCCGGGATCGTGACCCTCGGTCTCGTCAACATGACCGAGTTCGCCTATTCCGGCATCGGCCTCAATCCGCATTACGGAACGCCGCGCAATCCCCGCGATCCCGAGGTCGCGCGATCTCCCGGCGGCTCGTCGTCGGGGTCCGCGGTCTTGGTGGCGGCGGGTCTGTCGCCACTCGCCATCGGCACGGACACCGGCGGCTCAGTGCGCGTTCCCGCGAGCTTCAACGGCGTCGTGGGCTACAAGTCCTCCACCGGGCATTATCCCATGGACGGCGTGTTCCCGCTTTCGCGGACGCTCGACACGCTCGGACCGTTGGCCCATACCGTCGAGGATTGCGTGCTCGTCGACGCGGCGCTGCGCGGCGCGCTGGTTCCCGAGGCGCGTCGCGGACCCGTGGAGGGCGTTCGCATATGCGTGCCGGAAACGCTGGTGTTGGAGGGATGCGAGCCCGCGGTGCTCGCGAATTTCGAAGCCGCGATCGAACGACTGGCGAAGGCGGGCGCGCGCATAGAACGGCGCCCCCTGCCGCAATTGGCCGCTATCCCTGATCTCATTGCCAAGCACGGGCACCTACTCGGCGCCGAAGCGATGCACTTGCATAAGGATCGCGTGCTCGGCCCCGACGCCGCGCGCATGGACCGGCGCGTGGTGAGACGCATCCGGCTTGCGGAAAAGATGACCGCCGTCGATCTCGTGGAGGTGCAGCAGACGCGCGCTCGACTGATCGCGGAGACCGAGGCGGCGATCGGCGACGCGATCCTCGCCTTTCCCACGACCCCGAATGTCGCCATGCCGATCGCGCCGCTCGAGGCCGACGACGATCTCTTTTTCCGCGAAAACGCGAAGACGCTACGCAACACGATGGTCGGGAACTTTCTCGATTGGTGCGGCGTGGCGATTCCCAGCGGCGTCGACAAGGACGGCATGCCCACCAGCCTGCTGCTGTCCGCCACACATGGCCGCGACACGGCGGTTTTGTCGGCCGCGCTCGCGGCGGAACCCATCATTCGTTTCAGGGAGGTTTAATCATGGCCGAGGTCTTTCCGCGCCTCTTTTCGCAAGTGAAGCTGGCCGGCCACACGCTGGGAAACCGCATAGCCATGGCGCCGCTGACGCGGCAGATGGCCGAAGCCGACGGCACGCCGACGGATGAGATGGCGGCCTATTATGCGCGGCGCGCGCGCGGCGGCTGCGGGCTGATCATCACCGAAGGCGCCTATGAGGAAGATCGGCTCGGCTGCCGCGCCTATCTCTCTCAGCCCGGAATCGCCAACGCTAAACACGTGGCCGGTTGGCGCAAGGTGACCGACGCCGTCCATAAGCACGGCGCCGCGATCATCCTGCAGCTCATGCACGGCGGCCGGGTCAGCGATCCCCGTTGCCTCCCCAAGGGCGAGCCGCCGGTGAGCGCCAGCGCGACGAAGAGCGACGGCTGGACGCTCTACACCGACAACGACTACGAGAAGAACCTACGCAACATCAAGGGGGACTGGCCGAAGGTGACCTTCGGGCCCGCGCGCGCGCTCACCACGGCCGAGATTCGTCAGGTCGTCGACGGATTCGCCGACGGAGCAAAGCGCGCCATGGAGGCCGGCTTCGACGGCGTGGAAGTCCACGGCGCCAACGGCTACCTGCTGTATCAGTTCATCCACCCGAAGACGAACCTGCGGACCGACGAATTCGGCGGCAGCCCGGAGAACAACGTTCGCGTTGCGACGATGGCGTGCGAAGCCGTTCGCAAAGCGATCGGTCCCAGCAAGATCATCAGCCTGCGCCTGTCGCAAGACGGCGTCGACGATTTCATGGGCGCCTGGCCGGGCGGCGTGGCCTACGCGACGGCGATCTGCAAGGCGTTGAAAGGGTCGGCGGCGGACGCCCTGCACTGGGCCAGCTTCAATTATGTCGAGAATCGCGACGCGAACTCCGCGACGCCGATGCCGATGGCGCTTCGCGAGGCTTCTGGACTCGTCATGATCGCGAACGGCGGCATCGCCGACGGCCCGCAGGCCGAGGCGGCGCTCGCCAGCGGGGCGGCCGACATCGTCGCCGTGGGTCGGCCGATCTTCGCACAGCCGGATTGGGCTTACATCGTGCGGTCGGGTGCCCCTTATCCCTGGGCAGATTTCGATCGCAAATATGTTGTTCGCCCGCCGCTGGACTACGGCCTCGCCTATCCGATGGCGCTCGAGGATCCGCATTGGACAACCAGCTGGTAAAAGGGAGGATCTCATGACCAAGACAATTCTTTGCGGCTTCGGCGTGGATGTGGACGCCGTCGCGGGCTGGCTCGGCTCTTACGGCGGCGAGGACAGTCCCGACGACATCTCGCGCGGCTTGTTCGCCGGCGAGGTCGGCTCGCCACGACTGGTCAAGCTGTTCGACAGGCTCGGCGTCAAGACGACATGGTTCATTCCCGGCCATTCGATCGAAACGTTCCCGGCCGAGATGAAGATGGTCGCGGATGCCGGCCATGAAATTGGGATTCACGGCTACTCCCATGAAAACCCGATCGCCATGACGCGGGAGCAGGAGACTTATATTCTCGACAAGTGCATCGATCTGGTGACGAAGCTTTCGGGCAAGCGGCCCGCCGGTTACGTCGCCCCCTGGTGGGAGTTCTCGAACGTCACCAACGAACTCCTGCTCGAACGGGGGATCAAATACGATCACTCGCTGATGCATCATGACCATCAGCCCTATTATGTCAGGGTCGGCGATAGCTGGACGAAGATCGACTACTCGAAGCATCCGTCCACATGGATGACCCCGTTGAAGCGGGGTCACGAGACCGACCTGATCGAAATCCCCGCGAGCTGGCTCCTCGACGATCTGCCGCCGATGATGTTCATCAAGAAGTCGCCTAACAGTCACGGCTTCGTCAATCCGCGAGACATCGAGCAGATGTGGCGCGATCAGTTCGACTGGGTCTATCGCGAATACGACTATGCCGTATTCCCGATGACGATCCATCCCGACGTGTCCGGTCGTCCGCATGTTCTGATGATGCTCGAGCGCCTCTACCATCACATGATCTCGCAGCCGGGCGTGAAGTTCGTGACGATGAACGAAATGGCCGATGATTTCGCGAAGCGATTTCCGCGGAAGAAGGCGTAACGGCCCGGTTTTCAGATCGGACGAAGGCGTCAGGCTCGCAATTGCCGCGCAAGGGTCATCCTCTCGCGCACCGGCGGAACTGGGACTGATGGAATGATCGACTTGGGTCTTGAATTGGCGCCCGCGGAGCGGGCCGAAGCGATGAATGAGGGAGGCGGAACATGATACGTGTCGGCGTCGACGTCGGAGGAACCTTCACGGATATTGTCTTGGAACAGACAGTCGCCGGCGTGGGCCAGCGCATATTCGTTCACAAGGTGTCGTCGACTCCCGCCGATCAATCCATCGGCGTCGTGCAAGGCATCGTCGATGTCTGCAAGCTCGCCGGTGTTTGGCCCGGCGACATCTACATGGTCCTGCACGGCACGACCGTCGCGACCAACATGGTGATCGAGCGCAAGGGCGCCGACGTCGGCATGATCACCACGCGCGGTTTTCGCGACATTCTCCATATGGCTCGGCATAAGCGGCCGCACAATTTCTCGCTGCAATTCGACGTGCCCTGGCAATCGAAGCCGTTGGTCAAGCGGCGCAACCGTCTGGTCGTGGACGAGCGGCTGCGCCCGCCGACCGGGGAAGTGGAAGTTCCGCTCGCGCTCGATCAGGTCGAGGCGGCGGCGGAACTGTTCAAGAAGCGCGGCCTCAAGGCCATCGTCATCTGCTTCCTTTTCTCATTCCTCAACAACGAACATGAGGCGAAGGCGCGCGACATCGTCAAGCGCGTCATGCCGGACGCCTTCGTGTGCTGCTCGCACGAAGTGGTGAACGTCCTGCGCGAATACGAACGGTTCTCGTCCACGGCGATGAACGCCTATATCGGACCGACGACGGCGCTATATCTGAAGCGCCTGGAGGGGCGTCTGCGCGAAAATGGCGTCACTGCCAAAGTGCGCATCATGCAGTCGAATGGCGGCATCTCGACCGTCGAAAATTCCTCGCAAAGACCGATAGGACTGCTGCTCTCGGGGCCCGCGGGCGGCGTCATCGGCGGGCGCTGGACCGGTGAATCCTGCGACACCAAGAACGTCATCACCATCGACGTGGGCGGCACGTCGGCCGACATCTCGGTGATCCAGAACGGCGAAGTGCGAATCAAGAATCCCCGCGACACCGAAGTCGCCCATCTGCCCGTGCTGGTGCCGATGATCGACGTCGACGCGATCGGCGCGGGCGGCGGTTCGATCGCCTATCTCGATCCGGGCGGCGCGTTCCGCGTGGGGCCGAGGTCCGCCGGCGCATCGCCGGGGCCGGCCTGCTACGGGAAAGGCGGCATGGAGCCGGCGGTGACCGACGCGCAGGTGGTGCTCGGCCGTCTCGACCCCGAACACTTCCTCGGCGGCGATCTCAAGATTGATTCCTCGCTCGCGCACAAGGCCGTCGAAGAGTACGTGGCCAAGCCGCTCAATCTGTCCGTCACGGACGCCGCGCTCGGAATCCTGCGCGTCGTCAACAACAATATGGCCCTCGCAATCAACGCCAATTCGATCGCCAAGGGCATCGACCCGCGCAATTTCACCCTGATGGGCTTCGGCGGCGCGGGGCCGCTGCACGCCGTCGCCCTCGCCGAGCTGATCGGGGCCAAGGACACGATCGCGCCGTTGCATCCCGGCATCACCGCGGCGATGGGCCTGCTGCTGACCGAACTGCAATACGAATACACGCGCTCGGTGCTCGTGGTCGCGAACAAGGCCGTCAAGGCCGACTTCGATCTCGTCAACAAGATCGTCGCTGAGCTGAAATCCGAGGCGAGGGATCAATTGACCGCGGATGGCGTGCCGGGCGACATGCACCGCTTCACGGCCGTCGCGGAGTGCCGTTATGTCGGGCAGGGTTTCGAACTGCGCGCCGCGATGCCGGACGGGCCGCTCGATGAGAACAATGTCGGCGGCGTCATCAAGAGCTTCTTCAACGCGCACAAGCAGGTCTATGGGCATGCGTTCGAGGATCAGTTGGTCGAAATCATCACGCTGCGCGTGGTGGGCTCCGCCGCGACCGAGACGCTGAAGTTGCCCGACTTGGCCAAGGGCGGCCGCGCCAATCCGAAGGCCGCCGAACTTTATACGCGCGACACCGTCTTCGACGACGGCAAGTCGGTCCCGACGCCGCGTTACGATCGGGCCAAGCTGCTCGCGGACGACGTGGTCAACGGCCCGGCGCTGATCGTGCAGCACAATTCAACCACGCTGGTGCCGCCTGGCTATGTCGCCAGCGTTCTTTCGCACGGCGACATGCGCGTCGCGCGCACTCAGATTTAAGGGGAGGGGATCGCGATGACTCGGGAAACACCAATCAAGATCGATCCGATCACGTTGCAGGTTGTCGGTGGCGCGCTGCATTCCATCGCCGAGCAGATGGGCAACGTCCTGTACCGCATGTCCTATTCATCGATCATCCGCGAGAGCCAGGACCTCGGCGCTGGCTTGTTCGATCGCGACTACAACACGCTCTGCGAGTCGGATTCGACGCCGATGCATATCGGCTCGCTTCCCGGCTATTTGCGCGGCATCGAGAAGTCGATACCACTCGATGCCTGGAAGCCGGGCGACTGCGTGATCCACAACCACCCCTATTACGGCGCCAGCCATTCTCCGGATATCGCCGTGGTCATGCCGGTGTTCTATGAGGGCGACCTCGTCGGCTTTTCCGCGAACACGGCCCATCACGTCGATATCGGCGCCGCCACGCCGGGATTGATCATCGACGTGCCCGACATGTTTGCCGAGGGGATGCTCTTCAACGGCACCAAGCTCTATGAGGAGGGCAAGCGCAGCGAGAGCCTATGGCGATACATCCGCGATAACACGCGCGTGCCCTCGCTGGTGATGGGCGACCTCGAGGCGCAGATCGCCTCGGCGGAACTCGGCGTCAGGCGGTTCCAGGAACTTCTCGCCACCTACGGCAAGGACTTGGTGCTGCAGGCCTCCCGTCAGCTCATGGACTACACGGAAGCGATGCTGCGGCGTGAGATCGCGAAGATTCCCGATGGCGATTACACCGCCGAGGGGTTCCTCGACGACGACGGCCGCAATCGGGGCGTTCACCTGCCGGTGAAGGTGACGGTGAAGAAGCGGGGCGACGGGGTCGAGGTGGATCTCACGGGGTCGGCGGCGCAGTCGCCGACGGCGTTCAACGTTCCCTTCGAGGGCTCGACAAAGGTCGCCTGCTATTTCGCCTTCCGCGCCCTGTTGCTCGACACCTACACGCATGAGGAACATATTCCTCAGAATGAAGGCTCGTTCCGGCCGGTGAAAGTCACGGCCCCGCTGGGATCGATCTTCAATCCGATCGCGCCCGTCGCGGCCGAAGCGCGCTTCTGCCAGATCCAACGAGTCGTCGACCTCATCATCAAGGCGCTGTCTCCCGTGCTGCCCGACAGATGCACCGCCGGGAACGCGGCGACGCTTTCCTTCGCGGCTTTCTCCGGGGTTCGCCCCAACGGCGATTACTGGATCTTCCTCGAGGTGAACGAAGCGGCGATGGGCGGACGCCCGAAGTCGGACGGTCCCGATACGGTTGAGGAACTTATGCGCAACACGCGCAACAATCCGCTCGAGGATCTCGGCATGCATCTGCCGCTGATCTGCGACCGTTACGAATTGCGCGACGACGTCATGCCGGGCGCCGGAAAATTCCGCGGCGGTCAGGGCGTCGTCAAGTCGCAACGCTTCTTGACGCCCGGCTCCATCACGCATGAAGCCGACCGGCACGATGACGCGCCTTGGGGCGTATTTGGCGGCAAATCCGGATCGGGCGGCAAATACGAAATCTATAACGTGAAGGCGCCGAACGACATCAAGCAATATCCGGCCAAATTCTCCGGTTTGCGCGTCGATGAAGGCGATGTCGCTTGCTACTTCTCTCCCTCGGGAGGCGGCTATGGCGACCCGCTCGATCGGTCGGCCGAGCAGGTGCTCGAGGATGTACTCGACGACTTCATCACCCCGGAGCACGCGCGAGAAGCCTATGGCGTGATTCTGAAGCCGGCGGACAATGGCTTCCCCTGGGCGCTGGATGAGGCCGCGACCGAGGCGCTACGAGCCTCGATGCGGAGTTGAGGCGGCGGTGCGGGTCGCCGCGATCCGAGCGACCCGCCCATGACTTTCGACGCCCTCTCGGAAGCGAAATTCCGAGACCGCGAACCCATGCGGGATAACGGAAATGGCGCGCATCATCGATCTCTCTTTGCTTATTGAAGACAACATGCCGGCGCATAAGCTGTTTCAGCGCCCGATCTACACCGTGCACATGAGTCACGAGAGCGCCAAGGCACATAATCTCGGCGTGCCCGGCGACGCCATGACGTTTCAAACCAATTTCATCGGCATGATTGACCATGTCGGCACGCATGTGGACGCCTTCCGCCATGTCAATCCTGACGGCCTATCCGTGGACGAGATGCCGCTCGACCTTTTCATGGGCAAGGCTGTCTGCTTCGACCTCAGACATATCCCCGACCTCGGCGAGATAACCGTCGAGGACATGGAGCGCGCCGAAGCCAAGTGCGGCGTGAAAGTCGATGGACATATCGTGCTGTTGTGCACGGGCTTCCATAATCGCAAGTACCCCTCGATCGACAGCGTCTGGAAAAATTCCTTGCTCACGGTCGAAGCCACGCGCTGGCTGCATAGCCGCGGCTCGCGCATGCACGGGGTCGAAGGGCCGTCGACGGACAAGCCGACCGACAACATCTTCGCTCAGCACAGACTCTGCCGCGATCTTGGAATTTCGCATTGGGAATGGTTGGTCAACCTCGAGGAACTGATCGACAAGGGGGAGTTCCAGTTTTTCGGCGTTCCCTTGAAGTTTAGGGGGGGCTCGGGTTCCCCCGTCAGGGCGTTCGCGATGCTCGCCGACTGAGACTTCGAATTGGGCGCATTCGCGACGGAGGCGCAATTTGTCCGCCGAATTCGACGATATGACGGCTACCGAGCTGACGCGGCGCGTCGCGCGTCGTCAGATATCGCCCGGGCACTGTCACGTTGCCATGCGGTGAGCGCGAAAGGTCTTCGCCTCGCGGATTGTCAAGCTACTGCGACTGCCTCGCGCCACGTGTTCATCGCCGCGGCGCGAAGCGTGCGGTGTGTTTGAGCTGAGGTCAGATGGCGCTGAACGTTGAAAATGTTGTAGACCGCGGCATGCATCCAAAGAAAGTTCCGTGCCGAGCGGACGCTCTTGAAGCGTTGCATCTTGCGCTACCGCTGTCGGGTCGGCTGATGCGAGTTCTCGGCCCGATTGTTCTTCCATCGTCCGCGTTCGTGTCGGTTCTCGAGTCCCAGGTCGCGGGCCGCGGCGCCGTATGACCGCAAGTCGTCCGTGACCAATCGCTGGGGAACGAAGGCGTATTTCTTCAGAAGCTTTCGAATCAGTTTCAGCGCGCATGCTTGTTTCGCTTGGATGGCGCCAACACGTCGAGGACCTCGCCCTCGGCATCGACAGCGCGCCATAGATAGACCATGCGGCCGTCGATCTTCAGATAAACTTCGTCCAGATGCCAGATCGAATGCGGCTTGGGGCGGCGCTTTCGCAAGTCGGCAGCGACCATCGGTCCGAAATGATTCACTCAGCGCCGGATTGTCTCGTAGGACACCGTCACTCCACGCTCCGCGAGCAAATCTTTGACGTCGCGCAGGCTCAGCGTGAACCGGAAGTAGAGCCAAATCGCCCGCTGAATGATCTCCGGCGGAAATGGTACCCGCTGTAGCTGATTTTCTTCATTCCCTTGGCTATCGGGCCACCAGAGGGACCGCAAGTCCGACGCGGCGTGACAAAGCCGTCCGGCTTGATACGGATTTTCGCGTTGTAATCGGCCACTCGCTTCACGGGCGCGAGAATTTTCAACACTGAGAGAACTCCCTAATCTCCACAGGCCAGACTGTGTGAGATTTTGCGAGTGTGCGCTGGGCTAGGCGCAGCACGGGCGCGTCCACCATGCGCCCGTCTAGACTGAACACACCGGAGCCCGCCGCCTCGAACGCCGCCACGACGCGCTGCGCCCATTCGAGTTCGGCCGCGCTCGGCGCAAAGGCCGCATTGACGATCGTCACATGCGACGGATGGATGCACATCTTGGCGCCGAAACCGCCGCGCCGGCCACGCGCGGCGTCGGAAGCCAGCCGAACTTTGTCTTCAATGCTGGGAGACACGCCATCGATGGGCGCGGAAAGATCGGCGCGGCGGGATGCCAGCACTACCGCCAGCCGCACTGGCGCGAGCTCCGCCTCGTCAGGCTCGCAAGCTAGACCAGCATCGGCCTGAAAATCCAGATTGCCAAAGGCGAGGCGCAGAACTTGCGGACCTGCCGCGATCTCATCCACGGCGGTCAGCCCGGCCACCGACTCGATGAGCGGCACGAGCTTACAATCTGGCCCAACGACCGTGGCCAAGTCCTGCAAGGACTTCGCCGACTCAGCCTTGGGGATCATCACCCCTTCAAGCCCTTGCGCCGCCAGACCGCGCAAGGCGGCCACGTCGTCAGCGCGCCAGGGCGTGGCCGCGGCGTTCACTCGCACGAGAAGGCGGACGCGCTGAGCCGCGTCGAGCGCCGCGAAAGCCTGCTCGAGCGCTACGCGCGCCGCCGGCTTGTCTCGCGGCGCCACCGCGTCCTCAAGGTCAACGACCACCGCGTGCGCGCCCGAACTCAAGGCCTTGGCGTAGCGCTCCGGCCGGTTGGCCGGAACGAACAGAAACGAACAGGCGTCGGCGAGCGTAGCGCTCATGTTCTTGCCCTTCCCTTCAACCGCGCCTGGGGCAGGAAAGCACCGACGACTGGCGCGTCGGCGATCCGCCACAGCGCATCCACCGCAGCTTGCATCTCGGCCGGCGCGGCCCCGCCACTGAAGGCCGCTAAGCGCAGCGCCTTGGCAATGATCTCCTCGCGGGTCAGCGTGTTGCCCGGGTCGCCCTTGGGCTCGTTCACGCGGCCGTGCAGCACGCGACCGTCGGCGGTGGTCACGGTTACCTTGCCAATCCAGCGTTTCGGGTAGGCGGCGTCAACTTCAGCGTCGAGTTCCATCGTCACCCGGTCGCGCAGACGCTGCGTCTCTTCGTCGAGGAAGTGCTGGTCAAACTCGGTGAGACCGGCATGGCCATACTGCGCCACCAAGGCCAGAACGGTCCCCATGGAGAACTTGCTCTGATGCACGGTGATCGGCCGCACCACCGGGCCGAGAACATCGATCGCGCCCTGATGCACACGGGTGACGATGCGCGCGAAGTCGTTCGGCTTTAGGCCATGGGCTTGCATCACCTGAAGGAGCGCGTCGGCCGCTGGATGGGTATGGCGGCAGCTCGCGTGATACTTAAACGAGGTTTCCGCGGTGGCCCAACGCTTGCCGAGGCCATCGGTCAGCTTGGCCGGGTCCGCGTCGCTAGACATGCCAGCGGCCATGCCCTGCGGGCCGTCAAAGATATTTTCGGCCCCGCTGAAGCTGTCTTGCGCCAAATAAGCCGACATCAGGCCCGCCGCCGCCGCATGCGCGGTATGCAGCTGCTTGGAATCCGCCCCGGTGCGGAGGAACTCCCACAGACCGGCCGACTGCGTCCCCGCGGAGCCGAACGCGTGCTGCATCTGGCGCGCGTCAAGCCGGAGCAAATGACCGGCGGCGGCCGCGGCCGCCAGCGTGCCGGCGGTTCCCGTGGTATGGAACACCTTGTAGTGCGAACGGCCGAGGAATTCGCCTACGCGAATTCCAACCTCGTAGCCGGCGATCGAGGCTGCTAGCAGGCGCCGGCCGCTGGCGCCAATAGCCTGCGCTGTCGCCACGGCGACCGGGAACACCACAGTCGCGGGATGGAAAACCGAGCCGTTGTGCACGTCATCCTGTTCGGCCACATGCGAGGCCGCGGCATTGGCTATTGCGGCCATGTACGCGCTGGTGGTGGCGCGTGTCGTGATGACCTCGGCCGGCCCGCTGGTTGGCCCCATGGCCTGGGTAAAGCGCGTGATGCTTGCGACGGGGCGCGACCCATGGCCGGCCACTGCGGAGGCGAACCAATCCACCAACAGGTCTTCGGCCTTGCGGGCGACCGCGCTGGGAATGTCTTCGTAACGCAGGCCGGCGGCGAAAGCGGCCAATTGGGAAGTGTTGGTGCTCGTATTCATGGGGGCCTCTGGGTAGGAAGCGCCGAACCGGAGGCTGAGTTCACCGATCAGATAGCCTCGGTGTGCGGCGTGACATGGCTCCGCGTCTCAACGAACGGCTCTGCGGGCCGCTTCGCGGACCATATTTCGCGCGATTACGACTTGCTGGATCTGGCTAGCGCCCTCGTAGATGCGAAACAAGCGCGCATCGCGATAGAAGCGCTCGATGCCGTATTCGGTCAGGTAGCCGGCGCCGCCAATAATCTGCGCCGCGCGCGGAGCGTCGAACAGGTAGCCCTGATGCACCGCCATGACCTCGGCAAAACAGTCCATTGGCGACGGGCGGTCGTCATAGGCGCCCTTAAGGGCGCCCGGAACCATCTGTTCGAAGCAGAGCGCGATGGCGCATTCCGCCATGCCGCTCTCCAGCTTGGCGATCCCCTGTACGGCCAGCGAGACGGACGTGTTCGCAATGTCGAAAAAGGCGGAGACCTTGTCGACCTCGATCGCTTTGCGCGCCAAAGCGGCGCCGATCGGCGCCTTGAGCCGATTTTCGAGGCCGATGATCTCGATCGCCGCGCCGGCCGCCGTATTGCTGAAATCTTCGACCGCGAGTTCAGCGGCGACGACCGAACCCCGACCGGCGGCATCGGAATACGCCCAGGTCTGGCCGTTCATAACGACCAAACGCAGCGGACCTTCCACACCCGCGCCGATGCCTGTCCGACGACCGCTGCGGCGAGGACTGTTCCGGCTGCCGCGCGCAATATCTTCTGTCTCATTTCCGTTGCCTCCGCGAGAAGTTGTCGTTGTTGCATCGAAGTCGGGGTTTAGCGCCATTTGCTCGTGTTGGCGGAAACTCTGTGCGGCGAGCCGGCCCACGCTCTCCCGTAACCGGCGGCGGAAAACACGGCGTCGAATTTCGCGTTGTGAAGGGAGCGCTCGGTCACGCCTCCAGCTCCGCGCTCATAGCCATGTGTCCCTCGTGATCGGCGATCCACATCGCGGCGCCGTTCGGCCGTGCTAAGCCGGCGACCGTGAAAGGGTTTGTGTCGAAGAGCGGCCGGTGCGCACGGAAGCGGAACGACCGAATTCGCGCGCCTGGGTGGTGACAGAGAAAAAGATCCACCATCAAGGTCGCGCTCAAGGGACCGTGGACGACCAGTCCGGGATAGTTCTCCACGTCACGGCAATAGTCGCGGTCGTAATGAATGCGGTGGCCATTGAAAGTCAGGGCGGAATAACGAAACAGCAGCACGCTATCGACGTCGACCGCGCGGCTCCAGCTCATGTCGGGCGGGGCCGGCCGGGCGGGCGGCGAGGCTTCCCCCGGCTGCGGCGCTGCGCGGTAAACGATTTCCTGCTCCTCGCTCACCGCCAGCCCCGCGTTCGTCGATATCTCGTGCAGCACCTTGACGAAGACCATTTCGCCGGAACGTCCGGTCTTGGCCTCGACGCCGGCGATCGACGAGCGGCGACGTATCGCCTCGCCAATGCGGATGGGCACATGAAAAGTCAGGCGTCCGCCCGCCCACATGCGGCGCGGCAGGGCGACCGGCGGCAGGAAATCGCCGCGACGAGGATGCCCGTCTTCGCCGATCTCGCTCTGCGGGGCTCTCGGCAGAAAGTAGAGCCAATGGCCAAGCGGCGGCGCCTCGCCCGCGCGCCACGCCGAATCGGAATGGTCGAGCAAGGCCGCCAGCCCGCGCAACGGCGCGACGGCGGCAAAATCCAGACGCTCTTCCTGGCGACCGATCGAATCTTCCAGACGCACGGAGCTCATAGCGCGAACTCCTGCCTGAGCGCCAGCGTATGCTGACCTATTGCGGGTACGGGACGCGCCTCAAAAGGTTGGGCATCCCAACGGGGCGGAGGCGCCGCGACGTCGACCGGTCCGGTCGGCGTGTCTATCGTGATGCGGCGGAGTTGCGGATGAAGGGACAGGTCGGCCACTTCGTTGACAGCCCCGAATGCGATCTTCGCTCGACGCAGCCGCGTCGACGCCTCCTCGCGACTCAGCGAGGCGAAGTAGGCGGCGATATTGGTGTCCAGCGCCAGCCGGTTAGCGACGCGCATAGTGTTGGAGGCGAAGCGCGCGTCGGCGGCGAGCTCCCGCTCTCCCAGAACATCCGCGCAGAACGCGCGCCACTCCCGCTCATTCTGGATGGCGATCGCCACTTTGTGGCCGTCTGCGAGATCGAACGCGCCGTAGGGCGCGATCGAGGGGTGATTGAGCCCGACTCGCGCCGGCGCTTTGCCGGCGTAATCCTGATGAAGCAGGGGCACGGTCATCCAATCGGCGATGGAGTCGAAAAGCGACACCGCGACGCCCCGGCCCTCTCCGGTTCGCTCGCGCTGGTAGAGCGCCTGAAGCACGGCGGCGTGCGCATACATTCCGCAAGCGATGTCGGCGATGGAGACGCCGACCCTGCCGGGCGTCTCCGGCGCGCCCGTGATCGAAGCGAGCCCGGTCTCGCACTGCACCAGCAGGTCATAGGCCTTCATGTCGCGATAAGGCCCGTCCTCGCCATAGCCGCTGATGTCGCAGGTGATCAGCCGGGGATGTCGGCGGCGCAGCTCTTCAGAGGCGAAGCCGGCGCGCGCCGCGGCGCCCGGAGCGAGGTTCTGAACGAACACGTCGGCGCGCGCCAGCATTCGATTGAGCACCGCGGCGTCGTCAGGCGCCTTGACGTCGAGGACGATGGATTCCTTGCCTCGATTGAGCCAGACGAAATAGGCGCTTTCGCCATGGGCCACATGGTCGTAACCGCGAGCGAAGTCGCCCTCGGAACGTTCGATCTTGACGACGCGCGCGCCCGCGTCGGCCAGGCGGGAAGTGCAAAACGGCGCCGCCACCGCCTGCTCTAATGCGACGACGAGAATTCCATCGAGGGGAAGAGCGGCCACGGCTCAGAACGACTTCGGCATATTGAGCACATGCGTGCCCACGTGGGAGAGGATGAGGTTGGTCGAGATCGGCGCAATCTGGTACAGCCGCGTTTCCCTGAACTTGCGCTCGATGTCGTATTCCTCGGCGAAACCAAAGCCGCCATGGGTCTGCAGGCACGTGTCGGCGGCGCGCCAAGAAGCTTCCGACGCCAAAAGTTTGGCCATGTTCGCTTCGGCGCCGCAGGGTTGGCCGCCGTCGAACAGGCCGGAGGCGTTTTGAACCATCAGCGCGGCCGCTTCGGTCTCGACGTAGTTCCGCGCGATGGGAAACTGGATCGCCTGATTTACCCCGATGGGGCGGCCGAACACCTGACGCTCCTTCGCATAAGCGCTGGCGCGGTCGATGAAGAAACGGGCGTCGCCGATGCATTCCGAGGCGATGAGAATCCGCTCGGCGTTCATGCCGTCGAGAATATAGCGAAAGCCCTTGCCTTCCGCGCCGATCAGGCTGTCTACGGGAACTTCGAGATTATCGAAGAAAAGTTCGGTCGTAGCGTGATTGATCATCGTGCGGATCGGCCGGATGGTCAGTCCATGGCCGACCGCCTTGCGCAAATCGACCAGGAGCACGCTCATGCCGTCGGTCGGTTTCGGCGACTCCTCCCGAGGCGTTGTGCGCACCAGCAGCACCATCAGATCCGAGTGCTCCACCCGCGAGATCCAGACTTTCTGACCGTTGACGATGTACTTGCCGTGTTCGCGCCGGGCGAACGTGCGGATGCGCGTGGTGTCGGTGCCGCTGGTGGGCTCGGTGACGCCGAAGGCCTGAAGCCGCAGTTCTCCGGAAGCGATCTTCGGTAAATAGGCACGCTTTTGCGCTTCGCTGCCGTGCCGCAGCACAGTGCCCATCGTGTACATCTGGGCGTGACAACCCGCGCCATTGCATCCGGAACGGTGGACCTCTTCGAGAATGGCCGTGGCGGCGCCGAGCCCAAGCCCCGAGCCGCCGTACTCTTCAGGAATCAAAACCGAAAGGAAGCCGGCCGCGGTCAAAGCTTGAACGAATGCTTCGGGATAGGCTCGATCCGCATCCAGCCGGCGCCAATACTTGCCGGGGAACTCGGCGCAAAGCCGGCGGACAGCTTCCCGAATTTCGGGGAATGTCTCCTGCTTGGCCACGTTTACCCGCCCTCGCATGTTCGACTTATCGTCGGCAAAATTAGGATTGCCCTCGCCATGCGTCAAATATATAACAAGCATAAAGTTTATGCTCAATCGGCATGGGTGCGATGGACATACGCCAACTTCAAAACTTCCAGCGCATTGTCGAATTGCAAAGCCTGTCCAAGGCGGCCGCCGTCGTCCGCATCGCTCAGCCCGCCTTGTCGCGTCAGGTCAAAGCGCTGGAAGACGAATTAGGGGTGGAATTGCTGACCCGTCACGGCTGGGGCGTCGCGCCGACGCCGGCTGGACGCATTCTGGTCGAACATGCGGAGCGCATCCTCGCCCAGGCGCTGATGGCCCGAGACGCCGTGCGCAACTTCCAGGCCGAAGCAAGCGGTCGCCTTTCTTTCGGAGCGCCGACGTCGATAGGATTGACCCTGCTTCCGCACCTCGCCTCTTTGGTTCGCCGCCGCTACCCAAAAGTGAAACTGCACTTGATGGAGGGCTTCAGCGCCTCGGTCCACGAATGGGCGCTCAACGGCAAACTGGACATGGCGATTCTCTATCAATCCCGCGCCATGGGCCATCTACGCTCAACGCCGCTTCTGACCGAGGCGATGACGGTGGTCGGCCCCGGGGGCCGCTTCCCTCGTGATAGCACCATCGGCGCGGCAGGGCTGGCTGGCCTGCCTCTCATCCTGCCCGGACGGCCTAATCGCCTGAGGCTCCTGGTGGAGGAAGCCTGGCTGGAAGTTGGCGCGCCAATCGATCCGGTTATGGAAGTCGACGCCCTCCCCACGATCATTGAGCTGGTGCGACGAGGCGAGGGATGCACTCTTCTTCCCTATTCCACGGTCCACGAGAAAGTGAGCGTCGGCGAGCTATCCTTCGCCACTTTGGACGCGCGGAACTTCATGAGGACTTTGGTGCTGGTCCAGCCTTCCGAACGAGCGCCGACACCCGCCACCAAGGCGCTTACGCTTGAGATCCAGCGCTTCGTCCATGAACGGGCAGACGCTTTGCGCTGGCAGCCGCTATCTTCGTCGGGTGACAAATCAACGGGGATATTCCGCCGCCGATCGAGGCGGCCTGTTTCCACACGATAGACACGCAGGAACATCCGGGTTTCCCTTAAGCAAAACTCGCGAACGTGACAATGCCGCTGCGTCACTTGCGACCGCTCAAACGCCGCCGCTGACAGACAGTCCGATGAAATCGGCGAACGCTCGCGCAGCGCGCCCGAGCTTCTCAGCCTTGCGCCAGGCAGGCCCACATCCATGGTCGGTATCGGCGTCAGCAGATTGCGCTGCTCGATTCGCTGCCCCTCTAGCGACCACGGCCGGTAGACCATCTCGGACAGGATCGTCAGGCCGAGTCCGTCCGCGACCATGCTGCGCACCGCCTCGACCGACGATGTCGTGAAAATCACGTTGGGATCGAGGCGCCTCGGCGCCCAGTATCGCGACGCCGTCTGATTCGCCTCGTCGACCGAAAGCATGGTGTAAGGCGCGCCGGCGACGTCCGCGAGGTCGATGCTGTCGGTGTGAAGCAGCGGATGCTCCAATAAAATTGTCCCCAGACAGACGCTTAACAGCGTAAAGATGCAGCGTAAAAATCAGTTAGTCTGCGTAGATAATAAGCTCGCTTGTGTAGTTTTTGTGCAAACGGCCCCACCATTTGCGCCGCTTATGGTGGTGATTTTTACTTCTAATTTTACAACCCTGTCTCGCCGAGCGATCCTCAATACGAGAAAATATCGATCTGTCACTGCGAAGTATTATAGAAAACAACAGATCGTCGAGTCCAGAGATGGGGAACATTATGCTAGATGACAGCAGCAAACCTTCCAATCGTCGTGCGCGCACAGAATCCGGCAAGGGGCGTGCGCTAAGCCGCCGCTCGTTCATGAAGGCCGGGGCCGCGATAGCCGGCGCCGCCATAGGCTCCGAAGTCATTGGCGCGCCGACTATCTGGGCTCAGGAAATAAAGGACATTGAACTGCGCCATGTCGGCGTGTCCTACTCCGTTGTGAAAGCCATCGGCGACCAGGCGGCCAAGGACCTCGGCTTCAAGGTGACGATGCAAAATCTCGACACCTCCGCCGCGATCAATCGTTTCATCACCCAGCCTAACAGCGTCGACATCGCCGACCTGGAAGGCTGGCAGGCCAAGCTCGCCGCCAAGCGCGGCGTCATCCAAGGTATTGAGGCCAAGAAGATCAAGGAATTCGACAATTTCCTTCCAATTTTTACCAAAGGCGAGCTCGACGGCCACAAGATTCCGCGCCAAGGGATTTCGCCTTATGAAGCGCTCTACATCGAAAAGCCGGACTCCACCGAACTGCACGACGGGGTCACCGACTGGTTGACCAACGTACCACAGGTCTACAACGCCGATTCGCTGGGCTATCGCCCGGACCTTGTGGGCCACACCGTGACGGAGTGGAAGGAACTCATCGATCCGAAGTTCAAGGGCAAGGCCGCCATCCTCGATGTGCCGGCGATCGGCATCATGGATGCGGCGCTGTGTTTTGAAAGCGCCGGGCTGATCAAATACGGCAATAAAGGCAACATGACCAAGAAGGAGATCGATTTCACCTGCGACAAGCTGATCGAACTCAAGAAGGACGGCCAGTTCCGCGCGACTTGGACCACATTCGACCAATCGGTGGAGCTGATGGCGGCCGGCGAAGTGGTGATCGAGTCGATGTGGTCGCCTGCCGTGGCGGCGGTGCGGGTCAAGCAAATCCCCTGTACTTATGCGGCCATGAACATAAAGGACGGCAAGGAAGGCTATCGCGGCTGGTGCAACGGCATGGGGTTGATGAAGCACCTGACTGGCAAGAAGCTTGAGGCCGCTTACGAATACATGAACTGGTATATGTCGGGCTGGCAGGGCGCTTTCGTCAGCCGCTACGGCTATTATAGCCCGGTGCCCTCGACGGCCCAGAAATTCATGACGCCGGCCGAATACGCCTTCTGGTACGAAGGCAAGCCCGCGCCCGAACCTGTGACCGACCCGTACGGCGTTCCCATGGAGAAGGCCGGAACGGTCCGGGACGGTGGGTCCTTCGTCGAGCGCGTCACCAACATTTCCTGCTGGAACACGTTGATGGATGAGGCAGCTTACATGAACAAGCGCTGGAACGACTTCAAGGTCGCCTGAGCCGCGCCTCCTGTGAAACCCTCCGGTCGGCTTCGAAGCCGGCCGGAAGAGTTCGGACCTCCGCGCGGAGAATTTTCATGACCCTTTCCCGACCGCTCGTGAGCTGGCTTTACGTCTCGCCGCTCATGCTGGTGCTGATCCCGTTTTTTGTCCTGCCCATTCTCGTGGTGCTGGTCGCGAGCGTGTTTGAAACGGACGGGTTCGGCAGCTTGATCCCGACCTTCACGCTCGCCAATTACGCAAATGTGCTGACCTCGGGCCTGACGTTCAACCTCTACTTCGAAACCGTGAAGTTTACGGTCCTGACCTGGTTTTTCACCCTGATTCTCGGCTTTTTCGTCGCCTATTTCCTTGTCTTCCACGTCCGGAACCAGTTGCTGGCGATCGGCCTCTTCCTGATTTGCACCGTGCCGTTCTGGACCTCCAACATCATCCGAATGATTTCGTGGATCCCCTTGCTCGGCAAAGAAGGCCTGATCAATTCGGCTCTTCTGCATTTGGGCTTTATCCACGAGCCCCTCGGTTTCTTGCTCTATTCGAGCTTCGCCGTGGTGGTGGCCTACGTACACCAGCTTACGATTTTCATGGTCGTGCCGATCTTCAATTCGATGGCCCGCATCGACAAACGGGTGGTCGAGGCGGCGTTTGATGTGGGCGCGAGCCGCTTCGATATCATGCGGCTCATCATCGTGCCGCTGTCTAAGAGCGGCATCGCTCTGGGCTCGATCTTCGTCGTGTCGATCGTCATGGGCGATTTTTTCGTGACCAAGGTGATGTCGGGCGGCGGCTCGGCTTCGGTCGTGGGCGCTTTCTACGAAGACATTTCGGTTCTTCAATATCCAAGCGCCGCGGCGAGCGCGGTGGTGCTCACGCTTGTGTTGATGGCGACGATCTCGCTGATTCTGCGCACCGTTGACATCCGCAAGGAAATCACCCGATGAGCGCGGCGCCGCAGATGCTGGCATCGGCTCGGGCGCGCGCCAAGCGACGCGCGATCGCGCCGAGTCGCGGCGGGCGACCTTGGACATTTTATGTCCTGGCCGCGCTTTTTACATTCTATGTCGTCGCGCTCTACGGCCCGATGATCTGCATCTATATCCTTTCGTTTCAAGATGTGCGGGGCGGCCTAGTGTTCCCGATGAAGGGCTTGTCGCTGCACTGGTTCGTCGATCTCTTCACCCAGGTGCGGACCGGCGACGTCAAAGGCGCCTTCGACCGCTCGATCAAGCTCGCCATTCTGGTGACGGCGATCACGGTCGTCGTTTCTTTCATGGCGGCAATGGCGTTCCGACGGCGCTTTCCCGGCGACAATATCGTGTTCGCAATGATGATCGGCAGTCTCGTCGCGCCGGGACTCGTGCTCGGCATCGGCGTGGGTCTTCTCTTCAATGCGATCGGCATCGATACCTCCTGGTATGGCTCGGCGCTCGGCGCGCAGCTCTCCTGGACCTTGCCGTTCGGCGTGCTGGTGATGTTCGCGGTGATGTCGCGCTTTGACCCGGCCTGGGAAGAAGCCGCGCGCGATCTCGGCGCCACGGCCTGGCAAAGGATTCGGCTCGTGATCATTCCCGTGCTGGCGCCCGGCCTCGTCGCAGTGGCGTTGTTTGGCTTCACGCTTTCCTACGATGAATTTGCCCGCACCCTGCAGACGGCCGGACCCCAGAACACCCTGCCTCTCGAGATCTGGAGCATGACGCTCAACGTCACCTCGCCCTCCCTCTATGCGCTGGGCACAGTGACCACGATCATCTCCTTCGTGATCATCGGGGCGGCGCTGGGGACCATCGTGCTGATCCAGAAACGGCGCGGCGCCCGCGCCCGCGCGCATTGACCGGAGGCAAGAGTATGGCAGTTCAGCGCGGCGATATCGAACTCGCCGGTCTTACCAAGAGCTACGACGGAATCAACACGGTGGTGCGGGGCATAAACCTGAAGATCCCGGATGGCGCGTATTGTTGCTTCCTGGGGCCGTCGGGCTGCGGCAAGACCACGATCCTTCGAATGATCGCGGGCCATGAGGACCCCACCGATGGAGAAATCCTGATCGGCGGCGAAGACGTCGTAGGGTTGCCGCCGGTCGAGCGCGGCACCGCGATGATGTTCCAGTCCTACGCGCTTTTCCCGCATCTGAGCGTGCGCGACAACATCGCTTTCGCACTGCGCGTCCGGGGTCTTTCAAAGGCGGACCGGTATCGGCAGACCGACGCGATGATCGAAAAGGTCCGGCTGACCGAGCTTGCCGACCGTCTGCCCGCCCAACTCTCGGGCGGACAGCAGCAGCGCGTCGCGCTCGCCCGCGCCGCGATCACTGAGCCGCGCGTTCTCCTGCTCGACGAGCCACTCTCGGCGCTGGATGAGCAATTGCGCGTGGAAATGCGCTTGGAGTTGCAGCGCATGCAGCGCGAGCTTGGCATCACCTTCGTGCATGTCACCCACTCGCAGCTCGAAGCGATCGCGCTCGCCGACTTGGTCGTGGTGATGGAAAAGGGAGAGATAAAGCAGGCCGGTCCTGCGCGCGAAGTCTACGCCAGCCCAAAGGATCGCTACGTCGCCGAATTTCTCGGCGGCCAGAACGTGCTGTCGGGCAAGGTCGAGACGATCGAGGGCGGCCGCCTACTGTTTGCGCCGCCCGACAGAAAAAGCATAAGTGTACCGTTACGCGCGAATGCGCGCGTTGGCGTCGGCGACCGGATCGACGTCGCCGTACGACGCGATGATGTTGCTTTGCTTCGCGCGGACGCCATCATTTCGGCGCAAGAACAGTCTGCTCTGCCGTGCCGCGTCCTCGCGATCGAGTATCAGGGTTCCTTCGTCAAGGTGATGCTCGATGCGGTCGCCGATGAAGACTTCGTCGCCTATGTGCCTGAACGCACCTTCTTTAGCGATCCTTTCGCCATCGGCGATATCGCGCTCGCCGCCTGGGCGATCGACCACGCCCGCCTTCTCACCTGAACCCCAAAGCTTCGGAGCGCTCCATGCAAATCGCCTTCACGCTCAACGGCAAGCCGGCAAAGGTCGACGTTGGCCCCGCTACTTTAGTGACGGAGCTTTTGCGGGAGACTTTGGCCCTGACGGGTACCCATGTCGGATGCGACACAAGCCAGTGCGGCGCGTGCGTGGTGCTGCTCGACGGCGCGCCGGTGAAAAGCTGCACGCTTCTGGCGCCGGCGCTTGAGGGAGCCTCGCTCCTCACCATTGAGGGACTGACTGGACCGAAGGGGACCAATCGCCTCCACCCGATGCAGGAAGCCTTTCATCAGAACCACGGTCTGCAATGCGGGTTTTGCACGCCAGGCATGGTTATGACGGCAGTCGCTCTGGCCGAGGCGAATCCCGCCCCGAGCGAAGCCGAGGTTCGGCGCGGGTTGGAAGGAAACATCTGCCGCTGCACGGGATACCAAAACATCGTCGCCTCGGTGATCGCTGGCGCGGCGGCCATGCATGCGCAAGGCACACGCGCTTCAGCCGTTGGAGAGTGAATTATGGCGAACATTATCGGCATCGGCGCGGCGCCCCGGCGCAAAGAGGATCTGCGCTTTCTCACTGGGCGCGGCAACTACGTCTCGGACATCAAGCGGCCGGGCATGGCGCATGGCGTGTTCGTGCGCTCGCCCCACGCTCATGCCGTGCTGCGCGGGATCGATGCGACCGCGACCTTGGACTCGCCCGGCGTTCTTGCGGTCCTGACTGGTTACGATGCCGCGGCCGATGGGCTCGGCTCGATGCCCTGTGGCTGGGGGATCAAAAGCTCCGACGGCGTCCCAATGAAGGAGCCGCCCTTTCCCATGCTGGCGCAGGGCAAAGTACGCTTCGTTGGCGACATGGTCGCCTTTGTGATCGCGGACACGCTGGAAGAGGCCAGGGAGGGCGCGGAGCGCCTTGCCGTCGACTATGAGGTTCTGCCCGCCGTCGTCGGCGTGTTGGATGCTGTCCAGCCCGGCGCGCCGCAGCTCTTTGAGGAGGCGCCGGGCAATCTTTGCTGCGATTGGGAGCTCGGCGACAAGGTTGCGGTCGAAAGCGCCTTCGCCAAAGCCGCTCATATCGCGCGCCTCAGCCTCGTCAACAACCGCCTGATCGGCAACCCGATGGAGCCGCGTGCGGCGATCGGCGAATACAACCCCGGCACCGGCCATCACACGCTCCATACCACCAGCCAGTTTCCGCACGTGGTCCGATGGCTGATGAGCGCGCTGGTGCTAAAAATCCCCGAGCACAAGGTACGCGTGGTGGCCCCTGATGTCGGCGGCGGTTTCGGCGTCAAACAATTCCTCTATGGCGAGGAGGCCGTGCTCACATGGTCGGCCAAGAAGGTAGGCCGGCCGGTCAAATGGGTCGCAGACCGCTCGGAAGGCTTCGTTTCCGATCGCCATGGCCGCGATCACGTCACCGAAGTCGAACTCGCTTTGGACGAAACTGGCAAATTCCTGGCGCTGAAGGTCGTCACACTCGCCAATATGGGCGGCTACCTTTCGACATTCGGGCCGAACATCCCGACCAATCTCTATGCGCCGCTGCTCAGCGGCGTCTATACGACTCCGGCAATCTATTGCAACGTCAAGGTGGTGTTCACCAATACGGTCCCCGTCGACGCATATCGCGGCGCCGGCCGGCCGGAGGCGACCTTCGTGGTCGAGCGGATCGTCGACGTCGCAGCGTCCGAGATGGGCATCGACCGGATCGAACTGCGCCGACGCAATATGATTCCGAAAGAGGCCTATCCCTATCAGACGCCAGTGCTGGTCGAGTATGATTCCGGCGATCCGGCGGGCTGCCTCGACGAGGCGCTCGTTACCGCCGACGCGGCGGGCTTCGCAGCGCGCAAGGCCGCCTCAGCGCGCGAGGGAAAATTCCGAGGCCTCGGATTCTCGACCTATGTCGAGGCGTGCGGCCTAGCGCCGTCCCGTTTCGCCGGCCGCCTTGGCGCGCGCGGCGGCCTATACGAGAGCGCGACGGTGCGCGTTCATCCCACCGGCCACGTCACTGTGCTCATCGGCACGCACAATCATGGACAGGGCCACGAGACCACATTCGCGCAGATCGTCTCCGAAAAACTCGGCGTGGCCTTCGACAACATCGACATCGTCTATGGCGATACGGATCGCGTGCAGTTTGGAATGGGCACTTATGGGTCGCGGTCGCTTGTCGTGGGCGGCGCGGCGCTTTCCAAGGCCAGCGACAAGGTGATCGTCAAGGGCCGCAAGATTGCCGCCCACTTGTTAGAGGCCGGAGAGCAGGACATCGCTTTTGAGGCCGGCGTCTTCTCGGTGGCGGGTACCGATCGCAGAAAGACCTTTGAGGAAATAGCGGGCGCCGCCTATGTCCCTCACGATTATCCCCTCGAAGTGCTGGAACCCGGACTGGAAGAGCAGGCCTATTACGATCCCATCAACTTTACCTATCCCGGCGGCTGCCATATCGCCGAGGTCGAGATCGATCCAGAAACCGGCGTCGTAACTCTTATGAGCTACACGGGCGTCGATGATGTCGGAACCGTGATCAATCCGATGATCGTCGAAGGGCAACTGCACGGCGGCGTCGTTCAGGGCGTGGGCCAGGCGCTCTATGAAAGCGCTGTCTACGACGAGAACTCAGGGCAACTCCTGTCCGGCTCGCTGATGGACTATTGTATGCCGCGCGCCGACAACATGCCCAAGATGACGATGAAGACCCGCGCCACCCTGTGCACTCACACGCCAATGGGCGTGAAAGGATGCGGCGAGGTTGGCACGATAGGCTCGCCGGCCGCGGTGATGAATGCGGTGGTCGATGCGCTCGCTCATCTGGGCGTTAGCCATGTCGACATGCCGGCCACGCCGAATCGCATCTGGCGAATCATCCAGAACGCGTCCCTGGCCTACGCCGCCGAATAAAGGGGAAACAAAATGCGGTCTTTCGCCTATCATCAACCGGGTTCTGTTTCAGAGGCTGCGGCCCTGCTCAGCGCGACCGCGGAAAGTCGTCCGATCGCCGGCGGCATCACGCTGCTGCCGACGATCAAGCAACGGCTTGCCGCCCCTGAAGCGCTGATCGACCTGTCTAAAGTGCCCAACATGGCGGGCGTGTCGGAAGACGGGTCAGGGCTGACGATCGGGGCCATGACGCGCCATGCGGACGTAGCCAAATCGCCTCTGGCGCAGGCTCTGATCCCGACGCTGGCGGCGCTCGCGGCCGACATCGGCGATCCAGCCGTGCGCAACCGCGGCACTCTGGGCGGGTCCGTGGCCAACAACGACCCTGCGGCTGACTATCCTGCTGCGGTTCTTGGACTTGGCGCGACGATCGTAACCAACGAGCGCGAGATCGCAGCCGACAAATTTTTCGTTGGCTTATTCGAAACGGCTCTCGGCCCGGGGGAGATCATAACCGCGATCCGCTTTCCCGCGCCGCTCGCCGCCGGATACGCCAAGTTCAAGGCGCCCGCTTCGCGCTATGCCCTGGTCGGCGTCTTCGTGGCCAGAATGAAGGATGGCATCCAAGTGGCGGTCACGGGCGCCGGCCCCGGCGTGTTTCGTGTGGCGTCGATGGAAGAGGCTCTGGCCAAGCGTTTCGACCCCGCCGCCATCGCTGCGATCCGGATCGATGCCGAGGGGCTGAATTCGGATATGCACGCCGAGGCAGCCTACCGGGCGCACCTGGTCACGATCATGGCGAAAAGGGCGGTCGCGATCGCCCTGGAAAGTGCTTGAGGCGCATCATGGAAGGAAGCAAAGCCTCGAACGACGCCCTCGGGGTGGCGAAGCCTCTTGCGCGCCTCTCCGCTGTTGAATTGCTGGCTGGTTACAAGGCGCGGCGATTTACGCCGCGCGACGTCATCGAAGACGTGATCTCTGCGCTCGAAAGCGCCAATGCCGCCTGCCAGGTCATGGTCACGCCAATGTTCGAGCACGCGCGAGCCCAGGCCGACCTGGCGAGCGCGAATTGGGCCGCCGGCGAGGCGGCCGGCGCACTCAGCGGCGTCCCCGTGACGGTGAAGGATCTGGTCTTCGTTGCTGGCGTTCCCGCCTTTGGCGGAGCGCCGGTCAACAACGGCTTTGTGCCGACCGCCGACGCCGCCGTCGTCGCCGCGCTGCGCAAGGCCGGGGCCATTGTCACCTGCAAGACCACGACCTGCGAGTCCGGCTACAAACTGACCGCCGACAGCCCGGTCTCGGGCATCACCCGCAATCCCTGGAACCTTGAGCGCACCAGTGGCGGCTCCAGCGGCGGAGCAGCGGCGGCAATGGCCGCCGGCTGCGGTCCGCTCGCCATCGGAACCGACGGCGTCGGCTCGATCCGCGTGCCCTCTTCCTTCTGCGGCGTGTTCGGGCTCAAGCCGACCTTCGGGCTGGTGCCAAGATCACCCGGTTTCTCCCCGCCCTCCTGGGCCTCGCTCGCTCACACCGGACCGATCACCCGCACGGTCGCCGACGCGGCGCTCCTCCTCGAAGTCATCGCGGGTTACGATCCGCGCGACGGCGCGAGTCTGCCGGTCGACTCGCGTCGCATGAGTCCGCAGCCGAGCAAGCTCGACGGTTTGCGCATCGCGGTCAGCGCGGACCTCGGGCACGCTGCGGTCAGTCCGTGTGTACGGCGCGCCTTTCTCGCTGCGGTCGACACCCTTGCCGATCTCGGCGCCGGCATCGAACACAGGCATCCCGATCTCGACCCCAAATTGCTGGAGAGGACGCTCAAGCCGATTGCCTTTACCGAGCAGGCGGCGGCGGCCGCGAACAAGTCCGAGGCCGACCTCGCGCGGTCCGAAGCCGATTATCGTCGGATGATCGCGCAAGGACGCTCATACAGCGGCACCGACTACATCGAGGCGACTTATCGGCGTGCGAGCTTGCGGGCCGCGTTCCTGACGTTGTTTCAGAAGGTCGACGCCTTCGTCACGCCGGCCGTGGCGGTTACGGCCTTCGAAGCTGGCGCGCTCGGCGTCGACAGCATCGACACCATCGCCGTCGACCGGCATCTTGGCTGGTCGCCCTTTTCCTGGCCGATCAATCTAGCTGGCCTGCCGGCCGCGACGATCCCGTGCGGCTTCGACGCGGATGGTCTGCCGATCGGGCTCCAGATCGTGGCGCCATGGCTCGACGAGGCGACAGTCTTCCGGATCGCCGCGGCCTTCGAAGCGGCAAAACCGTGGGGCAGGATTTGGCCGTCCGCCGGCCGTCCGCTTCAGTCGTAGAAACGTGGAAGGCTGTCCTGCTGCTGGAACGGCAGATCGGCGCCAAGCAACAACTCGTCTTCTAAATTGAGATAGTGCGTGAGATAGTCGTGCAGGGCGTTCGCCGCCTTGGACGTTGCCTGGGGCGACTTGTAGAGCAGAAGATCGACCTTTGGCAGCGCTGGCAGGCCCTCCTTCGGGCCAATCTCGCGCATGCGCGAGACCAAGGCGCTTCGGCCAAGCACCGTCACCGCCATACCTGCGAACGCCGCGGCCTGTAATCCCCCAACGCTTTCGCTGACGCAGGCGATACGCCACCGCAGGCGGGCCGTCTCGAGGCTCTCGATGGCGTGATCCCGGTAGATGTTGCCCTCCGGCAGCAGGGCCAGAGGAATGGGTTTCTCGCGATGGGCGGATGACCGGTCCCCGGTCATCCAAACGAGCTGCTCCTGCCGCACCACCTGCCCGCCGGTGAAATCATTCATACGGGTCACGAGCGCGATGTCGACCTCACCGCACTTCACGAGCCCCACGAGCGGGGTCGACAGCGCACAGTTCAGTTCGACCTGGATGCGTGGGAAGGACTTGCGGAACACATTGAGGATCGAGGGTAGCATGAAGGCGGCGTAGAGGTCCGGCGTTCCCAGCGTGACATGGCCTTCTATTTCCGGGGAGGCGAGCTGCGAGAGCAGTTCGTCGTGTATGCGCAGGATCGACTTGGCGTAAGTCAGAACCATGTCACCGTCGGGCGTCAGGGAAAGGCGCCGGGCCTCGCGGTGGAACAAAGTCTTGCCCGTCAACTCCTCCAGACGCTGAAGCTGCAGCGTAATTGCCGGTTGGGTCCGACCGAGCCTGCGCGCCGTCTCAGTGATGCTGCCAGTATCCATTACAGAGATCAGCGACCGCAGCATTCTGATGTCGAGGCTGATTAAATTCATGGTGCGTACACTCGAAGACCCGGTGGATAGGCCGAGACAGTTCGCATGCAATTTCCATGCTACCATGATCGATCCCGACGGTCTTGGGCCAAATTGCGGCGACCCCCTCATCGCTTGCAGGCACAAGACGCACCGAAGTCCGGTGAAACATGAATGGTCTGGCGAGGGGGGCCCTCTCGCGCGACAATCAAGGGGGGCTTCCTCAAACTCCGTGATCAATGGGCAGATGGAGAGGCAACATCCGGGCGCGCAGGAGTTCGGTGCTCGCTCGAGGGTAAGCACGCGGGGTCGGCAAACAACTGGTGGAACGCGCGCGCTCGCCGCTCGAACACCGTCTCGTCGAGCTCGAAACCCGCAAGACGGCCGCGAAGTACCGGATGGTCCTCAAGTTGAAACAGAGATCGCTCGAGAGCAGGGCTCCTCGCCAGCAGCTCCGCCTTCAGTCGCTCGTCTGCGACCTGCGCCTAGTTAAAGGCGGGTACGGCTTCGAGGGCTCCCTCAATGATCTCCGGCGGGAAACGGTATCCGGCGTAGCTAATTTTCATCATGCTCTTTGGCTACCTCGCCACCAAAGTCTCAACAAGCCGGTGGCGGCGTGACAAAGCCTCGACCTGTAATCGGCGGCGCCGCCGCCGGATCGCCGATCAGCCGGCGAAGCGAGGCTCCGGCACGCCCCGAATCCCGAGATCGTGGATGGCGAACAAGCTGCCGCGCAGCACGCCGTCGCCGGGAAAGCGCGGCAGCGGGGGCTTAGCCATCGAAGTCACATAGAGAACGTCGAGGTTCGGACCGCCGAACATCACGCTCGTGACCTTCTTGACCGGCATCTCGATCACCCGATCCGTCGATCCGTCGGGCGCGAAGCGAACGAGCTTGCCGGCATAGACCTGCGCGCTCCAAACGAAGCCCTCCGCGTCGACCGTCGCGCCGTCGGCGACGCCGCCGCCGGAAGTGTCGATCTTGGCGAAGGTGCGCCGATTGGCGACGGCGCCGGTGTCGAGATCGTAGTCATAAGCCCAGATCTCGCCGGACCAGGTATCGGCGAAGTAGAATGTCTCGCCGTCGGGGCTCCAGCACGGTCCGTTCGAGACGATGATGCCGTCGTCGAGCTTGTGCAGCGAAAGATCGGCGTCGAGCCGGTAAAGCG
>Ga0187884_10000472_pt1 | contig 40209 bp, 31 predicted proteins | sample June2016WEW_20_4_FD_132983 | JGI IMG/M metagenome (GOLD analysis project Ga0187884, IMG submission 132983) | Peatland microbial communities from SPRUCE experiment site at the Marcell Experimental Forest, Minnesota, USA - June2016WEW_20_40 | ecosystem: Environmental > Terrestrial > Soil >...
GCCGGCCGCGTCCAGTTGCGCCCGCAACGGGCCAGCTCCGAAAAAACAATACGCTCCCACCCAATGGCCGGCGGCATGCTGAGCCAGCGCCAGATCCACGGCCATTCGCTCCAGACCGCCTACGTCAAGGCATTCAACGAGTTGCACGATCCGCATGGGCGCCCGGCAACCTACTTCCGGTTCCTCCTCACGAAGCTCAGAGCAACCAATGGGGGCTCTTTCTTCCACCTCCTGCTAGTGTAAACCACGGCGTTGATTTGGCGTGGCTTTGGGGTATGTCCCGATGGAATCCAAGCTGCGGGGTTCTTCGCCATTACTGTTGAAGGCCACCCATTGCAGCCGTGGTGTGCTGAAATCCAGGCCTCGCCCAATCAACTCGCTCAACGGCGCGCTCACTACCGTTGTGTTCTCCGTCGCGCCCTCGCGCAGTCCCAGCACCGTCTTGCGGCCGTCGCAGCCGATGCCCACGCCACAATCATCTGACGATCTCTGAATGGACTGCCGGCGATCAGTACCGCACGTCGCGCTCCATACCCTTTTCACTCAATTCAAGTATGTCAGGAGAGTCCTTCATATCCCAAACCCAGCTTCAATACGGATAGAGCGTCTTGAATCGATGTAAGTGATCCGGGCTCAAACGTATCTTTCACCTTTAGGCTGCGATTGTTTGGTTCCCTTGAGGAAGACGCCACGTGCGCTTCATACGCTGCCGAGCGAAATCAGTACTTGCCGTAACGCGCGCGGTGTGGCTGGGGGCAGGTCTTATTGTAGGAGCCCGCGCTTTCCGCGTACAATGGGCTATTCTTTGCAAAATGCAGGATTTCAATGCGTTGATCACGGGCGGCTCAAGGGGTTTGGGTCGCGCCATCGCCCGCGAGTTCCGTGGCAAGGGCGCCAATCTGGCGCTGGTGGCCCGTAATCGGGAGGCGCTGGATGCCTTGGCGGCCGAACTGCAATCGGTCGGCGCCGGGGACATCGAAGTGATTGCGGCCGACCTGAGCGACCCGGAGGCGCCGGCGGCGATCGTGGACCAATTGCAGGGCAAGTGGGGGCGCCTGGACGCCCTGGTGAACAACGCGGCCGTGGGCGGACCCATCGGCCGGGTTTGGGAGAACGGTTGGCGAGAGTGGCGGGAGACGCTCCAGGTTAACCTGCTGGCGCCGGTGGCCCTGTGCCGGCTCTCGATTCCATGGATGCGGCGCGGCGGCAGCATCGTGAACCTCTCCGGCGGGGGCGCCACCGGACCGCGGCCGAATTTCAGCGCCTACGCCACGGCCAAGGCCGGGCTGGTGCGGTTTACGGAGACACTGGCCCAGGAAGTGGCGGATTTGGGCATTCGCGTGAACGCCATCTCCCCCGGCATCATGGCCACGGAAATGCTGGAGGCTGTGCTGCGGGCCGGCCCCCAGCAGGCGGGCGAGGACTATCAGCGCATGACCGAAGTGAAGCGCAACGGGGGCCAGCCGCCGGAAAGGGCCGCGGCGCTGGCGTGGTATCTGGCGTCGCCGGCCAGCCAAGGGATTACGGGACGATTGATTAGTGCCATTTGGGATCCGTGGCCGGAATTGGCAAAACATGTTGATGAGTTGAATGAGTCGGACATCTATACTTTGCGGCGGATCACTCCGGAGGACCGAGGCAAACAATGGAAATGATCAGGGCAGCCGTCGTCGGTTGCGGGTTGATCGGGGACAAGCGCGCCAAAGCCTCGAAGGACCTCCAAATCGTAGTCTGTTGCGACGTGGACGAAGGGCGCGCGCGCAGGCTGGCGGCCCAACTGCCGGACGCGGAAAGTTCGACCGACTGGAGAGCCACGGTTGAGCGCAAGGATGTGGACCTGGTGTTTGTGGCCACGGTTCACGACATGCTGGCGCCCATCGCCGCCGGCGCGGCCGCCGCCGCCAAGCACGTGCTGATCGAGAAGCCGGCGGCGCGATGCGGAGCCGAATTGGCGGTGGTGCGGGAAGCGGCCGCGAAGACCGGCGCGCTGGTGCGGATCGGCTTCAACCACCGCTACCATCGGGCCTTTCGCAAAGCGCGGGAGATCTTCGATGCGGGCGCTTTGGGCGAGCTGATGTTTATCCGCGGGCGCTACGGGCACGGCGGGCGGCCCGGCTACGATCAGGAGTGGCGCGCGATTCCGGAGAAGTCCGGCGGCGGGGAACTAGTGGACCAGGGCATGCACTTAGTGGACCTGGCGCGGTGGTTCCTGGGAGATTTCAACCAGGTCAAAAGCTTTACGGAAACTTACTTCTGGGACATGCCGGTGGAGGACAACGCTTTCTTGCTGTTGCGCACGCCGGGCGGCCAGGTGGCTTCCCTGCATGCCACCTGGACCGAATGGAGAAACCTGTTCTCCTTTGAGATCTACGGACGGAACGGGAAGCTGGAGATTACCGGACTGGGCGGAAGTTACGGCACGGAGCGACTGGCCTTTTACCGGATGCTTCCGGAGATGGGGCCCCCGGAAACGACCATCTGGGAGTATCCCATGGCGGATGATTCGTGGCAGGAGGAAGTAGCCGAGTTTATCGCCGACATTCGTCTGAACCGGCGGCCGGACCCGGGACTGGCGGACGCCGAAGCCGTGTGGGGAATTGTGGAAACCATCTACCGGGAGTCTCGACGCGATCATCGCCGGTAGTCCGCTGCGCATATCGTTGGGAGTCAGCTAACCGCCTTGCCGTGGAACTTCTTCAGCCCCACCACCAGCAGCACTACGTTGATGGCGGCAAGCGCCCCAATCACCACCATGGTGTTGATGTGGTCGCTCTCGGTCAAGGCGCCGCGCAGCCCTTCGCTGGCATAGACCAGAGGGTTGATGAGCACGGCGTATTTCAGCACGGGGAACTTGCTCAAGAAGCTCCAGGGGTAGTAAGCGCAACCGAACATCATCATGGGCGCCAGCACCAGGCTGAACATCAGCCCGATCTGGGTTGGCCCGACACTGCAGCCCAGCGCGAGCCCGCCCGCCGACGAGAACATGGCCACCAGCAGGCAGATCACCGCGAATTCCACCGGGCGGAAGTGGAAATGCACGCCGGAACCCATGGTGAGCCAGGCGGCGGGAATGACCACCAGGCCGGCCACCAGCGCCTGGATCATGCCGGCGACGATCTTTTCGACCGCCAGCCAGCCGATCTCCATGGGAGCGAGCAGGCGATCTTCAATCTCGCGCGTGAACTGAAACTCGGTGATCAAGGGCATGGCGACGGCCTGCACGCCGGCGATCACCATGCTGATAGCCATCACGCCGGGCAGCAGGACGGTTTTGTAACCGGCCTGCATCATGCCGCCGGCCGTGAGGATACGGCCGAATACGAATGTGAGCAAAAGCGGTTGCAGCAGGTTCTGCAGCAGCGTGGGGAGAAGATTGCGGCGCGCCACATGGCCGTCGCGCGAGAGCAGGGCGTAAAAAGTTTTCCAGTTCAATCGCGTAAGCTCCTTCCGGTGTGATGCAGAAACAGCGTTTCCAAGCTGGGCTCGGCAATGTGGACATCGTGCAACTCGGCGCCGGCGGCCTGCGCCGCCGTGACGATGCCGGAGATGAGCGGCCCCCCGCGGTCGGCATAAACGTCGGCGGCCATGTGGTCGGCGGAGCGCACTTCGGTGACGCCCGGCAGGCTTCGCAAGGCGGCCAGCAATTCCTCCGGGGCGCGGTCGAAGCGCAGGCGCAGCAGATAGCCGCCGGGAATGCAGGCTTTCAGTTCCCGCGGCGTGCCCTGCGCAATGATGCGGCCGTGGTCGATGATGGCCAGGCGCTGGCACAGGGAATCGGCTTCAGCCATGTCGTGGGTGGTGAGGACGATGGTTTTGCCGAGGCGGTTGTACTCGCGCACGATTTCCCAGAGCAGCAGGCGGGTTTGGGGATCGAGGCCGGCGCTGGGTTCGTCGAGGAACAGCACTTGGGGGTCGTGCATCATGGCGCGGGCAATGGAGATGCGCTGCATCATGCCGCCGGAGAAATTGCGTACCATGTCGTCGGCGCGTTCGGTCAGCTTGAACTGCTCGAGCAGCGCCTGCGTCTTTTGCTCGCGCTCGCGCGAGCTTTGGCCAAAATAAGCGCCGTGGAAGAGCAGAACCTCGCGCGCGGTGAGGGCGAAATCCAGATTGGGCCGTTGCGGCACCACGCCGATGAGACGCTTGGCCTTGACCTGCTCTTTCCAGACGTCGACCTCGCCGATGAAGGCGCGGCCGCTGGTGGGCCGGGTGCGGGTGGTGAGCACGCCGATGGTGGTCGATTTCCCGGCGCCGTTGGGGCCGAGCAGGCCGAAGACTTCGCCGGGGCGCATTTCGAGAGTGATGTCGTCGAGCGCCACGACTTCGAATTTCTTCTTTTTATCCTTCTTCTCTTTCTTCTCTTTCGGCCCGGCGGAGCGCTGGGCCATGAAAGAAAAGCCGGCGCCGCGGGCGGCCGAAGGCGGCGGCGTGTCGTAGACCTTGCGCAGATTTTCGATGCGGATGCCAATTCCCATGCGGGATTCTCTCCGATTGTCAGAGACGTTCCAGGTCTCTGGCGATTCGTTATAGGATAGCGCGAAGGCGGCGGGCGGCGGGGGATGGAGCTTCGGCGAGAGCCTCCGGCTCCAGCGACGCGGTGGCCATGCCGCCGTGGCCCGCGGGTCCCTGGAGTTTCTACATTTCCGGCTGTATGAGGTTATGATCTGGTTTGTATCAGGGCATGAGCCTCGGCGTGGTTGAGGCGCAGTGGGACCATCAGGAAATCCGTGCCGAAATGTAGAAACTCCAACGGGCCTGCCCCGCTGCAAAGCCGCGGGCGTCGCTCACTTGCCGGCGGGGATGCTCTTGAGCCTGAACTGCGGATGGCCGGATGGGTCGACGGTCAATCCGGTGGCTTTGCTGTCGAAGGGCTTGACGAAGTCCGGGTCCAGCCAGGCGCCGGTTTCGACGTCTTCCCAGGCGAAGACGCGGTAGTCGCCGGGGTCGACGTTCCTGATGGTGAACTGGCCTTGCTGGTTGGTGGTGGCGATCTTGTAGAACTGCGGCAGGGCGCGGCGCGTGTCGGACTTGGGAACCAGAACAACGGTGGCAGAGGCCGCCGGATTGTCGTCGTCATCGCCGACCACGCCTTGCACGGTGCCGGCCTTGCCGCTGAGCACGAAGCGCAGAGGACCGCCGGCGCCGTGGCTGAAATCGAGACCGGATTCGAGCACTTCCTGATCGTTCAACTGAATCGATTTGACGTAGAAGCCATCGGGCAGCGGCGAGACGGTGGGGCGCGGCGAATCGGGGAAGATGTCATGGAGAACGAACTTGCCATCGTCGCCGACTTTCTCGGCGACGCTGGTGCCGAAGCCGATGGCGGAAGTCACCAGGCCTCCGGTCGAGACCCGCACCGACGTGGGGCTGGCCAGGGTGACACGCAACGATGCGAAGTTGATGGGGGCGTCGTCTTCTGTTTTGACTTCGCCCGCGAGTTCGGGGCAAGGGCGCAGCGGGATGACGATGTTTTCGAGGTCGCGGTCGACGACCTCGATATCGACGCGGCCGGAGTAAATCTGGTTCTGATCGCTCATGCTGGCCATCAGGATGTAGCTGCCGGGGCTGATGTTCCTGAGGTCGAGTTTATTCTTGGCGTCGACTGGATTGATGCGCGACGAGCCGGGCGTGAACACCGCTTGCCGGGCCTGAAGCATGACCATAATCCGGCCGGCTGCGCCGGTCTGGTTCTGCACTTGAAGCTGGACGCGGTAGACGCGGCTCTTGGCCAGCGTGAAATCGATGCCGGGCAACTGCGCGCCGGCTCCGAGATCGAGGGGCGTAGCGAGTGACTCATCGGAGGTGCCGGGGTAGTAGGCAGGCAAGTAGGCGTACTCGGATTGGACATCCGAGGTTTGACCCATGATTAGCGACTGGGTTTGTGCGCGCAAGATGTAGCGGCCGGGCGCGAGTCCGAAGATACGGTAATTGCCCTGGTCGTCGGTATTGGTGCTGTCGGTCTGCAACAACTGCCGATCCCGGCCGACGTACTGGTATTGCAGGGCGGAGACCTGGGCGCGCTCGACGGAATCGCCCGCGTCGTCCACCACGCGGCCGGCGATCACGCCTTGCCTGTACATGCGCAGCACGAGGGCGCGCAAAGTCTGTTCGGGAGAAAGCGAGATGGTCGAACCTGACCCGCCGGGGCGGCGCGCGCCGTATTCGGTCTGCAGGTAACCGGAGTGCGCCGCAGTGAGCCGGTAAGTGCCCGCAACGATGCCTTTGATGGCGAACTTGCCTTCGTTATCGGTGGAAGCGGCGGAAGCAGTGGCCGATGAGCTACTACCCGGGCCTGGGCGCAATACGATGGAAGCGTTGCGAACGGGCTGGCCGGTGGAAGCGTCGACCGCCGCGCCTTCAATAGTGCAAGCGAGCGTCGGATCGGGTGCGGGTTGCGTGCCGGCCGGAAGCGGTGTGACTACCTGGGCACAAAGAACAGCCGGGAAGAAGAGCAGGGAGAGATAGCGCTTGTGCACGAAATCCTCCGTCAGGGTGGGTGTCCCTACGTAACGACACATAGCGCCTTGGGGAACCCGGGTCAAGGGCGCTCACTCGTAGCGCCAGGCGACCACGGGATCCACGCGGGTGGCGCGACGCGCCGGCACATAGCAGGCAGCTATCGCGACCGCACAGAATAAAATCGCTACGGCGAAGAAAGTGAGCGTATCCGTCGGTGGACTTCGAAGAGCAGGCTCGTCATCCAGCGCGTCAAACCCCAGGCGCAAGAAATGCCCAGTGCAATGCCGGCGAGCGCCAGGTCCCAACCTGATCGTCATCGGCATCGACAGCCCGGCCGAGTTCCGGCGAGACCCCGAGGACGTGAAAGAACTCTCCCGTGACGTGGGAACCGTTGACGCGGACAGCGGCGTCATTCACGGAGAGGTTCATTCGATCCGTGGAGAACAGAGCCAGATTGGTGAATGAGCGCGACTGCTGTTGCCAGTCATAAAAGTCCGCGTTCATTGGTCCCCAGGCTTCAAGCGGCACGTTCGGAATGCGCGGAACAGGCTCCCACAGGTAAACCAGACGGCCGGGATCGCGGTAAGGCAGAGCGCGCAACAGGACCCCGTTCACCAGGCTGAAGACTGCGGTAGTAGCGCCGATTCCCAATGCCAGAGTCATGACAGCCAGGATGGAAAAGCCGGGATTCTTGCGCAACATGCGGAAGCCATAGCCGATATCACCGGTCAGAGATTCGACCAAAGCGGCGCCGCGGGCGGCCGAAGGCGGCGGCGTGTCGTAGACCTTGCGCAGATTTTCGATGCGGATGCCAATTCCCATTGACGACTCCCCCTCGTCAGTAAGCTGACACAATCAAAGCCGCCCAGGCAAGATGCCTGTGCCGCCAAAGCTCAGAGCGCCTCCAGGTCTTTGCGCGCCCGATCCAGGATGTCCCGGACGCGTTCCGATCCGCCGCGGCCCGCGGCGCGCATGCTGGCTTTCGCCAGCGGCCCGAACATCGGCAGGATGGAGAAGGTCTCCGGACCGAAGTACTGGCCCCAATCTTCGCACTCTTCGGCGCGTTCCCAAATGCGGCGGACAGTTTCGGGATCGCGGTCGAGCTCTTTGCGGCCGGCCTCGGTGAGCGTGTAGATCTTCTTGCCGCCTTGCTGCTCGGCGCGGATGAGATCCTCGTCTTCGAGCTGTTGCAGCGTCGGATAGACGGCGCCGGCGCTGGCGCGGTAAACTCCGCCGGATCGGTCGCTCAATTCTTTCATCAACTGGTAGCCGTGCTTGGGGCCCTCGCTGAGCAGAGAAAGAAGCGCCAGGCGCAGCTCGCCGGTTTCAAAGAAGCGGTTTTTGGAACCGAAGGCGAAAGCCGCGAAGGGCCATCCACCACCACCGAAAGTGTAGCTACGCCCGCGGCGGCGATCGGCGAAACAAGCGGTGAAGGGCCACGTGTTTTCCCAAAACTCGTTTCTCATGATATATCTTACGATATATCAACAGCCATATCGAAGCAAGGAATTTTTGGGGGTGGGGCCGCTGGTCCGGGCCGATCAACCCGAAAACGCGGGATATTTTATTGATAATAAAGATGTTGTCTGGATATGCTCGGGCCGGTCAGCCCGAGGAACTGGAGTTGTCTTGAAAGAGACAATGACGCAATGGCGGTCAGGGGTGTCCGGCGATGACGCGCGGGATGCCGGCCAGGTCGGGCGTGATCTGGACGTCTCGCCAATCGGTGAACAGCGACGTGACGTGATCGAGGCTGCCGAAACCCAGCTCCAGGATCAGCCAGCCGTCAGGTCGCAGCACGCGCGGGGCGGCGGCGGCGATGCGGTCGTAGATTTCGAAGCCGGTCTCGCCAGCGAAGAGCGCGACGTGCGGCTCCCAGTCGCGGACTTCCCGTTGCAGGCCTTCCTTCTGGGTGAGCGGGACGTAGGGGGGGTTGGAGACGATCAGATCCACCGACTGGGGGGCGATGGAATCCATAAGGTCGCAGACCACGAACCCGACGCGCGCGGCCAGGCGGCGGGCGTTTTCGGCGGCGACGGTGATGGCGGCGGACGAGATATCGGTGGCCAGGACTTCGGCGCCGGTCTCCAGTTGGAGCGTTACGGCGAGCGCGCCCGAGCCGGTGCCGACGTCGAGAATGCGGCGCGCGGCGGGCGCGGATTGCAAGGCGGCCTCCACCACGTGCTCGGTTTCGGGACGGGGGATCAGGACGTCCGAGGTGACACGGAAATCGCGCCCATAGAATTCCTGGCGATGGGTGATGTACTGAGTCGGCTTGCCCTGCATGCGCTCGTGCAGATAGCGGCCGTAGTGCAGCCACTCCACCTCCTGCAATTCCTGCTCGGGATGCGCGTAGAGATACTCGCGCTGGCGGTGGATGGCGTGGCAGAGCAGCACTTCGGCGGTGAGGCGCGGGACGGCGATAGAGGCCTTCTCCAGGAGTTGGGTTCCCTGGAGCAGCGCCGTCTGGAGGGTCATGAGGCTCAGACCTTGGATTCGTCCGCGGACTGCTGATTGCGATAGAAGGTGGTGAGCGCCTCGATCACCGGGTCGAGCTTGCCGTCCATGATCAAATCGAGCTGGTGGATGGTGAAGTTGATGCGGTGATCGGTGAGGCGGTTCTGGGGAAAATTGTAGGTGCGGATTTTCTCGCTGCGGTCGCCGGTGCCCACCATGCTGCGGCGTTCGGCGCCGAGCGCGGCCTGCTGCTTTTCGAGCTCGAGCTCATAGAGGCGCGAGCGCAGCACGCGCTCTGCCTTGGCGCGGTTCTTGATTTGCGATTTTTCGTCCTGGCAGGAGACCACCAGGCCGGTGGGCAGGTGGGTGATGCGGACGGCCGAGTAGGTGGTGTTGACGGATTGGCCGCCGGGGCCGGAGGAACAGAAAGTATCGATGCGGATGTCCTTGGGATCGAGCTTGATTTCGACCTCGTCGGCTTCGGGCAGGACGGCGACGGTGATGGCGGAGGTGTGAACGCGGCCCTGCTGTTCGGTGGCGGGGACCCGCTGCACGCGGTGGACGCCGCTTTCGTACTTGAGCTTGCTGAAGACGCGGTTGCCGCTGACCAGGGCGATGACTTCCTTGAGGCCGCCGACGGCGGATTCGCTGGAGGAAGTGACTTCCATTTTCCAGCGCTGGGATTCGGCGTAGCGCGCGTACATGCGAAAGATCTCGTCGGCGAAGAGCGTGGCTTCGTCGCCGCCTGTGCCGGCGCGGATCTCGAGTACCACGTTCTTTTCGTCGTTGGGATCCTTGGGCAGGAGCAGGATCTTGATCTCTTCCTCGATTTTGGCCAGCTCGGGCGAGAGGCGCGCGATTTCTTCTTCGGCCATGGCGCGCAGCTCGGGATCTTTTTCCTGGAGCATGGGGCGCGCCTGCGAGAGCGAATCCTCCACGGACTTCCACTGGCGGTACTGGCCGACGATTTCAGAGAGTTCGGATTGCGCCTTAGTGACTTTGCGATACTGCTCCGCGTCGGAAATCACGGCCGCATCGGCCATTTGTTGGGTCAGCTCGTCGAAGCGCTTTTCGAGCTGCGCGAGCTTCTGGGCGAATTGCATGGATGTTTTAGGCGATGACGAGCTCGCCGCCCTGGGCCTCTTCCAGCGCCATGGCGCCTTCGAGGGCGTGGATGGCGACGGCCGCCTGATCGTCGGCGGGCGGTTTGGTGGTGATGCGCTGCAGCCAGAGGCCGGGGGCGGTGATCACCGACAGAAGGGAACCGGGGTGTTTGGCGGCGAAACGGATGATTTCGTAGCTCAAGCCGACCACCACGGGAATCAACGCGATGCGCGTCAGGATCATGGGGATCATGGCGGTGTAGGGGATGAGCGCGTAGACCGGAATGGTGAGGATCATCATTACGATCAAGAAGCTGGTTCCGCAGCGCGGATGATACGTGGTGAAGCGCTGCGCATTTTCGACGGTGACGGGCTGGTGCGATTCGAAATTGAAGACCACTTTGTGCTCGGCGCCGTGGTATTCGAACATGCGGCGCATATCCTTCATGAGGGACGCGCAGTAGACGAAGCCGACCAGGATGGAAATGCGGATGATGCCTTCGACAACCGTGGACGCGAAGTGGCCGGCCAGCACAGGATGCACGGCATGGAGCTGGTTGGCGAGGTAGACCGGCACCACTTTGTACATGACGATGAACGCGGCGAGCGAAAAGAGCAGGGGGCCGGCGATGACCCAGTCCGGCACCGGCTTGGCGGGCGCATCAGCCTTCTCAGCGAGGTCTTCGAGCGCTTGGTTGGTGGAGAAGCGCAGCGCTTTCATGCCCAGCTTCATGGCCTGGAAGAGCGTGCCGACGCCGCGAAACAACGGGAGCTTGAAGATTTTATGCGTTTCCGAGATGCGCGCCAGCGGCATTTGCTCGGTGACGATTTCGCCGCCCGGTCTGCGGACGGCTACGCAGTAGCTGTGAGGCGCACGCATCATCACCCCTTCCATCACGGCCTGCCCGCCGACGAGGGTTTCCTCGCCGCTCTCCATCACGGGCAGAAGTTGAATCTGGGTAAAAAGGCGGACGGACGAACGCAGGGACACAGATACTCTCCGGTAATCTTCTTCATTATACGCGAGTCGGGCCCGCCGGGTGTCCGGGCCGCCACAGAGCCACAGAGCCACAGAGGCCACACAGGCGGGATGGACCAGCGCTTTTGTGAAAGTCGCACCTTCTCCCCTGGGCTCAGGTATTCACCGCGTGTGCGGAGCGATGCCGAGTGCGTTTGTGGATGAAATAGAACGTTTCCATCCCTGCGGTAAAAGCAGGTTCTCGTTCTCTTCGCCACTATCGATGCTAGTACTATTGTACGTAGTAGTGGTTTGATATAACATTCTTCCCCTATGGCGAAAAAGAATCCGCAAGAGACCCCCACCAAAGGTCCGCAAAAGCACACGGGCAACGGGCACGACTCCGGAGACCGAGCCGACCCAGGGCCAGAGCAACGGCAACGCGCATGGATTGAGCGCCGCTTCTCCCGCGCCGGCGACGACCGGCGCGCGAACGCCATCCATCCGGGGAAGAAGTCCTACATCGAAAGCTTTCGGGCATGGCGGGCTCTCCGCTCCGCACCGTCCCCGGTGGTGCCCTTGAAGGCCGGCGCTCCGCCGGCGCCACCCGCGCCTCCTCCGGCCACGAACTGGATCCCCATCGGCCCCTCGGTGGTGCGCCGCGGCCAAGCGGCGGGAGCTCCACCTGTGAGCGGCCGCGCGGTCGATATTGCCATTGCCCCGGGCGCGGCACGCGTTTACGTAGCGACTGCGAACGGCGGCGTGTGGCGTTCGGACGATAAGGGCGCCACGTGGATGTCCACCATGGACGGTCTCGACCTCGGCCCCACGCACGTCGATTCCGACAGTCTGGCCTGCGGCGCGATTGCCATCAATCCGAGCAACCCCGACCGAGTGTATGTCGGAACCGGTGAAGGCGAGTCGGCACACTTCTTCGACTGGGTCCTGGGCGTGGTTTACAGCTACGCGGGCGTGGGCCCTCTGCGCAGCGACACCGGTGGCACGGGCGCCTGGATCACCGAGCCCATAGCCCCGGGCTCGCCGACGTTAAACGGACAAGCATTCTTCGCGCTGGCGGTGGATCCGACGGACGCGGAACGCGTGGTCGGCGCGACCACCGCCGGTATCTACCGCCGCGAGCCGGACGGCATGGGCGGGATTCAGTGGAGACAGACGCAAGCCGGAGACTGCACGAGCGTGGCGGTCGGGATCACAGCCGGCACGGTGGCGTGGTACGCGGCGATGCACGGCGGCCCGGTTCTTACGTCGAGCGACGGCTCGACTTGGAATCCGGTCGGCGCCGGCTTTCCCGCCGGGGTGGCGCGCGTGAGCGTGGCCGTACAACCCACGAACACCGGCACGATCTATGCGTTCTCCTCGGCGGGTGTCCACCGCCTGGATCTGAGCAACGGCACGTGGAGGTTGGTGACCGGCAGCATCACGGTGGACACTGGCGATTACGGCGCCGCCATCGCGGTGGACCCGAACGACGTAACACGAATCTTCATCGGGGCGTATTCCAACGGCCCATCGGGCGACGCCAAGATCTTCCGCGGAGTGGTCACAAGCTCGGGTTCGGGCGCGAGCCTGGCTTATTCATACGCCGGAACGGACATCGGAAGCGGAGTGCACCCGGACGTGCATCGCCTGGTGGTGCGCAGCGACGCCGCCACCGAGATGTGGGTGGCGTGTGACGGCGGCATCTTCGCCACCACGACGGCCGATGCCGGCACCAGCTTCGAATCGAAGAACGTCGGTCTGATGACCATGACGTGCACGTACCTGGATTTTCATCCGACCGAGGCCGCGGTAATCTTCTGCGGGGCGCAGGACAATGGCACGCTGCGCTACACCGGCGAAGAAGCCTGGCTTCACTCGGCCGACGGCGACGGCGGCCCGGTGGTGGTGAATTGGAACAACCCGTACGAAATCCTGCGCACCTACGTCTACGGCACGATTGATCGCGCGACGGACGGGGGCGCCGGGCCCGGCAGTTGGTCCTACGTTTCTCCCGCATCCAGCGGAGCGCTCTTCTATCCGCCGATGGTGGGGACGCCGATCTCGGGAACTCCCTCCGACGCCGACCGCGTAGCCACGGGTGCGGACCGCACCTGGTTCTCGGACACCTTCGGCACGAGCTGGTCGTCGCCGGACGCCTCGGCTCTGGCGGGCACGGTCTCGGCTCTGGCGTTCGCGAACGCCAACCGCTTGTACGCCGGCACGAGCACAGGCAACCTGTACGTGTACACGCGCCCGGGCGCGACGTGGGCGGCCGCCTCGCTGATCGGGCCGGTGGGTGGGTCCGCGTCGGCCGGAGTGGCGCCGATCGTCACGGCCATCGCAGTGGACCCGGCCGACGCGACCGGCCAGTCGTTCTACGTCTGCCTGGGTGGGGTGGGCGATTGGCGGCGCGTGTGGCACTACGATGGAACCTCGTGGGCCGTGAGCAGTGGTCCTTCGGCGGGGGCCGCGACCGCACTGATCGATGTCGATTTCAACGCGCTGGCGGTGGACCCTGCGAACCCGGCGCATGTGTTCGCGGGCGCGGATATCGGCGTCTGGGAGTCGACCGACGGCGGCGCGAACTGGGCGCCCTATGCCCAAGGCCTGCCCGAGGCCGGCGTCACCGATCTACGGATTCATGCTTCGCGCCGCTTGATCCGCGCGGCTACGTATGGCCGGGGTGTGTACGAGCGCGAGCTGGATGCAGTGAGCGCGGCGGGGATTGAGCTCTACGCCCGCGACACGGACCTGGATGTGGGGCTCTGGCCGACGGTGGACTGGCTTCCCGACCCGGAGAGCACCACGACTCCGCCCGCGCAGGTGCGGCACTGGGAGAGTCCTAACGTGAAGGTGGACCCGCCGGCGAGCAGCGGGACATACCAGCTCACGAAACAGATCAACTTCTTTCAGTTCGTGGACCAACTGGTGGACGGAAGCGAAGGCGTGGCGACTATCGATTCCTCGATCGGCACGGCCGTCAACCGCGTGTACGTGGAGGTGCACAACCGCGGGGTCACGCAGGCCGATGGAGTGCAGGTAATGCTGTTGCTGGCCAACGCATCGGCGGGGCTCTCGGCGGCCCCGCTGCCCGCGGGTTACGCGGCCAACGTGCAGGCGGGCACACCAATCAGCAATGCGAACTGGCAGACGGTGGGCATCACCACCATCAACGGACTGCATGTCGGTATTCCCCAGGTGGTGGAGTTCGACCTGCCGTCGACCATGCTGCCGCCGCCGACAAGCCTGCCGGCGCAATCGCACTACTGCCTGCTGACGATCCTGCATCATCCCAACGACCAGTTCAACAACACGCAACAGAACGCCGACGCGCTGACGATCGCCGATCGCAAAGTGGCGCAGCGGAACTTGCAGATTGTCAACTTCACAGGCACGCTGCCGCCGCCCGATTCGCCGGGGACGCCGCTCGGAACGATGTCGACGCTGGTCGGCCTTTTCGGCGGTGGCCGCCGGACGGACCTGGTAATCGACACCAGCCAGATGAAGGGCGCCCTCACGCTACTGCTGCCCAAGGAGATCGACGTCACCAAGCTGGGCGATGGGATCCGCGGGGGCAAGCTGCTCAAAGCGGGAGAACTCGATTCCGTCGTCGAGAAGCAACTGCGCGTGGTGGAGGACGCGCTGCGCGGCGGGCGCTGCTCGGCGACTTGGGCGCGCACGGCGATAGAGGCTCTGAAAGGCCATGCAGGCGGCACGCCGATTCGTTTCGCGGCGCAACCCAAGGCTCGGTTTATGGGCATCAAAGGCCTGCTGTTTACGAAGCCCGCCCGCGCGGTGCTGGCTTTCGACGCGCCGCCGGGCGCGAAGCCGGGTGATACTTGGGAAGCGGCGTTGATGTTGCTGAATCCCGGCGGCACGGTGGCCGGAGGCAACACGTACCGATGCCGTGTGACGCTGCCACCCGACGATCATAAGGACGTGCGGATCGACGCCGATGTGACGGGGACCGACCTCAAGACGTGGCACCTGGCGGTTCAACTCACGTCGAGAGGGAAGGCCGCCGCGGGCCACGATGGACAGGTGTTCGCGGTTGCTTTCACGGCACTGGGTATGGTGCAGCCACCGCAGAAACTGTCGTGGGACGCTGGGCGGAAGGCGTTCGCGGGGACCGTTGCGCGGATGCAGGGCGGTGCGGCGGTGCGATGCCTGACGATTGTCGGGCGAGTAGGGAAATTGGAGGGCAGGAAGACGATCAAGCTCCCCTAGCTGCCCCACGCTTCAGGCTTCAAGCCTTCAGCACGTCGGCCAGGGCCGGCGCCAACTCCGGATAACGGAAGCGGAAACCGGCGGCTTCGGCGGCTTGCGGCAGGGCGCGCTGGCTCGCGAGCAGGATTTCCGACATCTCGCCGAAGAGCAGGCGCAGCGCAAACGCCGGCACGGGGAAGATGGCGGGGCGGTGCACGGCGGCGGCCAGCGCGCGAGTGAACCCGGCGTTGATCAGCGGATTGGGCGCCACGCCGTTCAGGGGGCCGCTTACGGGATTGGCCAGGGCGAATTGGAACAGCGCGGCGAGATCTTCCAGGTGAATCCAGGACATCCAGTGCTGGCCGCTCCCCAGCTTTCCTCCCAGTCCCAGACGGAACGGCGGGAGCATGCGCGGGAGCGCGCCCCCTCGCGCGTCCAGGACCAGGCCGGTGCGGACGCGCACCACGCGAATGCCCGAGGCTTCGGCCGCTTGCGCCTCCTTTTCCCAGTCGACGCAGAGTTGGGCCAGGGTATCGGCGCCGGGCGAGGAAGATTCGTTCAGAATCTCATCGCCGCGGGAACCGTAATATCCGACGGCCGAGGCGCAGACCAGCACTTCGGGCTTGCGCGGCAGTTTGGCGAGAGCCTCGACCAGGTTGCGCGTGCCGGTGACGCGGCTTTCGCGGATGGCCTGGCGGGCCTGCGCGGTCCAACGCTGCGCCACCGGCTCTCCGGCCAGATGCACCACACCATCGACGTCCTGGAGGCTATCGGCGGGCGGCTCGCCGCGGGTGGAATCCCAGACGGAGAGGCGCACGCCGGGCGGCAGGTTGGTTCCGGCGTGGCGGCTGAGGACGTGCAGCGAGTGGCCGGCGGCGGCCAGGTTCTTCAAGAGGCGCCGGCCGATTAGGCCCGAGGCGCCGGTAATGGCGATTCTCACGCGCTAGGCTCCTTGCTATTCGATCTTCCCAATATACGGGGGGATGCGACAATTAAGAATCGACATGAGGGCCTGGAACCGGGCAAAACTTCTTTGGGGATACCTGGCGCAGCGGCCCAGCATGGCGGCGCTGCCGGTCGAGTATATCGTCGAGACCACCGCTAAGTGCAACCTGTATTGTCCCATGTGCCCGCGCGAGACCCATCCGCAGCCCAAAGCCGATATGACGAACGAAGTTTTCGAACGGTTGGTGAGCGAATCGGCATCGACCGCCGAGCACATGATGCTGATCGGGCTGGGCGAACCGTTTCTCGATCCGCACATTTTCGAGCGCATCGAGTATTGCCACCGGCACAGCATTTCAGCGCTGCTTTCGACCAACGGGACGTTCCTGGACGAACCGCACGCCGGGCGGATCCTGGATTCGCCGCTCGACCAGATCACGCTGAGCTTCGATGGCGCCAAGAAAGAGACCTTCGAGTTCTACCGGAAAGGCGCCAATTTCGAAAAGGTGCGCGACAATTTCGTGCGATTCTCGCGGATGAAGCACGCGCGGCGGTCGAAGCTGCAGGTGGTGGTGCAAATGGTGAAGATGCCGGGAAATGCCGCCGAGGTGAAAGATTTCACGAGCTTCTGGAGCGCGGTCGAGGGAGTGGACCAGGTGCGCGTCAAGGAAGACGAGACCAACGTGCTCGGTCCGGCCGGCCACCAGGCGGGCGATTGGAAGCACCCATGCCATTATTTGTGGCGCGGGCCGGTATACGTGAAGCAGAACGGCGACGTCTACCCGTGCTGCCAGAGCTATATGCTGGATGGCGCGCCGCTGGGGAACGTGGCGGAGAAGCCGCTGCTCGAAATCTGGAATACCGCGCCAATCCAGGAGATGCGCCGCCTGCACGCTGCCGGACGCGGGGGCGAAGTGGATATCTGCTCGCGCTGCTGCACCACGATTCCGCATCCGCTGCTGGTGACCGGCAGCCTGATTTTTCACGGCAAGACGGTGCGGCGGCTGATCCCGCTGGTGGAGCGGCTGGTCTATTTTTCGAAGCTGCCGGGCAAACTGTTGCGGCCACCGCAGAGGAAGGCGGAAACAAAACCGTCCTCAACCTAGCCGACAAACGCCGCGGCGATTGAAATCAGGAGGCCGGTCCCTGGAGTTTCCACATTTTTCAAGCTCCGTTAAGACCAACTGGTAGCGCCGGCGGTCTTGCCGCCGGCCTCTCGTGCGCGCTTGACCATCGCCACTCTTCGGGACACGCTGCAAGGCCGCTTCTTACCGGATTTTCCTCAACGTATGCGATCACTGAGCCGAGTTGCTTTTCGGTGCGGATCCACCGGTCGAAATACTCCCTCTGCCAGAACGCCTCTCCTGTTCTTCCCAGCAGGACATTGGCACGGTTCGCGGTTGCGGCTTTCAACCATCGCATGATCTCCAGAAGCGAACGGATCGGTTTCACAATTATATGAACGTGATTCGGCATCACTACCCACGCGAGAAGATCATAGGAACGGCGAACTCTTTCCCCGTGAAGCAGGGCTTCGACGAAGATTGCCGCAATCCGCGGCTGGCTTAACCAGCGCGGGCCCGTGGCAGGAGCAGGCGGAGGCTTCAAGCCGGCTAGCCGCCAAGTGACGAAGACGTTGGAGTTCTCAGGGACCCAATGGGGCAGTCTTCTATACCAGTACATCTTCAAAGAGAGAACCGGCGGCAAGACCGCCGGCGCTACCAATCAAGTAGTACCTTCAACCCTGGAATCTTCTCCAGAAATGTAGAAACTCCGGGCGTCGACACGAGTGTCGACGCGGCACGCAGGAGTGCGACGCATGAGTGCGTGCGCCACACGGCCGTCCCCTCACCCCACGTACTTCGCGTACAAACTCCGCGCGACCGCCGTATCGCTGGTCCCTTTGATAATCGCCCGTCCATCCGGGAAAATCGTCATCTCATACGGCGCCAGCACAAATCGCAACGCAAAGGCATTCGCCCGCACTTCCCCCAGCGGCGCCAGGCGCGTTTGCAACTCCCCCAGATCCATCGGCCGCGCCCGCTCCTGGATCTGTACCGCGTTGCGCCCGCACAGCGTGGCCGCCGGCCGCGCCAGCTCTTCCAAATACGGAAACTCGCCACGCCCGCACGCCGGGCAGTCCGGATCGCGTTCCGGCGCGTCGATCTGCCGGATCGTCCCGCCGCCCCACACGTCCATGGTGGTGATGCGCGCCGGCACCTCGGCCGCCTGCCCGCACAGAATCATCAGCGCGCCCGCCACCTGCCAGGACGCCACCGCCGACACCACCGCGCCGATCACGCCCGCTGTTTCGCACGTCGGTTGCGCCCCCGCCGGCGGCTCCGGATAGACGCACCGCAGGCACGCTGTGCGGCCCGGGATCACCGGCATGGTCAGCCCGTAGCTGCCCACCGCCGCTCCGTAGATCCACGGGATCCCGCGGCTCACCGCAAAATCGTTGATCAGGTAGCGTGCGTCGAAGTTGTCCGTGCCGTCCAGGACGACGCCGGCGCCACCCAAAAGATCGGCCACGTTCGACGCCGTCAAATCGGCCACTACGCCCCGCACCTGAATCGTGGAATTGATGCGCCCGAGGCGGCGCTCCGCCGCCGCCGCTTTCGGTATCCCCTCGGCCGCGTCCGATTCTTCGAACAGCCACTGCCGGTGCAGATTCGCCGGCTCCACGTAGTCCCGGTCGATGATCGTGATCCGCCCGCACCCGGCCCGCGCCAGCGCCGCCGCGTGAAAGCTTCCCAGCGCGCCGCACCCCACAATTGCCGCGTGAGCCTCGAGCAGCGCTTCCTGGCCCCGCTCGCCGATCCCTGGAAACAGGATTTGCCGCGAATACCGCTCCCGCTCCGCCGCGTCCATCAATCCGATGGTAGCAGGGCCCCGGACGTCCGCTTCGACATCGGAACCACATCGCGCGCTTCGTGCCCCACGTAGATCTGGCGCGGCCGCGCGATCTTCTGCTCCGGATCGGTCAGCATCTCCTGCCACTGCGCCAGCCAACCCACCGTCCGCGGAATCGCGAACAGCACCGTGAACATTTCCGGCTTGAATCCCATCGCCTGGTAAATAATGCCCGAATAGAAATCCACGTTGGGATACAGCTTGCGCTTCACGAAGTACTCGTCTTCCAGCGCGATCCGCTCCAGTTCCAGCGCGATGTCCAGCTTCGGATTGCGGCCCACCACTTCGAATACCTGCTCGGCCGTCCACTTGATGATGCTCGCCCGCGGATCGAAGTTCTTATACACGCGATGCCCGAATCCCATCAGCTTGAACTGCCCCGCTTTCACCTTTTCGATATATGCCGGGATATTCTGCTTCGAGCCGATCTCATCCAGCATCTTCAGAACTTCTTCGTTGGCGCCGCCGTGCAGCGGTCCCGATAGCGCCGCCGCCGACGCCGCCGTCGCCAGAAACGGATCGGCCTGCGAGCTTCCCACCGCCCGCATCACGTTCGCGCTGCAGTTCTGCTCGTGATCCGCGTGCAGAATGAACAGCACGTCCAGCGCCCGCGCCAGCACCGGGTTCACCTGGTACCGCCGCTCCATCATGCGCCACAGCATGTTCATGAAGTTCTCCGTGTACGCCAGCTCGTTGTCCGGATACACGTACGGATAGCCCAGGCTGTGCCGGTAGCAATAGGCCGCGATGGTCGGCACCTTGCCGATCAGACGCAGAATCTGCAGCGCGCGAACATCCCCGTCCAGCACGTTGCGCGAGTCCGGATAAACCGTCGCCAGCGCCGCCACCGTGCTCACGAACATCGCCACCGGATGCGCGTCGTAGCGGAATCCCTCCAGGAACTTCTTGGTGGTCTCGTGGATCATGGTGTGGTACGTCACCGCGCCCACCCATTCCTTCAGCTCCGGCGCCGACGGCAACTCGCCCTTGAGCAGCAGGTACGCCACTTCCAGAAACGTGCAGTGCTGCGCCAGTTGCTCGATGGGGTATCCCCGGTAGCGCAGAATTCCCCGGTCGCCGTCGATGTAGGTGATGGCGCTCTGGCAAGATGCCGTGTTCAGGAAAGCCGGATCGTAGGTCATCATCCCGAAATCGTCGGGGCCGGTCTTGATCTTCCGCAGCTCCATCGCCCGTACGGCTCCCTTAAACAGCGGCAGCTCGTACTGGGCGTCGGTGCGCGCATCGGTAATCCGGATCGCATCGTTTCCCATATCGCATACTCCTTTGTGTTAGTGCTGGAGCGACCGGCTGGGGTCGCGGTCGTGAAAGGCGTCGCAGCCCTTCAGCCCCATGGTAACAAAGTTGCTCTGAACGGCTTACGATATCATGAGGATGGTGTGTCAGACGCTCGCCCGCTTATTCTGCGCCCTGGTTCTTTTGGCTCTCGCCCCTCCTGCCGCCTTGCTCGCGCAGTATCAAAAATACGAGGGCCAGACCGTCCTCAACATTCAGTTTGAGCCCAAGACCCAGCCCCTCGAACCTTCCGAATTGCACGACATCCTGCCCCTCCGCCAGAACCAGCCGCTCCGCATGGCCGACGTCCGGTCGAGCATCGAACGCCTCTTCTCAACCGGCCGCTACGCCGACATCCAGGTGGATGCCCAGCCCTACAACGATGGCAAGCGCGATGGCGTCATCGTCCGGTTCATTACCAGCAACAGTTGGTTCATCGGCAATGTCACCGTCTCCGGCCGCCTCTCCAGCCCGCCCCGTCCCACCCAGCTCGAAAGCATCTCCGGCCTCGATCTCGGCCAGCCCTACACCGAATCCAAGCTCCAACAGGCCGTGGCCGGTGAGCAGCGCCTCCTCGAAAGCAACGGCCTCTTCCTCAGCCACATCCAGCCCTTCTTCGAGCATAACGATGCCTATCAGCAGATCGACATCCGCTTCGATATCTCGAGCGGCCCCCGCGCCCGCTTTACCATTCCGCTGCTCCTCGGCGATTTCAAGCTCTCGCCCGAACGCATCCTCACCGCCTCCAAATTCCGCCGCTGGATCATCAACACCTGGAAGCCCATGACACAGACCCGCGTCCAGCAGGCCTTGGAAGGCGTCCGCGCGCTCTATCAGAAAGACAATCGACTGGAGGCCAAGGTCTCGCTGGAAGGCATGAAGTACGATCCCTCGACCAACGCGGCGCAGGCCACCCTGCGCATTGAGGCCGGCCCGCGCATCGAAGTCCATACCATCGGCGCCAAAATCCCGCAGAGGAAAGTCGAGCGCTACGTGCCCGTTTTCGAAGAGCATGCCGTCGATCGCGACTTGCTGGTCGAAGGCGCCCACAACCTCCAGGATTTCCTCCAGTCCGAAGGCTATTTCGACGCCCAGGTCGTGTTCAAAGAGCAAGGCGTCGTCAATGATCGCGCCTCCATCGACTATCTCGTCAACACCGGTCCCCGCCACAAGCTCGCCGCCATCGTCGTCACCGGCAACCACTATTTCGGCCTCGACGCCATCCGCGAGCGCATGTACCTCCAGACCGCTTCGCTGCTCCAGTTCCCGCACGGCCGCTATAGCGCCAGCCTGCTCCGCCGCGACGTCGAGTCGATTGTCAATCTCTATCAGTCCAACGGCTTCCGCGAAGCCGCCGTCACCTCTCGCAGCCAGGACAATTATCAAGGCAAGCCCGGCGCGCTGGCCGTCTCGCTCGCCATCCACGAAGGCCGCCAGTCCTTCGTCAACGATCTCCAGGTCGAGGGCATCGACCACCTCGACCGCGCCGCCATCCTCTCCCGCCTCAGCTCCGTCGCCGGCCAGCCCTTCAGCGAATTCAGCGTCGCCGTCGATCGCGACACTATCCTGGCGCAGTACTTTGACAAGGGCTTTCCCGGCGCCACCTTCGAATGGAGCTACCAGCCCTCCGCCGATCCCCACCGCCTCGACCTCCACTACGTGGTCCACGAAGGCCAACAGCAGTTCGTCCGCCAGGTGCTGACCAACCCCCTCGCCCACACCCGTCCCAGCCTGGTCAATCGCAACCTGACCCTCAACCCCGGCGATCCTCTCTCTCCCACCGAGGTCACCGAAACCCAGCGCCGCCTCTACAACCTCGGCGTCTTCACCCGCGTCGACGCCGCCATTCAGGACCCCGACGGCTCGACCGACGACAAGTATGTCCTCTACCAACTGGAGGAAGCCCGCCGCTTCTCGCTGGCCGCCGGCGTGGGCGCCCAACTCGGCCGCATCGGCGGCTGCAGCAATTGCCTGGATGCCCCCGCCGGCGCCCCCGGCTTCTCACCGCGCGTCTCTCTCGATCTCTCCCGCAACAACCTCTGGGGGCTCACCCACAGCATCAGCCTGCGCACTCGCGTTTCCACCCTCGATCAGCGCGTCCTCCTCAACTATTCGTGGCCGCACTTTCAGGGCGCCGACAACCTCAACGTCTCCTTCACTGGCCTGTTCGAACACTCGCGCGACATCCGCACCTTCGACTTCACCCGCGAGGAAGGCGCCGCCCAGCTCTCCCAGCGCCTCACCAAAGCCACCACCCTCTTCTATCGCCTGGCCTACCGCCGCGTCGCCGTCACCGATCTCAGAATCACCCCCTTCCTGATCCCGCAACTCTCCCAGCCGGTTCGCGTCGGCATCGCCTCCATCAACCTGGTCCAGGACCGCCGCGACGATCCCGTCGATCCCCACAAGGGCCTCTACAATACCGTCGATCTCGGCCTCGCCGAACACTTCCTCGGCTCGCAGCGCGACTTCGTTCACCTGCTCGTCCGCAACGCCACTTACCACCCCATCGGCAAGCGCTTGGTCTTCGCCCGCAGCACCGAACTCGGCAATATCGCTTCGTTTCATTACTACGGCGATCCAGTCGACGCCATCCCCCTCGCCGAGCGTTTCTTTGGCGGCGGCGGCAACTCCAACCGCGGCTTTCCCGAAGACCAGGCCGGCCCTCGCGATACCGCCACCGGCTTCCCCCTCGGCGGCAACGCCCTCTTTTTCAACCAGCACGAGCTCCGCTTCCCTTTGATCGGCGACAACATCGGCGGCGTCCTCTATCACGACATGGGCAACATCTATTCCTCCTTCGACCACATCACCTTCCGCACCAGCCAGCACGGCGTCCAGGACTTCGATTACATGGTCCACGCCGTCGGCTTCGGCATCCGCTATCGCACCCCCGTCGGCCCGCTGCGCGTCGATCTCGGCTACAGCATCAATCCGCCTTACTTCTACGGCTTCAAGGGAACCCAGGAACAGTTGCTCGCCGCCACCGTCAATCCCTGCCCCCCGCTCCCCGGCTCGCCCTACTCGTGCACCATCCAAAACGTCAGCCACTTCCAGTTCTTTTTCTCCATAGGACAAACCTTTTGAGACTGAGTGCTCACGTTCGGGATTACGGTGGTGTATTGGGAAACCGCTTGCTGACGCGCGCGGCTCTGATCAGAGCCGCGAACGTAAGAGAGCGGTTGCCGTGGAATACGAATGTGTTTTGGCGAAACGGTGTACTGCTCGCCGCCCTGCTGTTGGCCTTCGCCGCGCATGCCGACATCATCGATAGAATCGCCGTCTCCGTCGGCAATCGCGTCGTCACCACCAGCGACATCGATCGCGAAATCCGCGTCGTCTCCTTTCAACAGCGCGTCCAGCCGGTCTTCGACGCCGCCACCCGCCGCTCCACCGCCGATCGCATGGTCGAGCAGAAGCTCATCCGCCGCGAGCTCGAAAGCAGCAGCTACCCCGTCCCGTCCCAGTCCGATATCGAACCCGCCGAGGCCGATTTCAAAAAGCAGTATTTCCCCGGCGACGACGCCTTCCGCCGCTCCCTCGCCGATTACGGCATCACCGAACAGGATTTCCTCGACGAATTGCTCTGGCAGCGCACTCTCCTGCTCTTCATCGAAATCCGCTTCCGCCCCGGCGTACAGGTCTCCGATCAGGAGATCCAGGATTACTTCCACACCGTCGTCGAGCCCGCCGCCACCGCCGCGCATCCCGGCCAACCCGTCGCGCTGGAGGATTACCGCGACCGCATCCAAGAGACCCTCACCGGCCAGCGCGTCGATCGCCAGGTCGATACCTGGCTCAAGGAAGCCCGCCAGCGCACCGAGGTGGTCTTCCATCTGGAGGCTTTCCAGTGAGCCGCAAACGCATCTTCGGGCGTCTCGCCCTATGCGCCGCCGCGCTGCTCCTGGTTTGCGTCGTGCTGGTCTTCTTCACTCTTCGCAGCCCCTGGTTCTTCCGCCTGGTGCGCGCCCGCATCGTTTCTACCGTCGAAGATGCCACCGGCGGCCGCGTCGAAATCGCCGCATTCAGTTTCGATTTCGCCCGCTTCCGCGCCCAGGTCGATGGGTTCACCCTGCACGGCGCTGAGCCTGCCGCCGATCCTCCGCTCTTCCACGCCGATTCCGTCGCCGTCGGCATCAAGATCGTTTCCATCCTCAAGCGCGACGTCGATATCCGTTACCTGGAAGTGAACTCTCCCCACGTTCGCCTCATCATCGGCGCCGATGGCCGCACCAATCTCCCCGAGCCCAAGGTCCGCGCCAAGAATCCCCGTCCGCCCGTCGAGACCTTGTTGAAGCTCGCCATCGGCCGCTTTGCCCTCCGCAACGGAATCTTCGAGATTGTTTCGCGCGGCCAGACCCCCTTTGAAGCGCGCGGCGGCAACCTGCGAGCCGCCTTCCGCTATGACGCCAAAGGTCACCGCTACCCCATCGATCTCTCCGTGCAGCCCCTCGATCTCCACTGGGCCGGTTATACGCCGCTCCCGCTCGGCGTCGCTCTCGCCGCCACCCTCGAACGGAATCGCATCGGCCTCGGGTCCGTTGTCATCTCCACCGGCCGCTCCCGCGTGGTTCTATCCGGCGCCCTGGAGAACTTCGATGCGCCGCGCGTGTCCCTCCGTTACTCCGCCTCCATTTTTGTCGCCGAAGCCACCCGCGTGCTGCGCATCCCCGAACTCCAGCAGGGCGCCGTGCAGGTCTCGGGCGCCTTGGCCTGGAACGGCGCGCAAGCCTTCTCTCTTACCGGCAAAGTCCACGGCTCCGCTCTCGACTACTCCGATGCCACCATCCGCCTCCGCGGCTTTCAAGCCACAGGCTCGCTCGCCGCCGGCCCCCGGGGCGTCGATCTCAACGGCCTCCAGCTTTCCGGCAAGTACGTCACCGATCTCAGCCAGGCCCAGGTGGATGCCCGCATCGCCGGCGTCTCTCTGCGCGGCCCCGTCCTCACCCTGCGCGACGTCACGCTCTCGACACTCGGCGGCAGCTTCCAGGGCCAGGCGCGCGTCCTCAACCTCGACAACTACTCCATCTCCGGCGAGATCTCGGGCTTCCAAGCCCGTCCCGTGGTGGCGATGTACAGTGCCCCGCGCCTGCCCTGGGACGCCCGCGTATCCGGCAGCGTCAACGTCGCGGGCTCCTTCAAACGCGCCGTCGAATTGCGCGCCTCCGCCGAACTCTCACTGGCTCCCGCTCCGGAGGGCGCTCGCGTCCACGGCCAACTCAACCCCGCTTATGAAGCCGCCGGACGCACCCTCTCGCTCGGCCGCTCGAACCTCTTTCTGCCTTCTTCGCACGCCGAATTCTCCGGCGCCATCCGCCCCGGCCCGGGCGGCCAGTTGCGCGTCCGGCTGGAAACCCGCGATCTCGACGACCTCCTGCCCGCGCTCGGCGCAACCGCCGCCGCTCTACCCGCCAAACTCACCGGCACGGCTTTCTTCGATGGCACGGTCACCGGCAACCTGGACAGCCCCCGGATCGCCGGCCACGTTCGCGTCACCGGCGCCGAATACGCCGGCGAGAACTTCGACGCGTTCGAAGCCGACGCCGAAATCTCTTCCGACACTTTTCACGTCCGCAACGGCTCCGCGGCCCGCGGTCCCTTGCGCGCCCAGTTCCAATTGCAACTGGGCATCCACGATTGGCAGGCCCACGACCAGACCACCTTCTCCGCTTCAGCCACGGCCCGCAACGCCGCGCTCGCCGATATCGCCCAACTGCTCGACATCCCCGGGCTGCCGCTCACCTCGACCGTCGCCGGCTCCGCCCAAATCTCCGGCACCGTCGGTGAACCCGTGGTGGCTGCCGATTTCACTCTGACTCGCGGCAAAGTGCGGGATGAACCCTTCGACCGCTTCACCGGCCACCTGGCCTACACCTCCGCCTCCATCGAGATCACCGCCGGCCAGCTCGAAGCCGGCTCCAAGCGCGCTTCCCTCACCGCCGCCTATCACCACCCGCCCGGCCACTACCGCAACGGCAGAATCCACTTCGACGTCACCACCAACCCCATGCCGCTCGCCCAGATCTCCGTCCTGCTGGCCGAGTATCCCAACGCTCGCGGAACCTTGCAGGCCACGGGCTCCGGCGATATCGACGTCTCGCCCGATGCCCAGGACAACGCCTCCTATCGCCTCGCCGCGCTCAACGCCTCGCTCACCGCCCACAGCCTGCAAATCACCGACCTCGTCTTCGGCGATGCCCACCTTTCCATCTCCTCCGAAGGTGGCATAGCCCGCGCGCGCTTTGAATCCAACATCGCCAAATCCGAAATCCGCGGCTCCGGCGAATGGCGTTTGGAAGGCGACTATCCCGGCGGCGCCACTATCGATTTCTCCCAAGTCAATCTCGCCCACCTCCGCAATTGGATCCAGCCCTCCACCGCCGAGCAACCCGATGCCTTCGCCGGCTCCGCCCAGGGCCGCCTGCGCATCGACGGCCCCTTGCTCCAGTTCCGCAATCTCAAGGCCCAGCTCACCATTTCGGAATTCCACCTCGGGCCTGCGCCGTCCAGCGGTTTGCCGGCCGACGCCGTCGTCCTCGAAAACTCCGGCCCTATCGTCATCACCCTGGCCGGCGACTCCGTTACCATCGAGAGCGCCCGCCTCACTGGCCGCTCCACCTCGCTCACCGTCACCGGCAAACTCCTGTTGCGCGACAAGAATGCGCTCGACCTGCGCGTCAACGGCGCCATCGATCTGGCTCTCCTGCACGACGTCAACCCCGATTTCGAATCCTCCGGCGTGCTCACCGCCAACGCCACCGTCCGCGGCTCCTTGGATGCCCCTCAAATCACCGGCCGCATGGAATTTCAGAACGCCGCCTTCGGCATCGTCGGCGTGCCCAACGGCATCTCCGCCGCCAACGGCGTCATCGCCTTCACCAAGGAGCGCGCCAACATTCAGAGCTTCACCGGCCAGACCGGCGGCGGCCAGATCTCCCTCACCGGTTTCGCCGGCTATGGCGCCGGTCCCATGATCTTTCGCCTGCACGCCCGCGCCCAGCAGGTGCGCATCCGCTATCCCGAGGGCGTCTCCACCGTCGCCGACGCCGATCTCGATTTCACCGGCTCGTCCGACCGCAGCACGCTCTCCGGCTCCATCACCATCATGCGCACCGCCTTCAATCCCAATTCCGATTTCAGCTCCCTGCTCGCCAAGTCCGCCGAACCCATCCAAACCGCTTCCGCCCGCACCGGCCTCCTCGGCGGCCTCAACTTCGACGTCCAGATCAACACCGCTCCCGATATCCAGTTTCAAAGCTCGCTCACCCAGGACGTGCAGATGGAAGCCAACCTCCGCCTGCGCGGCACCTTCAGCAATCCAGCCGTCCTCGGCCGCATCAACATCAACCAGGGCCAGGTGGCCTTCTTTGGAACCCGCTACACGCTCACCCAGGGCACGGTTTCTTTCTTCAACCCCGTGCGCATCGATCCTATTCTCGATATCGATCTCGAAGCCAAGGCGCACGGCATCGATGTCACCCTCAACATTTCCGGCCCCTTCGATAAGCCTAACCTCACCACGCGCTCCGATCCGCCGCTCCAGTTCAACGAAATCGTCGCCCTGCTGGCCACCGGCCGCACCCCCACCTCCGACCCCACCATGCTCGCGCAGCAGAGCACCGCGCCCCAATCCTGGCAGCAGATGGGCGCTTCCGCCCTGCTCGGCCAGGCCATCGCCAGCCCGGTTGCCGGCCGCCTCCAGCGTTTCTTCGGAGTCAGCCAGCTTCGCATCGACCCCACCCTCCCCGGCGTGGAAAACAACCCGCAAGCCCGTCTCACGCTGGAGCAGCAGGTGACTCCCGAGATCACCTTCACCTACATCACCAACGTCACCCAAAGCAACCCGCAGGTCATCCGCGTGGAATGGGCCTTCGCCAAGCAGTGGTCGGTGGTGGCGCTGCGCGAAGAAAACGGCCTGTTCGGGCTGGACTTCTTCTTCAAGAAGCGTTTCTGAGCAGTAGGACAGACCATCGTCTTTCGTGGTCTGTCATGGTTTGCCAAACCACGGCTGCTTGACAGACGACATACGTCGACCGTCTGTCCTACCATCACAGATATGAGCGGTGCCGCCGCGGCGTCGGGTGAGGCCAGGTTCCAACCGGTGTTCGCGCGGCGCTCGCTCATCGTGCTGGTGGTGTTGCTGCTTGGGGAAACTTCCATCAACTACATCGACCGCCAGGTTGTGTCGGTGCTGGCGCCCACGCTACGCGCGGAATTCCACTTGAGCAATGGCCAGTACGCCGCGGTGCTCAATGCGTTCATGGCGACCTACGCGGTGGCCTACGCGTTCGCCGGTTGGGTGCTGGACCGGCTGGGCGTCGGGCGCGGGCTCTCGCTCTCGGTGACGTGGTGGTCGGTGTCGGGGATGGCGACCGCGCTGGCACGCGGCCCCTTCAGCCTGGGGATCTTTCGCAGCCTGCTGGCGGTAGGGGAAGCCGGAGCCTGGCCCGCGTTTGCCAAGGCGGTCGCGATGTGGGTGCCGCCGGAGGGCCGCACGCTCGCCATCGGCGTATGCAACAGCGGTTCCAGCCTGGGGGCCATGATCGCGCCGCCGCTGGTGGCGTGGATCACCTACCGCGCGGGATGGCGCGCCGTGTTCGTGGCCACCGGGGCCATCGGGCTGCTCTGGGTGGTGGCGTTCCAGATCTTCCGGCGCCTGCATCCGGAAATGGCAATCGCCGAGTCGGCGCCGGCCAACGCCGCGGCGCGCGTGCGCTGGGCTCGCCTGCTTGGCTACCGCCAGACGTGGGCCATCTTCTTCTGCCGTTTTCTGGCGGACCCGGTGTGGTACTTCTTCGTGTTCTGGATTCCCGAGTTTCTCACGCGCGAGCGCGGGCTGGACCTGGCGGCCATCGGCGCGGTGGCGTGGATTCCGTTCCTGGTGGCGGACATCTCAAACTTCGCCGGCGGCTACCTGGCTCTGCGCCTGCAACGCGCCGGCTGGAGCGTCAACCGCACGCGCAAGACCATGATGACGGTGGCCGCCCTGGTGTCGCCGGTGGGAGCGCTGGCGGTCTTCGCGCACTCGCTGTTCTGGACCATCGCGCTGATTTCGATCGCCGTGTTCTTCTGGATGTTCTGGTCGATTACGGTGCACACCCTGGCCGGCGATTATTTCCCGCCGCGCGCGGTGGCTTCGGCCTACGGAATCGCCGGTACCGGATCGACGGCCGGTTCGGTGATCGGCACGTGGGCCGTGGGCCGAACGCTGGATCTGACTCACAGCTACACCCCCGTGTTCCTGGGCATCGGACTGATGATGCCGGTAGCCTGGGCGGTGGGGATGATGTTGATGAAGAGAGTGGAGCCGGTGGAAGGGTTGGAGTGAGGGCGGACGACGAATCCGTGTGACAACGGAACGGTACCGGGTGGCTCGTTTTTCAGATCGGCAGCAGCCGGATGCGGCGCCGGAGGAGGTCTACGGTAACGAGGGCGCCTTAGAATGACCGACTGTCGACCAGTGAACCGCCTCGAAGCCCTGGTTGCTCAGGAACGGAACCCAGAGCGGGCTCAGGTTCATATCGACCAGGAACTTCATGCGGTGGGCAGTGGCACTTCGATCTCTTCGACTCGCCACGCGGCATACGCCAGCGCCTGCCGGATATCGTCTTCCTCAAGATACGGATAGGCAGCCAGAATGTCGCCGAATGTGTGACCGGCGGCGCACAACCCCACGACCATACCGACGGTGACGCGCATCCCGCGCACGCAGGGCTTACCTCCCATGACATCGGGACTTCGCGTGATTCGATCCAGGTCGGGCATACAAGCTCACTTCATTGTAGACAGAAACACCCGTTCGGCGTGAGCCCAATCGGCGCCCTTGGGATTTAGCCGGGGTTCGTCGCGAGGCCCACCCCCACCAGCGCGCGGAGGCCTACTGGGACCGTATGTTGAGCGCGGTAAGCAAGCGCAACGAATTAGTCGCGGCCTGACCGCGCGCCACGGCATTCTCCCAGGAGGGGACTTCCTGGGCGTATGCTGGTGCCCAGGAGGTATGATGCGAACTCCAGATGGCGCAAAGCCGGAAGTCATTACAGCCAAGTGGAAGACTGCGCTCGACTCCAAGGAGGAACACTTCGGGACCATCATCCTAGACGACGAGTTTCAGCTCAATTTCCCGATACTAAGTTCTCCCGCAGCCATCCCTTTTGGAACGACCGTCTTATGGGGCATTAGCAATAAATGCAAGAGATGCACGGCTCTGATATTGCCATTCGGCTCTCGCGGTTCGGTCTCGAATCTCGGCGAGAACGATCAATATGAACACATTTTCAATGCATCCAGGGTCATCAAGCACCTGCTTGTCGGCCAGAAGCACATCACTGATCCGAGCGGCGACTTTGTGAGCCACATCGGCTTCACGCCTTATCCCAATGAAGACCTGCGCAAACTGTCGTTCGCATCGGCCCCCACGGAGCTCTTTGAAACGGCGGTTGAGCCTGGATTGACGGTGAGCGCGTCGGTAGCGGGCGACCGTCTGGTGCTCTTTCTTAGCTTTCAGAGCCCTCGCACTCTGTTTGCTGCGATAGAGGAAACGAATGTACTGTGCGTATTCCTCTCTTTTGTGGGGCATCAATATATCCATCCCGGCGATTTCCATATGTGGGCTGTCGGAGAAGATGAGCCATACCAAACGCATTGCCGCTTGTTCAGCTCCTCACCTAAGCGAGAGGGAACCTGGGTCGGACACACGCTTCTGCTACCGGATGAACAGCCAGCGTTTTGCAATGCCCTGAAAAAGTGGTATTCGAGCAACGGCGATCATTTGCGAAGCAGGTTCCTCTATCGGCATTCGCTGGAGGAGCCTAATACCTTCTCTCCCGCCCGATTCCTTGCCGTCTTTCAGGCCGTAGAAGGAATCGTGAACAAATCTGGTTATCAGCTGCTCACGAGTGATGAGTTCGCCATGGCCAAAACGATTCTTCGACAATCGCTTGCCTCAGTCCCCAGACTCGATTCGTTCGTCAACAAGCTCAGTAATAGCGAGTCAACGAGCTACATCCTAAAGCAGGAATTGCCGAAGATCCTGGCAACAGCCGACATCCTACCTGTCTTTGATCTGGGGGAATTCGTTGACCGAATATTCCGGCGGCGAAATATTGCCTCTCACGGAGGTCGGCACCTGGACTATCTGGGGCTTGATGAATCCTTGATGCCTGATACGCTCCTGCTAAGCGCACTCTATCTGATCGCAGAAAGCTGCCAGCTTGGGCTGAATGCGTCAGTCGCTCTCAAGAAATTTCGCAGTTCCTTTTTCAATGTGGAACTACCGTTCACGCTGCATCGAGACGCCGGGCCGAACGATGCGCCAGAGGGAGGCTAATATTCTCCGATGTAACCCGAACACGGCCAAGAATCAAGAAAAACTCCGGTCCTTTTTGGTTGCGTGAAGAGTATTGCGGAGACTGGCCAGGTAGTTGGCCCCAAACGGCGATCTGGGGAGCTGCCCCCTCTCAGTGAACCGCATCGGCCTCACCCCCCTCGCTACAATAATCTTTCATGGACCCCTTGCCTATCGGCAGCGCCGGCGCTCTGGCGGCCGGGTCGTTCCTGGCTTGGGCTGTCCGCGGGCGCTCTTCGGCGGTCTTCGGTCCTTCCCTCTGGCGCGGCAATCCCGCGCGGCCCGCCGTCGCTCTCACCTTCGACGATGGCCCCAGCGAGAGCACGCCCCAACTTCTCGAAATCCTCGCCCGCCACAAAGTCCCCGCTACTTTTTTTCAGTGCGGCGCCAATGTCGAACGCCTGCCCGCCGTGGCCCGCGAAGTCGCCGCCGCCGGCCACACTATCGGCAATCACAGCCATACGCACGCGCTCTTCTGCTTCCGTTCGCCGCGCTTCATCGAACAGGATCTCCGCCGCGCGCAGCAGGCTATTCAGTCCCACACCGGCGTTACTCCCGTCTGGTTCCGCGCCCCGTTCGGCGTGCGCTGGTTCGGCATGCGGCGCGCCCAACGCCGGCTCTCGCTCACCGGCGTCATGTGGACCGCAATCGGCTATGATTGGAAACGGCCGGCCGGCGCCGTTGTGGACCGCCTGGCGGGCAGGGTCTCAAATGGCGCTATCCTGTGTCTTCACGACGGTCGTGAGCTGCGCGCCAGGCCCGACATCGGCGTGACGCTCGACGCGGTGCGCCGCCTGGTTCCCATGCTCCTCGACCGCGGTTACGTCTTTGATACCATAAGCCACTTGATATGTCCGACGATTTGATTCAGCGCGTGCTCAAGGTGATCTCGACCTCCAAGCGCATTCCCCCCGAAACCGTGACCATCGATAGCGACTTCGCCCAGTTGCATATCGATTCCATGGACGCCGTCGAAATCCTGTTCGCCCTGGAAAACGAATTCGACATCAGCATCCCCGACGACGCCGTGCGCGCCGTGCGCAACGTGCGCCAGATGTGCGAGGGCATCGACAAATTGATCGCCGATAAGGCCTCCGGCCCTGCGGCGGCCCAGTAGCCATGGTGCGCGTGGCCATCACCGGCGCCGGCGCCATCTGCGCGCTCGGCCGCAACGCCTCCGAATTCGCTGCCGCCATCAGTTCCGGCCGCTCCGCCATCGGCCCCATCCGTTCCACCGACATGTCGCAGTTCCGTTTCCAGAACGGCGCCGAGGTCCCCGACTACTCCCACACCCCCTACTTCGACGATCGCCGCGCCGATTTCATGGACCGCTTCGCCCAGTTTGCCGTCATCGCCGCGCGCGAAGCCGTTGCCGATGCCGCCCCCGAGTGGACCCCCGAGTTGCGCGAAAACACCGCCATTATCACCGGCTCCTGCGTCGGCGGCCAGTCCACCGAGGACATCGGTTTTCAGGAAGTCTACAAGTACGGCCGCAACCGCGTGCACCCGCTGACCATCCCCAAGACCATGGCCAACGCGGGCGCTTCCCACATCTCCATGGAGTTCGGCGTGACCGGCCCCAGTTTCACCATTTCCACCGCCTGTTCGTCGGCCGCCCACGCCATCGGCCAGGCCTATTGGATGATCCGCTCCGGCGCGGCGCCGCTCGCCATCACTGGCGGCAGTGAAGCTCCTTTCAGTTTCGGCATCCTCAAAGCCTGGGAAGCCATGCGCGTGGTTTCGGCCGACACCTGCAGGCCGTTTTCCAGGGACCGCCACGGCATGATCCTCGGGGAAGGCGCGGCCATGCTGGTGCTGGAACCGCTCGAAGCCGCTCGCGCCCGCGGCGCCCGCATCCACGCCGAAGTCGTCGGCTTCGGCATGTCCGCCGACGCCTCGCACATCACTCAACCCTCCGTCGAAGGCGCCGCCCGCGCCATGCGGGCCGCCCTCCGCGACGCCGCGCTCTCCCCCGAACAAATCGGCTACATCAACGCCCACGGCACCGGCACGCTGGCCAACGATATCTCCGAAACGGCCGCTATCCGCGCCGTTTTCGGTTCCCACGTCGGGAATCTGCCGGTCAGTTCCACCAAGAGCATGCACGGCCACGCGCTGGGCGCCGCGGGCGCTCTGGAATGTCTGGCCGCCATCGTGGCTCTGCGCGACGGCATCCTTCCGCCCACCGCCAATTTCAACGAACCCGACCCGGAGTGCGACCTCGACGTCGTCCCCAACCACGCCCGCGCCGCCCAGGTGGAGTACGCGCTCTCGAACTCCTTCGCCTTCGGCGGCCTCAACGCCGTCCTGGCCTTGCGCGCCGTGGCACACTGATCCGTATGCCCGTGGTCATTTCCATGCTCCGCGGCGTTAACGTCGGCGGCCACAACCAGATCAGGATGGACGCGCTCCGCGCCTTGTACGAATCTCTCAGGCTAGACAACCCGCAAACCTATGTCCAGAGCGGCAACGTCGTATTCGAGACCGAAGCCGCGGACCTCGCGAAGCTGGCGAAGAAGATCGAGGACGCCATCGAACGCCAGTTCGCCTTCCGCCCCCCGGTCATCCTTCGCACGGCTTCGGAGTTAAGAGACGCCATCGCCCGCAACCCCTTCGAGAAGCGCGCCGGCATCGATCCCGCCAAACTGCTGGTGGCCTTTCTCGCCGCCGATCCCGCTCCCGAAGCGCGCGACAAGTTGCTTGCCATCGCGTGCCAGCCGGACGAACTGCGCTTCAGCGGAAGAGAGCTCTACATATATTTTCCCAACGGCATGGGGCGTCCCACACTCAAGTGGCCGCAAGTCGACAAGGCACTCAAGCTCCCCTACACCGGCCGAAACTGGAACAGCGTCACCAGGCTCCTGGAAATCGCCCAAGGCATCGGCGCCTGAACCGAGCGGTAGTAACATGGATCTCGATGCCCTTGCTGACAATCCTGCCCGCGGCCCTGCTCCTGGCCGCGCCGACCCAGACGACGCGCCCGGACGGGTTGTATGCCGAGATCCGCACTTCCAAGGGGCTGATTGTCGCCCGGCTTGAGCCCGATCTGACGCCACTGGCCGTCGCGAACTTTGTAGGCTTGGCCGAAGGCACTATCGCCAACGCCGCCTTCGACCTTGGCCGGCCCTTCTACGATGGTTCGGTCTTCCATCGCGTGGTCCCCGGCCACGTCATCCAGACCGGCATTCCGCAGTCGGATCGCGCCAGGAATCCCGGCTACACCTTCCCCAACGAGATCCACGCCAGGCTGAGCCACAATCACGCCGGTGCGCTGAACATGGCCAACAGCGGGCCCGGCACCAATGCTTCTCAGTTCTGCATCATGCTGGGCGATCGCTCCTACCTGGACGGCGATTTCACGGTCTTCGGCGACACTGTGGAGGGTTCGGATGTCGTGATGCACATCGTGCAGGGCGACGTGGTGGAGAGCGTGCGCATCCTGCGCGTCGGCTCGAAGGCCCAGGCCTTCCACCCCACCACGGAGTCCTTCCACGCCCTGCTTCAGGCGGCCGAGCAACGCGCGGCCGAGCACGCGGAAAAGAAGCGCCTGGCGGAGCTCGACTGGATCGCGAGCAACTATCCGAAGGCCACCGGGCCGGCCGGCGGAGTTCTGACGGAGCGGCTGGCCGCGTCTCGATCGGCAGCGAACCAGCCCGCGCCCTCGAGCGGCGGCCCGCTGCGTGTGCGTTACCGTGGAAGCGAAGTCCGCTACGTGGGGGACGTGCTCGGGCGGCTTGGTCCGCCGCTTGATGTCGTCTCCTTCGCCAGTGGCGAGCGCGGCGTTCCCGGTTTTATCGATCCACCGCAGGTCTTCACCGTGGAACCGGGCAAGACCAAACTCAACTCCGGCCTGGATGGCGCGATCTCGACGATGCAGCCGGGCGAACGTCGCACGGTCATCGTGCCGGCCTCTTTGGGCTACGGCCGCGCCGGCCTTTACCCGCCCGAAACCCCCGGCAAGCGCCGCTTCGTGATTTCGCCCAACGCCCTTCTGGTCTATGACGTTGAGGTGCTGCCGGAATCGGGACGGTGAATCGCTTACCGTGGCGCACGCACTCCTGCGTGCCGCGTCGGCACTCATGCCGACGCCCGGTCCCGTCCCCCATCAGGGTGTCGAGAAGAGTCTCGACACGGCACGCACGAGTGCGTGCGCCACGGCTGACTCACTGGCTCCTTACCGCCGATACGGCCTCCAGCGCCGACACCGAAAGCAGGCCCTTCTCTTTCAGGCCTGACAGGGCCAGTCCGTAGCGGCCGCGGATGCCGGTCTTCTCGAAGATGTGCTTCAGGTGGATCTTCACCGTGCCCGTCCGGATGCCCAGGGTCGTGCCGATATCCTTGTTCTTCATCCCGCGCTCCACCAGTTCCATCACCTGCAGCTCCCGCGCCGTCAGCGGGCTTCGCGCCAACCGTACCGGCCGGTCCGGCTCGCGTAGCAGGTCAGTTTCCATCCATGTCGTGCCGGCCGCCACCGACCTCAGGCAGCTCAAAAGCGATGGCAGCGAAGCCGTCTTGCGAATCACCCCCACCGCGCCTGCCTGCAGAAGCCGCAGCGCTTCCCCTTCCGGCATTGACCCGCCCCAAACCACCACCCCAGTCCGGGCGCCGGCCTTGTGCAAGGTCTTCAGGCAGTCCACCACCGCACGCATGCCAAAGTCTTTGGCCACCACCAGAATAGATGGCTGCAGATCGCGCGCCGCGTCCATTCCTTCCACCATCGAGGTCTCGGCAGCCACTACGCGCAAGCCATCCGCCGATTCCAACAGGCCTCGCAAGCCTTCGATGGCAATCGGCTCCGTATCACATACCACGACAGTTTCCACGAACATTTGTCCTGGAGCGCACCGCCGGGCGGACGCTTCTATTTCCTATATCGGCGCTACACCCTGAATGGGATAGTTCTCTTCAGGAGAAAGAGATCTCAAGTTTCCGCTAAGTTTTCCTTAACCAAGGTAGGACAGACCATCGCCTTTTGTGGTCTGTCGCCCGGCGCTAAGTTTTCCTTAACGCATACTCAGCCAGGTCCAGCCAGCAGTTTCCCGGGGTGTTTTGCACAAAGGTGGCCTTGGCTGCCTGGAACCGCCGCGCCCCCGCGAATTCGCGCCAGCGCCGCCGCGCCAGCTCGTCGGCGGCCGCCACCTGCTCGTGCGGAAGCTCCTGCGCCAGGGTGATGTGCGGATGGTAGGGGAACGGCTCTGGAAATTCCAGCGCGCCGGTGCTCATGGCCGCGTGCATGCGCCGCAACTCGCCGGCGCCGGCTCCCAACCCGATATAGATGACCTCGGTCACGGGGAAAACTTCCACGCCGGTCAGTTCGACCTCGAAGGCCGGCCAGCTTTCCGTCAGGGCGCGGGCCTGCTCGGACGCCGCTTCACACGTCACCGCCAGCGACCGTGGCGGCAGCACGCTCACGTGCGCGTGCGGGTTGCAGTGCGGGGCCAGCTCGCGGCGCAGGTCATCCAGAAAAATCCCCAGCGCGCCGGGGATGTACATGACGAGGGCAAAGACGTTCAGCCGCTGGTCTGGCGGGATGCGACTGGGACCCTCCATCAGGTCGGGATGCATGCACTTTCTATGGTAACCATATTGCGCCGCCCCGCTGCTGATACGCTGGATAGGATGTCGCCTTGCGAACCCGCCAACCCGCTCCTTTCGGTCCAGTTCCGCATTCCTTTCGACCGCATTCAAGCCGCCCACGTGGAGCCGGCCTGCGCCGAGCTGTTGCGCGAAGCCCGCCAACGGCTGGCCGCCATCTATGCCGAACCCGGCCCGCGCACCTTCGCCAATACCATGGCGGAGCTCGACCGGTTCACCGAAAAGCTCGATTGGGCTATGTCGGTGGTCCGGCACCTGGAAGCCGTGGCCACCTATCCGGAACTGCGCGCCGCCTTCAACGCCGTACAGCCGGAAGTCAGCGCGTTCTACTCCGGCATCCCGCTGGACGCCGGATTGTGGGGCGCCATACGGGCCTTTGCGGCCACCCCCGAAGCCCAGGCCGCCGGCCGCGTGCGCCGCCGCTTCCTCGAAAAAACCATCGAGACCTTTCGCCGCCATGGCGCCGACCTCGACCCCGCCGGCAAGAAACGCCTCGAAGAGATCGACGTCGAACTGACCCAGGTCACCACCAAGTTTTCGGAAAACGTGCTCGATTCCACCAACGCCTTCGAACTGGTCCTCCCGACGGAGGCTGAGCTCGCCGGCCTGCCTCCCACCGCCCTCGCGGCGGCGCGCGAGAGCGCCCAACGCAAGGGACTGGAGGGCTGGCGCTTCACCCTGCAAGCGCCCGATTACCTGGCGGTGATGACCTACCTCGACGACGCCTCGCTGCGCCGCCAGGTCTACCAGGCCTTCATGATGCGCTCGACCGAAGAAGGGCGCGACAACCGGCCGCTGATCGACCGCATCCTGGAACTGCGCCGCGAAAGGGCCCGCCTGCTGGGCTTCGCCGATTTCGCCGACCTGGTGCTGGAGGACCGCATGGCGCACAACGGCGCGCGCGCCATGGCGTTTCTCGAAGACCTCAAGCGAAAAACCGAGCGCCGCTTCCGCGAGGAGAACCGCGAGCTGTTCGAATACCGCCGCTCGCTCGAAGGCCCCCAGGCGCCCGACCTCGAACCCTGGGACGTGGCCTACTACGCCGAGAAGCAGCGCGCCGCGCTCTACGATTTCGACGAAGAATGCCTGCGGCCTTACTTCCCGCTGCAAAGCGTGGTGGCCGGAATGTTCGAGCTGGTGGGGCGGCTCTATGGCATCCGCGTGACCCCAGAGGCGGGCGTCCCGGCATGGGATCGGGCGGTCCGCTACTACAACGTGCACGATGAAACCGGGGCGCTGTTGGGCGGCTTCTACGCCGACTGGTATCCGCGCGAAAACAAGCGTGGCGGCGCCTGGATGGACGGGCTCATCACCGGCGGCCCCATCCCAGAGGGTCGCTTCGAGCCGCACCTCGGGCTGATCTGCGGCAATCTGAGCCAGCCCATCGGCGAAAAGCCGGCGCTGCTCACCCATCGCGACGTCCAGACCATCTTTCACGAGTTCGGACATCTGCTGCACCTATTGCTGAGCCGCGTGGAGATCCGCTCCATGGCCGGCACCAGCGTGGCCTGGGACTTCGTCGAGCTGCCCTCGCAGATCATGGAGAACTGGTGTTGGGAGCGCGCCGTGCTGGACCTCTTCGCGCGCCACTGGGAAACCGGCGAGCCGGTGCCCGAGGATCTGTTCCAAAAGATGAAGCGCGCCCGCACTTTCCGCGCCGCCAATGCCCAGATGCGCCAACTGGGCTTCGGCTTTGTGGACCTGCTGCTGCACCGCACCTACTCGCCCGAGCGCGACGGCGACGTGGTGGAATACACGCGGCGCGTGCTGGCCGAATACAGTCCCGCGCCGTTGCCGCCGTGGCACGCCATGATCGCCGCCTTCAGCCACCTGTTCGCGAGCCCGGTGGGTTACGGCGCGGCGTACTATTCCTACAAGTGGGCGGAAGTGCTGGACGCCGACGCGTTCACACGGTTCCGCGAGCACGGCATCTTCAGCCCGGAAATCGGCCACGAGTTTCGCGAGAAGATCCTGGCCAAAGGCGACAGCGACGATCCGGCCGAACTATACCGCGCCTTCATGGGCCGCGAGCCCGATCCGCGCGCGCTGCTGGAGCGTTCCGGGCTGGCTTAGAGCGCTGCTAAGCCAGGGTTCAAGGCTGTTAGAGGCGTCCCCTTTTTCGCCGGACCTTCCGCGGACTATCCGATGAGGTCATCCGGCATGGTTGGGGATCAGTAAGCTTCACCCCGGTTGTCAATACCGAGGACGCGGATGATATCAGACGCGCCAGATCGCGTACCGCGGCGGGGCGGAAAACGACGCGGCGGATCACAGCCCGAGCCGGCGCCGGACTTCCTCCAGGGGGACGTCGTCGCCCGGTTCCGTACGGGCCAGATCCAGCTTGGCCGCAGTCTCGGCATCGATGATTTCCTGCTCACCCAGTTCCGCAAGAAACGAAATGGCCACCTGCACCTCAGTGTCCGGAAGGGCATCCACGAGCGATTGAAGGCGGTTGCGATCGGAGGACATGCCTCAATTATAGCTTCACCGGCGACCAGCCACTTCCGGCCCGAACATCAAGCGTTCCATGTGGAGTCCGGGTCCATGCCGCCAATCCGCCCGGGAGCCGCACATGCGCCATCGGTTGGGACGTGACGGGCGTGTCACGCGAGTAATTGTGAATCGAGTTGAAAGGTGAGGGAGACAGCAAGTAACAGTCGCCTAGCCTTCAGGCACCGCATCGCAAGCACGGACCCGCTCACCGTTCCCATCATTCAGATTTCTTCGTTGACAAAAACTTTTGGCCTCAATTTGGCTTGTTATCATCCACTTGCGGTTCTTCTCCCCCCGCTTGGTACACACCCTCATGCTATTTTTGAGTTGGATAAGAAGCTTGCGCTCGTCGCAAGCTTTCGCGTCCTTCACCTTCCTGGCCAGGAAGCGTTGCTTTTCAGGTGGTACTGATACTTCTCGGCGGCTGTTAAGGCCTTGCGGCA
>Ga0187884_10000487_pt1 | contig 39572 bp, 51 predicted proteins | sample June2016WEW_20_4_FD_132983 | JGI IMG/M metagenome (GOLD analysis project Ga0187884, IMG submission 132983) | Peatland microbial communities from SPRUCE experiment site at the Marcell Experimental Forest, Minnesota, USA - June2016WEW_20_40 | ecosystem: Environmental > Terrestrial > Soil >...
ACAGCCGTATCGCTCGCCGCCGCCGCCGCTCCAACTCCGCCGCCGTCCCCTGTGGTCGCATGCACGCAGTATACACCACCGCGGACGATCTTTCTATTACTTATGCAATCCTCAATAAGGGCGCAGCTGCAGAGGTACAGCGGGTAGCCGCCGAGGCGCTGGCGCAGGCGCGACCGCAGGCGATTGCGCGTCACGAGGATGTCCGCGTCCATGCCGAGAGCGAAGGATCCGACGAAGTAGCGCTGCCCGACCCGGCCAAGGTCAATCTGCCGCTCCGCGCCATTCAACGCCGTCGCCACCGCGAGACCCACAGCCTCTCCCCCATGGCGGCAGGAGATCACCCCGAGCGAACGGGCGACGTTATTTGCCGTCCCGAACGGAACAATAGCGAGCGCCGGCCGTTCAGCCACGTCGGTGAGCATGATGGCCTGCACGACGTCACTTACCGTGCCGTCGCCACCAGCAGCAATCACGATCTCAGGTCGAGTGTTGTCGAGCAGGTGCGTCACACGCCGGACGTTTTCGCCGTCTCCACAGGTTTCCAGTTCTCCGCAGACGACGGCGTCACGTCGCAAGGAATCGCGTCCCCGCGACCACGCACTTGCTGCGGCACCGGTGTGTAAGTGGGGGTTGACGACCAGGGCAATACGGTTCCGTCGCTGTGGCCGCACTGTCGGAGCAGGCTGGGCACACGCCTCTTCCGGCACAGCTCGAATCACCCGCGGCGGTCCTCTCGCAGCAAGCGGCGGCGTGCGTTGCGGATCTGACGCAAGCCAAGGTGCATCAGGGTGCGCAGGTCGAAACGCGGCCACTCCAGCAACGCCTCCATGACGGTGACGGGCTTGCAGCCTTCGCCGCGCCAGTCGCTGATCTGGCTCGGCTTGTAGATCTTCGGACCGCGGCTGTGCAGCGTGCGCGGGTCGTACATCGTGCGGATGATGCGGACGGCACGCGTCGGCTTGGCCTTCTGGTGCACCTTGTCGGTGATCTTTTGAAGCTGGGCGAGCCCGCGCATGGAAAGAAACTCGCACTGCAGGGGAACGAGACAGGTTGAGGCGGCGACTAGGGCGTTGACGGTGAGCACGCCGAGCGATGGGGGACAGTCGATGAAAATTCGGTCGTAGCGGTCGGCGATCGGTGCGAGCGCTTCCTTGAGCGTCCGGTCCCATCCGATTTCACCGATGAGCTCGGCGTCGACGGTGGCGAGGTCCTCGTTGGCGGGCACGAGCTCCATGCGCGGCTTGCGTTTGAATTCCCGCTCGTCGATCAGGCCTTGGTCGTAGAGATCTTGCAGCTTGCGGAGACGTTCTTCGCTGGAGCCTTTTGGGGGGGCAATGGTTATGGTGGGGTTGACTGGTTCGAGGTGAAGCGTGCGCGGTTCCTCGATGTAGTAGAAACCGCGGAACGCAGCGGAGATGCCAAGCGAGAAGACGGCACCGACGATGCGGCCGGGTGCGATGTGTGAGCTGAGGTCGCCTTCGAGCGGTCGGTAGTCGTCATGCTCGATGCGGTAGTGTAGATGGGAAACTTGGGAGCGCGCTGCGCCGTACTCCACGGGGCTCGTACCAACGAAGTGGTCGTTGATGTATACGCGGGCACCAGATGGTCGGGTGCGGATAGTTACGCTTTCGGCGCAGCCGGCGAGGAGCAAGAGAGCGCAGAGGAGGGGCGCACGAGACATGGGAGCAGTAGGGCATAGCGCGACGTTAAAAGAAATACGCTTTGGGTGGACACTTGTCGCCGCGCTGGTGGTAGTGATCGCGCGGGCCGGGTGGGCGATCGAGGCGCGTTTGGTGTTCGAGGGGACGCAGCGAGCGGAGTGGGCAACGGTGGTGTTCATTCATGGCGCGGGCGGCACACCGGCGCAGTTTGCGAAATTGGGCGCGGCGCTCGGTGAGCGCGTGAACGTGGCGGCTTTCGTGTACGACGACACCGCGCGGCTGGCGCCGAGCGCGGAAGTGTTGCGAGGCGAGCTCGTTGCGGTGCGTGGTGCTGTCGTCGTCGTGGCGCACAGCTTGGGTGCACTGTTGCCACTGTACTTGGGCGCGACGGATCAAGGGGGGCAATTGCGGTGCCTAGCGGCTGTGTACGTCAACCCGCTGATCGGTGGGAGCCACTACGCAGACGACATCAAAGCGTTGTGGTGGTTGCGTCCGCTGAAGCCGTTTATCCAGCGCACGTTTTTTCGAGCAAGTGTACGTGATCTCGCACCGGAGAACGAGTTTGAGCAGAAGATTTTTGGACGGGACAGCGCGGTGTCGTCATTCCGTGAGCACACGGTGGTTATCTTCACAGAGAAAGCCGGCGAGGAGCCGGACATTAAGCCGGAACGGGTGCCACGCTTCTTTGGCAGAACACGTGAGGAGTTGCTTGCGCGAGTCGGGAAGGTAGTGAACGCGACGCCAACGGGTCATAATGCGCCGTTGTTGCACCCAGAGATTACGCAGCCGATCGTGAGCGGGTTCCTCGATGCGCCGCCGTGCCGGCGCGCGCCCACACCGCACTCGCCGTACGGATTGCAGTTGCACTAGAGCCTTTGGCCCGGCCAAAACCGCACCATCGAGAGAAGGAGAACTACGACGACCGTGCGCTTCAGGCCTCCCGGTCTTCGCGGATGAAGCGGCGGCGGCGGCGTGCGTTGCGGATCTGGCGCAAGCCAAGGTGCATCAGGGTGCGCATGTCGAAGCGCGGCCACTCCAGTAGCGCCTCCATGATGGTGATGGGCTTGCGGCCTGCGCCACGCCAGTCGCTGATCTGGCTCGGTTTGTAGATCTTCGGACCGCGGAACAGCGCGCTGCGGTCAAGGACGTCGTTCTCCCGAAGGTAGTCGACCTTCACCGGCAAACGGAGCCGGCGGGCAAGTCGCTGCTCGGCGCCCGAGCCGCGCGCACACTCCGGGTCGGTTACCTCGATGAGCAGGCGCAAGCCTCGACGCAAGACGATGATGAACAAGACGCGGGTGTCCAACTCTTCCGCGCACTCGTATGCCGCGTCGAGCAGGTCGTACGGCGTCACCGTAACCCCGCCCTGGTCGATGATCTCAGTCACACGACCGAGGCACTCCGCCGTCAACCCGGGACGCCCGCACGGACACGGCTCGGGCGATACGCGCACCAGGTCGCCCGTGAAGTAGCGCACCAGTGGCAGCACTTCATGCACCAACGTGGTCACCGTCAAAACTCCCGGCTGGCCAGCCGGAACCGGTTGATACGACCGTGGGTGCAGCACCTCGAATTCCAACAACTCATGACACAAATGCATCCGCCCCACCGTACAACCAATCCCCATCAGTAGAGTCTCGACGGACCCGTACATCTCCACCACCCGCGCGCCCCAGTCCTTTTCGATCAGCCGCCGTAACGCGGGTGGCAAGACTGCCCCACCGACGAAGATCACTTGTAGTGATCCAAGATCGCGATGCATGTCTAGACCTTGCACGCGCGCCAGCTCACGCAGCAGGATCGGCTCGAGCGGCAGACTGCTTAAGGCCGTCACCTTGAGCCGCTTGATGAAATCCAGGACGCGGGAGAACGGTACGTCCCAACTGAGATTGCCTGCGGGGATGTGGCAAGCCCCTGCGTGGCGGAGCGCTTCTTCAACGCAGAATGACACACCGGCGAACAGCGGGAAGCGGTTGAGGAGAACCGTCGGCGTCGACAGCTCCGGAACCATCGCATGCATCAGCGCTCCCATGCGCTGCATCTCGGCTAATGCGTACCACATTGAGATCGGCTCGCCGCTCGTGCCGCTAGTTTCATGGTAGTGCCACGTCTTCTCCGGCGGGACGGTCAGCATACCGTACGGCGTGGCGTCGCGGAGATGGTCCTTGAACGTCAGCGGCAGCCGGCCAAGGTCCGCGCGCCCGTTCAACTCGTGCCCCGCGAGGTGCTGCGAGTAGAAAGCGCTCCGCCGCGCTCGCGCGACGGCGTCACGCAACGCCTGATCACGGCTTGCCTCGTTAGCGTCACTCATCGCGACATTCGCTCTCTCCATCTTTGCGCCCTCATCCCTCCCGCAGTTCCTTCGCAGCGTCGCGCTGGTCCCCCCAGAAGAGCCTCAGCAACGCCGGGAGGAGAATAACTGACAAGACCAGGCAGAGAAAGAGTCCCACACCGGCAAGCAACCCCATCGTGGCCAGGGCCGGATAGCGTGACAAGCCAAGGAAGCCGAATCCGGCGATGGTGGTCAGCGCCGTCACGACCACCGCTCTCCCCGTGTAACGAATGGCCTCCGCCACACTGCCCCGCTCACGGGCGCGGGCAACGATGTACACTCCGTAATCGACGCCGATGCCGAAGATCAAGGGCGTCACGATCAGGTTGACGGGGTCGAGCGCAATCCCGGTCGCCCACATTCCCGCGAAGAGCACGATCACGACCAGCACCACCGGAGCAAGGATGGCAATGCTCAAGCCGATGCTGCCGAAACTGATCAAGAGGAGCAGGAAGTTGCCGATCAACCCCAGCGCGAAAAAGCGCACCAACTCCCGGCGCAACACCGCACCAAGCTCCTCCTCCAAGAGCGATCGCGCTGCCAGGACCGGGCGCAGCTTCCCGAGATCCCGCTGCAGGCGTTCGGCCACCGTCCGCAGGCTGATTCCCGTCGCCGGCTGTACGTAAGTCGCGACGATGTACTCACCCTGCCGAGCGCGCACGTGGTGGCCGATGAGGAACGCCAGCGGCGCCAGCGCCGGAGTGTCGATGCGGACGATTTCGTGACGTAGCTGCTGGAACTCCGTAAAGAAATCCGCGAACCGTTGCGCCACGAACCCATGACGCGCCAGCGCTGCGCGTAGCTCTTCCACCGCCGCCGCCCGTGGCAACTGGTTGTAGCGGGCGAGACGTGCCTGCTGCGTTCGGGCCGAAGGCAACACTGCCTCGACACTCTGCACTGACCGGAGCAGGCCCTCACTCCGGTAACGCAGCAGCTGCAACCCGATTTTCTCACTATCCACCAGCGCGGCCTCTAAACTTGCTCGGCGGACTAGAACCGCACCTCCTGACTCCTGCCAGCCAAAACGCGCCGCGATCTCGTCCTGCACCCGTACCGCCTCGGAGTTGCGCGGCCGCAGATGCGCCAGGTGAATATCCAACGTCACTTGGCGTGCAGCGAACAGTAGCGCCACGCCCAGCAGCCCCGCGATGGTCCCCAACGGCATCGCCCGCATCGACGCCCTTTCCGCCACTCGCGCAAGGCGACGAGTCTCGAATGCGCCGGCACCCTGATGACCCGGCCGTGCAGCGAAAAAGCCGAGCGCAGGATATAGCGTGAAGAACTCCACGGTCGTCAAGAGCAGGCCAAGAGCAGTAAGGAACCCGATCTGCTGCACCGCGCCGAGGCAGGAAAACCCGATGACGACGAACGCCACTGCCGTCGTCGTCGTCGCCACCAGGTTCGCCAGCCCCAACCCTGCCAGCGTCGCAGTCACCGCCGCGCGTAGACTTTGGTGTTGCCGCTCCTGCAACAGGCGGGTGTAGAAATAGATGCCGGAATCGATCGACAATCCGTAGAGAATCGCCGCAAAGCTGATCGACACCGCGTTCAGCTCCTTGAACAGGAGGAGCGATAACGCGAACGTCGCCAACGTGGTCACTATCAGTGGGTATGTGACGAAGGGTAGGATCCGTAGGTTGCGGTAGCCAACAAAAAAGACGGCCAACACGCCGACGAGCGCCAGGGTTGAGTAGCGACCGACATCTCCACGCAGCGTCGCCGCGTCCTCAAGCGCGTACGCGTAACTGCCTGTGTACGCGACGCGGAGGGTGGAGGGCGCAGCTTGCTGCGCCGCTGCAAAATCACGGCGCACCTGCGCTTCCGCCTCGCGCACCTGACGCATCAAGCGCTCGACAAACCCGCTGTCGAAGGCCGACTCCTTCGGCCGCACCAGCAGCAGCAGCGCCCCCCCGTCTGGGGCAGCCAAGTAGCCCCCGCTCAGATTCGGGGCCATCTCTTCATACGACTCCGCAAGCGAACCGGCTGCGAGCCGCCGGGCGCCCAGTGGGTCTTCGACCACAGCCTTGGCGGCGCTGAGATCGAATGGGGCGCTGAGCATGGCGCGGTCCGCCACAACCTGAGCATCGATGCCGGCCGGCGTCAGGCGCTTGTCCAGCTCGGCGTAGTCCTTCTCTGTGAGATAATTGTACAGGTAGCGCCCGAGGACGCCGTCGAGAATCTGCTGCACGTCGACCCGCGACTGAACTGCGGCAACAGTGTCGAGCGCCGCAAGGCGAGGCGCGAAGGCGTCAGCAAATGCCTGCAGCCGATCAACTGGGTGGCCCTCGATCATCACCACCAACTGCTTCAGCTCTCCGAAGTCCGCCACGAACGACTTGAAGTCGTCGAAGGCCGGCTCGCCCTGCGGCAGCATATTGAGGACGTCGATGTCGAGGCGCAACCGCGTCAACGACAGTGCGGACACCAAGCACGCCACGACCGACGCAACGACGATCAGCCGGTGGTGGCGCTCGATGGCGGTAACCCAAGCGGCGTAGGGAAAGCTCACGATCCAGCCCACGGCTCCACTGGCTGGAACAAATCGTCTGCCAGAACTGGGTTTGCGTCGTAGCGCTGAATCGCGATGTCGAGCGCCAGATGCCGGCCTGGGTAGCGCAGCGCGATGCGGAACGGCAAGTCCACGTCACCGACCGATCGATAGTCGTCGTAGCGAATCACCATGCGCGGCCGGTCGCCTTCGTAGCTGGTTTCGTCGAGGATCGTTCCGGCGCGCGCATCGATGTGAATCTGGCGCAGCAAGTTGCCGCCGGCGTCGCGGCAGCTGACGACAATTCCTGATGCATCGACACCGTCCGCGCGGCAGGTCCCAGGGAAAGCGTTCGGTCCACGCAGAAACACCTGGCCTAGGTCTTCCTGGGAAAATGCCACGCCGCCATCCCGCGGGTGGCCATTGATGATCTTGTCCTCCATCGGCAGCGCCAGCTGGGCATGGTCCCCGCTACTGACATAGTCGAAGATGGTCAACCCGAACGGCAACATCAAGCGCAAGCGGAACCTGTCCGGCTTCTTGACCAACAGCACTCCGTCGGCGCTGTACCGTTCGCCTTCCTGCACGGCGTTGGCGCTAAAACGTGCCCGTAGCGAGGTAATGCGGTGCTCGCGCGCGCGCACTGTCTCGAGCGCCCGTACCGGATCCAGCGCCGGCGCAGGCGGCAGTACAGGACGCAACGCCGCGCACGACAACAAGCCCAGAACGGGCAGCGCAACGGGAGTGGCAAACCGCACGCGCCTCGCCAGTTTCAGCCTCATTGCTCGCGGCGTGACGGCTGCGGAAAACGCAGCACGAACTCGGCGGCAGCACGCAGGCGACCATCCACCTTCACACTGGCCCGCACCTTCACCGCTGCGCCGAACCGCCGCACCACCCGCGCCGCCACCAGCAAGTGGTACCCAGCGACCACCGATGGACGACAGCGGAAGCGGTCGATTTGCGCCAGCACGGCCGCCGATGCAGACCCTGAGGCTTCAGACGCCGCCAAACCGGCGGTTTGGGCCATCGCCTCCGCAAGCAGAACAGACGCGAGCCTACCCTCAGCATCGACCAGCGGATCATCCCGCGTGAGATTCTTCATGCCCACCGCCCACCGGCCCGGCGCCAACACCACGGCGCGGTCGAGCACATGAAACGGGTACGCGTGCGGCAGCCGCAGGGCTGGGGCGCGGCCCTCGCTGTGCGCTATCAGAAGATCAGGTTCCATTCGCAACGCCTCACTTGTGTTCGCTACGCTCCGCCTGCGGCGCCGCGACGTCGAACGTTGCATCGGGAATATCGATGTTGTAGTGTACATCACTTAAGGTGATTTCCAAGTTGTCCCCAAGCGCGTCGTCCAGACGGATCTTCTGCACAAACAGCTGCGGCCCCGCGAAGCGCAGCTGGATTGAACGGAACATGCGCTTCCAGGACTCTTGGCGCGGGACCAGGGTCACGTAGATCGCCGAATCGTCCTCCACGGCGGCCGCCTCGAAGCCTTGCTCCAATGCCTGCATTGACCCGGTGAAAACCGCACTCAGCTGCGTGAACATCGCCGCTATCGGCGCCATGCCGAGCGCTTGGCGCTCGCGCTCCGGCAGATTCGGGATGTGGACCTCCCGACCCGTGATCGTGACCGTCAGCGGCTGCGGCTGCTCCATCTTCAATAGGATGCGGTCGGGCCTCTTGAAGATGAAACGCCCGCTCGAAACCAGCGGCTCGTCCAGCAGACTCACGTGCTTCACCTGGATGTATGCGGCCGTCATGGTGCGCATATCCGGCTGTGCCTGCTGGATCAGCCGCAGGCACGCCTCCGTCGAGGTGCAGCGCCTGACCGCACTCGCCTGGCCGAGAGTCAGTCCCGCCGCCAAGCCGGCAATCACGCAGAGCAGCTTGCTTCTCACTCGGCTTCCGTCTTTGAGGCGCGCACGAATCCGCCGCTACGCCTGCGGCACGACGGTGCCGTTCTGATTTGTGAGGACAAAATCAGCGAGGGCATCAATCGAGGCGAATGCGAGCTTGCCAACCTCCTCATCGGGAATGCTCACCCCGAAGCGCTCTTCGACGAGCACCACCAACTCGAGTGCGTCGATCGAGTCAAGACCGAGCCCTTCAAGGAATATAGGCTCACTGTCTTGAATGTCTTCCGGGCACACGGTTTCCAGCTTCAGTCCTTCGACCAGCAGCGTCTTCAAGCTCCGTTTCAACTCGTCACGATTCACACGCCTACCCCTTTGGTTACTCCTTACAACAACGCCTCGACGCCGGGCAAGGGGCTGCGCCCCGCGTCTGTGCGGCGGGTCCGCTCCCGTTGGTCGCTTCACCGGTGCGATCAAGAAACTTGACTTATCAGAACGCCTGGCGCGTGCCGAAGAGGAACTGCACGTCGCTCGCTTTCTTCGCGTCGTCCACCCGCGTCGCCATCTCGATGTAGGCGACCGAAGGGAAGAATCCCATGAACTCGTAGACGGCTGCCAAGCCGACGCCGACACCGACGGCATAGCCACCAACGTCGTAGACTTTTGCGGCCGAATTACTGACCCGACCGCTATCAGCAAAGACGCGCAGTTGCGTGCGGCGCAGCACCAGCAGATCGAGGAGGTTCAGATCCAGCTCGGGATAAATGTCCTGACGGATCTCGCTCCGTATCAGGAAGATGTTGCGCCCGAGCTCCTCTTCCGCTCCGATGCCGCGGATCGAGAGCGAGCCCCCGAGGCTGTAGAGACCTTGGTTAGGAACTAGACTCGAGCCGAGCGGCTCACTGAAACCATTGACCACTTGGGCGGCGGCGACGGTGCGGTAGCTCCACAGCGGCTGCGTCAGGGTCACGTGCGCACCCCAATCGACATAGTTGAAGTCGCTGCCGAGTGCCTGATCGTACCAATCGGCGTACAGACGGACATTCCGTTCATGGCTCGGGTTATCGTATGAGAAAAGATTCGTGTAGTCGTAGCGGAAGCCGAGTGAATCCAGCTGACCGGTGGTGCGGAACGCCGGCCGCCGCTTGTCCTCGAAGCTGGCGTCGAGAGCCTGGAAGCCGTAGAAGGCATAGAGGTTGTGATGATAGGTGGTGGCATCGATCGGCGCTCCCCAGTGGGCACGCGCGCCGGCCGTGAAGCCGATGCTGCGATTCGTATAGAAGGCGGCGAGCGCCAGATCCTTACGGTAGTCGTAACGCGCGCGACCAACCACCAAACCGGAGATGCCAAACTCGGTGGAGCTGATCTCGACTTCCGCCGTGTCCAGCACCACCTGCGGCTCCGGCGGCTCGTAGTTGTCATCCCGGCGATCCTCCATGAGCTTGCGCTCGGGATCGATCACCGCCTGACAGACGTGGAATGAGGTGTCGCCCGAGACTTGGCCGACGTCACCATCACCGTTCCAGCGCACATCGACGTAACGGCCACCGATGCTTCGCAGGCGCACCGTCACCGGCTCCGCAACCGGACGTGACGACTCGCGGCGGATGCTCACGGTGCTGCGGAATCCCGGCGGCGCCGGTTGGTCCAGATCGACCGCATCAAAGCGGTAATTCAGCGCCGGATACGGCTGTAGCCACTGGTCGAAGAACCATTTGAGATCCCGACCGGCCGTGGCGGCGACGCACTCGCGGAAGGGGTTCACAGCCCCAGCGCACTGTTGCACGATCGCGTTGAAGGTGTCCTCGCCGACCAATTGTTGCAGCTTCTCCATGATCACGCGGCCTGGGGGCAGCGAGCTGTTGAAAGTTCTGATCTCTGCGTGCAGCGGATCGGCAACGCGAGCACGTTCGAAGAAGGCTTCGACGAAGGGGACCTTCGGCACGCTCTCGAAGCGGTCGACGATGGCGAAGATGTTGAACAGCTCGATCCAGTCCTGCACGCTGCGCGTCCCGGGACGCGCCTGATTGACGAAGCGCCAGGCCAAAACACGCGACAGGCCCTCGCGCACCCATGGGTAGTCGGCGGTGGTCTCACCACGCTCGACCGAGCGCAGCAGCTCGGCGTAGACGCTCTGGGCAATCTGGAGCTCGTGGAACGGCCGCAGCAGCCAGTGCACCTTCAGCGCGCGATCGGAAACGAGCACCGCCCCCTCCCCTGGCGCCGTGAGGTCCAACCGCAGCGGCGCTTCGACAACCACCAGCTCATCCGGCGGCGCAGGCACACCGGCCGGGCGGCGCGCGAGAATGTCGCGTACCGTATCGAGCAGGATCTCCGTCGGCGGAGGCTCAGGGCTGATGCGCGAGACATAGCGCTCCGGCCATCGGAAAAGGACGATGCGGGTGCCGCCGCTTTCGATCTCCGCCCGCAAGAGCTCTGCGGCGGCAACCAGGGAGAGGTAATGAACGGCCAGAACCGTGACATCCACAAATGGCTGGCGCGAGAAGTGCCGGCCGTTGAGCACCAGCTCGAGCGCCGGTGGCACCGTGAGATGGACGTCGAAGTCGGCGAGCGGCGGCGGCCAATCGGTTCGCCAAGCGCCGTCGGCGTCGAGGGCCGCGAGGTACGGGTACCAGCCACCGTTCATCGTGAGCTGCTGATCGAACCTACCGAAGCTGCCGAAGCGATACGGCACGCGTGTCTGGAAGCGCAGCGTGAGGGTGCGTGTGGCGCCGGGCGGGAGCGGTGCGATCGGCAAGCGCACCGCGGTGCCGTCGGGCAGCTGGGGTTCGCGCCATGGCTGGATTGCGATCGGCTCTCCCGCATCGCGCGCCTCCAGCACCTCCATGGATCCCGGATCGAAATCCTCCTCCGGGTAGATGAACGGCCGGTTGAAGTCATTGATGCCCGGATCGGGCGTTGAGAAGCGGTTGGGAAACAGGAAAAAGACGGCGTCGTGCAGCGTGGACGGGCTGGTGTTGGTAAACGTGACGTCGACGGTCCCATCGACGTGGGGGGCAACCAGAGAGACTGATGCCCGCAAGCGGTATCGTGGGGCTTCAGACCGAGCGTTGGTCACGCCCGCGGCCGATGCCACAAGCCACGTCACCACCCAAAGCGAGATCGCAGCGCCGTGTTCACACGGAGTTCCAACCCGCACATGCATGCCCCCATTCTGCTAAGCCAGAACCGCTCTCGGAGCAAGGATGCGACTTACATCGGCGGCATCTTCTCGGTACCGCGACAGTCGCCAACGGCCTAATCGAGGATCTACCGAATCACGGTTCCCGAGACGTCGGCGCAATAGATGTTCATGACGTAGGCCCAGTACCATTGCTCCTGGATCACTGGATCGATGAGATCCGTGCCGCCGCGCGAACTGATCACTTCTGCTCGCGCCCGCTCCACCCGGTCGGCCCAATTGATCGGAATCAGCTGGAAGAGCATGAAGCCGCAGGCGCGTGCCTTCCCCTGACCAAGGATCGTATGCGTCGCCGACGCTTGAGCGGAAACGGGTGACAGATGTACAGCCGTACTGGTGCAACCAACAAGGGCCAATCCCAAGAACCCGGTGAGAAATACAACGAGACCTACGTGCTTCATCCTACTCCTCCTTTCACGCCATACACTCTTCTACGGTTTCCCGATGCTGTCTAGTAGACGGCGCCGGATCTCTTGATACTCGGCCTCCGAGATCCTTCCCGCAGCCCGCAGGCGCTCGATACGGTCAAGCACGATACCCGGATCCTCGCCTGCCGAGCCAGGCGGCCCCTGGCCATCGGGCGCGCTGCTCCTCGCGCAAAACAACCAGCTTCTTACGGAACTCGTCGTAGTTGTATTGGTGGGCGGACCGTGCGGCGACGGCGGGCAACCAGGTGATGCTCAACGGCCAGCACAGGATTCCGGAGACGGCCGAGCCCGGCCGGTGCACATTACGGACTGAACACGCCGCCTGCACCGGAAACGAAAACCTCTGCCGACACGACCGCCGGAGCATCACAGAGAATCGATCCCGCGATGATACCAATGGCCTGCCCTTTCCACGCCATCTCCTTCTCGTCCCGCTGCCTGTTTCATCGTCGCGCCAGGCATGCGCGGCACTACTCCGTCCAGTGTCCCTGCACCTGTACTCCAACTGTTTTGGCCTTGTCAAGCGCCCACGCATCGCCAGCGGATCACCCTCACGGAGAGTATCGCCTCTAACCGGTCCGTTTAGCCAGGCTCCCCGGTTCGTCGCTCATCACTGGCACTGGCTCAGCGACGCGTCGCGGCAGATCGCCGCTGTCTTGTCGGTTCTCCGTCTGGGAGCGTTCGGAACTGACGCGTATACGCCTTGCACTGCGTGGCTCGGCGGTGACCTAGCGTTCGGGTTGCATGAGCCCATGACGCTCGCGTTCTCGACTCTTCTTCCTGATCTTCCGATGCTCAGCGGCACCCGTTCAGCGCGTTGTTCACCACCTGGAGGATGTCATCGACGGCGATCTGGCCGTTGCCGTTCGCGCCGCCGGCTGTGCACTTGCTCGGCCAACTGGAGAAGCACGGCGGAGGCCCCCGTCTGTAGCCCGGGATCACTGCCGCCCTGGCACTCGATCGGCAGGGTTGGATTTTCCAAATGACGTCACTCCGAGTGAGGATGCTCGTGTGCGGTCGTTGGTGAGCCAGACAGGCTCCTGCACATCTGGCGCCTTCTGACGCGACTCCACGGGAACCGTGCGCTCGACGTACTTAGCAATCTCTGTCAGCGTTACGATACCGTCCCCATCCTCATCCGCTTGCCCCCTCAGTCCTAAGGTTAGATACTGGGTGAACAGTCCGTGCGAACCAAATTCATATGACTTCTGAGTAGCCCTAGCCGCCGCGATGATGGCATTCGTTCGATACTTCCCAGCCATCAGCGCAAATCGACTCAGTTCGCTCACTTGATCATCGAGGCGCGCAGCTCCGGCCTGGCAAGCATCAAATATCATGACAATACTAGTCGCCCGGACTCGTCCGAAGTAGTCCACAATTTCTTGCATCGGGATTGCTGAATTGTAGGGATCCCCCTCGTCAACGAAGTCAACGGGCACAAAATACTTCTCTGTTTTGCCTTCCTGGTCGGAGACATCGGCGTAGCGACGATGGCCGGCAAAATAGATAATAATCGAGTCGTTTGGCCCAACCCGGCCCAACCCGATTGATCAACCAGGTCGAAAGGGCGGCCCGGATATTCCGCAGCGTTGCCTTGTCGTCGAGCAGGAGAGCGATGTGGTCACTGGCGAAGTTAAGCCGGTTGGTCGGATCATTCAGGACATCGAAGAAATCAACCGCGTCTTCACGCGCCGCCCCCAACGGACGTACATGTTGATATTTCGACACGCCAATTATGACCGCATACTGGACTCCGTTGACTGAAGACCGCTGCTGCTGATCGGCTTCGTCCTGCAAGCGGTGTGTACGCTCGCGGCCGCGTTCGGCGTGTGGAGCGGCCAGCCGTGGGCCGCCGGTGCGCTGGTGCTGCTGGGGGCAAGCATCGCAGCCACGTGGGTCATCGAGGGGTTAGTCCTCGGCATCATCGCCTATCTTCACGCCCTGCTGGTGGCGGTGCTCGCCATCGTCGTGGCCTTGATCATCGCGGCGTACGTGAGCTGCCAGCACGGACCGCGGATCGACTGATCGCCGTCGGGGTGCAGTCGGCGTTCGCAGCGCAACTCAGGCCGATGCACTTCGCTGCGCGCCACGCCTTAGCCTCGATAATCGCCGCGGCAATCTGAGGTTTTCTCGGGTGTCCCGACCCTGGCGCCTTGGGCACCGCGAATGCCGCGACGTTGCCCGTAGAAGTACGCGCGTAGTATTGCGAGCTTGTGGTGCGCGCAATTGATGATCATTATTCCAGCATGATGCAGGTGCAGTGCAAGGGTCTTCGATCGACCCGAAAGGAGGCCGCTCAATGTATATCGGCGGCAGCTTAGGCCTTATCCTCCTCATTGTTGTCATTGTCCTGATACTGCGGTAGCTCCAAGGCTGGGTGCGGCGCTGCTACTGCTCCGCGTTCACACTGAGTGAGAAGTTCACTGCAATCTCTGAGAGTTCCGACTCGGGATGGTTAAAGCCACCGTAGCCAGTCCCGGGTACTACAAGTGGTGGCGTCGAAGAAGGAGGCGAGACGAATGAAACCAGTCTGGATCGGCGGGGTAGCGAGTGTCGCGATGATGTCCGTTGTCGCGCTGGCTCAACCGGCGTGGGGCGGGTCGACGAAGTGCAAAATGAAGTACTCCCTCGCGGGGTGGTCGGCAGGGTACTCAACGGCGAGCGGCAGCGGCAGCATCAAGTGCGACAATGGCCAGTCGGCCCGCGTGTCCCTCCGGGCGAAAGGTGGCGGGCTTACGGCCGGGAAGTCCAAGATCGTCAATGGCAGCGGGACGTTCTCCGAGGTCGGTGACATCAGCGAACTTTTCGGGAGTTACGCTTCTGCGGAGGCCCATGCCGGGGCGGGCGGGGCGTCGGCAGCGCAGGTGGTGACGAAGGGCACCGTGTCCCTGGCGTTCTCGGGCAGCGGCAAGGGGATGGACCTTGGCGTGACGTTCGGCGAGTTTGTCATCGAGAAGCAGAGCGCCAAGAAGACGCGGAAGTAGGCCGTCGCGGGTGCGCTTGGGCTGGTCGCGCTTGCCGCCGCCGGCGGCAACTGGGCAGACATCAAGCGCTCGGTTGATTCCGTCCTCGCCGACGCCTGCGCGACCGCCACCGCAGTCGCCAAACGCTTCCGCAGCGCGTTGGGCGGCTAAAGGCGGGTGGATGCCTGAAAAGGGGAGGGTGCATGAATGATCGATCCACAGCGCTACTCCTGATTGCCGTCGCGCTGGCGGGATACGGCTTGTACATCGCGGGCTACGTGCCCGCGATGCTGCTCGGCCGGCCCGTACCGTTGCTGCTGATCGGCTTCGTCCTGCAAGCGGTGTGTGCGCTCGCGGCCGCGGTCGGCGTGTGGGGCGGCCAGCCGTGGGCCGCCCGCGTGGTGGTGCTGCTGGGGGTGAGCATCGCAGCCACATGGCTCATCGAGGGGTTCGTCCTCGGCATCGTCGCCTATCTTCACGCCCTGCTAGTGGCGGTGCTCGCCATCGTCGTCGCCTTGGTGATCGCAGCGTACGTCAAGCGCCAGCACGGACCGCGGATCGACTGATCGCCGTCGGGGTGCGGTCGGCGTTCGCAGCGCTATACCAGGTCGGCGGCCGCCAAGGCTGGGGCGTGTCGTCCGTGTTCAAGGATGGCGACAGGATGTCGGGGATACTGAAGCGAAGGCGTACCGGTGTCGCCTGGACGATGGGTGTGCTCCTGCTCGTGGTGTTCGTCGCGGTGGCCGCACACCACGCCGAGTGGCGGCGCTTCGCGGAGCTCCTGCGCAGTGCGCAGCCAGCCTGGCTGGGCGCTGCGGCGGCGCTCCAGGTTGCCACCTACGTGTGCGCCGCCGCGGTGTGGCAGCGCGCACTGCGCCACAACGGCGACGTGCGCCGGAGCGTGCGCAGCCTCGTCCCGCTCGGGCTCGCCAAGCTGTTCGCCGACCAGGCCCTCCCCTCGGCGGGGATGAGCGGGACGCTCCTCGTCGTGCGCGGGCTTCTCCGACGGGGCGTGCCGCGCGGGCTGGCCATCGCCGCCATGCTCGCCGACCTCGTGAGCTGGTACGCTGCTTACGCGCTCGTAGGCGCCGCCGCGCTCGCGATCCTCTGGCACCGCGGCGAACTGACCGGCGTCCTGGTCGCGATCGGCGTGGCGTTCTTGCTGCTGGCGACCGGTGTCCCGCTCGCGATCCTCGGGCTGCGCGGCCGCGAACGAAGTCTGCCGCGCTGGGTCCGGCGCCTTCCGTGGGCCAACGAGGTGTTCGCAGCGATCGCCGACGCCCAGCCCGGTGCAATCTTCGGCGGCACACTGGCCCCGGAGACCGTGACGCTCCAGCTCTTGATCTTCGTACTCGATGCGACCACGCTCGGCATCATGCTGCGCGCGATCGCGACACCGGCCGACGCGGCGGTGGTCTTTGCGAGCTTCGTCGTCGCATCGATGGTGGCCACGCTCGCCTGGGTGCCCGGCGGACTCGGGACCTTCGAGGGGACCTGTGTGGCCATGCTGCACGTGCACGGCGTAGGGATCGAGGCGGCGTTAGCCGCCACGCTCCTCGCGCGCGGCTTCACCTTCTGGCTTCCCATGGCGCCGGGACTTGCAATTGCGCGGCGCGAGATGATGCGCGAGACGGCGAGCGCTGGGCCGACAGCCGGGGCGGAGACGCCGTGACAGAACCAGACACATCTCGACTCGCGGCCAGGCCACTGCGCCGGTTCTGATGCGCCCCCTGGGGGCATAGGGCACCCTGCAAATTCCCCGCGCCGTGATGGCGTACAACCACCCGCGTAGAACCACGCGCGTAGTAATCCGAGCTTACGGCGCAGCCGTCCCTCCTCTAAAAGGAGGCGTATGGCGATCGAAGCGAATCTACAGCTGGCGGGAGTTCCCAGTAGCTTGACGCAGCCCGACATCATCCTGCCGTCGCAACACTTCGGACCGCGGCGCAAGCAGGCACCCGAGCAACGGCTCATGATTGCCGTCCTTCACGACGCGCTCGATTGCGTTGAGAAATATCGCTTCGCCACGATCCGTCACGGCCGCCGGCTCTTCCACGAGGCAAAGCAGTGGTTCCTCGCCGACGAGGCAGACTGGCCGTACTCCTTCGAATGCATTTGTGGGATCCTCGGTCTCGACTCGAACGCCGTACGCCAGCGTCTGCGCGTGGCGCCAGAGCCCCAACCAGTACGAGACACGAACGGAAACGCGGGAGCGTACGTGCGGAAGGTGCAAGCACATGACAAAAACACTCGCTGACCGCCGCGCGGCGCGTCAGCTAGCAGACGAATTTACATCGCTCGCTGTACTCATCCGCAGCGGCGCCGTGCCATCGTGGGCGGTGCTGAATGTGGCGCCGAGTGTGCGGATGATTGCGCATGTCTTGACGTGCGGCCCTTCTCCAAAAGATGAGACTTGGGGCCGTTGAAGGAGGAACTATCTCAGCAGGATCGCCGGAGCCGACCGGGCAGGTGGTGCCTCTCGAGGGAGACGCCAACGGGCGGCAGAGCAATACCGCAGCGGGGCCGTTGGGCTTGAGCCTGGTGACGATCGATGCAGGCCGACAAATGGCGGAGATAGAACGCGTGTTCCGCGCCGCTGGAAACCGCACTGGCCAGATGGAAGCGCTAGCCACTCTACGACGCTGGCCGTTCGACCCTAGGTTGGACAGTGCATCTCGGCAGAGAGCGAGCGCGCTCGTCTGGAAGTTCCAACCCAATGGCTGGGACGAAGTCTGACCGCTGCGGGCGCACCAAAACAATGAACTGGGATCAAATCGAAGACAAGTGGAAGGAACTTAAGGGGCGGTTCGCAGAAGGAGAATCACGATGCAACGAAGGACAATCATTTCGCGCGGACCAGGCAAGCGAGCCAGCGAAAGGCGGTCATCCCCGTACTGTGGCACCGTCCCCACGGGGATGCAGCGCCTCGAGGCCGCGGTCGTGACGCGGTCGACCCTGGGCGTCTGCTCGGTGCAGGACGATCTGCGCATCGTGGACTAGGCTGGTTGCAACCTCGTACCTGACTGCCAGAAAGGAGAGGCGAGTCACTATGCCACTGATTAACGTGATCATAGTTCTGGTGATCGTTGGAGTTCTACTTTACGTTGTAGAGACCCTTCTTCCAATTGATGTAACGATCAAACGCATCATTCACATCATTGTCATTCTTGCGGTCTGCATATGGTTGCTGCAAGCATTCCGAATCATTGGGCCATTGGGATCGTTTCGATTCAGATAGGCTCGCGCATTGGAGCGACGTGGCGCCGGACCTGAAGTTCTAGAGTCGTCGTGCGGAATAGGTCCGCAACCGGTGCAATACGGTGAATCGGCCGCGTGACGTGCAGCACGATGTGGTCAGTCAACCGAGCCAGCGAATTCAAAAGGAGGGATCGACATGATGTGTAAACGTTCAGTCTTGGTGGTTTCGCTTTTCGTACTGTGGGTCGTTTCCTCCGCCCACGCCGTTGATGGTCCGTTCGTCGGCATCGACCTGGGAGCTTCCGTGCCGACCAATGGCAACTATCGGGCGCACGTCCAAGAGGGCGGCACCGCCAATCCGTATCTCGGTTACATGTTCAATGACTATCTCGGGATGCAGGGCCAGCTCCACTTTACCTTCCAGGGGCCGGACAACGACCACCGCGGCTTCGCGCATGAGAACCGGACCACCACGCTCTTCGGGGGCACTGTTGGTCCGCGGCTGTCGCTGCCGCTGGGCGAGTTCGTGGAGCTGTATGGAACCGGTCAAGGCGGTGTCTTCACCGGTCTGAGCGGACGCCTCAACCACACCGCACCGGGCTTCTCGGTCGGTGGCGGCATTGACTTCAATGTCACGCCCCAGGTCGCGATCGGTCTGTTTGGTCGCTGGAACCGCACCTACATGTCACCACGGCCTAAGGATCTCGGGCCCACGCAGGTGAGCGACGACCGGTTCGGGGAGGACGCGCGCTGGGCGACGTTCGGAGTCGGCTTGAAATACGCCTTCAACGGACCAGCGGCAGCGCCGCCACCCGCGCCCCCAGCTCCGCCGCCAGTCGCGCAGGCGCCGCCACCAGCGCCGGTCAAGAAGAAGATCGTCCTGCGCAGCGTCCACTTCGATTTTGATAAGTCCACCATCCGGCCCGATGCCGCACCGGTCCTGAATGAGGCCGTGGCGACACTCAAAGCGGAAGGCGGCATCGCAGTGATTGTCGAAGGCCACACGGACAGCGTCGGGACCGACGCCTACAATCAGAAATTGTCGCATCGCCGCGCCGATGCGGTGCGGCAATATTTGGTGAAACACGGGATTCCAGCCAACCGCATTACAACTGAAGGGTTCGGCGAATCGCGCCCGGTGGCGTCCAACGACACCGCGGACGGCCGAGCCCAGAACAGACGTGTAGAGCTGCGCGTCGAATGAACGCGTCTCTCTCTACACACACAGCCCCGGCGGCGTTTCCGGAACCCCCCTCCGGTGCCGCCGGGGCTCCCCCCCAACCTGAAGGAGGCAGCAGTGACTCGCCTCGTCCCCAGTGCGCGGCCGGCTCGGCGAGCACTGGCATCGCCCACCGAGCGCGGGGCGCTCGTAGACTGCCGCATGAATGCCCCTACTGATGCGGCGACTGTTTTTGTGGTGGACGACAACGTCGGGGTGCGCAAGTCGTTGCGCGCGCTGCTGGAGTCGGCGGGCCTCGCGGTCGAGACGTACGCCTCGGGTGAAGAGTTCCTCGCTGCCTACGATCCCGAACGCCCGGGCTGCCTGGTGCTGGATGTCCGCTTGCGATACGGCAGCGGCCTTGACCTCCAGGACGAACTCCGCCGGCGCAAGGCGATACTCCCGATCATTGTGCTGACCGGCCACGGGGATGTGCAGACCTCCGTGCGGGCGCTGAAGGCGGGGGCATTCGACTTCCTGCAAAAGCCGGCGCCGCCCACTGTGTTACTGGAGCGGATCGGTGCCGCGATCGACTTCGATCACCAGGCACGCGCGGCGACGACCGACCGCGCCGCCGTCAGTGAGCGACTCGCGCACCTCACGCCCCGCGAGCGCGAAGTGATGGAGTTGCTGATCGCGGGCAAACCGTCCAAGGAGATCGCGGCGGCGTTGCATGTCAGCGTCCGTACCGTGGAAGGACACCGCCGCATGGTGCTCTTGAAGCTGAACGTCTCCTCGGCCGCGCAGCTGGTCCGCACCGTGCTGAGCGGACGCGAACCAGGTCCCTTGCGCGTAGAATGACGTCGACCAAGCTTCGGTGACGTTGCGAGTAACGCACGCACGTCAAGAGGATCCGCATGAGCGCAGAGGCAAGAAGACAGACCGTGTTAGTTATTGATGACGATCGCGAAGTCCGCGAGAGCCTGCGGACCCTCCTTCAACTCGACGGGTACAAGGTAAAAACAGCCAGGGATGGGCAGGACGCACTCGAGCAGCTTCGCGGTGGCCTTCGACCGTGCATCATTCTGTTGGACCTCATGATGCCAGCCATGGACGGCCAACACTTTCGTGCTGAGCAGCTTCGGAATCCAGAGTTCGCCCACATCCCCGTTGTCGTATTGTCAGGGCACTGCGACCCGCAGCAGAACGCGGCGTCCTTCGGGGCAGTGGCGTCTCTCCGCAAACCGGCCGAAATCGACACGGTGCTGCAATTGATCGAAGCGCACTGCGTGCGGCAGTACGAGTCCGCTCCCAGCTGCCGCCCTGCTGCCCCGGTGCGTCCGGCGGCAAAGGACTAGTGAGGAGGTCTCTCCGTTGCTGCCTCCGACTGGGCTCGGCACGTAGAACCACGCGCGTAGTTGTCCGATCTTACGACGGCACAGCGGTTTTCGTACAATCGAACCATGGCCAGTTCTCCGTGCTCATCAAGCGCAAGGCTCGATCGTGAGCAGATGGCGTAATCGGGCAGGTCAATCGTGGAACTTGCAGAACCATCAGGAACGAACAGCTACAACGCCAGAGACGACAGCCCCAGCGGCGAACCGTCCGTGTCGTCATCGCTCGAACACTTGATGGCCGGCAGTCAAGGCGTGATCACCAAGCGGATCGATTTGGCGCTGCTTGAGGGGCAAGAGCTGCTCTCGCGCACCCTCCAACGCGCCGCATTGGTCGCCTTTGCCATGGTCTTGGCGGCTGGAGCGTGGTTCGCGGTGGCGGCATGCCTGGTTCTGTTGGTCACCCCAAACGCCAGCCCGGTCATTCGTTTGGCCGCCTTCGGGGTGCTCAACGCAGGAGGTGCGCTTGGGCTCGTCGCGCTTGCCATGCGCGGTCGGCCACAGACACCGGCAGGCGCGAACAGCAATGTGTCCAGCACAACAGAGGAACCGTAACGGCAAGATCGCATTGCATTCGCCCGAAGGAAAGCACTGACCGTGGAAAAGACCGACTTCGCCGAACAGCGTGAGGACCTCCTGCAATCGATCGAGCGGGACCAGGAAGAGGTGCGCGTCGCCGTGCACGAGCTCACGGGTGCGGCCGGGTCCAAACTCGACGTGAGCGAGCACATCAAGAAGTTCCCGCTGACTTGGGCGATTGTGGCATTTCTCGTCGGCGTGTGGCTGGGTAGTCGGGGCGCTCCGGCCCACGTGGCCGGACAAAGGAGATCATGATGATCACAGATCAGATCGCGGAGGAGCCGCCGTTGCCGCGGCGCGCGGAGCAGGGACAACCAAACATCGCGGCAGTCCGCTCCAGACTGACGGACCTGGAACAACAGGCCCGCACCTTGATCAGACAGCGGCCGGTCGTGGCGGTGCTGGCGGCTGTCGGCGTCGGCTATCTGGTCGCCCGCCTCGTCTCTCGCGCAATGAGGTGAGCGCCATGAGTGATGCGGAGAATTCGAACGGACCAAACGGCGCGCCGAGCGGAACAGGGTGGCAGTCTCAAGATGCGCGCTCCCTCGGTGACCACGGTCGACAAATCCACCACGACGCGCACGCACTTGCCGCTGCCGTGCAGGGCGCGGCCGATGACTTGGAACACTACGTCACAGAACAGGTGCACCGGCGACCGTACAGCACCTTGGGAGTGGCGGCCGGGGTGGGTTTCGTTCTGGGCGGGGGTCTCCGTTCACGGTTGACCGCCGTGTTGCTCGGCGCCGCGACGAGATTGGCCATGGCTCTGGCCGCACGCGAGCTTGTTGCCCGGTTGTCGCCAGGCGCTTCCGCGTCCGTTCAGAACAAAAGCTCCTGAGAACGTCTTGGAGCAGGAAAGGAGCGATCATGAAGATTGAGGACATTTTGCAGGCACTGCCGTCGAAAGAAGACATCGCGAGCGCGGTCGGTCTACAGGCGCGGAGCTCCACGACTGGGGACATGCTCACGGCCTTCGCCATCTTCGGCACCGGGATGATCCTGGGCGCCGGGTTGGCGCTGTTGTTCGCGCCGAAGGCCGGTCACGAGATCCGCCACGACATTGCCGAGAAAGTCGGCGAGATTGGCGAACATCTGCGCGCGCAGGCACCACAGCCAGCCGCGCCCGCCAACGGACCCAGCGCCTGAACCTCGGGCACAAAGGAGAACGTTATGTCACTGTTGCTTCTGATTATCCTGTTGGTTCTGGTCTTCGGTGGCTTGCCCAACTGGGGCTATCATAGCTACGGGTATGCGCCATCCGGGATCGGCAGCATCATCCTCATCATAGTGCTCATCCTGCTGCTGACGGGGCGGCTGAACTTCTAGCGCCTCAGCGGCTCATGCAGCCGCTCTGTTACGTGGACAGAAAAGGAGAACACCATGATCGAGAGGAACGCCGTACTTCTCGCCTTGGGCGCGATCCTGATTGCGGGATGTGACCGCCTTCCTCACCCGTTTGGCTCGCTCTTCGGTGATGACGGCTGCCAGTACAAGGAAACCAGGTACTCGCACAAGTCAGTGGTCTGCCAGTCTGGAAGTCAGTATCGGTGTGACGACGGACAGTGGGAGGGGTCGGGAATCGCTTGCGCGGAGCATGCGCTCGTCACCGCCAAGAGCTGCACATTGAACGGAAGCTTGTACTCCGCCGGTTCAGCAAAATGCGAATCGGGCACCGAGTACCGGTGTGATGACGGAGTGTGGAGGAGCCTCGTAGTCGCTTGCAAGAGCGGCGATATCGAGGCGCGGATGGCGCCGGACAGGCGCCCCTGTATGGACAGCGGCGCAATGGTCGTGACGCAGTCTACTATCTGCACGTCCGGCATCACCTTCCGCTGCGAGGACGGCGAATGGCACGACCTCGGGACCACGTGTCAGTAGAGTGTGTCGCAGGAACCGTGGTTTTGTATGACCAGGATTTCCCCACGACTTGTAGCGGGCCGGAGTAATGTCGTCATACGGGCAAGGCAGCTGACGTCACAATGAACGCACTCCGGGTACTTGCGATGTTGGCGATCACCGTGGGCTGCGCTCAGGCAGCCGTTCTCGCCGAGGAACGGGCGCCGGCAGGGCTGGCGGGACCGGGCGGAGTCGTGGCCGCCGCGTTGGCGGGGCCGCGGAGTGACCGTGCCCTCACGGCTCCAGCAAGCTGTCCGTACCACTTCGATAGCGACATGCCGGCAGCCACATTCTGCGTCTACCGGGGAGTTGCGTTGGGTGGCGGCGGCGAGGTGTGCGCGACCGACGTCGTCGTTATTTGGAGCAGTCTCGCCTCGCAAGCGTCGGTGAGTGTTGCGCGCGCGGAGAAGGCATCAGCTTCGAACAGAGAGGTCTATCTGGGATTCGTCGCTGACCCGGAACTGGTCGTATGGGCGATCGTAGACCCTCGACAGGGCGACCGTGCCGAAATGGTAGGGTACACGCTCGGAAGCGAGGAGGCTGCGCAGCCACTAGCGGGACAGATGACACTGCGGGCGGTGCGCCGGGGGTCGGCGGATGTGCTCAGCATGGACTTGCGCGAACCGCGACGTTTCGACCTTGGGAGCTGCGCGTTCGCCTCGTACTCGGGAACGTTCCTTGGGATGCTGCGACCTCCGAGCGAGACGACGACCTCCGTCGATCCCTTCATCGTGCCCCGGCAGTGACCCCGCGCGAGTGGGCTCGGCAACCTGGGAGCAATCAGCGCACCCAGAAGATCCTTCGCCGGTCGGCAACACTGCGGAGGCGTGAGGGCGTAAGCCCCCGCGCGTAGAACCACGCGCGTAGTATTCCGAGCTTACGGCGGTGCCATGCCTTCCTGTACAAGCAAGCATGGCTATGGACGTGGATCGGTATCTGACGTGCGTTTGGGGGGACCACCTGGCACAGGTCCAACCCAAGCAGGAGTCACAGAGGAGAGTCTCGTCATGAAGCAGATGTCCGTCGCGTACAACCTTACGCAGCTGTGGGAACCAGCGGTGATTCTTCCTGCGCAGACGATCGACCGCCGCCTCGCCCGTATGCCGGAGATGCGCCTAGTGGCGGCGATGTTCGATGACGCCGTGGAGTGCGTCGTTCGCAATGTTGATGCGCGGTGCGGCGCCCGGCGGCGCCAGTTCCTAGAAGCGCGTGACTGGCTGTGGGATGACACGCGCGGCTGGCCGTTCGCTTTCGCCAACGTGTGTGACTTGCTCGGCCTCGATGCCACGGCGGTGCGCGAGCGTCTGGAAACGATCGTCCCCGGACAGCGGCGCGGGAGCGAAGAGCCGCATCGCCACCATGCAACCCCCGCCACATTGCGGGCCACCGGCGCACTCAATGAGCGGGGCTTCCGGCCAGACACATCGATCGAGATGAGGAGGTAGACCATGTACAGCGTAAACGAACGCAGGGCCGCAGAGCCGAGTACCGGCACTACAACGTGGGAACGGCAGGGAGAAGCCAGCGAGCACTGGCCTATGCGGTGGCGTCGCACGAACGGCGAGTTGTCCTCCTTCGATCGACTCGAACTCCTCGGCTGGGACGAGGTCTGAGCGCGCGGCAGGCTTGGTCGGTCCGCCCACGTTCTCTGCCGCCAAGCTTCGCGTACGATGGACCAAGCGTAGAGCTGAGGATCAGCTTGCCCTCCTGAGCGCCCGTATCTGTGGGCGCACGGTGGCGCCGCGAGGAGACGAAGAACCGAGGTGTAGAACCCCGCTGTGGCGCACATTGGGTCGGCTGCGTTTAGGTAAGCGGCAGCCTGTCGGTTCTTTGTCCAGCAGTTCGATGACCGATCGGCGTACCGCGCTCGGTTCAAGACCGAGTGTCTCGCAGATCACCGCGAACGAAAAGACATATCGGCGCTCCCCGCTCGTGATCCACTGCTCCGCTTCAGCACGGACAATACTTTCCGATGACCTCAAGTTGTGGATCGCATCCTCGAGCACCGCCAGCATCAGGGCGCGGATGCCTGGCTGGGGCAGGGCAGCGTGCGTCTGTGTGGTCGTTGGGCTTTCCGTTGTTGGGACTTCCAACGAGGCAAGCGCCACCTGCGCCGTCTCTTTCATCGAAGTACTCCCATATGCATGGGCTGCGCCCAGGCGTTGTCGAAGGCCTGCGCCCCGGTGGGGCTCGTACGTGTCAGAGTGGGGGCCGTTGTGCCCCGCGTGCGGGCGGGTAACGTGTTACTTAGCTGATGTAGAACTTATAACCACTGAGCCGATCAATGGCAATGGGTCCGCGGAACCCTTGCATCAACTGACAGCCGTTACGATCATCAGATGAGGACGACCAAGCAGCGTCCGCGTCGTCACACGGCGAGTGTTCCAGCGCGAGTGGAACAATTCTTTGCGGATCTTGGCCCAGGGCTCATCACCGGAGCGGCGGATGACGACCCGTCTGGTATCTCCACGTACTCGGTGACCGGGGCATCATTTGGATACGCGCCGCTCTGGATTGCGCCATTTTCCTTCCCCTTGATGGTTTCCGTGCAGCTGATGTGTGCACGGCTCGGGATGGTGACGGGGCGAGGCCTCGCGGGAGTGGTGCGGGGCCGCTATCCGCGCTGGGTGTTGTGGGGCGCCTGCGCGCTGCTCATCGTTGCCAACGTGATCAACATCGGCGCGGATTTGGCCGGCATGGCCGAGGCAACCGAGTTGGTGACGGGCTTCGACCATCGCGTGTTGATCCCGCTGTATGGCGTGCTGATCGTATTGCTCCTCTTCTCCTCCTATCGGCAGATCGCGCGCATCTTCAAATGGCTGACGCTGGTGCTGTTTGCGTACGTTGGCTCGGCCGTCTTGGCGCATCCGGCATGGGGAACGGCGTTGCGGGCGACCGTCATCCCACACGTGGAATGGTCGGCGCGGTATTTCTCGGTCCTTGTCGGCGTGCTCGGCACAACCATCTCTCCGTATCTTTTCTTCTGGCGGGCGTCGGTGGAAGTCGAAGAGGACCGTGCGATCGGACGCCGCACCCTGCGCCAACGGCACGGTGCAACCCAGGCGGAACTGCGTCGTTCGTTCATTGATGTGGTCATCGGAATGTTCTTCTCGAACTTCATCATGTATTTCATCATTCTGACCACTGCGGCAACGCTGCATGCACACAGGCACACGCAGATCAGCACGGCCCGCGAAGCCGCCGAGGCGCTGCGCCCGTTGGCCGGCCCGGCCGCCTATTGGCTCTTCACATTGGGACTGATTGGAACCGGGATGCTCGGCGTGCCCGTCTTGGCCGGGTCTTGCGCCTACACAATTACGGAAGCCTTCGCGTGGCGCGGGTCACTCGAAGATAAGCCGAATAGCGCGCGCCGTTTCTATGCGGTCGTGACCGTCGCAATGGTCGTTGGACTCCTCCTTGACGTCATCGGCATCAAGGCGGTGGCAATGCTCTTTTGGTCCGCGGTGGTGAACGGCGTCCTGGCGCCGCCGCTGATCGTGCTAGTCTTGCTGCTGACCAGTGATCGAGGGGTAATGGGGGCGCGGACCAATCCGCCACTGCTGCGCTGGCTCGGCTGGATCACCGCTGTCACCATGGCTGTCGCGGCAGTTGCGATGTTCGTGACCGTCTTGCTCTGAGACCGCTTTGGGGCAGTACCCCCGCCCGGCGCCTGCCGGCAACGCGGGGGTGCAAAGACGACGCGTGCGTAGAATCACGCGCGTAGTACTACGATCTTACGGCGCTGCCGCACTAGTTGTATAAGCGGGCATGGCTAAATTTAGAACGCTCAGCGTGTTGATTCTCGCGGCGACGGTGCTGTCGGGCTGTTACCGCTACGCAACTCACCCACGGCAGGAGACCACGACGACCACCACCACTACGTGCCCGGCTGGAACGCAGCTTCAGAGTGATGGGATGTGTCGATGAGTAACAGGGCCGGTAGGCAGGATAAGGGGTTTCTCCTCTATTGGTCATATTGTTGTACGCCAAGGACCCACCCAGGAGGGAAATCGGCTGTGAGATCTGTGATTCGTCCTGACGAGAGTAGTGCGGCCAGGTCGATCGGCGCGTGCCTTTTCGGTGCCGCTTTGGCGATCTTCGTCTTCGCGGCGTGTGGGGCGAAGCGCGAAACGATCGTTTCCTCGACGCACACAGTCACCGTCGACCAAGGCAAGCCCTCACCGCCGCGTATGGTCGATATATCCATTGTCGACCTGCACGAGGAGCCCGCGGCCGATCCGCAAATGGAGAAGGTGGTCGGAACGATCATCAACCAGGGTGAACGGCCGGTGAGCAAGATCTCGATCCGCATCGACTTGCTCGACGATGCCGGCAATCTAGTGAACAGCGTCACAACGCCGCCGCTCGCCCAGACAATCGCTGCGCTTGGCGGGCGAGCGACCTTCGAAGCTTCCGTTCCGCGAAACCCGGCCGTCACGACGTACCACGCAGTGGCGATCGCGCAATAGGCCCGGGCGCGCCCGCGCCGCGGCGCCCCGCAGCTTCGCGGTGAAGGCGGTGAAACGCCGCAACCAGGGCGACTGACGTGACCGCAAACCGATGAGAGGAGAACCGCAACGAACTGAGATCAAATCGAACGTCAGCGGATGGAACCCATGACTCTCGCGGCTCCAGCGGCGGGGCTCACCTTTGACGGAAATGAAGTCAGCGGTGCCGGTCAGACTGTGGGTGATCGCAGAACCAAACCCGTCTCGAGTGCGTCTCGAGACCGAACTTCAGAAGGAGGTACGTATGAACCGGTTTACTTCGACTCTCTCACTCGTATTGGCGTTCGGTCTGCTTGGAAGCGTGCCGGTCAGCTTGGCCCAAACGACAGTCACTACGACCGAGAAGACGACGACTTACTCGGGGGTAGTCTCCGAGATCAACCCAAGCAGCTCGACGATCATTCTCAAGTCCGAAACGGCTCCGGCTCCGGTGACGTACACCTTCACCAAGGAGACCGTCTTCGTAGATGCGCAGGGGAACGTCGTCTCGAGTGAGACGATCCGGAACTCCCCGGTGACCGTCGAGTACATGAAGGAAGGCGATCGAACGATCGTCAAGCGTGTCGTTGCGACGCGGCCCTCGGTGACCACCCACAAGGAGGAGACCACCACGCACACGGAGGAGACACGTTAGGGGATAAGGACCGGGGAGAAGGACCCCGAGCCGCTCAACCCCTTGCCGACGACGGGCGACCGGTGTCCGCCAAGCCGCGTCAGGTTCTCGACATCTCCGACGCGCGCAACACTTCGCGGTCGTCAGGTCCGCTGGCGCCCTCGACGGCGTCGATCATGGCGCGGAACTGGGGCATGGCTTCGTGAGCACCAAGAAGGTGGCGCGACGGACGACGAAGAACCGCGCGGCACCCGTCACAGCGCGCACTGGATGCTGTTCTAGCGAGAATGTGGAACATGAACCTGAACCTCGGGACGCTATGAGGATTCGATCATCCAGGACCTGATCCCGGCGATTGAGAATACTATCCTGCAAGGGCGCGTGCGGCAGTGAGCCTCAGTAATGCAAGCTGATCGTCAGCTCTACACTTCGTCCGTCATACGAGAAACTGGCGGCAGAGAACGTGGCCGGGCCGAGCAGACCTCTTGCGTCGTTTGAAAAACCGTAGCCTTCCGTTGGGATTCCCAGCCAGTTGGTGTCCAACTTGCCGTTGGAATTTTCATCATGAATGACGGCCAGCGCATACGTGCCCGGTGGGATGTCTTCAAAGTCGCAACGCGCTTGCGCGTTCCGAACCCTCAGCACCATCACATGCGATGCCGAGCGCAGGAACTCGGTAGGGAAACCAACTGGCGAGTCGAAAAGCGCGCAATCGACGGTTCCAGTGCTGTTTCTAATGTCCAGAATCTTCACATGGATTCCGGGGCAAGATGGGGATTGGGCAAGGGCGACGGCGGGAAGATACGCAAACATCAGCACGGCAAACAATGCTACAATGTGCGTTCCCCCCGAGCGGCCTGGCGCACCCGACCAACAAGTTATGAAGTGACTTGCTGTGCCCAAACTCGTGCGCTTTGTGTGCAGCATGTCGAGCACGGACTACTGTACCCCCCGGAGGCATCCCCGCAAGCTCGGAGAACCACGCGCGTGGTCTTACGCGGGCGGTATCGGCCGGTATCGGCCTGGCAACCGTGGACCGGGTCATTCGCCGGCACGGCGGTCGCGTGTGCGCAGAGGATGTTCTCGTTGGGTTTCCGAACGCTGCTGGCGAGAGGATCTTTGGTGGCGATGCTGGGCCTTCAAGAAAAGCACCCATATGATTGCCAAGAAAAAAGTGTCACATGCGGAGGAGCCATTTTCGGCCTAGGGAAAGCGAGGTTCACAATGAACGGCAAGTACTGGAGTCTCGCGGCGGGTGTGGCATGTACTCAAGCCAAGAGCATCGCCAGGATGCCCGTGAGAAAGATTCCATCGAACGTTCCGGCTCCCCCAATCGACGCGATCGGCGCCCCGAGCCCCTGGATTGCCCAGGTTCAACAGGTCTGCGCCGATTAGCGTGCCGAGGCTGGCCCGCCACGTACGCCACGATCGAGAACGCTCTGAACCTAAATTGTGGCCCCTCTGTTTTTTCCCTTGCCATTTATGGTAAGGAAACAGCGACGGATTCTTCACAGGGAGGCGTAACATGAAGCGCTCGAGCAAGGATGGATCCGCATTACGCAATTCTGCGCTGCTGTTCGCTGCCGTTTTGTGGTTCGGATGCGGTGGGGGTGGAGGCGGGCCTGCCGCCGCGCCGCCAACGGCAACGCCAACGGCAACGGTAGTCCTCCCGACTTCTACGCCGGCGTCGGTACCCGCGGGCCCAGGCGTTTCCAGTTCCATCACCGACGCCACGATTGATCCATCCGGTACTATCACCGTTACGTTCACCGTCACCGATGAAGCCGGCGTTCCGCTCACCGCCGTGCTGTCTTCGGCGCAAAATGATCAGCAGGCACGCGTACGGCTGACGATCGCGCATGTGGAGGATTATTCCGGCGGCGGCGAACTCGGCCGGATGTTCACCCGCTACGTCAACGAGATCAATGCGGTGCACCCAGCCTTCGACAGCAACGGGACCCTGCAAACGCTCGATGCCGCCAACGGCGTCTACCTGTACACTTTCGGCGCGCACCTGGCGCCGGGATTCGACCCGACACTTACCTACAGCATCGGTATGGAGGTGGATCGCACGGTGAACGGCGTGGAAAGTGGAGCGAATCCCGTGTTCGATCTCGTCCCTCAGCCGGCCCCCGGCGCAACCCCTGAAATCCTGGAGAGCACGACCACCGCTCAATGCAACTCCTGCCACGACCCCCTGATCGCACACAGCAACCGCCGCGAGGTGCGGCTGTGTATGCTCTGCCACACGGAAGCCGCCACGGACAATCCGCCCCCTCCGGAGCCCGCTCACAGCATCGATTTCCGCCACATGATCCATAAGATTCATGACGGCCAGGATCTGCCCTCGATCGTCAACGGCCCGGCCGGCACCGACACCACCTACGCCATTTACAGCAGCTTCCTCAAAGCGGACGTCGTGTTCGCGGAGAAGGACCCCACCGGGAAGATCACCGGGGTGGCGTTCCCGCAGGCCATCCGAGAGTGCGCCGTCTGCCATTCCGAAGGGCCGACGGCACAGTACTTCGAGCAACGCCCGGCGGCGGCCGTCTGCGCCTCGTGCCATGACGACGTGAACCCCTCGCTTGTGACCACCTCGGCCGGTCCTTCTGGCACCAATCACGTTGGGGGGCTCGGCTACGCCGACGGTGATTGCGCCTTCTGTCACATCCCCGACTCGGGGAATGAGTTTGATATCTCGGTCGTCGGCGCCCACGTCGTTCCCGAGCGCTCGAAGCAGCTGCAGGGCCTCAACGTCAACATCACCGCTCTGACGAACCACAACGCCGGGCAGACGCCGACGATCTTGTTCACCGTCACCGACAATGCCGGCAACTCCTTCGGCGCCGCCGATGTCGCGGCGCTCAATCGGCTGGCGTTCGCGATCGACGGGCCCACCACCGAGTACACCGCGGACACCGCGGCCGAGCTGTCACCGACGGCGGTCGGCGGCGGCGCGTCGGGCACGCTGACCGGGCCCGACGCCAATGGCGTGTTCAGCTACACGCCGAAGCTGAGCATTCCGGCGGCCGCCAGTGGCACCTGGGCGATCGGCGCCGAGGCACGCCGCGCCGTGCAGCTGCCGCCGAGTCAGGAATATGCGTCAATTCTTCCGACCCAAACGGCCGAGGAGGCCGCCCCCAATCCGGTCGTCACGTTCACGGTCGACAACTCCACCGCCCTGCCGCACCGGATCGTGGTTGATAACCAGCACTGCGCTGCCTGTCACGGCCAGTTCTCCAAAGATTTCTCCATCCACGGCAACCTGCGCAACAACATCGAGTACTGCGAGATCTGTCACAACCCCAACCTGACCGACGGCTCGCTTCGCAAGCTCGATCCGGCCGCAGTGGCAAGCGGAGAACAGACCGCCATGCTCGATTTCAAGCGCATGATCCATAAGATCCACACCGGGAATGATCTCGAGCAGAAGCCGTACGTCATCTACGGCTTCGGCGCGCCCTACAGCATCATCGATTTCTCCAACCTCCTCTTCCCCGGTGACCGGCGTGATTGCGCGAAATGCCATGTGACGGTCCCGGAACCCACGTACCTCATGCCACCGTACCCAGGCACCGCAATCGGTTCGATCGTCACTCACTTGGATCCGGCAACGGGGAATGAGGTAATCGATGGCCGGCTCGGCCCGATCCAGTCGGTGTGCACCGCGTGTCACGATGGGGACGATGCGGTGGCTCATGCGGAGACGATGACGGCGCCGGATGGTACGGAAGCCTGCACAGTATGTCATCAGGAGGGAGCTGCCTTCGCCGTGTCACTTGAGCACGCGGGGAGGAATTAGCGCAGCGATTTGGATCGACGGCGGGGGCCGCACCGGCCGGATCCCTGCCGCCCAGACACTTGGCCGGAAGGGGGTTCGTGTTGAGGAAACGGTCGATCCTCCTAGTCACGCTCGGCTTGTGGGCCGGGTGGCTGACCTGCGTGCCGGCCAACGCGGCAGAGGTGAGCGGCGACCTGTCCTTGCTGGGCCAGGTTCGTCAGGGGGATCAGTCGCGCGAGACTGAAGCGCCCACCGACCTGTACGGGAACTTCATCGGCAGCAACCATGGCGCCGATTTGGAAACGTATTTCCGCCTGGAGCGTGATTTCGGCCTGGGCCACACGCAGACCGATTTCTACGCCGGCGCCCTGCATCTGCCCAGCACGAACCCGGGGATCGACATCACCCTCGGCCGTCAGTTCCTTACGCTCGGGCCGGGTGGCGCCTTTGTCGCGGATGCGGGAAAGATCCGCGTCGACCCCGCCGGTGCACCGGTTGGCTTCACCGTCTTCGGCGGCCAGCCGCGCTACTTCGAGCCCACGGTTTCTTCCGCCAGCCTGTCACAAGATGAGCAGATCTTCGGTGGTGACGTGCACACCACGCATTTGAAGGACGGCCGCCTGAGCCTCGGGTATTTCGAGCAGCACCGGGACGGCCGCATCTTGCGTCAACTCGCCACGGCGACCGGTTCACAGTCCTTCTCGCAGCTGCCCGGGCTCCCCCACGTCTATGGCTCATTCGCGCTCGACACCGGCAAGCACAACATCGACCAAGGCACCGCCGGGCTGGACGTCTTCCTGTCGCAACCCCGTCTGTCGCTGAACTTCGAGAGCACGTACTACAAGCCGCAGGACCAGGGCGGGCGCGTGATCGCCAACCAGAATCTGCGCCAGGATCCGATCTTCGAGTTGTTTTCGATCAGCGACATGCTCCAATTCCGTGGCGGGCTGCGCTACATGCTCAGCCGTAGTGTCTCCGCCTTCGGAGACTACTCGTATCAACGCTACGAAGCGCAGGAAGGCCACATGGTGAATGGCCACATCGCCAGCGCCGGCCTCCTGTGGCTGCCGGGTGGTGATGGCCTTGAAGTGGTCCGGATCGAGTATTACCTGTTCGATAGCAACGGCGGCAATGTCAACGGTGGAAAGATCTACTACGAGAGCCGGGTCTACGATCGCATCCTGTTCCACACGAAGATCGACGTCGGCTCGTACACCAAGGTAACCAACGAGCACGACACCGCGGTTACGGGCCTGCTCGGACTGGGCTACGTCGTTTCGCCCGGCCTCGTCTGGGAGGTCGACTTCGAAGGCAATCGCAACAAGGACTTCGACGACGACTTCCGCTTCGACTTTCTGATTACCTACCATTTCGACTATCGCAGCAAAAAACCAGCCTTGCCTCAGCGCACCGCAGGAACGAGCGAGGGTTGGGAGACTCTTGGAAGGAGGCCGGTGTTGTGAGGGGGTGGACGCGTGTCGGCATGGTGCTGGTCGTGGCGGCGGCAATCATTTCTGCCTGCCGCCAGTACCTTCCCTCCAACCGCTATCTGCAGGTGCGTCAGCCTTCGAGCGCGCTCCAGAGCACGGCGGATGCGCGCAACAAGTTCAATCACGCTGCGCATGCGCCGGTGTTAGCGGCAAAGGACGTGACCTGCATCGATTGCCACCGCTTCGATGAGTTGATCGACAGCGGCAATGAGGAAATGGCCCGTGAGCTGTCGGCCCTGGGGCAATACCCAGGCGGTGTTAAGTGCCACTTCTGCCACACGGGTGAGAGCCGCGTGGCCAAGGCACCGAAGGCGTGCACGACCTGCCACCAAAACCTGGCGCCGTTGATCCCGGAAGATCACCAGGTCGCGTGGCTCAAGGTGCACGCGGGCATGGCGCAGGCGAACCCAGCGCGGTGTGAGAACTGCCATAGCCAGGCCTTCTGTATCGATTGCCATGACCGCCGCGATACGATTCAGACGCGGGTGCACGAGCGCAACTTCCTGTTCTTCCACTCGGTCGAAGCGCGTGCCAACCCCATGCAGTGCGGCAGCTGTCACCGCAAGGACTTCTGCGACAACTGCCACCAGCAGGGCAAGGTGGGTGGAGTAGGCCAATGACGCGTCGCCTCATACTAGCCAGCTTGTTCATGCTGGCCGCCGGATGCGGCAGCAGTGGTCCGCCGCAAAGCGAGGACTACGGGAACCTGTTCAACTCACCGGCAGGTCTGATCCTCACCGAGGACGAGCACCCCACCGGTTGGGGTCGGCCCGATTGCTTCAGCTGCCACGACGTCGGCAACATTCACATCGTCAACCGCACCGGCATCCCTGACCTCGACCTCGCGGCGGTGCGCGCCGTCGTCCAAAGCGAGGGCTTGGCGAGTTGCCCGCAATGCCACGGTGACAACGGGGTACAACCATGAGGCTCGCTGCGCTGCTCCTGCTGGCTTTGCTCGTTGTCATCCACCCCGTCGCGGCGCAGGAGGACGAATCAGCGAGCCCGCATCGGATGCTCAAGCCGAACGGCGAGGTGGACACGGAGAAGTGCGCCGTCTGCCACAACCCGGACATGTCGCTGGCCCGCCCGAAGGCAGAGGTCTGCACCTTGTGTCACAGCGTCACGACCCACAGCGGCACGGTTGAGCACGTGCAGGCGAGTGCCGCGAGCGTGACGACCCTCTTCGGCGGCAAGCAGCAAGCCGAACCGGCGCTGCCACTTACCGAGAACGGCGGTATTTACTGCGGCACGTGTCACCTCTTCCACGATCCGCGTGTGATGACCAACGAGACGCCGCTGGCTCAGGCCTGGGTAGCGCCCGACACCGGATTGCCCGAGGCCGTTCGCAAAGCCGTCGAGGCGCAGTGGCCGCCGATCGCAGAGAAGTACGGCGAGAGCGCGCCAGGAGCGAAGTTTTCCACTCATGGCACCAGAATGCTTCGCCTGCCGGTCGCAGATGGAGCACTCTGCCGACATTGCCACGGAACCCTGCCATGAGACTGTGTGTGCTGAGTATGATTGTGGTTGGGTTACTGGTTGCCGGCTGTGGCGGCCACGAGTCGTCACGTTACGATGGGGGACCGCCACCGACCGCCGGCATTGCTACGCCCGGCGGCGTCGTACACCTCGATCTCGATTGCACCATTTGTCACACCGCCCAGGTGCCCCCGGGAAGCGAACAGCCCGGCCAAACGCTGCCGACATGCAACGTCGCCGCCTGTCACGAGCATGATCCCACAGGACCGCTACCGGCGCTGGTCCACCAACCGGCGCCGTTGCCGGGCTCGGATTGTCTCGACTGCCATCATGCGCACACGAGCAACAACATCCTTCTCGTACGGGAGCAGATTCTCACGGCGGCAGGCGAACGAGCCGTCGAGTTAACCAACCTGAACGGTGTCGCCGACGGGGGGTTTGTCAGCGTGACGCCGCCGGTACGCGGCGTGTGTCAGGTGTGCCACACGAGCACGCGCTTCTATCGCGCCGACGGTTCGGGCGAGCCGCACTTCACCTTCCCCTGCTTCACCTGTCACCGCCATGCGGCCGGCTTTGCTCCGCCACCCACGGCGGCTGCGACGCCGACCGTCACCCCGACGCCTTGATCAGCCGTAGCGTCTGGACACCAGAGCCGCTGTGTGGTTTCTGGTCGGGCGTGGCGCGGGTACGCGCACGATGACCGTAAGCAAGCGGCAGCGAAGGCAGGCAGCAGGGTTGGGTATCCTGCTGCGGGTCGAGCGGAGCTTCTGGCGCGCGGGGATGACGAAGATCGTCGGCGTCGACGAGGTTGGCGTCGGGCCGCTCGCCGGTCCGGTGCTCGCGGCGGCGGTCATTCTGCCATCAATGACCTTCTCCGCCCCCTACTTTACCTTACCCGACGGGTTTGGTTGATACGACCTTCGCGCTTGAGCCTCGCGTCGCCGCTCAGGGCCCCCGCAGCTTCCTTCACACGCCCCTTGATCTCATCCGTCTCTCATGTCTTGAGCGCCGCTCCGCAACGAGACGGTGCCGGCGCTACAATCGTTCGGTTTCGGAACGCTGCTGGGGAGAGGATCTTTGGTGCCGATGCCGGGCCTTCAAAAAAGCACTTCAAGAAAGCACAAGAAAAGTGTAGAGTAGAAACGGCTTATTTTCGGCCTCGGGAAAGTGAGGTTCACAATGAACGGCAAGCACCGGATTCTCGTGGCAAGCGTGGCCTTCGCCGCGCTCCTTTGGGCTCCCTCCTCAACGCTGGCCCAATCACTGGGTGATGCGCAGAGCTTCGCGATCTTGGGTGCAACACCGGACGTGGAGGCCAACGGAACCGGGAGCGTCATCAACGGAGATGTCGGTGTCACACCAGCGGCCTCGATCATTGCCTTTGATGGGACCGGGGCGACGGTGCTTTTTCCATTCACCACACACGCCAACGATGGGGCCGCCATCGCGGCTATGACTTCGGCCATGGCTCTGTACACTTCCTTAGGCGTAGGGACCTGTAGCCCGCTGGGCTCGGACCTGTCCATTGACTCACCCATCGGGCCCGGGACTTATTGTTTTTCGACGACGGCTGATTTGCCGGCCTCGACAAACCTGACTCTCAGTGGCGCAGGAACCTACATCTTCCGGGTAGGGAGCGCGCTGACCGCCAACGTCTCCTCGACGGTTACTCTGCTCAACGGCGCTGACCCTTGCAACGTGTTCTGGCAGGTCGACAGCGCGGCAACTCTCAATGGAGTCAACTTCGTAGGAACTGTTCTCGCGCAGGCAACGGTCAGCCTCGGGACCGGCGCAAGCCTTGCCGGTAGGGCCATCAGCACAACCGCCGCAGTGACGCTGGCTGGCACCGACACCGTCGGGGGGTGCAGCGCCGCCGAGGCCCCCACTGAAACGCCAACTGAAACGCCAACTGGAACGCCGACTGGAACCCCGACCGGTACGCCGACCCAGACCCTGACGACCACGCCCACCGGGACGGGTACACAGACGCCGACGGCGACGCCGACTCAGACATCGACGAACACGGCGACGCCGACGACCACGCCCACCGGGACACCGACGACGACTGCTACATCGATCCCCACCAGCGTCGCCACTGCACCCGCGACGTTCGCCGTCACGCCAAGCGCCACTCCGACCGCTACCTCGTCCGGGACGCCGACCGTGTCGGCGACGCCGACGAACACGCCGACCCCTACGAGCACATCGCCGCCGGTTCCGCTTATTCCGACACCGTCGTCCGGCGCGGGCCTGTTGCTGATCAGCGGACTCGGTCTCTCGATGGCGTGGATGTTGCGGCGATCGGCACGCTCAACCCGGAACTGAGACCGGAGCCGCGTAGGCGTCACAGCGCGCGGAGAAACTGGCGGGAGTTCCTACCAGCATGTCACGGGCCAACATTATGGTACCCTCGCCAGCACTTCGCGGCTGGCGAAAACAACCACCAGAGCAACGACTCATGAATCAACACGCCCATGCGTTGACTGGGCGCGCCCCGGGCTTCGACATGAGTAACGCGGCCAAGCTCTTCGTGCCGTTCCAGCGCTTACACAAGCTCACTGAGTTCGAGGGGCAGCGGGATCGGTCTGGCGACTGTGCAGCGAATTACTCGCCGGCACGGCGGTCGCGTGTGGGCAGAGGGCGCGCCGGAGCAGGGGGCGATGTTCTACTTCACGCTGGAACCGTGACCGAATGCTCCAAGAGCACCTTGTCACCGAAAGCGGTGCCGAGGCGCGGCGTCCCCGTCACGCTTCCCGCACTCCGGGCTGTGATCGGCTTTGCGTTGGTGCGCCGGCAAGCAATGTAGTCGTCGACCGCTCTTCTGACCCGGTCTTTGGGTCTGTGAAGGGTCCCTTCACCGGTGCGTCGGCCAGTGCGCAGCTCCATCCAAACGACCTTGATTGGCGGAGTGGCCGCCACGGCGGCATTTTGGATTGCCAGGGCGATCTCATGTCTTGAGCGCCGCTCCGCAACGACACGGTGCCGGCGCGACAATCGTTGGGTTTCCGAACGCTGCTGGCGAGAGGATCTTTGGTGCCGATGCCGGGCCTTCAAGAAAAGCACCTGTATGATTGCCAAGAAAAAAGTGTTATATGCGGGGGGCCATTTTCGGCCTAGGGAAAGCGAGGTTCACAATGAACGGCAGGTACTGGAGTCTCGTGGCAGGTGTGGCATGTACCGCGCTCCTTCACGGTCCCTCCCCAGCATCGGCGGCGACCTCGCCAACACTGGGTGCGGCGGAGACCTTCTCGGTCCTAGCTGCCTCGTCGATGAGCGCCGCCGCCGCTGGTACCAACGTCACCGGTGATCTGGGCCTCAGCCCGGGTCTCGCGAGCTCGCTAACCGGTCCTTGGACGGTGGGAGGCACGGAGTATTTCGGTCCACTTTCTCTGGCCGCGACTGCTCAGACCGATGCCTTGGGTGCCTTCAACAACCTGGCAGGTCAGAGTTCCGATGGGGGGTGGAGTGCGAGCCCGTGGAGCCCAGTGCCGGGTGTGTGGACTGCGGCCTCCGATACTACGTTTGCTGGAACGATCACTCTCAACGGCGGCTACAATGATGTCTGGGTTTTCCAGGTTGGGCGCGACATGACGTTCTCTGGCTCGGTGGTCCTGACCGGTAATGCGCAACCCTGTAATGTGTTTTGGCAGATCGGCCGAAGCGCGACCATCGCTTCAGGCAGTACGTTTGTAGGAACTCTCATTGCGTCGGCGGATGTCACCCTGGTCTCCGGCGCAACCGTTGACGGCCGAATCATATCGCTCAATAGCTCTTTGACGACGGACGGCAACACCATCTCCGGCCCGACCTGCCTCGCCGCCTCGACACCGACCGGCACGCCGCCCACGGCGACGCCGACGGTTACCGGCACGCCGCCCACGGCGACGCCGACGGTTACCGGCACGCCGCCCACGGCGACGCCGACCGAGACGGCAACCGTGACACCGACCCCGACGGAAACGCCAACCGTCACCGCCACACCGACCGCGACGCCAACGAGGACCCCGGTCCCGCCGATCCTGCACATCAGCAAGACATCCAGCTCGGTCGTCGCACCCGGTGCGACGCTGGTCTACACATTGAAATACAGCAACGTCGGCGGCACCACGGCGACCAGTGTGGTGATCACGGAAACCGTTCCCGCCCATACGACCTTCAACGCCGCAGCGAGCACATCCGGATGGTCGTGCCCCGGCAGCCCGCCTGCTACCGTCTGCACGTTGAGCGTTTCCGACCTCGCACAGGGTGGAACTCAATCCGTGCTGTTTGCGGTCACAGTGGACAATCCGCCGGGCACGACGATTGTCCGCAACACAGTGCGCATCGCCGCCGCTGGGGTGACCCCTGTCTCCACCACGACCATCGTCCGCATACCCGCCCCGGTTCCGCTGCTGAGCACATTGGGATTCGCAGCGCTGTTGGCCCCAAATCCGGCGCTAACGCACCGGCGCGCGCGATCCGGCGCGTTGGGCGCCGCTGCGGGCGGCTGACGCCGGCCGGGCGGCCCGCTGTGGTCGGCGAGTGGGCCGAGCCAAACTGCGC
>Ga0187884_10000489_pt1 | contig 39551 bp, 38 predicted proteins | sample June2016WEW_20_4_FD_132983 | JGI IMG/M metagenome (GOLD analysis project Ga0187884, IMG submission 132983) | Peatland microbial communities from SPRUCE experiment site at the Marcell Experimental Forest, Minnesota, USA - June2016WEW_20_40 | ecosystem: Environmental > Terrestrial > Soil >...
CTGGTTTGTTGGCATCAGAACGCCCTGGACGCTATCGAGTGAGTTCACTTGGCAGAGGACCCACCGCGCCGGCGGACCTGTCCTTGTCGGAAGCGGCCTCGTCTGGATCGCGGTTGGTCTGTTGAATGCCGGTGAACTGGGAGTATTTCTGGCACTTGGCGTCGCACTGGCGTCCGCGCTGGGTCTTGTCGTCTACTCCTATTGCGTTTGGCGACGCGCTCCCGACAGGGGGAAGGAAGAAGACCGCCCTGCGTGACTACCGGCAGGAATCATTTCTGCTTCTTTCGCCGCCGCAGGTTTTGAGGAATGGCACAACTATGACCAGACAATGGCTCAGCGCCGTGCTGACGCTCGCAGTTATTGGACTCGTCCGGCAGTCCGAAGCCGCAGAACCTGCCCCGCCAGACGCCAGGGCCGCGTCGGCCGCCCAATTCGTGCAAAACATCGTGACGGCAAAGTACGCAGATGCGGCGTCGTGCTTTGATACCGCGATGGCACAGGCGATGTCCCCTGAACGGCTGAAGCAGATGTCGAGCTCGCTGATCCAACAGTGCGGCGCTTTTCGTGAGACTGGAGAGACTCGCTCGGCGCAGGAGGCCGGATTCCAAGTCGTCTTCGTCGCCTGCAAGTTCGAAAAGCAGACACTCGATGCTGAAGTTGTCTTCGACAAAGACGGCAAAATCGGCGGTCTTTGGTTTGGCCCTCATATAGAATCCCGCCAGTCACAATATTCGACGCCCGACTATGTCCGTCCGAACCTTTTTGACGAGCGCGAAGTCACAGTCGGCGCGGGCGAGTGGAAACTTCCAGCCACGCTGGCGCTGCCAAAGGGCGAGGGACCATTCCCGGCCCTCGTGCTCGTTCACGGCTCCGGGCCGAACGACCGGGACGAGACGATCGGAGCTAATAAACCCTTCCGCGACCTTGCCCTCGGCCTTGCGTCTCGAGGAATCGCCGTCCTGCGCTACGACAAGCGGACCAAAGTTTACGCCGCCCAAATGGCCGCGAGCAAGGATACCTTGACCGTCAAGCAGGAGGTACTGGATGATGCGATGACTGCTGTCGCGCTGCTCCGGAACACACCCAAAATCGCCCCGACGCGGATCTTCGTGCTCGGCCACAGCCTCGGCGGGACGCTGATTCCGCGCATCGGGAAACTGGACGAACATCTGGCCGGTTTGATTGTCATGGCGGGGACAACGCGTCCGCTGGAGGACGTTATCCTTGAACAAACGGAGTATTTGAGCTCGCTAAACGGAGCACCTTCGGTCGAAACGCAAAAGTATCTCGCCGAGATACAGCGCCAGGTCGCTGCCGTAAAAAGCCTCGCGCTTTCGGCCGACACTCCCGCCTCGACGCTGCTGTTTGGCGCCCCTCCTTCGTATTGGCTCGACTTGCGAGGCTACGCGCCGGCTGAACTGGCAAAAACCCTGAGTCAGCCTCTCCTTATCCTCCAAGGCGGAAGGGATTATCAGGCTACGAAGGCCGACTACGAAGGCTGGGCGAAATCGCTCGCTGACCGGCCCCGCGTAACGTTCAAGTTGTATCCTGACTTAGACCATCTCTTCATGGAAGGAACGGGAAAGAGCACTCCAGCTGAGTACGATAAGCGTGAGCCGGTCGCTCGAAAGGTGATAGACGACATTGCCGCTTGGATTGCAACACAATGAACCTTCATCGCCTCCAGCCTCCGGCGGTGCACGCGGTTTACGAAATTCCAGGGACAGAAGTTCTGTGAGACCATCCATATGCCTTTGGATCCTCATTGCTTCGTTCAACGGGTTAAACTGCTTTCTTCGCAGCAGCGACTAGGCTCTCGACGCTCGCCTCGGCCGCCGACTTGAGGTCGGCGATTTACTTATTCAGGGCGTCTAGAACGATAGAGCACGGCTGACAACAGTAGTCAACCGTGATCAACTGGTTGAGGCGACAGCACAGTGCTTGAACTTTTCGCCGCAAATGCCAGGAAACTCGACCTCGGCATTCAGCAGCTTATCCTTGCGATGGACGCCGCGGAGGGTGGCTGGAGAGAACGATTTGACACGCCTCGGACCGTTCGCAAGTCGCTTCCGTTTTAAGCAAGCCCCGAGCGTTGCAAGTTTCTGACAAGGAAGCAGGGCATCATGCTACCCTCATCGCCCGCGGACAGCACGAACGGATGAAGACGCGTTCCGGCAGCTTAGCGGAAGCGGCGTCGCACCCGCATTGAAAAGCGCTCTCGCAATTTCCTAGTTGACACTCAACCTGTGGCGGACTAAGATTTTCGTAAGGGCAATGGGCGCGCTGGGGCGTGCCCGAAGAACCACTCCCAGGCGGGCAAGAGGAGGTCTGTGTTATGGCTGCACGAACCGCTCACAGTACGTTCGGAAACCCTGTGTCGCGAAAGGCATGGCTGGCGAAGGCGGCGAAACAGCCGATGGTGCTCGAAACGGTTGATCTCGGACCGCTCGGGGCCGAGGACGTTGAAGTCGCTGTCGAACACTGCGGCTTGTGCCACTCCGATCTCTCCGTTTTGAACAATGACTGGGGCTTCTCGCAGTACCCCGCGATTCTTGGTCACGAGGTCATCGGCCGGGTCGCGGCCGCAGGTCCGAATGCCAAGGGCCTCAAGGTCGGACAGCGCGTCGGCGTCGGCTGGAACTCGGGAAGCTGCATGCACTGTCGCCAGTGCATGTCGGGAAGCCATCACCTTTGCCCGCAAGTGCAACCGACCATCGTCGGTCATCGCGGCGGGTTCGCGACCCACATCCGCTCGCACTGGGCCTGGGTCATCCCGTTGCCGGAAAAGATGAACTTCGCCGAAGCCGGGCCGCTCCTGTGCGGGGGCGTCACCGTCTTCGCGTCGCTGACGATGTACGCCAGGCCGACCGACCGGGTGGGCATCATCGGCATCGGCGCGGCGGGACTTGAACCCGCGACCTCCAGACCCCCAGTCTGGCGCACGACCCTACGTTAGTGCCTATGGTATAGGGAGTTACGATAGGCGGAGCATGTCGTACTGACCACTACACTGTCATGCCGACGCAATTCCACACCTTGCCCTTCTGCGCGCGCAATGGTAGATTCTCCCGTGCTCGGAGGATGGAGATCACGTCGATTACGCGCCGCGCTGTCGATGGTCAGATGGAAATCATGTAAGGTGAAAGGCCCCTTGCGACTGCGGAATGTAACATTCGCCAATTGGCTGCAAAGTCATGGCGAGAAGGATCCCGAAGAGCGATGGCTCCGTGAACTCTATCCATGGCCCGTCCTGGCCCAGGTAGACTGTGATGCGGCCCAGGTCGGACGAATACAGCGAATCGTCTACGACGGCGTCGAGTACGACGCAGAATTGAAAAACATCAGCTGGCAGCCAAAGCACGGCACCTACAAGTATCGCCTTCGGGTGGAGTGCGAGGGTCTAGGCTGGCATTCGCGCTCGTTCTCTGACGAGTTTGATATGTGCGGTACGTCAGATGGCGCCTTCGTCACCCTCTTTCATGCCAAGACCGAAGAACCGCTCGAGAAGATGGCCAGGGCTTTCTTCGGGCGCAGATGGGCCGACCTCGACGCCGATGCCTTTAAGACACTCGCTGTGTCTCGGTTTCTCGCAGCCACCGTTGTGGGACAGGTTGCCGAGGAGGCGTTCAAAGGTATTCCGTTGACGCACTATCCGAACGCTCGGCTTATCGGCGGCACCGCTCCGATGTTCGCTAGTGGCACTGACCTCTGGATCGGTTACAGGTTTTTTTCGGAAGATGCGTACCACTGGGCAAGGCACAGCACCGGAACGGCGGTCCGTGTTGTCGCCCTCTACTTCGCTGATACAAAGTATCAGTTCCGGACCGACCTGCCTCCTGGCACTGAGGTTCAATCCATCGCACAGCTTGACGCAACCGCGCTTGGTGGGAGGCATGAGGATCTTATTCGCGCTCTGCTGCGCGGGCTTGAGTTGCCGACCGAAACTCGCGATCCGAAGCAGCTTGAGCGCATCGTCTTGGGGCACACCGAAACGCCATTGGTCTCTGTCACGGAGGCCGACGTGCACGAGGCCCTCGCTGCGCTCAAGTGTCCATGCGGTTCAAAAGCAGAACTCCGCTACCAACTAGCCGCAGCGGTCGTTCTCAACGCGTGGATTGAACGTGAGCGGCGGCTTGGGTTTTCTCAGCGGAAGAAGTTCTACGCCTTCAAACAGAAGGTTGAGTTACTCGCGGCGTGGGTTACCGAGGCGAGTCCTCGGGGAGTGGAATTGTGGGCAGAAGTACTATCACCTTCCGAGGCACCACTCCTCTTCGTGCGTATTGACGATGTGGATTTCAGTTTTCACGCTATCCCAATCGCACGCCGCCTGCTCGCCTCCCGTTCTGAACACCCCACGTGGAAGGGGGTGCGGTTGAAGCCAATCGCGCCGCTCGTGCTGGCATGGGCAAGAGGACTGCGAGACTCTCCTGCTGCGAACACAGCCGACGGGTAAGCACGGTTAGTCACCACGCAAGTCACCATGCAAGTCACCACGCAAGTCGCAGTTGTCCTCCGTCCCGGCGCGGAATGTCGGCGGCGTGGGCCGAGGTGTCAGAACCGTGGGCGCGACTTGCTTAAATAGGCCGACTTGACTACGGAGTCAAGTCGTGGTATCGCCTGATCAGGTCGCTCAACTCGCGCTCTCCTTGAACCCGTGGCCTCAGCGCCTGTAGAATACTCGCGTCGCTGGCCGGCGCAGGCAGGGCAGCGGCATGGGCGGTCAGACTTATTCGACCGCAGCCATGACGTTGAACAAGTACTGATTTGAAAGCGGCCACTCGCAGCCATGAAACTCAATGATCTCAAGACTCTCGCAGTACACGGCGAATCGGAGCGCTTGGAGTTCAAGCGCACCACGGGCGAGATGAAGGAAGCCATGCAGACGCTCTGCGCCTTCCTAAACGGTTCCGGCGGCGACGTACTGTTCGGCGTCCGAACTGATGGCACGGTTGAAGGTCAGGAAGTCTCCGATCAAACGCTGCATGAGGTCGCGCAGGCCGCCGACCGCTTCGAGCCTCCCGCCCACCTTTCAATTCGACGCGTGAGGGTGAAGACGGGCCGCGAAGTGATCGCCGTCACGGTCGATGGAGGATTCAATGCCGGGCCGTTCACGTATGAGGGACGCGCCTACGAGCGCGTGAGCGCCACGACACGGCGAATGCCGCAGCCCAAGTACGAGAAGCTCCTGCTGGACCGCGCCCACAGCAAACGCCGATGGGAGAACGAACCTGCCGAAGGCGTTGAACTCCGGGACATTGACCGCGACGAGGTCTTTCGCATCGTTGAAGCCGCCAAATCCGTGGGGCGTCTCATCGGTCCCGTCGGCGCTAAACTTTCGGACGTACTTGACCGCCTGAAGCTGCGCCGGGATGGAATGGTTCTTCAAGCCGCCGTGGTGCTCTTCGGAAAAGAGTTCCTTCCAGACTACCCGCAATGCGAATTGCGCATGGCGCGTTTTCGCGGGACCGACAAGACGGAATTCCTTGATCAGCGGAATCTTCGCGCTCCCGCGTTCAAGCTGATCGAAGAGGCCCAACTCTTCTGTCAGAGGCACTTCCCGCTTCCGGGCAAGATCGTTTCGGGCAGGCTCCAGCGCGTGGACACGCCCCTCATCCCCCCGGACGCCATGAGGGAGATTCTCGTCAACGCCCTGATTCACCGCGACTACTCTATCGCGGGCGGCGCGATCTCTCTCGCCATTTTCGACGACCGCGTGGAGGTGTGGAGCGCCGGGACGTATCCGACGGGGATTACACCCGACAAGCTCAGCAAGTCGCACCAGTCTGTTCAGCGCAACCCGATCATCGCGGACATTTTTCACCGTGCCGGTTTGATCGAGAAGTGGGGGCGTGGGACCAACCGAGTCATCGAAATGTGCCAGCAGGCCGGGATTGCCACGCCGAAGTTCGAGGAGATCACCGGGGCGGCAGTCGTGACCTTCAATGTGAATGTTCTTGGAGCACAGCAGACCGCCGGGCATGCGAAGGCCCAAGTCGGCACTAAGTCGGCACTAAGTCGGCACCAAGTCGCGATTCTAGAGGCGTGCCGTGCCGAGCAGCCGCTCGTGCAGTTGCTGCAGGTGGTCGGACGCACCGACCGCACGAAGTTCCGCAACCTCCTCATCCGGCCTCTGCTCCAATCCGGTCTTCTGCAACTGACCGTTCCCGAAAAGCCGCAAAGCCGTATGCAGCGATACCGCCTGACCCCAGCAGGGGAAGCAGCCCTCAGGGAGACCAGCAACGAGTGACAGCGGCGGGGCGGTGTAATCGTTGCGCGGCTCACGTCACAGACGCAGAAGCGCCCGACACCTAATCCGTCTTTGCACAAGCGATCCAAACCAGGCATCGCCAGACGGAATGGAGGGAGCACGATGGACGCACGCATTGCTCAGTTGAAGACGCCGGAGGAGTGTGATCCGGCATTCAGACACGTTCACCCCAGAGGCATTCTCTCGTTCGGAGGAGCGCCTCCGGGCGTGGTCCAGCACTACACCCGACAAGCCCGCCTGACCACTTACGGCACGCGCTTGCTGCCTGCCGCCTCCGTCAGGCGTCCGATTTAATCGCAGTCAACGCTGGTCTATCTGATCAACTGGTCGGGGCGGCCGGACTTAAACCGGCCAACAATGATCGTGTCGGTGCGCCAAGAGGCTGGCGTCATGCGCGACGCGCAGTACGAAAGGGCCTCGCCGGTAACTTCGTAGTGCGTTCTTGATGACAGAAGCGATAGTCCGAACAACGGCCGAAGTGTTACAGGAATACCTGCCGCAGTTTGTCCGGGTTTTCCTTCAGTTCTTGAGGCGCCCCCTCATAAACGACTTGGCCCAGTTTGAGGCAGTAGACGCGATGGCATATCTCCAGCACTTCACGGACTTTCTGTTCCACGACCAAGAAGGTTACGCCGTTGTCACGGTTGAGTCTTTGGATGCATTTGAGAGCATCTTTTACCAGGGGCAGCGCAAGCCCCAATGAAGGTTCGTCGAGCAGGAGCAGGCGAGGAGACAATATCAGCGCGTTCGCAAGGGCGAGCATCTGCCTTTCGCCCCCAGACAAGGTTTCCGCTCGCTGGCAAAGGCGTTGCTTCAGAGCGGGGAATATTCCCAAAGCACGGTCCAATCCTTCCTCCAATTGTCCCCTGTCTGGAGCAGTGATTCCGGCAATTTCAAGATTCTCTCGCACTGTCATGTCGCTGAACACCCGGCCCCCCTGTGGTACATACGCCACGCCAGCGCGAAGCAGGGCGCTCGGTCTCGCGGAGAGCAGTGGCTCGCCATCGAGATGAACTTGCCCATACCACACGGGAATCAGTCCAAAGATCGCCCTTAACAGCGTTGATTTCCCAGCGCCGTTGTGGCCAATCAAGGACACGATCTCGCCAGAAAACACGGTTGCATCGACTCCATTAAGGACCTGCTTCTTGCCGTACCCGGCAATAAGCGCGTTTACTTCCAGTATTGGAGTCATGATGTCAGCCAAGGTACGCCTCCATGATCTCCGCTCTACCTAGTACGTCATGCGCCGCGCCTTGGGCAATGACCTTGCCCTCATCCATCACAATGACCAGATCCGCAATTCTTCGCACGGCTTCAATATCATGTTCAACAAGGACAATACTCTTGCCGTTGGCACTTAGCCTTCTCAATAGTGTTAGGATGTTGGCAACCATCTCTGGTGCAACACCGGCTACAGGTTCGTCCAGAAGGAGAATGTGCGCCTCAGTCGCCAAGCAACAGGCAAGCGTCAAGAGTTTCTGCTGGCCGTATGACAGTTCGCCAGCCGATGTGTTTGCCAAATTATCGAGGTCAGCAAAGTGAAGGAGCCGCATCGCCTCTTGCTGATTGTCCGCCTCCTCGCGAGCCACTCCAAAACGCAGCAGCGCGGGCAATAAATGTTCGCCACGCTGTCTGGGCCGCGCGAGAAGCACGTTCTCCAAAGCGGAAACACGGCCAATCAGCCGAAGGTTCTGAAATGTGCGCGCCACGCCCATCAGAACAATCCGATGCGGCGGGAGGCGAGTCGTCTCGTGGGAGCCCAGAAAACACCGACCTGCCTCGGGCCGGACGAAACCCGTCAACACATTCAGCAAGGTCGTCTTACCCGCCCCGTTTGGCCCGATGATGGCGGTGATACCCGACGCGGGAAACTCCAGCGTTACACCTGAGACTGCGTGGACGCCATCGAAGGACTTGAATAGTTTTTCACATCGCAACGCATTCATCGTTGATCATCGCCCAAAACTGTATCGGCCAACCAGTCCTCGTGACCGAAACATCATCATAACCACCAACAGCGCGCCGTAGAATATCTGGCGGAGGTTAGCTGCGACAGAACTTGGCATGCCGACAAGCCGCAGCGCTTCAGGCAACGCAACAAGAACAACCGCGCCGATCAAAGGCCCCCACGCGCTGTCCGCGCCGCCAATGATCACCATCGAGATTACAAGAATAGATTCCATGACGGTAAAGCTAGTCGGATCGATGTAGGAAATGTAATGTGCGTATAGGCTGCCCGCCGTCGCCGCGAGCGCAGCACTGACTGCAAAAGCCGTGACCTTGAACCGAAGCGTGTTCTTGCCAAGTGCCTTTGCAAACACCTCGTCCTCTCGAATGGCATGGAGCACGCGGCCGAACGGCGATGACGAAATCCTGTGAACAACGAAATACGCAAAGGCTGCGAAGATTCCTGCCAGAAGGAGAAAGTCCCAGTGCGAGTTCACCTGCCAGCCGAAGATGGCGGGATGGGGAATGCCTGGAATGCCGAGCGGACCCCGTGTGAGGTTCATCCAATTGTTAAATATGCTGAATAAGATCATCTGGAACCCAAACGTCGCGATCACAAAGTAATCGTCGTGCAAGCGAAGGGAAGGCAGCGAAACCACGAAGGACACAACGCATGCGAACCCCATACCGGCAAGCACCCCAACCAGAAACCCGGCCCCGCACTTGACTGCCAGCAACGCCGACGTATATGCTCCGAGTCCGTAAAATGCGGCATGGGCAATTGACAGGAACCCCGTCCGCCCCACCAGCAAGTCCAGTGATATTGCCAAGATCGCATAGATCATGGCGAGAATCATGATGTGGGTCAGGTATTCCATCCTACACGGTCACCTTATGAGCCGCTCTGCCCAGAAATCCTTGAGGTCGGAGAAGTAGGAAGAGGAGCAGAATCGAAAAAGCAACGGCGTCTTGCCACTGTGACCCAAACATCCAGCCCCCGTAGTTCTGCGCCAACGAAAGCAATACTGCGCCCAATGCGACACCCCAGGCACTCCGATTTCCGCCAAGCACCGCCGCGACGACACCGATCATAAAGGGATGCATGCCCATTCCCGGAGTGACACCCGTGTCAACAGCTAAGGCAACACCGGCAACGCCAGCGAGTCCGCCGGACACAGCAAGGACAACCAAGAGGACTCTTCTGCCTGGAATCCCCACAATCGCGGCGTACTCCGGGTTGTCGGCGAAGGCCCGAATCATTCTTCCGATTCGGCTTTGCTGAAGCATTAGATGCAGGAGGGCTACACACACTATCGCGGAGAGAGCGGTGAGCATCTGCACCAAAGTCAAACGCACTCCGAACAGCCCCACGCCTTCGAGCACCGGTCCAGTCTGAACAGTCTGAATTCGATCTCCAAAGACTAAGGACAATACATTCTGGACTACCACGTAAGTGCCGAGCGACGCCAAGAGCATTGTCAGAGGCGTTGAGGCGAACCGACGAAGTGGCCCGAAAACACATGCATAGAGCAGCAGGCTTACGGTGATGCTACACATCAGGGCCAGCGCCAGACTTATGGGCCACGGAAGCCCCAATACGCCACGGAAGAGGTAAAGCCCGTATGCTGCGGTCGTAATGAGAATGCCGTGGGCGAAATTCAGGAAACCCGTGACCTGGTAGGCGAGCCCGAAGCCCAGCCCAACCAAAGCGTAGATTGAGGCCGCCAGAAGGCTGTTGGCGAGTATCTGAAGCATCTATTCTGAAGCCGAGGCGCTCGCCGGATTGTCGGCGCTGCCGGAAGCACCGCCACTCCCTCGAGTGCCTACAAGCTCTCGCTCCAATTCTTGGATCAACGGAGTCGGCAGGATTCCTGTCTGCTCGCGGAAGGGACAGAAGTAATGGCTTGAATACTGTCTAGCCTGGGTAAAACGAGACCAGATGGACCGTAGTGGCGCGGTCTTCACGCTACCAAGCCGCTCAAATGCGCCAGGACAATGATACACATCTCCACGATTGGTGACATAGAGGCCATTTCCTAACTGCGAGCATTCTAAACCGCCCATGAAGGGAGAAATATGTTCGAAAGGAATCCCGTGCTGCTTGTTGAATGCGTAGATTCGCTCATATAATTCACGTTTCTGCTTCAACGTGATGTCGTAATCGGTGTGGCGATAGTACGAGTCGCAAGGCATGGAAACGACCACGTCCTCATACACTTTGCACTTGGTCCGAAGGGCATAAATGTCCATAATCTCGTGTAGATTCCGTCGTCCAACGTTGACTTCGAGGCCTAGCCGGGTCGGCATATGCTTGTTGAATCCTACATCCATCAACAACTGAAACGCGCGATCACGAACCACCGCGTAGCCTGGACGGCCGACGATCTCATCCTGGAGATTCCTATCCAGGGCGTCCATCTTGATGAAGACGGACGCGCCGACCTTTTCGTGTAACCATGTGGCCAACTGCCTGCCATCTACACCGTGGAGATGACGACAGAGTTCATCGTTGCCCAAGACAGTGCCGGATGTGAAGAGGACCACAATGATGTTGTGTTGCGCAATGTATTCGAGACATGGAATGAAATCCTTCTCTTGCGTTATTTCGCCCCCACCAATAAGCTTGATGGACCGGACTCCTAGCTCTGCGGCTTGATCCACGACACTGTGCCACTGAGCGCCATCTAGCAACGGCTTCTTCTTGGCTGCAACCCCGTTATTGTCCCTGCTGTCAAAGTAGCGGAAGCAGTAAACACATTCCAGGGGACACGTGTCGCCCAGCTCGTAATCAAGCGTCAACATGTGCCCGTCACGGTTAGCGGCGGCAACTTCGCTTGGGCTAAAGAGCCATCCTTGTATCCCGTTGATCACATTGCTCATGGTCTATTAGCTTTCTTCTTACAGTGGAGCATCCACATGGCGTGCCGGTGGAGCTGCGGCAGATGCGCAACCTCGCCTAGCGGAGGGGTGTTAGCGGCTTCGTCAATGGCGAGCATTGATTGGTGAATGCTATGAAGTTCCACCACATATCTGCACTCAAGCCTTAAGTTCCCTCGTGCCGACAGCGGTTTCCCCGTCAGTTCGTAACATATTTGTGACAACTGATCGAACGAATAGCCAAAATACTTCACCCGCTCACCCGTCGGCGTCGTCCAATCCCGCCCATCCGGACGCGTGAAGGGATCAGCGTCAGAAGGAAAGAAATGTATCATTACACCGTTGTCTTCAAGTAGTTCCCAACACCGCACGAGCGCCGCCTTCAACCTTTCCGGACTGAGCAGATGTAAGAGGTGGTAACTGTGTATCACCGCAAAACGCTTTGCATTGTCGAATGAAGCACCTGCCTCATCTTTCCAGTCACTCGGGAGAATCGCAACGTCACCAAAGATAGGGTGTACAGCGATGCTGGGCGCGCCGTAGTGCGCCTTGAGTGAATTCAACTTCGGTAGACACTGTCTATTCATGTCCAGAACGTAAACCTCGATGGGCTGCCGTCCCTGCCTATGAAGGAAGTCTGCTATGCATAAGGCGTCTCGACCATATGCGCCGCCAACATCCAAAACAGGGCCATATGGGACACGACCGGTCCTGAGTTGTTCAATTACCTCCTCTCCGGCAACACTGGGTCCTACCCCATATGGGTACTCCAGGTAGGAGCGTGTGAAGTCAGTTTCGGTAGCCTCAGGAGCGCCGCCTTGCGGCGCATCGTCACCCGATTCAATCAGGCGTTCCGACTTGAGGTAGAGAAGGTTCAGGAACTGTTTCGTTGCCATCCACGGTTTGCCACAATCCTCTCCGTAACGCTGGGTGTTCAAGGTCTCGATAACATCGTCATGCCACGCCAATAGCATTTCGTTCGGGTCTCCACCGATATATGCGCCCAAACATCCTTGCCAAGCAACCGCTGCTTCCCCTCGCTTCTTCACGCCGATAGCAAAGAGATCAAGGGGGATATGTCGGTTGAAGAAAATGTCATACCAGTATCCGTCCTGTGCCAACGCAGTGCTATCAAGGCTATCTGGTGTCTTCATCGCTTTCACGAGCCGCCCCCAGGAACCGTCTTTGAAGCAATCGGCGAAAGCCGTATTGGCAAATAGCTCTTGCACCGCCGCCGCATTTAGGCGGAAACATCTCGCCGCCGAAGACTTAGGGTGATATAAGTTCACGAACATATCTTGTACGGAAGGTGGCGTGCGCTGCTCACCATCCTCTTTGTCTTCGCCCGACGGCGGAGACCACAGCCCGATTCCAGCCAGGCTGTCCACGTGAAGGACATCAACGAACTGGGGATGCTGCTCGTAACGCAGGCTATCCACCTCCTCCACGCGGCCAGCCATCCTATTTCGCCAGAGGTTCACCGCAGCCCTTGCCGAATCGTACACCCTTAGGACTTTTGCTGGCGTTGTGCGTGCTAGGCGCCATTCCGCCTCTCTGTAAATACTGCGCTTGTCACTTCGGGCACCGGCCTTGTCGTCGAGAAAGAGGCATACCCGCTTGAACTCAATGTTCTGCGAATGCATGGCAAAACGCCACATGTGGCCTCTGCCCGGCCCACCCATGTCATTGTGATGCACAGATCGCCTCGTCTTGTCGCGTGTTAGGTCCCATTGTGCGACCACACTGGGAAGGCCTCCTGTCCAACTATCCGGATTCAGATAGTGTTCGAGGAGCATTGGCAGCGTGGTTAAGTAGACTATCTCGATGTCGTCGCCATTGGCACTATACACTTTGTAGATATTCTCCGCCTCACTGTAGAGCTTATCAACGATCTGGGACATTGCGCCATAATTGGCGATAAGGTAATTCTGTCCAAACGGCATTTGAGCTTCATCTTTGAACGCTGATGTGCGAAGATGCTCAGACGCTTTTGCCAATGGATCATCTAGGGGGGTAAACCGCAAGCAACTGGTTGCCAAGAGCGTAGGCACGTATTCGGGATGCTTGGCATAACTGATGAGAACTGATGCGATACGGTCACGCAAAGAATTGATGGCCCCCTTTGCGCCATCGCTATCGGTGACGACAGCGGCGATGAACGCCCCTGCCTTCCTGACAGCAAGAGGTCGATCCGAACTGAGAACTCTCGGAAGTTCGCCGAAAAGCTCCTGTTCGGCACCTTGTCGAGCGTAGCGCCACTCCAGAATCTGCGCTTGCCGCTCGAGGCTCGCCCTTACCTGATCTATCCTCCTGGGTATGTCCTCTCCCAGTTCCTTGGCAATCCCGTCAATCCTACCTGCTACCGCCGCGAGCTTCTCATGTGTAGTGCCCATGTCTTCGACTTGACGAGCAACAATGTCCTCCAGCTTCTTAGCCTCTTCGAGAGAAGCATTGGCGATTCCACCGACCTCCGAAAGCTGCTTGTGATGCGCTTGGAGCCTTATGAATGCCATCACAATGAAATCGACCAGAATGGAGAGCAATACGACTACCGCCAGTTCTCCCGCCTTCTTCTTGAAGAAAACGAGCGCGAAGCCGTGGGCCCCCTCATACGTCTCAGAACTGCCGGCAGCTTCCGCCATGTACGCGACCATAACGCCGAGGAACCCAATTGCAAGGACAAAGAACCAAAGATGTTCATGTATGTTGGAGGAAATCTCGCGGAAACGCGGGAGGAAATGATGCCACACACAGAGGAACAGCGTGAGGGAGATCAGTAAGGCAGGGATCAACCAATTGTATCTCGGATAGAGTGCGCACGCGTACACTGCTGCTACGTAAACGAGAATAAATGAAAACAGTTGTGCAACCCGCAACAGAAACCGGCTAGTTGTCGGGGTCATATTGCAAACCACTTTTGCAGCACAACTCTTGAGGGATCACTTCTCACGGCAGAGTTCAAATTTGCCCCCACGCACTTGGTAAACGTAGAAGTCCTTGTCTACCTCGCCATACTGGTCGAATGACGTAATTCCAGTCACGCCCTTGTACCCTTTTACTTGGTACAGATGCTTCTTGATGTCGTCTGCGTTGTAAGCGGATTCTGAAAGCACTTTGGCCACGATCTTTGCCGTGTCGTAGGCGTAAGAGGCGTACACTGTGGGGGCTTCGCCATACTTGGCCTTGAAGCGTTTCTCGAAATCCTGGATGAGATCATCGCTCACGCCGTAGCCCAAGGCCATGAGAGTGTAATAGGAACCTTCTGCCGCGTTTCCCGCAATCTTGATAAGGTCAGGAGAATAGGACCCGTCACCGCCAATGAATGGCACAGTCAGCCCCAATTCACGCGCCTGTTTGAGAATCAGCCCCGTCTCACCGGCCTGTCCAGGAAAATAAACGAATTCAGGACTTGCTTGCTTGATCTTCTCGATAGCGGATCGGAAGTCCTTCTGGCTCGGTGCAAAGGCTTCATAGAACAGAACCTTGCCGCCGCTGGCTTCAAAAGCCTTCCTGAACTCAGCCGCCAAACTCACGCCGTACTCATCATTGACGTAGAAGACGGCGACCGATTTCTTCTTCAGACGGTCAAGTGCGAATCGAGCGGCGCTGGTTCCTTGCACGTGATTTGGCGGGACGGTCCTGAAGATGTAATCACCCGCGTCTTTGATGGCGTCAGCTGTGGCGCTGGCGGAGATCAGCACCACTTTGTTTCGTTCTGCAATCGGCGCGATGGCAAGTGTCACGCGGGAACTGAAGGCACCGATGATGACGGGGACTTTATCAACGCTGATGAGCTTGTTGATCGCCTGCGTGCCAATCCTGGCATCGATCTGGTCATCCTCGTAGACGACCTCGATCTTCCGATTTCCCAACATTCCGCTCTGATTGGCTTCTTCTATCGCCAGATCGACTCCCTGCTTCGTCTCCTTGCCGTAAGTGGCCACTTCGCCGCTCAGAATCGTGATACAGCCGATTCGAAGCCTACTCGGTGTCTGGCTCCCGTCTCTTGAACGTGTGACCAAGTACAAGCTCAGGCACACCCCCACGGCGAGCACTGCAAGTAGGGCAAGGATTCTTGTCCAGTGTCTCGGTTGCATCACACGTCCCTCCGAAAATGGGCGGGGACCGACAACGGCCCCGCGTACCGGTGATACGAACCGGGGGCTTCGCCGTCAAGCATCCTCGTGCGGCGACAGATCGTTCTGCGAAGAGGCGCGGAACTGAAGCGGTGCCTTGTCAGGGACATGCACCTCGTGGCACGAACCTGACATGGCGGCTTCCCGTCTGCCTGTTTTCTCTCAGGAAGTATATACGTGGGCAGGGTTTGCTGTCAACCCCTTGCTCGAAGTTCGGAGGTTCAAGGGGCCGTTACGAATCTGGGGCCGCAGGCGCATCGAGTTCAACGCATGAATATCGCAGAGAACCGCCCGGAAGGCGTCGTTCATGGGGAATGCCTCTGTCTGTAATGAAGCCCACTGGGGGCAATGCGATCACAGACTTCGGCACAACGCTGGAATCAGGCAAGGGGCGGCGTCCCAGGGGAGAGGGCTGTCAGCGTGTCACATCGACCATCGCGCCCCAAGGCCCGGTTCAAGAACGTTGACCGCGGGCAGGTCGCGTTGAACAACTTACGTCGTCAGGTTGACGCTCCAGTTGATGCCCCGGCCTGTACCGCTGGGGCGTCTCTCCGGCCACAGATCGGTGTGAGCGCTTGCCAATCGCAGCCCGCACCGTGAACGAACTCCGCCCACCGCCGGCGGAGGTCCCCAGGAGCAGGGCCGGCAAAATGCCAAGATGCCTCTCGCTCATTTCCGTCCCACCTCCATCTGCCGCCCTATTGCGCCGCCGTATGCAGGAGTCTACCACGAGGCACCCACAACCGCAAGAAGGCACACCCAGGCGATCCATCCTCTCGACGATCCGCTACGCGGCCCATTCCGCACGTCAGTGGTGCATGGTATAATCCGGCGGGACGGGGTAGCAACGGTGGCCCTCTGGGCCGCGCTCACATGGCCTGCCGCCCCGATTCCTTCTCCTTGCGAGATTGCGAAAGCGAGGCGCAACATGAGCACTCCCGCCGACGACCTGGAAGCCCTTGACCGCAGGCGGCGCACACTTGAGCTTTTCGATTTACGGAAGCAGCAACGCGAGATGATTGAGGAGGCGCGCAAGGACGGGGTTCGCTCTGACAAGCTGCTCGGTTGGCAAGACCTGGCCGCAATAATTGAGCGGCTGGAACGCGAAGGCGTCCCGCAGATCGGTCCACACGAAGCGCAGGAGCTTCGCATATTCTTTCACGGAAGAGCGGCGGTTCTGGCCGAAGGAACAGGGGCGGACCTGGAGGCGGCGGGAGAGGTCGGCGCGGCGTCCACCAGGCCGACGCAGCCGCCAACGGCAGACGATGCGGCAGAGACGGACGCAACGCCAACTTACCCGAAGATGGCCGCTACAAAGGACGGCAAGAACGAGCCGACAACCGAGACGAAATCTGGTGGAACCCATTCGACTTGGCAGACGATGGCCGAGATCGAGGGACAGGTCAAGAAGCTCGCACCTACCGACTACTCCATCCTACTGCTAGGCGAAACCGGCACGGGCAAAGAATATCTTGCCATGCGGATTCACAGCGAGTCCCAGCGCAAGACGGCACCATTCGTGGCGGTGAACTGTCCCTCGTTGCCCAAGGACCGGATTGACGCAGAACTTTACGGCTATGCGAGAGGAGCATTCACCGGCGCGGACAAACCCTACGTGGGGAGAATTCGGGAGGCCGCAGGCGGCACGGTGTTCCTAGACGAGATCGGCGACCTTCCCCCGGAGTGTTGGGGAAATCTGCTGCGGTTCCTCCAGAGCCGGGAGATAAGTCCGCTGCGCGACAAAGCGGAGACCGTGAATGTGCGCGTCCTGGCGGCCACGAACAAGCCAGGCCGCGTTCCCCCCGAAGGGTTGCATCGGTTCGATCATCAACTTTGCCTTCCACCGTTGCGGGAACGGCGGAAGGATATTCTGGAGATTGCTGAGGGTTTCTTTGAGTCGGCCAAGTCCAAGAACAACCGCGCCTCGCTGAGATTCGCACAGGCGGAGCGTGAGAAACTGGCAAGCGCCGATTACGATTGGCCTGGCAACATCCGGCAACTCGAAAAGGCGACCCAGCGGGCTGTTTTGCTCCATGCAACTGGCCGGGACGTGACGGCGCAGGAGATCCTCGACGCTGCGAAGGCTGTCGCTAACCTGGCATGATTCCTTCCCCCTTGGCGCAGCCGCCGGGATTCCTGGCATAACGAGCGCCATTCCTGGCACGCTGCCGCGATTCTTGGGCATGAATCGCCCTCCCGCTGGCGTGAAACCGCCGTTGCTTGGCATTTCAGCCTCGCCGCTTCGACCCTCTCCACATTAACCCATTCTCGTCATTGCACTTGTGGAACCGGCACGCCCATTGCGTATAGGCGAGATGTCCGATGTGGCGTGTTACACAGTCGCTTTGGAGGGAGGACAATGGTCGGGACGTCCGAACTTGTCGCAAGCCTTCGAGCCGAAGGGTTCGAGGTCAGCCACTCCTACCTGGCATACCTGCTCCGGGAACGAATAGTTGCTGCTCCGCCCAAAGGCCCAGGTGGGGTTCTGCTTTGGGAGCAAGCAGACGTTGAACGAGTCCGCAGTGAACTGCTTCGGCGCAATCGCGGGCCGCGGGGAACCACCTATGCGTAATCCCGGTCCTGCCCACAACATCCTTCCGCGTCTGCACGGCGTGAAGAAGACCCCGAACGGGTGGGAAGCGCGCTGCCCGGCGCATGACGACCAGCACGCTTCACTTTCCATCGGCACCGGTGAAAGCGGGCGCGTGCTGCTGCATTGTCACGCGGGATGCACTCCTGAAGCGATTGTGGCGGCCGTGGGGTTGAAACTGCCGGACTTGTTTCCAAGCAACGGTGCGGCTCCGAAGTTCACGCGCCCGACAGCGCCGAAGGACGAGGCTGAACCGCTACGCAACCTGGAAAAAGAAGCGGAGTTTTCGGTCAACTGCCGCGACGATTTGAGCGCCAACGAAGACGCCCTGGCCTACCTCTGGCGTCGGCGGGGTGTCGGGTGCCGGACGGCGAGTGACTGGGCCGTCGGCGTAACGGACATTCGCCGCGATTCCGCCGGCGTGATCGTCGGGGCAACCTGGACGCTGCCGATACTCTCACACGTTTCACCACGTCCACTTATCGGGGTCAAATTGCACCGCGACCCGCCCCGGCATGGACAGAGCAAGGGAGGCTGGCTCGTGCGCGGCGGCGCGGCGCTGTTCCCGCTGCCAGAAGCCCAACGCCTGCAACGCGGCGCGGAAATCATCCTGTGTGAAGGCGAGTTGAAGGCCCTGGCGTACATCGAGGCCGGTCTTGCGGCAACTTCGTCCACCACCGGCGCGGCGACGCGATGGACGCCAGACATGGCCGGCCGTTTCGCTGGCCTGACTGTGGTAATTGACCCCGACCATGAAGAATCGAAGGCGGCGCGGGATTTCGTGTCGAATGCGGCGCAGGCGCTGTGGCGCGTGGCTCGTTCGGTTGAGGTGTGCGAGATTCAACAGGAGTGCGAGGTCTCTGCATGAGTGCGCATCCGAAGGACGCGAACGATACCGCCGCCGTTGCCATTGCCGAAGGGCGCGATCCCCGCGAGGCGTTGCGGGAGCGAATCGCTAACCGAAAGCGCGCGAAGGGCGCTGGCGTTGCACAGGATGAGATGATGATGGACGCGGCGCCAACTCCCGTGCTCGTCTGCATGGCGGACGTGAAACCGGAATCCGTCCAGTGGCTTTGGAAGGAACGTTTCGCCCTGGGCAAGCTCGGCCTGATTGCCGGCGACCCTGACCTTGGCAAGTCCTTCATCACGCTCGACATGGCTGCGCGGGTCTCCACAGGGACCGGCTGGCCGGATGCGCCGGAACTCCGCACGACGCCGGGTGGAGTTGTGCTCCTGTCCGCCGAAGATGATCCAGCCGACACAATCCGGCCGCGCCTGGACGCCGCCTACGCTGACGCGCGACGCATCACGCTGTTGCAAGCGATCCGAGACACTGACTCCAACGGCAACGTCAAAGCTCGCGCGTTCAATCTCGCCATAGACATCGAGGCCCTCGAGAGCGCGATTGCGAGTGTGGAAAACTGCCGCTTAGTGATTGTGGACCCCATTTCGGCCTACCTGGGGAGGACGAAAAGCCACGAGAACGCAGAAGTCCGCGCCGTGCTGGCCCCTCTCGGAGAATTGGCAGCCCGGCACGGCGTCGCCGTTGTTGCGGTGACGCATCTTCGGAAGGGCGAAGGGCCGGCAATGTACCGCGCCAATGGTTCGCTTGCTTTCGTCGCCGCTGCCCGCTCGGTGTACGCCGTAGCGCGCGATCCGCAAGACGAAGCCGGGAAACGCCGCTTCTTCCTGCCGGTCAAGTGCAACCTGTCTTCCGAGCGGAGCGGCTTTGCCTACAGCATTTTGGCGGACGGCGGCGAGATACCGCACGTCGCATGGGAGAGCGATCCGGTCACAGTCGAAGTTGACGATGTCCTCGGCGGGGAAGCCAAACGACGCGGGCCGGCCCCCGAAGAGAGAGAGTCGGCGGCTGAGTGGCTACGCGAGGAGCTTGCCAACGGCCCGCGTCCCTCTCAGGAACTCTTCGAAGCAGGGAAGAAAGAGGGCCACAGTAAGCGGACGCTATGGCGCGCGAAGGCCGAGCTTCACATCCGGGCGCGTAAGGCGCGCTTTGACGGTCAGTGGACGTGGGAACTACCCGAAACCGAAGTGTGCCACGAAGTGTGCCAACCTACCCCTGACACTGATACACATGGCACACCTGGCATACATGGCGCTCTTGGGGAAAAACCCAATGAATACCCTATGCCTAATGACAAGTCCTCCGCGCGAGAGACGAAGAGTGCCAAGTTGTTTGAGACAGGAGACCACGATGCGTAGGAACTCCACCACGTCCACTTTCGTATCGCACACGGAGCGAGGGCTGGTGACCTGCCGAGCCAAGGCTATAGGTACTCCGCTGCCGGTCGGCCTATCAGCGCGTTGGCAAACCCATATTTTCACGAGAATTTGGGTTTTGGAAATTGGGCTGTTGTCTTGTCTTTTTCAGCATGCTGGATGACCTGACATGCGGACGCCTCAGAACCCTGAAAAGCTGAACCCGCTGGCCCTGAGCCGGCTGGACCTGGCCAGCATTCTTTCAAGGACTGGCATGGCGAAGTTGACGCCGGCGGCCATCGGCCACTGGCTGGACGCCGGATGCCCTCGCAATTCGGACAAGAGCTACAACATCGTCCACGTCTGCGCGTGGCTGGCCGGCAAATACGGGCAGACTCCATACAGGCCGAGCGCTGAGACGGACGAGGAGAAGAAGGAAAGCATCGGCCTTAAGCGCGAGCGGCGGCTTGCGGTGCGCCAGACGCGCCTGGAGCGGAAGGGACAGCTTATCGAGAAAGAGGAGTTCGAGCAGGAGTGCCATCGCCGGAATCACATGATGAAGAGCGGCCTGTTGACCCTCTCGCGCGTGCTGGTCCGCGAGATCGCGGGGCGGCCCGCGACTGAGATTCAGAAGATCATCGACGACCGGGTTCGCGAGCTGCTCATGGCCTACGCTGAGGGCTGGGACGGCCAGGGCGACGAGATACCGAAGGAGCCGAAGTCGTGAAAGCAAAACCGAAGCGTGATCGAGGTTACAGCCGTGGCGAGCGTTCCGACTTTCTGCCGCCAGAGGACCTTACGCCGTCGCAGTGGGCTGAGAAGTACCGCCGGCTGCCGCGCGGCCAGAGCAATCTCTCCGACCGATATAAGAACGCCCTGTCGCCCTACTCGACCATGATCATGGACCTGTGCGCGATTCCTGGGCTGGCGCAGCTCGTCGTCATCAAGGCCGCGCAGATCGGGGCGTCCGAGGCGCTGCGGAACGTCGTCGGGTGGGCGGCGCATCTTGTCCCGGACCCTGCCGGCATCGCCATGCCCGACGAGAAGAAGGGCCGCGCCATTGTTGACAACCGCATCCTGCCGCTTTTTCGGGGAACGCCGCCGCTGAAGAAGCTGATGACGCCACGGAGCGCCGACGCGACGAAACAACAGATCAAGCTCCAGAACGGTTTCATCTTGCACCTGATGTGGAGCGGCAGCGCGTCCAGCATGGCATCCGACCCGATGCGAATTGGAATCTGCGACGAGGTGGACAAGTTCTCGCCCTGGACGCACGGCCAAGGCGAGCCGGTCTCGCTGGTGCAGGCGCGCCTGCGGACCTATGGCGAGCGCGGCCTCCTCATTGCGGCCAGCACGCCAAGCACCCGGTACGGCCGCATCTGGCAGCTCTTTGACGACTGCTCCATCAAGGTCTACTTCTACGTCCCCTGTCCGCGCTGCGGATTCCGGCAACGGCTCCTGTTCTCGAACCTCAAGTTCGACAAGGGCGACAAGCCTGACCGCCACGACCAGGCCGACCACATCCGGCGGAACGCCTCGGCGTGGTACGAATGCGCCGGCTGCCACGGCAAGATCCTCGATGCGGACAAGCCGGCGATGTGCTGCGCCGGCAGATACCAAACCGACTATGGCGAAAGCGTCATCCTGGACGCCGCCGGCCGTGTCCACGAGTCCATCGAGAAGGTCGAGGCGTTCGCCCCCGGCACGAGCGTCGGCGTCCACATCTCCGGCCTCTACTGCCTGTGGCTTTCCTGGGCCGAGGTCGCGGCGCAGTTCGTTCTCGCCCAGGGATCGCGCGAGAAAATGTTCGCTTTCAAGACCGACACGCTTGGCGAGCCGTTCGACGAGCAGACCACGAAGCTCCACGCCGATGCCTTCACGCTTAAGGCGTCCCGCGCGAAGCTGCCGGAAGGCACCATTCCGAAGTGGGCGCCATTACTCTCCGCGACCGTGGACACGCAGCATCGGTTCTTCAAGGCGGTCGTGCGCGCCTGGGGACCGACAGCAGACGGCGGCGGGATGGAGTCCGCCCGCATCTGGCACGGGCGCATTGAAACCTTCAAGGACCTGGACATGATGCTGCTCGGCCGCCTCTGGCAGTACGAGGACAACGCATACCCGCCGATCCGCTTGCACCTGCTCCTGATCGACACCGGAGGCACGCAGCTTGAGAGCGAGGAAATCTCGCGCACGATGGAGGTTTACCGCTGGGTCCACGACCGTGTGCGCTGGAACGTCCGGGCGATCAAGGGGGCCAGGCGCGCGCACGGGGCCCAAGGCGCGATCCACATCTGGCCGGCGAAGGCCATCCAGCAGACCGGCCAGGGCTATACGGCGAAACACACACGGACCGACCTGACGCTGTGGATGCTGGACGTCCACCACTACGCGGACGAGCTGGCCGACCTCGTGAGTCGGGGACGCAAGAATGAAGCCGAGGAAATCTGGCACCTCAACACGCGCAACGATCCCGAATACAACCAGGAGCTGTCGAACTGCGTGAAGGTGGTCGAGCGCGTCGGGAACCACCTCGACGAAGTATGGCGCCCGGTATCCGAAGGCGCGGTGATCGACTTCTTCGACTGCGAGGTCTACCAGGTCGCCGCCGCGTACATGATGCAGGTCCACACGCTGCCGTCGCGCCAGGTCATTGAGAACATACGTCAGGAAGCTGCCAAGGCGGCCGCACCGGTCAGTCGCCCCAGCCAATGGGAGGAACGGCTCGACCCGGAAGAGGAGGAGTTCCGCCGCCTTCGAGATGGACGGCCGCCTGCGAACGACGCATGGACGCCGAAACCATTCAGATTGTGAGGCCGAGGGATGTTTGAGGTTCAGACTCCCATGCTACCGCTTAAAGCGCAGGAGGCCCGGACAAGCGTCCGAGCCTCCCGAAAAGGTGAAACGATGAACGTATCAGTCGGTCAGCGCAAACTGCCCACGGTCGACCTTCTTGAACCGGGCCTCGGCGCCCTTCTTCTGGATGTCCCGCAGGATGGAGCTGTAGAGCGTGGCGTCGGGCGTCTTGCCGGTCGTCTCCCACAGCTTCTTCTCCAGAATGACCTTCACGATGTCCTTGCAGTTCATCGGCTTGCCGGCGGCCTTCATGACCTGGATCGCGGCGTCCACCAGACCCAGGCGTCTCTCTTTGGCCTGGGGCGCGCCCTTTTCGCCCACGTTGCGCCCGGACGCGGCCTTGGTAGCTTTGGGCGCGGCGGCCTTCCCGCGCGCGCCGTGGGCGGCCTGGTGCGCGTTCGTGTGGTGGACGGCCAGGCGGCCCGCGTCGGCCACGGTGATCGTCTTGCCGCCTGCGGTCGTCACCGTGATCTTGCCCTTCTCGTCAACGGCCTTGACCGTCACCTGGACCGGGTTCTTCCCGACCTTCAGCATGTACGTCTCGCCCGCCTTCACATTCTCCAGCCTCATAGCACGACCTCCATTCTTGAGCCTACGTCGTCTCGGCCAGCCCATTGCCGGCCGCCATCCCCGCCCACCGCGCGGGTGGGCGGAAGAGCGGTCGTCTTAGGACTTCTTCCCTCGGCGCATCGCAGCCACGCGCTTCCAGACGAACTGCTCGTCCTGCTGCGAGAGTTGCGCCATGACCTCGACCAGGGACCTGCGCACGGCTCCCAGGTCTCCCACGTGGCCAAAGTGCAGACCGTCCTTCTTCGCGTACCCGGCATGCATCCTTGCCTCCTCGGCAATGAGCCGGAGCAACGTGCGGATGTCGTCCTGCGCCATGCGATAGGCGTCCTTCACGTCCACGTGCCCTTCGAAAGCACCGTTCGTCTTCCGCGTTCCCATCGAGACCTCCTATTCCGGGACCGTAACCCAAACCTCGCGGCCGTCCGCGTCCACGTGCCGATACCTCGCACCCCACTGCTCGCGGCGGGCCATGTCAGCCAGAGCGTCCATCGTCCTGGCCGTGGCGATCACGCCCTTGAGCGAACGCATGGCGTACAGGCGCTTCATGCGCGCCGGCCCTTTCACGATGGGCCGATAGATGTGGACCGTCATCCCCAGGTAGCCCCACGGGTTTCTCTCGTACTGGCCATTCATGTGCAGGGCAGCGCAGGGCTTCATCAGGCATTCTCCTTTCTTCAGGCGTCCAGCCAGCTTGATCTTCCCCTGGCGCACCATCGCGTGTTCGCCATATGTCGGGTGCCATCCGACGTAGGCGTAGGTGCGCTCGCCATCGTCCACGTAGACCTGGACGCGCCCGAACCGGCGAGGCAACCGCGCGTCCCGGGGCAGGCTGTAGACCTTGCCCTTTTTCCTTCGTTCGGCCCACCGTTTCTGCGTTGCGCTCATCCCGGCATCCTTTCTCTAACCCGATGCATACCAGCGTGTTACAGGACACATGAGGGCATCCTCTCGGCCGGAAAGCAAGGGGAAAATGCAGGATTCCGCATGCCGCATGTCGCGCTGCCATGCTGGGTTACGCCGAGGAGATGGAAATGATTCCTTGCGGCCTATGCGTGAATTGCCGGAACGGCGCGCCGGGAATCTGCCTGACGCCAGTCCGCGCGGTTGAGTCCGCGCCGGTCGGTGGGCCGCCCCGGATCGTCGCACGCTACTGCCGTTGCGGGAAGGCACTCTACGGCAAGCATCGGTTCTGCCCAAAGTGCCGGAAGATCCGCAACCGGGAAACTGGTCGGGCGCGCAAGAGAGTGTTCGACCGGCAAGTAACGAAAAATCGAGAAGGAACTCATTGAAAACATTGAGCGAAAAGAGGCCGTTTTCGGGGGGCTGGTACTTTGGTACTCGGTCCCGATTCTTCGTTACATTCGGCCGTAGAAAGAGTGATTAGAGGACGGCGCTTCGAGCCTGGAGGACAGGACGACGCCGCAGTGACCCAGATGGAAGGAGACCGAAAGATGCTTGACGGCACGGAGACGAAACCGGACACGCGGGAGGAGATGCCCAATTGCTCAGGTACTCACGAAGGAACAGGCAACAAAGGTGGGTGCCGGTGCGCGCCGGAAGCGGCGGCCACGCCGCTCTTGCTCGACGTGGCCGAGGTTGCCCGCCTGCTGACCTGTTCCAAGCCGCACGTGCGCCGTCTGGCCGATGCCGGGCGCATGCCGAGGCCGGTCAAGCTCGGGACGCTCGTTCGGTGGAAGCGCGCTGAGATCGAGCAGTGGCTGACCGCTGGCTGCCCGGATGCGCGTCGCAGCGCATTGGGGTAGGTCGGCGGAAAGCATGGAAGAGAGCCGGAATTCCTGCGGAATCCACTTGATTTCATGCCAAGAAGAATGGCTGTGATGTGGTCGGAAAGAGAGGTGCGGTATGGCAACGATTTTCCGGGAAAAATGGAGGCGACCGATCCCCGATGGCGCCCAGATCACCGAGCGCCGCGGGAAGAAGGTCGCGGGGTGGACCGACAGTCAGGGCAGAAGGCAGTCGGCGGAGCTGGACAAAGACGGTAAGCGAATCGTGTCCTATTACCCACACTGGTTCGCCCGTTACCGCGACGCCGACGGCGTCATGCGGCGCGTGTCGACCGGCTGCACCGATTCGCAGGCGGCGAAACAGTTCCTGGCGAAGATCGTGACCGAGACCGAGAAGGTTAAGGTCGGGATTATCTCGCGCGAAGAATCCCGCGTGGGCAGCCACTCGGACGCGCCGCTGGCGAGGCACATCGAGGACTACGCGACCCACCTGCGCGCCTGCGAGCGGAACGCGGACCACATCCAAGACACCCGCCGGGCAATTCTGCGCGTTGCGAACGACTGCGACTTCAAGCGCCTGCGCGACGTGCAGCGCATCAGGGCCGAGCGCTGGCTGCTGAAGCAGGCGGAACTGGGCATGTCCGCCCGGACGAGGAACACGTATCGGATCGCCCTCGTGGCGTTCGGCAACTGGTGCGTTCGGGAATCCCGTCTCCTGGCAAACCCCTTCGCGGCACTACCGCGCGCCAACGAGGCGGCGGACCGCCGGCGGGAGCGGCGCGCTTTGAAGATGGAGGAGATCGGGAAGCTCCTGAAGGCGGCCGAGGAGCGCCCGCTGCACAACCTGATGAAGGTCACCAAGGGCAAGCGGAGGGGGCAACCGCTGGCCAACCTCGGGCAACCTACGCGCGACCAGATGCATCGCGTGGGTCAATCGCACGCGATGTTCTACCGCATCGCGATCTTTACCGGCTTGCGGTACTCGGAGATCAAGAGCCTCAAGGTCGCTGACGCGCATCTGGACGCCAACCCGCCGCACCTCGATCTGCACGCCAAATACGACAAGGCTCGCAGGGGTGCCCGACAGCCCCTGAGTGACGACCTGGTCGTGCATCTGCGCCGGCACATCGCTGGCCGGCTCCTTCATGTCCAGGAAGAGGCGCGGTTCCAGAACACGCCCTGCCCGATCGTGTTGCCGCCCGACGAGCGGCTGATCCCCCACGTGCCGCTGCTGCGCGCGTTCAACATGGATTTGGAATACGCCGGGATCGAGAAGAAGGACGACCGTGGTCGGACGCTGGACATCCACAGCCTGCGGCACACCTTCGGGACTTTGCTCGCCCTGAGCGGCGTCATGCCCCGCACCGCGATGGAGTTGATGCGCCATTCCGACATTCGTCTGACGACGAACATCTATCAGCACCTCGAACTGGTCGACACCGCAGGTGCGGTGAACCAGTTGCCGACGGTCGGTTCAGAAACAGTGGCGCGCAAGACTGGTACTTACGCCGCCAAAGCCTGAGGAAGACACGGAGGAACAGTAAATGGGCAGAGCTACGCGGAAATCGAGAGGCGCTTCACGGCCCCGGACGCACCTGAAGCCCGGTGACAAGGTCATCATACGACGTAATCCTCACCACGCCGGAGCCGAAGACATTGTCGGGACGGTTGTGCGTTTCCGCCCTGGCGAGGGGTTCGGCGGCTGTGATCTGGTGGACGTGCGCTACGCGGACCCGCGCTACGGCAACAACCACGCGATGCCCTTCGCGCCGTCGTGTCTGGAGCCGTGGGACTGAAGGTCGCTCTTGGCACTCGCAAGGCGGCACGAGCACCTCGCCGCCCGCATCCGCCGGCTGCTGTAGCCTCACCAGAATCGGCCTCAGCGCCGCACGTGAACCCACCCCGCCCTACTCGCAGTTACCCGCCGCGTCGCCCCCGCCTGAATTGTCCTTGACAACCCTCCCCCAGATCGTGTGATATATCATCCGTTATGGATGTAACGTCCGAGGGGGCGTGCATCCTGGGAGGAATCATTTTGCCGACTGCCCAAGCCAACGTGCCTAGCCTGATCCGCACGCTGCGACGTCGTCTCGGTCTCACGCAGGAGAAGATGGCAGCCCGTCTGGGCGTCACCTTCCCCACGATCAACCGCTGGGAGAATGGCAGGGCCAAGCCTTCGCCCCTGGCCTTGAAGCAGATAGAAAACCTCCTCTGCGCCTTGGGCGATCAGGGGCAGGACCTGCGCCGCAAGTACTTCGCACAGGAAGGAAGCTGACATGGCCAAGAAGACCAACAACGGGGCCACTCTCGGCTTCGAGGACAAGCTGTGGGCCGCAGCCGACAAACTGCGCGGCAATATGGACGCCGCCGAGTACAAGCACGTCGTCCTCGGCCTCATTTTCCTGAAGTACATCTCCGATGCCTTCATGGAAAAGCACGATGCCCTTCTCCGGGACGCGAACAATCCGAAGAGCGAGTACTTCGTCAAGGAGGAGAAGGAACGATATGACGTTGCCGAAGACCGCGACGAGTACCTAGCCGAGAACATCTTCTGGGTGCCGCCGGAGGCCCGCTGGGACTACCTTCAGAAGAACGCCAAACGCCCGGAGATCGGCAAGCTCGTTGACGACGCCATGTCCGCCATCGAGCGGGACAACAAGACCCTCAAGGGCGTTCTCCCGAAGGACTACGCCCGCCCCGCTCTCGACAAGGCGCGCCTCGGCGAACTGATTGACCTGATCGCGACCATCGGGTTGGGCGACAAAGAAAGTCGCCAGAAGGACATCCTCGGGCGCGTCTACGAGTACTTTCTCGGCCGCTTTGCCGATGCTGAAGGGAAGAACGGCGGCCAGTTCTACACGCCGGTTTGCGTCGTCCGGCTGCTCGTCGAGATGATCGAACCCTACAAGGGGCGCGTCTTCGATCCCTGTTGCGGGTCCGGCGGTATGTTCGTTTCCGCCGTGAAGTTTGTCCAGGCGCATGCGTCCAGCAATGGCAACGGGAAAAAGTCCAAGGTCCGTGTCCAGCGCGAGATTTCCATCTACGGCCAGGAGTCCAACTACACGACCTGGCGGTTAGCCCTGATGAACCTTGCCATTCGGGGGATTGACGGTGAGATTCAGTGGGGTGACAGCTTCCTGGACGACAAGCACAAGGACCTGAAGGCCGACTTCATCCTAGCAAATCCGCCGTTCAATATGGAGGACTGGGGCTACAGCAAGGTCAGGGACGACGTGCGCTGGATGCGGTTCGACCAGCCTGGCGGCAACGCCCAGTTCTCTCTACCACCCGGCGGCCCGCGCAAACAGAAAGACGGTTCCGTTGTCCACGTGGACGGCGGCAACGCCAATTACGCCTGGATTCTCCATTTCCTCCACCATCTCGCCCCGCACGGCACCGCCGGGTTCGTTCTAGCCAATGGGTCGCTCACCAGCAACTCCTCCGGCGAGGGCGATATTCGCACAGCGATCATCGAGGCTGACCTGGTGGACTGCATCATTGCGCTTCCGGGCCAGCTCTTCTACACCACTCCCATCCCGGCATGCCTCTGGTTTCTCACGCGGAACAAAGGGGCCGACAAGCAGCACGGTTTCCGCGCCAGGCAGGGCGAAACCCTTTTCATTGATGCTCGCAAACTCGGCACGCTCATTGACCGGACCCACCGCGACCTGTCCCCCGAGGAGATCACGGACGTCGGCCGCACCTACCACGCCTGGCGAGGAGAGAAGGACGCGGGTGAATACAAGGACAAGCAGAGCTTCTGCAAGTCCGTTGCCTTGAAGGAAATCCAGTCTCACATTCATGTCCTCAGCCCCGGTCGCTATGTCGGGACTGAGGACATAGAGGATGACGGTGTGCCGTTCGCGGAAAAGATGTCTGCACTTTCCGCCGAATTGTACGAGCAGATGGCTGAGGCCTCACAACTCGACGCGTCCATTCGGAAGAACCTGGAAGGGCTGGGGTATGGCGAGTAGTGGGTTCCCAGAGGCCGTCCTCGGCCCCCTTTGCTCCAAGATCGGGAGTGGGGCTACTCCTAGGGGCGGTGATAAGGTCTACCTGAACGAAGGCGAGGTTGCCTTAATCCGCAGCCAGAACGTCTACAATGATGGTTTCAACCGCGACGGGTTGGTCTACATTACCGCCGAGCACGCTGACCAACTCGCAAACGTGGCTGTTCAGCCGGAAGATGTATTGCTAAACATTACTGGGGATTCTGTGGCACGCTGTTGCCAAGCTGACCCGCATGTTTTGCCGGCGCGGGTGAACCAGCATGTAGCTATCATTCGGCCTAAGCCCGATGAATTGAACCCTCGATTCCTGGGGTATTTTCTCACGTCGCCGACGATGCAAGCGCAGATGCTCGCATGGGCGCATGCGGGAGCCACCCGCAAGGCACTCACGAAAGGCATGATCGAGTCTTTCAAGGTGCCAAAGCCGGACCTCCCGACCCAGCAGCGTATCGCACACATTCTCGGCGCGCTGGACGACAAAATCGAGTTGAATATGCGGATGACCCGAACGCTTGAGAAGATGGCGGCGGCGCTGTTCAAAAGCTGGTTCATTGATTTCGATCCTGTCAACGCCAAGGCCGAAGGCCGTGACACGGGCCTGCCCAAGGACATCGCCGACCTATTTCCCACTGAGTGCGCGGATTCCGAACTCGGTGCAGTGCCGAAGGGATGGACAGTATGCCTATTGCCCGACGTAATCCATGTCAACCCCGTTCGACGACTCGCCAAAGGCACCGCCGCGCCGTATCTTGAAATGGGAAACATGCCCACACATTCTTCGCGCGCTGTTGATTGGGCAACCCGTCGGTTCAATTCAGGCACGAAGTTCAAGAACGGTGATGTCTTGGTAGCCCGCATTACTCCTTGTCTGGAAAACGGGAAGACGGCCTACGTTGATTTTCTCGGAAATGATGAAGCGGTGGGTTGGGGTTCCACGGAGTACATCGTCCTGAGGAGCAAATCGCCTCTTCCCTTGAGCTTTGCCTACTTTCTTGCCCGGTCGGAGAGGTTCCGCGCCCACGCCATTACCAACATGAGCGGTACGTCTGGCCGACAGCGCGTGCCGCCGTCGTGCCTGGACAGTTTCCTGATTGCCGTTCCGCCTGAACCTATTGCCGGAGAGTTCGGGAAGCTTGTCGGTGACTTCCTTCACAACATCAAGAAGCACGACGACCAGTCGAGAACCCTGGCTCGTCTGCGAGATGCCCTTCTTCCAAAGCTTCTGTCAGGCGAAATCCCCATCAACGGCACTACGGGGGTTGTGGAAAAAGAGACTGAAGCAGAGAAGACCGAAGAGGCCGTCTACACGATTGGCCACTCGAACCACTCCATAGGCCAGTTCGTGGGGCTACTCAAGAGGAACGAGATAACCGCCGTCGCAGATGTCCGTTCCGCGCCATTCAGCAGACACAATCCGCAGTTCAACCAGGATGCACTTGCGCGCGCCCTCAAGAAGGAAGGCATCGCATACGTGTTTCTGGGCAAGGAGTTGGGCGCTCGTCCGGAAGAGCCAGAATGCTACGACAACGGAGCCGCCAGTTTTGAGAGAATCGCGGCGCGCCCTGCGTTCGCACAAGGCATCGAACGCGTTCTGAAGGGAAAGGAAACGTACCGCATTGCCTTGCTGTGCGCGGAGAAGGAACCCCTGGACTGCCATCGCACGATACTGGTCTGCCGGCATCTGCGCCAGCGAGGCGTGAACATCAAGCACATCCTGGCCGACGGAAGCATCGAAGAGCATGAGAACACGGAGCGCAGGCTGGTCAAACTTGCCGGCCTTGAGCCAACGCTTTATGAGTCGCCTGCTGCGGCATCCGAAAGGCGCGAGGCGGCTTACACCAAACGTGCCCACGAGATCGCATACAGGCGCGGGATGAAGGAGCGGGAACATGAACGGGCAACCTGAACCCCAGGCTGGAGGGATCACGATTTTCACGATTGGGTTCGCTCAGAAGAACGCGCAGACCTTCTTCGAGACTCTGCAGCGAGCCAGCGTGCAGCGGGTTGTGGACATCCGACTGAACAACGAGTCTCAGTTGGCCGGCTTCACGAAGAAGCGCGACCTGGCATACTTCCTGAAGTCCATCGCGGGGATTGAGTACACGCACCGTGCAGAACTAGCTCCGACGAAGGAACTTCTCGACGGGTACAAGAAGAAGCGCGTCACGTGGGCCGACTACGAGAGGCTGTTCCTCGACCTCCTGAACCAGCGCAAGCCGGAGGCCCTTCTCGCGCGAGCGGATATGGACAAGGCATGCCTCCTCTGTAGCGAGCCGAAAGCGGACAAGTGTCACAGGAGACTGGTAGCGGAGTACTTGCGCGGCAAGTGGGCAAACGTACAGGTCATGCATTTGTGAGAACAGGGAAATCATGAGACGCAGCCTTGTCATACTCGCCAATTCCCGCAAGATGAGGAACCGATGTATTGCAGGGATTGACGTACAAACGGGCGGTTGGGTTCGGCCATGCTTCGAAAGCGGGGCAGAGGGCGTCCCATGGAGCGTGCGACAGGTTGATAATGCCGAACCTCAACTACTCGACATCGTGGAGATTCCTCTTGCAGCCGAAGGCCCGCATCGCGATACCCAGCCGGAGAACTATAAGATTCTTAACGGTGCGTGGAAACGAGTAGGCAAGGCCACGGTCACACAGGTTGCCAAGTACTGTCAGAAGGCCGGGATGATTCTCTACAATGTGGACCGGCGGATTCACATGACTGATTTGTGCAAGGTCGCAGAGGAAGATAGGAAGTCGCTGTGCATGGTTCGAGCAAACGTCAACTTCTCAACGGGAACAAGCCCTCAAGGAAAGAAGCGCGTGTTTGCGTCGTTCGCTCACGCACATGACCAATACCGCATCCCGGTGACGGATTATGACTTTGAACATGACTTCCGGGCGTTCGAGACACGAGAAGCGGAATGCCTGCTGACAGTAAGCTTAGGATCGCCATACGAGCGGGACAATTACTGCTACAAGTTTGTGGCTGGCGTGATTGAAGTCTGAAACATAGCGCCCGCAGCAGTTTCGAGCGGGCGCATGAGACGGTGTTACCCGGAGATTGTAGAATGAAGCGCGAAGTCAGGCTGCTTCTGTCAAAAGCGGTCGACTCCCTCACCTTGAGCGTGGAGGTGTTCAATCGCCCCTACGACCGTGGCCGACAGACGGCCGTGCTGATCTTCCTGGACCACGCGTTTGAAATGCTTCTCAAGGCGGCGATCCTGCACCGAAATGGGCGGATTCGAGAAAGGCGAGCAAAGCAGACCATTGGCTTCGACGCATGCATTCGTGTCGGGCTGAGCAACGGGACGGCCAGGTTTCTCTCCCATGAGCAGGCCTTGTTGCTTCAGTCCATCAATGGTCTCAGAGACGCGGCTCAACACCACATTCTTGACGTCTCTGAAGGACAGTTATACATGCAGGCCCAGAGTGGGCTAACCTTGTTTCGTGACCTGCTGCAATCCGTGTTTAGCAGAAACTTGGCCATTGAGTTGCCGGAGCGCGTTCTTCCACTGGCTACCCATGCGCCAACTGATTTGCAGATGCTCTTTGAGACGGAAGTCGAGGAAATACGCGCCCTTCTACGTCCGGGGCTGCGACGACAGACTGAGGCAATGGCCCGGCTGCGCCCCTTGGCGATCCTTGATTCGGCCATGCGCGGCGAGAAAGGGCAGCCAGGCAGAGGCGAGTTGTTGAAAATGAAACGCGACGTGGCCAGCAGGAGGCCGTGGACCGAGATCTTCCCTGGAGTCGCTTTTGTCCAGATCACCACGGAAGGTGCCGGACCCAAGGTCGAGCTTAGGCTTACGAAGAAAGAAGGCACACCGGTCTACCTCGTCCCCGAAGGCACACCGGGTGCCTCGGTGGTTGCCGTGAAACGGGTTGACGAACTCGGTTTCTACAACCTCGGCCTGAAGCAACTGGCGGAACATGTGGAGCTTTCGATGCCGAAAGCGCTTGCTGTGGTGAAGGAACTGCGTCTTCAGGACGAGCCGGAGTGTTTCAAGGCATTCCGGATTGGAAAGATGACGCTCAAGCGTTACTCGCAGAAGGCTATCGAGCGCATCAATAACGCGATGCCGAGACTGGACATGGCTCGCGTTTGGGAAGCGCACAAGCCACCCGGCAAGCGGAAGAGGACGTGATGTCATGTTTCATACGCGTCCACTGCAAGGCGTCAGAGCGGCGAATGGCGAGGAGATGACGGAATGAACAACCTTCGACGACTGGGTAATCGCATCTCCATCCCCATCCACTCGGACGCGGACGGGTTCACCGGGCGCGAGTGTCCGCAACCCGACTGCGAGGGGTATTTCAAGGTCCAGTTTGGCACGGGGCTCAAGGGTGAAGGGCTGCCATGTCATTGCCCATACTGTGGGCACACTGCTGGGCACGACCACTTCTGGACAAAGGAACAGATTGAGTACGCAAAATCGGTCGCCATGCGGAAGATTGCAGACGCGTTCCACGAGGATCTCAAGAAGCTGGAGTTCGATCATAAGCCGCAAGGCGCGTTCGGAATCGGTTTTTCAATGAAGGTCGAGCGCGGGCAACCGACGCCGATACGATACTACAGGGAGAAGCAACTCGAGACTGAAGTTGTTTGCCTCAGCTGTACCTTGCGGTACTCGGTCTACGGCGTCTTCGCCTTCTGTCCCGATTGTGGCAAACACAACTCGCTCCAGATACTCGACAAGAACCTGGAACTCATTGAGAAGATGTTAGGTTTGGCGGCGAATGCGGAGAAGGACATCGCCGACAGGCTCATCGAGAATGCCTTGGAGGATTGCGTGTCGGCCTTCGACGGATTCGGACGCGAACTGTGTCGCGTCCATGCGAAGAAGGCGGCGAACCCCGCAAAGGCAGAGAAAACAAGCTTCCAGAATCTTGACGGCGCGAAGACGAATATTCTCGCGCAGTTCGGCATTGACCTTGCCGCCCCCGTATCTGCCGAAGAATGGAACTCGGCGGTCTTGGGCTTTCAGAGGCGGCACTTGCTGGCGCACAAGATGGGTGTCGTTGACGAGAACTACGCGGCAAAGAGCACCGACACCAAAGCTGTGGTGGGTCGGAAGATCGTAGTAGATGGAACTGACGTTCGAGCGGTTCTACAGGCAGTGCGAAAGATAGCACTTGGCCTGAGCGAGCGAATGCACGGCGAGGCGAGCACCTCGGAGGTAAAGGCTTGATGGCAGCAGCGTACTTGGACGAATCACAAGTTGAGAGCGCGACCGTTGACTACTTCCGGGAACTGGGCTACGAGTACGTCCACGGCCCGAAGATCGCCCCGGACGGCGAGGCCCCGGAGCGCGCAGACTACCGGCAGGTCGTGCTGGTCGGTCGGCTGCGCGACGCGCTCTGGCGAATCAACCCCGATGTGCCCAAGGAGGCTATCGAAGAAGTCATCCGGAAGATCACGCGCATCGAGAGTCCGGCGCTCGTCGTCAACAACCGCGCATTCCATCGGATGCTAACGGATGGCGTGGATGTATCCTGGCGGGAGGACGACCGAGAGCGCCACGGGAAGGTCTGGCTCATCGAGCGCGATCCGGCGAAGCTGGACTACAACGAGTTCCTGGTGGTGAACCAGTTCACCGTCATCGAAGACAGGAAGAACCGGCGACCCGATGTCGTCATCTTCGTGAACGGTTTGCCCCTCGCGGTCATCGAATTGAAGAACCCGGCGGAAGAAAAGACTACTGTCCGCCATGCCTACAACCAGTTTCAGACCTACAAGGCCGAGATACCGGGCCTCTTTGCCTACAATGAGCTTCTGGTCATTTCCGATGGGTTCGCGGCGCGCGCCGGTACGCTGACTTCGGGGTGGGATCGGTTTCTCCCCTGGCGCACCATTGACGGCAACGTGCTGGCCCCAAGTGGAAGCGTTCAGCTTGAGGTGCTGCTGAAGGGCATCTTCGAGAAAGACCGCTTCTTGGACTACGTGCTGAATTTTGTCACCTTCGAGGATGACGGCAAGGAAATCGCCAAGAAGGCTGCGGCCTACCACCAGTACTGGGTGGTGAACCGCGCCGTCGGATGCACAGTCGAGGCGAGCGGACCTGAGGGTGACCGGCGAATCGGGGTCGTGTGGCACACGCAGGGGTCGGGCAAGAGCCTGTCAATGGCATTCTACGCCGGAAAGGTCATCAAGCACCCGGCAATGGAAAACCCCACACTGGTCGTTATCACCGACCGGAATGACCTCGATGAGCAGCTCTTCGGCACCTTCAGCGTCAATGCGGACCTGCTGCGCCAGAAGCCCGTTCAGGCTGAAAGCCGGGAACACTTGAAAGACCTGCTGCGCGTGGCGTCGGGCGGCGTAGTCTTCACCACGCTTCAGAAGTTCGAAGGAGGCGACGCCCTCAGCGAACGGCGAAATATCGTCGTGATCGCCGACGAAGCCCATCGAAGCCACTACGGTTTCAGCGCCAAGCTGGACAAGAAGACCGGCGAGATCAAGTACGGCATGGCCAAGTATCTGCGGGATGCTTTGCCGCAGGCTTCGTTCATCGGATTCACCGGGACGCCCATAGAACTGGACGACAAGAGCACGCCGGCGGTCTTCGGCGACTACATTGACAAGTATGACATTCTGCGCGCGGTCCAAGACGGAGCCACTGTTCCCATCTACTATGAATCGCGCTTGGCGAAGCTGGGGCTGAGCGAACGAGAGAAACCGACCATTGACCCTGAGTTCGAGGAAATCACCGAAGACCAGGAAGAAGAAGAGAAGCAGAAGCTTCGGACAAAGTGGGCCGCCCTTGAGGCAATGGTCGGCACGGAGAAGCGCATCGGGCTTGTCGCAAAGGACTTGATCGGCCACTTCAAGCAACGCGCGGAGGCGATGGAAGGCAAGGCCATGATCGTGTGCATGTCCCGCCGCATCTGCGTGGAGATGTATCGGGCGATTACGAAGCTGCGGCCCGACTGGCACAGCGAAGACGACGCCAAGGGCGCGATCAAGATCGTCATGAGCGGTTCGGCGTCCGACGATCTGTCATGGCAGCCCCACATCCGAAGCAAGACCGACCGCGAAGCCATCGCAAAGAGGTTCAAGTCCCCCGACGACTCGCTGAAGCTCGTGATCGTGCGGGACATGTGGCTGACCGGGTTCGACTGCCCCAGCATGCACACGATGTACCTGGACAAACCTATGAGCGGGCACAACCTCATGCAGGCCATTGCGCGGGTGAACCGCGTATTCAAGGACAAGCCGGGCGGGCTGGTGGTGGACTACCTCGGCATTGCCGACGCACTCAAAAGGGCGTTGCAAACGTACACGGCGAGCGGCGGAAAGGGCGAAGCCACGGTAGACCAAGAGCAGGCCGTCGCCGTGATGATGGAGAAGTACGAGGTCGTGCGCGACTTGTTTCACGGCTTCGACTACCAGGGCATTCTCACCACCGAAGCGGCGCAGAGAATGAAAGGCGTAGTCCGGGCGATGGAGTTCGTCTTGGGGCTGGAAGACGGAAAGCCGAGATACCTGCAAGCCGTGTCGGCTCTGTCGAAGGCATTCGCGCTTGCCGTGCCGCATGAGCGGGCACTGGCGATACGCGACGACGTTGGGTTGTTTCAGGAAATCAGGTCGGCGCTGGTGAAAGCCACGGTATCCGAGACGGAACGGACGTCAGACGAACTGGAATCGGCCATTCGACAGCTTGTCTCCCGCGCGGTCTATTCCACCGAGGTCGTGGACATATTCGCGGCGGCCGGCCTGGAGAAACCCGACATCTCGATCCTATCGGACGAGTTCCTTGAGGAGGTCCAACGGCTTCCGCAGCGGAATCTTGCACTGGAGTTGCTGAAGAAACTCATCAACGATGAGATCAGGACGCGGCTGAGGAAGAACGTCGTGCAAGCGCGTTCGTTTGCGGAAATGCTAGAATTAGCCGTGCGCAAGTACCAAAACCGGGCATTGGAGGCGGCGCAGGTCATCGAGGAACTCATCCGGATCGCCAAGGAGATCAGGAAGGCTCAATCGCGCGGCCAGGAGATGAAGTTGTCGGATGATGAAGTGGCATTCTATGACGCTTTGGCGGAGAATGAGAGCGCACGCGGCGTCATGGGAGACGAGAAGCTGCGGTTCCTGGCCCAGGAGCTTGTAGAGCGAGTGAAGCAAAGCGTGACCATAGACTGGCAAGTGCGCGAGAACGCCCGCGCCCAGATTCGCGTGATGGTGAAGCGGATACTCCGCAAGTATGGTTACCCGCCGGACATGCAGCAGCGGGCGACGGAGCTTGTCCTCGAACAGACTGAAGTGCTCTGCAAAGAATGGGCGCTCATGTGAACGTCTTGTTCACACAATAGGAGAAGCAGGGAATGGGCGTCAAAGAAGCGGCTATGGAAGTTCTCAAGAATGCTGGCCGGCCACTCCACGCCCAGGAAATCACCAAGCGCATTCTGGAGAAGGGGCTGTGGCAGACGACGGGCAACACCCCGACAGCGACCGTGAGCGCCTGTCTTTATTCGGACATCAAGAGGAACCGCGATGCGTCGCCGTTTGCTCTCGTCTCATCTCAGACCTTTGGCCTGCGCGAGGGGAGAGTGCAGCCCTTACCCGCCGAACCGCCTGCTCATCCGAAGCCCATAAGGGAACCGAAAGTCAAGGTATCCGCTAAGACGTACTCCTTCACCGACGCGGCCGAAAAGGTGCTCGAACAGTTCGGCAACAAGCAGCCCATGCATTTCCGGGAAATCACCAAGAAGGCGCTTGAGATGGGTTGGCTCGACAGCGAAGGCAAGACCCCCGATGCCACGATGGGCGCACAGCTATACACCAGCATCAAGCGCGCACAGCGACGTGGCGAAGAGCCGAGGTTCGTGCAACATGCCCGTGGCGTGTTCGGCCTCGGCAAGTGGATGGGTCACGGCCTGGCCTTCCAAATCACGCAGCACAACAAGGAAGTTCGTCAGGCTCTGCGCAAGCGACTCCTGAACCTCAAGCCGAAGGAGTTTGAGGAACTGATCGGCATCTTGCTCGTCGAGATGGGCTTCGAGGATATTCAGGTGATCGGGCGCAGCGGGGACGGCGGGGTTGACGTGCGAGCCACACTGGTGGTTGGCGACGTTGTCCGCATCCGCATGGCTGTCCAAGCCAAGAAGTGGAGGATCGGCAACAACGTCCAGGCGCCGGATGTCCAGCGCGTGCGCGGGAGCCTCGGCACCCATGACCAGGGGCTTATCATTACGACAAGTGACTTCAGTCCCGGTGCCCGGAAGGAAGCCGAACGCGCTGATGCCGTACCTGTGGCGCTGATGAATGGAGAACAGTTTGCGGCGCTCTCGGCAACCTATGGCCTTGGCGTGAACCGTCATACACACGAAATATTCGAGTTGAGCGATACCGTCGGCACGTCGGCAGGGCGCCAGAATGATTAACGCCCCCATAACGCTGGCGTTCGACGGCTTTCAGGAAGCTTGGCTGGAAGTCGTCCGGCTCCTCATGCGCTCGTCCTGGGAGGTGCGGAACCTTGTAGTTCACACCAGACGACCCCGTGCATTCGACCAACGGACTCACGACAGAGTGACCGCGTTCGCCAAGTCAGAGGGAGTGCTTCCTCCGAAGGACGTGGCTTATACCATATTCCCGCACGGGCTGTACCAGCACAGGAACGGGGACGAGCTGTTCACTGCATACAACAAGCCAGGCGGTTTCTATGCCAGGGTAAAGACCGGTTGGGGCACGTACTTCCGCAGGATGACCAGCTACAAGGGCGCAAACGGGCGGGTGAATCAACTTGGCAACATCATCGCGGCCGTCCGCGACCGTCAGAACCTGAGCAAGGCTGCATACACCATCGTCATTCAGCATCCAGGCGGCGAGACGATGCGCCCGCTGGGCGGACCATGCCTGAACTATATCGCTGTCCAGGCGGAGCCGGGAGAAGACGGGCAGCCGCCGACGATTGGTCTCCTGGCGGTGTATAGGAACCACGATTTTCTTGAACGCGCGTATGGCAACTACTGGGGGCTGTGCAACTTGCTCATGTTCCTCGCCAAGGAAGTGAAAGGGATTCCGGGACCGTTGACGTGCGTGTCGTCTCATGCGTATGTTGCCGGCAAGAAGACGGCGCTGAAGACGCTGGTGGAGGGCATGTAGTGCAACGTCACAGCCGGCCTTTCAACCTGCGCGAGTTCAAGATCGAGGTCACGTATCGGTGTGACCTGAACTGCGTCCATTGCTCAAGCGACGCACGGCCCTCCAACCCACTGCAGATTTCCCGCGACGATTGCCTGCGCATTCTTGCCGACGCGGCGAAGATGGGGGCAAAAGATGTCGCCCTTTCAGGTGGGGAACCTCTTCTTTGGTCCCACATCTTCGACGCTGCGGAAGCGGCA
>Ga0187884_10000496_pt1 | contig 39130 bp, 25 predicted proteins | sample June2016WEW_20_4_FD_132983 | JGI IMG/M metagenome (GOLD analysis project Ga0187884, IMG submission 132983) | Peatland microbial communities from SPRUCE experiment site at the Marcell Experimental Forest, Minnesota, USA - June2016WEW_20_40 | ecosystem: Environmental > Terrestrial > Soil >...
ACTCGCACGCCAGCCGGCGGCAAACCCTTACAAGCTGCTCTTCCGCAACCACTCGCCTCCCTGGCAAGAGCAGCAGCTATAGGGCACGCCGCACCTCACCCCTGCGGAGACTGAGGGGTTACTTGGATTCGTCCAGCGAACCGTCCTGAACGCCTGACTGTACCCGAACTGTGCCCGTCAGGTTTTTGGCTGCCACGTCCAGGCGGCGCGCGGCGTTGAGTACGTCGCCCTAACTCACGATTTTCTCCGCACGGGATCAAACATTGATAAAATCGCCTGTCCGGCTGGCCCCTCAAGGAACCCCGAAGGGGTGGCATTAAGTCAGCTACTTGCTAAGAGCCCGTCCCTTGGTCCAACGGATCAGCCGCCATGGCACAGGTTCAGCGCGTTGTTCACCGCTTGGAGGATCAGCGCGATGTCCACTTCGGCACCGCTCGGAACACCATTGGGGCACGCCGTCGCATCGGCGTTGCCCAAAGCGATGTTCACCATCGTGAGGATCTCATCGACGGTGATTTGACCATCACCGTTGCAGTCGCCGCGGCAGACAACAAGCGTCGGGGTAACACTCGGCGTCAGCGTGGCTGTCTGGGTAGGTGTGGGCGTCTTAGTCGGAGTCGCGGTCGGCGTGTTCGTCGGGGTATTGGTTGGGGTAGTCGTCGGCGTGGCCGTTCCGGTGGCTGTGGACGTCTGAGTCGGAGTCGCAGTCGCTGTGTTCGTCGGGGTGTTGGTTGGGGTAATCGTCGGCGTGGCCGTTCCGGTGGCTGTGGGCGTCTGAGTCGGAGTCGCGGTCGGCGTGCTCGTCGGGGTGTTGGTTGGGGTAATCGTCGGTGTCGGAGTCAGCACACAGAATGCGACGGTACCGAGCGCACCCGCAGTGAAGCCGGTCCCGCCGTCTGCTGTGGACCCGGTCGATCCGTTGAAAGTCGCGCCGTTGGCATAGCACACGGCGATGCGGCCACCGCCGCCACCGCCCGCGGTGGAACTGCCCGCATCCGCACCGTTGGCGCTGAAGGACCCCGAGCCGCTCAGTGTGGTGGCCGTGACGTAGACCGAGCCGCCGGCACCGCCGCCTAATCGCGGCGGGAGATTCGGCGCGCCGTTGGCGCTGATCCTTCCATCGAGCTGCAAGGTTCCCCCAACAATCAAGCGAATCGCCCCGCCCCCAGCGTTGACGGTTGAACTTTGACCGCAGCCCGCGGCCGGATTGTTGCCGCCACCACTACCGAGATCGGTGGGCGCAACGGACGAGCCGTAGGTGCTTCCGCCGGACGCGCCGCTCTGCTCGCTGCCGCCGGCTCCGCCATAACCGCCACCGCCCCCGGCCGTGCCGCCACTGCAGGATTGGTCACTCGCACCCGCTCCCGGTCCAGCTGTTCCGATGTACCCTTGTCCATCGGCCGAAATCGTCGAGCCTGCTTCGACCATGACATTTGCGACGTTGATGGTCACTCCCACACCTTGCCAGACGCCGTTCACTAACCCGGACGTGTTCTTTCCCTCGAGCAACAACATGGACTGGCTTTTCTCGATCAGATCCCCACTCAGATCGATTGTCGAGCCGCCGCCCACCCGGAACGTCGCACCATTGTCCAGGGTTATCGCGCTGTAGGTGATCGAAGAATCCTGACTGAAGACGAGGCGCTGATAGACGTACAAGTGCGGCGGGGCCACCGACGTATCAAAGAATGCTGCGGTGCCGGTTCCCCCAGGGGTGAAGCCGCTCCCGCCGTCTGCTGTGGACCCGGCGAATCCGCTGAAAGTTGCGCCGTTGGCGTAATACACGGCGATGCGGCCACCGCCGCCACCGCCCGCGGAGGAACTGCCCGCATCCGCACCGTTGGCACTGAAGGACCCCGAGCCGCTCAGCGTGCCCGTCGTGACGTAGATCGAGCCGCCGGCACCCCCGCCTAATCGTTGCGGCAGATTCGGCGCGCCGTTGGCGCTGATCGCCCCATCGAGCTGCAAGGTTCCCGCAACGGTCAAGCGAATCGCCCCGCCCCCGGCGTTGACGGTTGAATTTTGACCGCAGCCCGCGGCCGGATTGTTGCCGCCACCACTACCGAGATCGGTGGGGGCGACGGGCGAGCCGTAGGTGGGTCCGCCGGATGCGCCGCTCTCTTGGCTGCCGCCGGTTCCGCCATAGCCGCCACCGCCCCCGGCTGCGGCGGCATTGCAGAATTGGTCACTCGCCCCCGCCCCCGGCCCAGCGGTTCCGATGTACCCTTGTCCATCGGCCGAGATCGTCGAGCCTGCTTCCACGGTCACGCCGCCGGCGTTGATCGTGCCACCGATGCCTTGAGACATCCCACCGCCCGTATTCTTGCTCTGCACGACGATCATCGAGTCATCCATCACCCGCAGTGTCCCCGAGGCGTTGAGTACCGTTCCCCCCGCGAGGGTGAGGACCGCGCCGTTGCTCACGGTTACATTGACGAATGCGTAGACGTCTTCTGGCAGCGTGAGGTTGGCGGAGACGCTGAGGTCACCCGGCGTGGGCGTCGCCTGCGCGGCGGCCCCGCGCGCCAGGCCCGTGAGCGTGAGCAGAACGAGCAGTGATCCGGAGCGACCGGTAGCGCACTTGCGTTTCATAAGCTTTTCGACCACGACATTTCGGCACCGTGATACTGGAATTGGTTCTGGAATGGAAACGAGCCATCGGAAGCGGCAGCCGGAGGCTCTCGCGCTGTACGCGCGAGCAGGATGCGCGCGTATCCTGGCTTTTCGGCGAGTACGTCGATTCGCCGCTGCGCGTGTGTATGGTCCGGCGTTAGTCTGATGGTCGGACCCCCATGAGCGTAGTGGGTTGGCCTCCGGGCTGAAACGCGGCATGATTCGTGAGGTCGGGGAGTATGCGCTTGAATCTTCGGCCGGCACAGGGGTATCTTGCACCTTCCTCATCGGGTCCGTCCCGGTGGGAGCGCGGTAGCGATCTACAGTCCTACGGCGGGTCGGTGACATGAGACTGGAACCGGAACAGGAGGCCATCCTCCGCGGCGAGCGCGGCCGGGGCATGGCCAAGGCAATGGAAACGCTGGTCGTGTACGGCAACGCCTTTGGGGCCCGACGCCTCGTGCCCATCCGGAGCGGACACCTGGCCGGGACCTTCGGCATTTTGTCGTACAAGGGCTATTACTCGATCCTCGAGCAGCTGGTAGCTGAGGGCGTGAAGTTCAAAGTCCCCACCACCGTGAACCCGCGACCTGGGCAGAAGCTCAACCTGCTCAACCGCGTTCTCTTCAGCCACCAATCTCAGCTCGAAGCCAATCTCGCATCGCTCGGTGTCACCCCCAACTACTCGTGCGTGTGCTACGAGCAGGCGAACGTTCCCGGCCGCGGCGACGTCCTCGCCTGGGCCGAGTCGTCGGCTGTGCAGTTCGCGAACTCCGTCTTGGGAGCCAGAACCAATCGCAACTCGATTCTCATCGACATCTGCTCCGCGGTCACCGGGCTCACGCCGGAGTTCGGCTACCTGCTCGACGAGCACCGCCGTGGCCAGGTCTTGGTGAGACTCGACATCGAGCGAATGGATGCGGCAGCCTTGGGCTTCATCATCGGCCGGCGGGTGGTGGATAAGGTTCCAGTGATTGAGCATCGTGACTTCAGCTGGATCGATCTCAAGAACATGGGCGGTGCGATGGCGGCCGCCGGAGCCGTGGCCCTGTTCCACGTCGAGGGCCTCACCCCCGAGGCCCCGGACCTGAAATCCGCATTCGATGGCGAGCCGCCAGCAGCGATCTCCGTCAGCCAAAAGGATCTCGACGCCATGCGTATCAAAGATCCTGACCAATCGGACCTGGTCGTGTTCGGCTGTCCGCAGATGACCCTCGAAGAAGCCTTCCAACTCGCACAACGTTTCACCGGAGCCAAGGTCAAGAAGCCGACGATGTTCTGTCTCATCCCGGATGCGAAGAAGCGCTTCGGGGCCACGGATCTCTGCAACACAGTGCGGCGAGCCGGCGTGTGGGTGACCGACTGCTGCCCGGCTGCCGCGCTCGCGGCGCGTGTGGGGAAGCGGCGAGTGCTGACCTCATCGGCGAAGTGCCTTTGCTACCTAGCCGGAACGGTATACGGGACAGTCGACGATTGCCTCCAAGCCTGCGGGGCGGCATCATGATGACCTTCAAGGGAAAAGCGATGGTGGCGGGCCGCGGTGCAGGCAAGGCACTAGTCACCAGAACACCGATCAATTTCACTTCTTCGTTCACCAAACTGCACAACCTGTTACCCTGGCGGCGCGGAGAGATCCGGGACCGACACCATGATCTCTTCGGAACCAACGTCGCGGGCACGGTGCTGGTTTTCCCCGCCTGCGTGGGTTCGACCTTCACCGGCATGGTGCTCATGCAGCTCATGAGCGAGGGCAAGGGGCCGGCCGCCATCGTCGTGCAGAGCGCCGATTCGCTCCTGGTCTCGGGCGCGGTCCTGGCGCGGGTCTGGTTCAGCAAGCGAGTACCGGTCGTCGAGTATCAGCCGGACGACCTCTTCGAAAAGATCAGGCCTGGAGACCACGTGGTGGTCGACGGCGAGAGCGGCGAGATCCGCGTCGGGATGGAATTGACCGACCGCTAAAGCGGTTGAGGAATAGAATCCCCCGGCTCAAACGGCGAAGCCCGGTCAACATGGCGTCGATAAACTTGGCGGGCGGGCTTCGAGACGGCCCCCGGAAAGACGGGGCTTCCTCAGCCCGAGCGGTGTTGTTCTTGAATTCAAAGGAAAATCTTCCGCTCGCCCAGCGGAGCCGCCATTTCTTCCGATCATCCCGAGTAGCGGTCCTCCCTTGGCCGCGTATCGAGAAGGGACTGGCGGCGTCTCGAAGGGCATCCGTGAGGCCGGACCGTCCTTAACTCAGTGGCATTACGCCTAAAACGCAGTGGTTTCGAAAAGCTCGAGCAATATCCCGTCCGGTGCTTGAGCCATCACGTATTTCAACACTCCGAGATCCGTGATCGCCTTGCGGAACTGAAAGCCCCTCGCCTCCATATGCGCCACCAAGGCGGCAAGGTCGTCGGTGCGAATGCCGAGGTGGTGAACGGCGCCGCGCCCCGAGTCCTTCGGCGGCTGATCGTAGAAATTGATGTGGCCGCCGCCGATCCGGATCAGCACGTTGCGGGCACCGGCGACCTCGGTGTCGAAGACCAGCTCCGCGCCGAACATCTCGCGGTAAAAGCGGAGGCTCTGGTCGAGATTCGACGCGAACAAGTGGGCGTGGTGCAGATCGCAGGGCATATCTTCCTCCTTCGGTTCGCCTTGAGCGCGGTGTGCTTTCGGGCTATAAAGTGCTACGGACTTAGTAGCACTACGGAAACGGTAGCGCAAGGAGAGGAAGATCGCATGGCTGCTCCACGCCCGGGGAAAGCGGTTCGCGGCTCAACGACGGGCCGCCCGATCATGGCGCTTCTCGACCTGCTTGGAAGGCGCTGGGCACTGCGCATCCTCTGGGAGCTGCGTCACGACCCGGCAACGTTCCGCATTTTGCGCGAGCGATGCGATGCGGTGTCGCCGAGCGTTCTCAACCTCAGGCTCGCCGAGCTGCGGGGCGCCGGCATCGTGCGCCCAGGTCCGGCGAGCGGCTACGGGCTCACGCAGGAAGGCAAGAGGCTCATCGAGGCGCTCGCGCCACTCAGCGACTGGGCGCAGCGCTGGCAGCGGCGAACCATGCCGAAGTGACGCAGCCCATCGCGCTCCCCCACTACTTGCCTCAACTCCTGTACCCTCGATCGCGCTCGACGTTGAAATGGTGTGCCGTCTTGAGGCAGGCTGGGTGTCAGAGGACATGGCCGATGGCCGGCGTCGTGAAACCGATCTAGTATGAAGATCCTTGACGACATCCCTTTCTCTATCGATCCCGAAGCGGTCTTCGCGCGCTTGCACCTCGCCCGCGACGGCGACTACGCCGGCGAGATCCATGCGTTGATCGACAGCGCCCGCCGGCTTGCTCGCCCGCGCGCGCTGTACCGGACAACCACCGTGCAACAGCGGCACGCGGATGCGGTCGTGATCGCAGCATCAGGTCGGGGCTCGACGCCGGCACGCTTCGAAAGCCGCGCGCTACGAGTGAACCTTGACGGCGTGGAGCAGGTGTTCGCATACGTTGCCACCTGCGGCCGTGAGCTGGACTCCATTCCCCTCGCGGCCAGCGACATCTTCGGCCAGTTCTGCCGTGACACAATCAAGGAGATGGCCTTGTGGACCGCAATCGCACACCTGCACGAGCACCTCACGGAAACCTACGGGCTCCAGCAGCTGGCGACCATGAACCCCGGCTCCGGCGAGGCCAGCGTCTGGCCCATCGAGCAGCAACGCCAACTGTTCGCGTTACTCGGCAACGTCGAGGCCGCCATCGGCGTCGTGCTGACCGAGTCGTGTCTGATGCTGCCGAACAAGTCGGTGTCCGGCATCTTCTATCCATCGGAGACTGGATTTCAGAGCTGTCAGCTCTGCCGCCGAGAGCCCTGTCCGGAACGACGCCTGCCATTCGACGCCGATCTCTGGGAGCGGACGTTCGCGTAGGGGTCTTGACGCAGGGGCGGCACAAGTCCATTGTATGCGACTTTTGAGGAGGGACCTAATGAAGCCAGAACGAAAGCCCCGTCGACCCCACTTCTCTTCCGGCCCATGCGCCAAGCGCCCAGGCTGGAATCTAGAGGCGCTTCGCGAGGCCGCAGTCGGGCGCTCGCACCGCGCAAAGATCGGCAAGGAGCGGCTCAACGCCGTCATCGAACGCAGTAAGGCCGTGCTTCGCATGCCCGCCGATTACAGGCTCGGCATCGTCGCAGGTTCTGACACCGGAGCGGTGGAGATGGCCCTATGGTCTCTGCTGGGTGCACGCGGTGTGGACGTGCTTGCGTGGGAGAGCTTCGGTTCGGGCTGGGTGACAGACGTTACGAAGCAGCTGAAGCTCGATGCGCGCGTGTTAACAGCCGACTACGGCGAGCTCCCCGACCTCTCCCGGGTCGACTTCACGCACGACGTGGTGTTCCCGTGGAACGGCACGACCTCGGGCGTCCGCATCCCGGACGGCGACTGGATCGCGGCGAACCGGGCAGGACTGACGATTTGCGACGCCACCTCTGCAGTGTTCGCAATGTACATGCCTTGGGACAAACTCGATGTCGTCACGTGGTCCTGGCAAAAGGTCCTCGGCGGCGAAGCCGGACACGGCATGCTCGCGCTTTCACCGCGCGCGGTCGAGCGGCTCCAGAGCTACACGCCGCCCTGGCCGCTTCCGAAAGTCTTCCGCCTGACGAAAAAGGGAAAGCTAGACGAGGCCGTTTTCGAAGGCTCGACGATCAACACCCCCTCCCTGCTCTGCGTCGAAGATGCCCTCGACGGGCTGGCGTGGGCGGAACGTGAGGGCGGCCTCGATGCCTTGGTGAAGCGGTCAGAGGCCAATCTCGCCACCGTCGCCGCCTGGGTGGAGCGGACGCCGTGGGTTGAGTTCCTCGCGCGCGAACCGCGCACCCGCTCGTGCACCTCGATCTGCTTGAAAGTCGTCGATCCATGGTTCGAGAAGCTCGACGCGGATGCGCGGGCGGCGGCGATCAAGAAAATGGTCGGCCTGTTGGAGAAAGAGGGTGTGGCGTACGACGTGGCAGCCTACCGGGACGCTCCGCCCGGGTTGCGCATCTGGGGCGGCGCCACGGTGGACAACGACGACATCGCCGCGCTGCTGTCCTGGTTCGACTGGGCGTTCGCCGAGGTTCGAGGCTGAGACAGGTTGCGCTCGGCGTAGCGTTCACTCGTACTCGGAGGGCCGGCGAATGCGCGCTGCGGTGATCCGCAACCAGCAATTGATCGTGACGACGGTGCCGGATCCCGAGCCCGGGCCCGGCGAGGTGCCGGTGCGCACGCTGACGTGCGGCATCTGCGGCTCGGACCTGCATATGCTCAAGCATGGCCCGCACCTCGCCGAAGGGCGGATCAAGGCCGCCCCGCTGATCACGGGAGAGCGCGGCCTCGATAAAGTGCCGGCGGCGTTCGAAGAGCTGGCGAACCCCGAACGCCACGCCAAGATCATCGTCGCGCCCGGCCGCTAGACCAAGGGGCCGGCGTTCGGGGATCCAGCCTCGGTTCGCTCGCAGCTCACTCGAGGCGCTGGCCGTTTGCGCTGTTGGGCAGTACGTTGGTAAGTTCCGCCGAGCCATGGAAAGGGTTGTCATCGCAGATACCAAAGAGCGCGCCCTGAGTGACGCTGTGGACGAGATTTTCGCCGCGTTCGGCGGGTTGAAGGCGGTTATCCCGAGCGGTGCGCCGATCTACGTGAAGCCCAACGCGGTCAACTTCACTGCCCAGGCTTATACCGATCCCGCAGTGCTGGACGCGCTACTAGGCTATTTCCGCGACCACGGCTACACCCGCCTGGCCGTGATGGAAAACGTCACTGGCGGCAATTTCTCCCGGCTGGTTTTTAACGCTATCGGGTATGCGAAGATCTGCCGGAAATACGACGCCGAGGCGATCTACCTGGACGAGAGTCCCCCCGTCGAGGTGACCCTGCGCGACGAGGACGAACCGACCCGCATCCCGAAACGCTTGTACGACGATTTTGTCGCCAACAGAGAGGGCCACTTCTACCTCAGTCTTCCGAAGCTGAAGACCCATTGCATGTCTACCGTGACCCTCGGCGTCAAGAATCAACAAGCCTTCCCGATCCATGCCGACCGCATGCAGCGTCACAGTCACCATACCCTGCACCGCCGCCTGGCCAGTATCTACGATTTGATCCGGCCGGATTTCTGTATCATCGACGGGCTGAACGCGATCTATCACGGCCATATTCCCGTCAGCGCCTTCCTGGATCAGTACGTCGTACCCATGAATATCCTCATCGGTGGGCGCGACACGCTGGCCGTGGACACCGTGGGCGCCCGCGTTCTGGGATACGCGGTGGCCGAAATCGAGCACCTGCGCATCTGCACCGAGTGGTGCCTCGGAGAAGGCTCCCTCGATCGCATCGAGGTGCTGGGTGTACCGCTTTCGCGCTTTAACGAGCGTTACCCTTGCACCATCCTCGGGCGCTTCCATCCCGACGTGCAGATCATCGAAGGGAGCGAGAGGGCGTGCATCGAAGGCTGCAAGGGAAACAGCCTGTGCATACACGAAATGCTCTACAACGACTTCCAAGGCAAAGGCGGGTGGACCCTGGTATTCGGCAAGGGGGTCGACAAGGGAGCGCTGGAGGATACACCGGGCGCCATCATGGTGGTCGGGCCGTGCGCGGTCGAAGAGCTGCGCCAGTGGCTGGTGCAGCGCTACCCGAGGCGCAAACTCCGCTTCGTGGACGCCTGCAACGACCTGCGAACGAACATCATGTATCAGTCGCGGCTGATGGGCGTGTCCCCGCTGCGTATGACGCCGGTCAACCTGATCACCGCATCGTGGCTGTTCTTGATGGCCCAGCTGCACAGGAGCACCGCGCGCGTGCCGTCGCTGCTCGGATGATTCGATGCCCGGCAGCCGGATGCCGACAAGGCCGGGCTGCCAATCTTGATGATGGCCCGGCGGACGCGCTCGAGCGGGCGCTGCTTGTGGGTCAGGTGCAACGTTTGTGCGGCAACGGAAGTCATCTGATCCCCTCACCCTTACCCTTACCCTGACCCGGCGGGAGAGGGAGCGCATCATCGAGCCTGGCCGTTTGAGCGGCGGCCGCCGTCGCCCGCAACCGGCGCCAGCGCTTGCCGACCTCGCGCATGAGCGCAGGCACGCCGTCCCCGGTGGCGGCGGAGATGGCCCACAACTCGACGCCGCGCTCCGCGAACCGTGCCTGCACGGCCGGATAGCGTTCGCGCGCCTCGGCCAAATCCATCTTGTTCGCCACCACCACTTGCGGCTTCGCCGCCAACATGCGATCGAACGCGGCCAGCTCGTGATTGATTGCATCGTAGTCGGCCAGCGGATCACGGCCGTTGATACCGCTGATGTCGATGAGGTGGAGCAACAGGCCGGTCCTCGACAGGTGGCGGAGAAAACGGTCGCCGAGGCCACGCCCGCGATGCGCGCCTTCGATCAACCCCGGAATGTCAGCAAGCACGAAGCTGCCCTCGTCGTCGAAGCGAACGACGCCCAGGTGCGGCACCAGCGTGGTGAACGGGTAATCTGCGATCCGCGGCCTGGCGGCGGACACGGCGCTGATCAACGTGGACTTGCCGACATTCGGATATCCGACGAGGCCGACATCGGCCATGAGGTGCAGCCCGAGCCGCAGGCGGCGGTGTTCCCCGGGCATGCCGGGCTGGGCGTACCGCGGTGCCTGGTTCGTAGGGGTGGCGAAATGGGCGTTGCCTCTGCCGCCGCGCCCGCCGCGGGCGACGATCGCGCGCTCAGCCGGCTGACGCATATCCGACATCAGTTCACCGGTATCCGCATCGGTGACAATGGTGCCGGGGGGCACCCGCATCTCGCGGTCTTCACCGCGCTTGCCGTGCTGCTGCTTGCCGCGGCCGTGCTCACCACGGCCGGCCCTGATCAAGGGCTGGAATTTAAAATCCAGCAGCGTGGTGATTCCGGGATCGACGACGCACACCACATCGCCGCCTCCGCCGCCGTCGCCGCCGCTGGGTCCACCGCGTGGCTTGTACTTCTCGCGCAGAAAGGCGACACATCCACGCCCGCCGTCGCCGGCACGCACGTCGACCTCGGCTTCATCGATGAACTTCATCCCCGCTGCACGCCAAGGTTAGCGGCGGCGTGCCCAAAAGAAAAGCCGCGGGCCCTCACCCCGAGAACCCAACCCGCGCCGCGCAAGTGTGTTGGGCTAATAAACCTCCTTCCTACCAAGGTTACCAAGGAGGGGGCGAGGGGGGAGGTTGCTGGCGCGCCATTGCAAAACCTCCTCTGACCCCTCCTTCGTAAGGAGGGGAACCCTCGTTCCTTGGCAATGTTGTGCTAAAGTTCATTGACGGACTGGCGGAGGTGGTCGTCGATTTGGCGGGCACGTCACGAGAATTGGCGGTGGAAGCTAGGGCTATTCATGCTGGCAGACGGTTTCGGGCGGTTGGGTGATCTCACGGATTACGCCGCGTACGGCGGGGCGCCGATCCTTGGTTTCAAGTCGCACGATCGTTCCGATGCCCGGGTCATCAACAATGCCATCAAGGCGGCGGCCAAAGGGGTGCGCGACGGCGTCATCCGCGAGATCGTCGCCGCCACGGACAGGCTGTGATGCTACTGCGCCGCTCCAAGCAGCGCCGGCGCACACCGCTGCACCTCATCATCTTTCGGTGGGATCTGGACAAGACCTACCTGAAGACCGAGTTCGACTCGCTGCGCGAGCTCATGCGGGTGCCGTTCGAAAGGGCGCAAGACAAGGTAGCCGTGCCGGGTGCGGTGCCTCTCATCAAAGGGCTGCGGGAGACCGCGACACAAGCCGGGCGCGACGTGCGTATCTACTTCATGTCCGCCAGCCCGCCGCAGATTGCCAAGGCCATCAAGCAAAAGCTCGCGCTCGACGGCGTCGAGCACGACGGCATCGTGTTCAAAGACCAACTGCAACACCTGGTGCGCGGCCGTTTCCGCAATCTGCGCGAGCAGGTTGGATTCAAGTTGACGGAGCTGCTGAAAAGCCGCTCGCGCATGCCGGCCGACTCGCGCGAGGTCTTGTTCGGTGATGACTGGGAGTCGGACGCGATCATTTATTCTCTCTACGCCGACATCCTGGGCGGGCGCATCGCCCCCGATGAGCTTGGCGATGTTCTCCGCACCATCGGTGTGGATCCCCGACTGATTGTGGAGGCGCAGGAGCGTGCGGCAGCAGCGGAGCGAGTTGAGGCGGTGGAGAAGATCTACATCAACCTGGAGCGGCGGACGCCGCCCACGAGGTTTCGTTGCTTCGGGCCGCGTCTGGTGCCCACCTTCAACTACTTCCAAACCGCGGCCTGCTTGTTGGGAGCTGCGTACCTCACGCTGCCGGCCGTCGCGCGAGTTGCCCAGACTTTGGTCGAGGATGCCGGCTACACGCCCGGCAGCCTGGCAAATTCGTTGGCCGACATCGCGCGGCGCGGACACCTCGACGAAGCGACGACCACCGCGGTGCGGGAGTATCTGCACGCACACGCACTGCTGCCGCTGAGCGGCCCTCGACGCGTCCGGGTCGCCCTGTGGCGGCAACTGAAGCGCTGGGGCGAACCCCGGCCGGTTGCCGCGACAGCGCAGGGCGAGGCGATCGATTACCGCGCCCTGGTGACCCACTGGCGCGCAGCGCGGCAGAAAGCATGAAATGACGGACTGCATCACTGTGCTGGTCACGGTCGGCGCTCGAGAGGAAGGTGAGCGCATCGCGCAGGCGCTGGTCGCCGAGAGGCTGGCCGCGTGCGTGAATATCGTCGGCCCGATCTCCTCGATCTACCACTGGCAAGGCGCGGTCGAGCGTGGCCAGGAGTTGCTCCTGATCATCAAGACGCGCGCGGCCTTGTACGGTGAGGTCGAAACGCGCGTCAAGTCTTTGCACTCGTATCAGAACCCGGAGGTGATTGCGCTGCCGATCAGCGCCGCCGCGGCCGCGTACCTGGACTGGCTACGGGGCGAAACGCGTGCGCTCTGAGGGCTAACCCGCTACAGCCGCCGCAAGTGGGACGTTGGCGTGACGCCTTCGATGCGGAAGTCGTCCGGGTCGTGCCCCAGCGGGTGCTTCTTCTTTGTCTGTCGCGAGAGGTCGAGGTTCTGGATGCGGATGCGCAGGTTGTTCGAGCTGTCAGCGTTGGCCAGTGCCTGCTCCAGCGAAATGCGATTCTCGGCATACAGTTTGTACAGGGCCTGATCGAAGGTCTGTCCGCCTTCTTGCGTGCTCTGTTCCATGGCTTCCTTGAGCGTGTCGATCTCGCCCTTCTTGATCAGGTCTTTGATCCACGGCGTATCGATGAGGATCTCGAGCGCGGCCACGCGTTTGCCGTCGACGCCGGGCACCAGCCGTTGCGAAATGATGCCGCGCAGGTTGAGCGAGAACTGAAGATAGATCTCGGCGTGCCGTGCTAGCGGGAAGAAGTTCAGCACGCGCTCGATCGCCTGGTTGGCGTTGTTCGAGTGCAAGGTGGCGAGGCAGAGGTGGCCGGTTTCGGCGAAGGTTATTGCCGCCCCCATGGTTTCGAGGTCGCGCACCTCGCCGACGAGGATCACATCGGGCGCCTGGCGCAGCGCGTTGCGCAAGGCTTCGGCGAAGGAGAGGGTGTCGAAACCGATCTCGCGCTGGCTGACGATGCACTTCTTGTGAGTGTGCACAAACTCGATCGGATCCTCGACGGCGAGAATGTGTCCAGAAGTGTTTTCGTTGCGATAGTCCAACATGGCGGCTTGCGTCGTCGACTTGCCCGCACCCGCCGCGCCGGTCACCAGGACGAGCCCGCGGCGGCTAAGAGCGATGGTCTTCAGAACCGCCGGCAAGCCGAGCTCGTCGAACGTCGGGATGCGCGTCTTGATCTGCCGCACCACCGCACCGACGGCTCCACGCTGGCGGTACACATTGATGCGGAACCGCCCCAGCCGATCCGAGGCGAGGGCCAAGTTCATTTCCAGCTTTTCCTCGAACACCGCACGCTGGCGCTCACTCATCAGCGACATGGCCAACGCTTCGACAGCGGCCGCGTTGAGCCGCTCGGTGCCGACCGGCTCGGTGAAGCCCTCAATGCGCAGCATCGGCGGACTGTCGACGCTCAGGTAGAGATCGGAGGCGTCGCGCTCCACCATCGCGGACAGCAGCTGCCGGATATCCATAGGCTACGCTCCGCGCGCACCGACGGGGCGTGGAAACTTCGGCGCCGCGCCCTTGGTGTCTTGCATCATGGCACCGAACAGGTTCGCCGTCAGCGTCCGTGACTGTGCTTCTTCCTGGGTCACCAACCCCCGGTTGACCAAATCAACCAGCGCCATGTCCAGGGTTTGCATCCCGACCGCTTGGCCGGTCTGCATCGTGGACGGGAGCTGGTGGATCTTATTCTCCCGGATAAGGTTGCGCACGGCGGGCGTGCCGATCAGGATCTCCAGCGCCACGATGCGGCCGCCGGCGCGCTTGCGCAGCAGCGTCTGCGTGATCACCGCCTGGATCGATTCCGCGAACATGGCGCGAATCTGTCCTTGCTGTGCCGCCGGGAAGACGTCGATGACTCGGTCGACAGTTTTCGGCGCGCTGGAGGTGTGCAGCGTGGCAAACACCAGGTGGCCGGTTTCGGCGGCAGTCAGTGCCAGCGCGATGGTTTCCAGGTCGCGCATTTCGCCCACCAGGATGACGTCGGGGTCTTCACGCAGGGCGCCACGCAATGCCGCGTTGAAGGACTCCGTGTGCCGCCCGACCTCGCGCTGGTTGATCAGACACTTCTTCGAGCTGTGGACGAACTCGATCGGGTCCTCGATGGTCAGAATATGCCCTTCGTAAGTTTCGTTGACGTGATCGATCATCGCCGCCAGCGTGGTCGACTTGCCTGAACCGGTGGGGCCGGTGACCAGTACCAGCCCCTTCTCCCTTTCGGCGAGCTCCTTCAGGATGGGCGGCAGTCCGAGATCCGCAATCGTCATCACCTTGCTTGGGATAGCCCGGAACACCGCACCTTCGCCGCGGCGGGACCGAAACGCGTTCACGCGGAAGCGCGCGATGTCGCCTAGGTCGAAGGAAAAGTCGGCATCATTCTTCTCCTGAAACGTCTTGCGCACCGGGTCGCTCATGATGTCGAACACCATGTGGTGCACTTCTTCGGGAGTTAGCGGCACATGCTCAATGCGTTTCATGTCGCCGTGAATGCGCAGCATGGGCGGCTCGCCGGCCGAGAGATGGATGTCAGAGGCTCCTTCGCGGTGGGCAAACGTCAGCAGTTGCGTAATGTCCATACCAACTTCTCGTCGGGCGGCAGTCTCTTTAGCAAGACGCACGCCAGATGCGCCCCCTCCGTGAGCGCGAAGTTGTGCGGGCGCGCCGGCCAAGGCCGAAACGGGTCAGCCGCTGTCTGCACTGCGGCTGTTAATTTGATAACGGGGGCTGCGACAGACTGGCCAGCATGATTTGCATGAGCAGATTGCTGCCGGCGTGGTAGAAGGTTGGCACGAGGATCGTGTCGGTTCGCGCACGCAGCCAGCCGTATACCAGTCCAGGAAAGAAGACGATCAAGCGAACCGGGCCGCCGTGGACGACATGACACGCCGCAAAAAGGGCGGCCGCCGCCAGTAAGCCCACTCCCCACTTGGCCCCGAGAAACTCGTGCGGCCTGCCGTAGACGCGGTCGAGCTGGGTCTGGAGGTATCCGCGGAAGAAGAATTCTTCCGGCAACGCGATCAGCAGAACCTGGTCGACTGCCGAGGTGGCGAACCGTGCCGGCAGGCGAAAGTGAAACTCCAGTCCGGCGGTCCAGTGAGCCAAGAGGTAATGGCCGATGAGATAGGGAACGAAGACCACGGTGATGACCGCGACATGAAAGCGGAAGCTGCCGGGGTTCTCGACGCTAAGGCCATACTCGGGGTACGGTCGCCTGGTCAGGCTGACAAGCGCGAACGGCAGCACAAACCATAGGGTGGGGATGCCCAATCCGACCGCCAGGGGAAGGGTGACGAACAGAAGCGCCAGCGCTTCTGCAATCGGTTGATAGCGATGCATGCTCACGCCGTTCTGTCTGCCGTGTTCACCGTGCAGACGGAGCTGCATCTTCTACTATGATTGCCGGCAAGCCCAGCGGTGCGACCGCACGGGCGAGGGCCACAGCCTCGTCGCGCCGGCCGAAGCGGCCGAGCCGGACCCGGTAGTAGCGGCCGGAGGCTGCGTCAAGCGGCGCGACGTACGCGCCATCAAAGCGCCGGGCCAGGTCATGCTGTAGGCGTAGGGCGTTGTCGCGGTCAGCAAACGCCCCCACTTGGACGCTGTAGGCGACGGCGGCGAGTTGCACGCCGCCGTTGGCTAGCACTTCGATCCGCACCGGGATGGTCCCGGGGCCGACAGCGCCGAGCGCGCGCGCCGCCGCGTACGACAGATCAATGCTGCGCCCCTTTACGAAGGGCCCGCGATCATTGACCCGCACCTCGACCTCTCTACCATTGAGGAGATTCGTCACCGCCACGCGGGTGCCAAGCGGCAGCGTTTGATGGGCCGCTGTCAAGTCGTACTGGTCGTAGATTTCACCACTGGAAGTGGGGTTACCGTGGAAGCCGGGCCCGTACCAGGAGGCGGTGCCCACCTCGACAGCTCCGGGGCGTGATTCGATGCGGGCCGGCCGGCGGCTCACCAGGCAGCACCCCGCCAGCAGAACCGCGAATGTCAAACACCCCGCCACCCCACGCCACATGGTAGCGGATTATACCCGAAGCCGATGTCGAACAACAGAGAGACCTTGTCCCTGGGCTCCGCCCCATCCTTCGCTGGACAAGGCTAAAGGCAAAAGGTCAAAGAGAAAAGCCAGATTCACCATTATCTCTGGCTTTACCCTTTTCTCTTTCACCTTTGCCCTTTTTTCGTCTGGCTTTACCCTTTCCTCTTTCACCCTTTCCCTCCTCTCAGTGCTGCAACAGCGTCAGCTCGATGGCCGCTGCGGCGCCGGCGCCGCTCCAGGAAGCTGTGCGACCCTGGAGTTCAAGCCCGGGTGATGTACTGCTCGCGCGCCGCGTCGGCGTCGTCGTGCACAACGTGCAACTAGCTTAAGCGCTGCGCCTGGAACTCGATTCCAGACGAAGGGTGCACTACGTCTCCGCGAGCCTGGGTCTGGATTACGGGATCGCGGCCAAGAGCTGTCACGGTAGATTTCGGCGCTTGTAGTATAGCCGGTTGACGCCAGCGTTGGCCCTCTGGTTTTCACCTGGCTCTGCCCAGCCCAGCCAGGTCAAAGGTCAAAGCTGAAAATACCTGGTACGTCGCTGGAGAGAAGAGGTCAAGGTAATAGGCCATTGACCCTCAATAGCAAGGCGTTCACTGACTCGCTAACGGTTTGTGAGGCGCCATCTTGGGCACAGCCGTACTAAGCCGACCCCGGCCCCCTTGCCCTTGGAACCGGAAGCGCACGAAACGAACTTTGCACAGCTCGTCGAGCATTACCGACCCTCAGCCGTTTGAAGTGGTGCACCGCGGCGCCCCGTACCTTATTCAATTTGCCCCACAATGCAAGGGCGAGTGAACTAGGTGAAAGCCTCCGGCTTTCCTCTTTGACCTTTGACCTTGGACCTGACTCATTGAATCCGGCTTCCCCCTTTAACCTTTCCCCTTTGACCTTTAACCGGGCGCGGCTTTTGGGGCTCCTGCCGCGTTTTCCTCCAGCACGCGGAACCCGTAGTTGCCCTCCAGGAACTGTTGCACGTACCATCGCATGACATCATGGCTGGTCATGTACATGTCGAGCTGACTGGAGCACGCCATGAGGCGGCCGAGGATGTCCAGCTTGGCTTCCGTTTCCTCGGCCGGCGCCTTCTTGAACCAGGCATTCACCAGATCGCCGCGCCGGTCAACCAGGTAGCCGTAATGGGTCAGGCAGGCGTCAATGAAGCAAGCCCTCAGGTTACGCCGCCAGCGCGTCGCGCCTCCCCCGGTGAAGCGGAAGGAGATGTAGTTGCGCCCCGAAATATCCGAGACACAGGCGTCGACCAGGGAGAAATGATACGCCAGGCGCGAGTTGATGTTCATATATTCGTCCGCCACCAGGACGTAGCTTTTCTCGCCTAGGGCGCGCACGGCACTGTTATGCGACGACAGGGACCCGGCCATGACCGAGGCGAGATCGCTGAAGCTGGCCGGCATCTCGCGCGTCCACGTCACCGCCGGATGGCTGACCCCTTTCCACAGCGCCTGGAAAGGCCGGGAAACGATCTGCGACGGGGTCACGCTAGAACTGTCGGGGTCATCCATCTTCAGGCCGCCGCCCAGATCGAGCACGCGCAGGTTCACCGGTACGGGCGTCAGCAGCCTCTTACAGAGGTGCGGGCCGCGCTCGGACTCGCTCTCGTTGAGCGTGAACATCGCCTCGATGGCTTTTTCGTGGCAGAAGCGGATCACATCGTGGGTCGACTTGCAGCCCCCCGGCCGGAAGTTGAACGCTGATGGATTGAGAAGATGCAGAGTGAGAAGGCGTTGGTTGATGGGGTCGCTGCGGCCGTCCCTGTAGCGTTCCTCGATGACGACCCCGTCCCGGCGAGGCGGCCACAGGTTGCCGGCGTAAACTCTTGCCTGGCCCGCATCCAGGCTTACGGGATCGCCCGCCTTGAGACGTTCGAATGCACCGGTCATTTGGAAAACTGAGGGGATTTTGAATTCTCTCAAGAGAGTGGCGGCGTGCCCCGCCAGGTTTCCCCACTCTGATACCAGGCCCGTGATACGCGGAAACACTTCGATAATCTCGGGGGAGACCCGCCGCACGAACAGCACGGACCCCTCCGGAATGTGGCTCAAGGAGTGGGCATCCTCGGCCAGATACGCCGCTCCGGACGCGCGCCCTGGATACACAGTACGGCCGCCGGCGATGACCGGATCGCCTCGGGGCCGGGACGAGGCCCGGGTGGAGGCCGAACCGGCAAGGACCAACGGGCGCGACTGCAGGATCCAGCAATTGCCGCCTTCATCGATCGCCCATTCCACGTCCTGCGGCGTGCCGAAGTGCTTCTCGATCTGCACGCCCCATTCAGCCAGGAGCTTCAACTGTGCGGGGTCGAGACTGGGGGCTTCGCTTTCACGGGCGGGCAGAGCCTTGTACACGAGTTGCCCTCCCACCTCGGGAACGATTTCCTCCTCTTTCCGGACGATGCTCTGTTCCAAGACGCTGTGGGGCCGGCGGCGGGACACGATGAACAGATCGGCCGACATGTGACCGCTGGCGATGTCCAGAGCCAAGCCGCGGGTGGCCGTAACCCACAAAACTTCCCTTTTCGGGTCTTTGGGGTCGCGGGTGTAGAGGATGCCCGCGGCGCGGGCTCGGATCACCGGCAAGAACAGCACCGCAAGGGGGCTCTCCACCTCCGACAACCCGGTGGACAATCTGTAGAAGAGGGCTCGCTGGCTGAAGCGACCCGCCACCACGCGCTTGTATGCGTCCAGCAGTTGATCGCGGGGCACGTTGATCATGCTGATGAACTGGCCGGCGAAGCTGCGTTCCCCTCCTTCTCCGACGGCGCTGGACCGTACCGCAAATCCAAGTCCACCCGTGGTGAGCTTGGCAGCGCGGTCAGTGATAGCCACCTCAATGTTCCTGGGCACCGGACACGCGAGCACCATGTCTTTGAGCTTCGCTGAGATCCCTCTTAGGGCGTCGAGGTCATTCAAATCCGCGTCCCGCTTCGCGTCCCGAACATCCATCCAAACCGGTATGCCACAGAACTGGCGGTACGCTTCCGTGGTCAGGACGTAACCGTCCGGCACCGGGAGACCGAGCCTATTCTTGATCTCGCCCAAGGCGGCCGCCTTACCGCCCACTTCCAGCGCGGCCTGAGCGTCAACCTCCGACAACGAGGTGGAGAGCCTCGGGATCGCCAACTCCTGGCAGGCAGCGATGTAAGTTTCCACGTCATGACGCTGGGCACGCAGGACCGCAAACAGTGATGAGTAGCGGCCGCCGCTCAGCTTTCCGAGCGCCGCCACGATCCTCTCCGCCTTGTCGAAGATCGTGGTGATGCGGCCGCCGAGCGCGTCGCGCAGTGGCGGGACCTCCCTCAGGTCCTCTTGCAGCCCGGACAGCACTTCCAGGCACTCGTTGTTGAGTTCGAGCAGTTCGCGGAAGCTAGCATACCGCTGTCGCATCCGCTGTTCGGCGGTGCCCACCAGCCTCTTCGAAGTCGATCTGCGCCACAACCCGAACATAGTTTCAATGACGAGCCGGACAGACCTCCGACAGGATTCCGGGAATCACGCAAATCCTTTTCACTATGACTAAACGGTACCCAACCTGCCTCTCTTTATCAACGACCCGAAGCCTTACAACCCTTCGCTGCTTCGTTCTGGGTCGCAAGGGTAAGCCATGGCGGAGTGCCAACAGAGACGCTTCCAAGCCCTTCCAAGACAGCGGCCCCTGCAGGGTAGGCAGTAGTTGACAAAGGGGGGTCGTTAGCACTATGAACCCTGGCGGCAGGCTGGGGACCAGGCCGAACAGCCTGCAGGAGGGGGGAGGCGCCATGGGGGCGCGCCGATCATCGAGCCGGAACACCCACACGCGAGCGAATCGCCGCAGAGCTGCGCGCAGCGGACGCACACGGCCGCCACTCGCGTGGCTGCGGGCGGCAGTGCTGGCGCTCGGGTTGAGCGCGACGGCAGCTGGCGCCGCGGCGGCGAGCACGAGCGACCTGGCGCGCACGGGGGTGGTCTCCTTCTACGCTCGTCGGCAGCTGATGCTCCTGAACGGCCCAAGCACCGAGCCGGTCGACCTGCCTGTGGCCCGCGGCTACCCCCACGAGTTAGACATGTCCGGTGACGGCGGGGTATTGTTGATTGAACGGTCGCTGGTCGAGCGCATCGACCCGGCCGATCCGACACAGCGTTGGCAGCTACGGCTCCCGCGGCCGCACCATGGAGTGCTGAGCCCAGACGGCGGCCGCACGTACATCTCGCGCGCCGCGCCGGCGGTGCTCTCAGCGATCAGGGTAGGAGCGGTGGGCACGCCGGACTGGACGCTGGCGCTGCCGGGTTGCGCGCGTGCGCTGGCGCTGGATGGAACGGGGCGGTGGCTGTTCGCCGCCTACGGCAACCGCGTAGGTCATGTAGCAGTGATCGACACGGCGGTCGGGCGTGTCACACGGCAGTGGGTGACCGGCAAGCCGGTTGCGGCGCTCCGGCTGAGCCGTGACGGCGGCACGCTGTATGCCTTGAACCGCGGCGCTGGCCAAGTCAGCGCGATCCGGGTTGCCGATGGCGTGACACAGGCGACGGTGAAAGTCGGTGCGTGGCCGAGCGCACTGGCGCTTGCGCCCGACGATGCGCAGCTGTACGTGGCCGAGCCGCGGAGCAAGACGGTGGCGGTCGTGAGCGGCGCCGAGTTGCGGCTGGCCGGGCGCATCGTGCTGCCCGGCCGGCCGCATGATGTGGGTCGAACACCGGATGGAGCTTTTGTGGTGGTGACCAGTCCGTCGCGGCGGGCGGTGTACTGGGTGGACACGGTGAGCCGGCAGCTGGTGCGCACGCAACGGTTTCGGCGCCGGCCATGGCGCGTGGTGTTTGCCCGTGAGGTGCTTAGTCCACCGACAGTGACACCTACGCCCACCGTGGGGGGGTTGGAGGTCCCGACCCCCACGCCGACGACCCCGCCGGGCGGGACGCCAACATCGAGCCCAACCTCGATCTCGTCTGCCACGCCGCCCCCCACGGAGACGCCGCTGCCAGCTGCCACGCCGACGGACACACCAACAGCGACCGCAACGAGCACCTTGACCCCAACACATACGCCTGCACCGCCGGGCATGGTCGTCGGCGCGGTGTACGACGACGGCACGGCACAACCACTAAGCAACGTGCTCGTGCTCGGGGCCGGGCAGTCCGGAACGAACACGACCACGAGCACGAATTCTGACGGCCACTACACGTTGCCGCCGCTGCCGCCGGGTGACACGGTGGTCACGCTGAGCGCACCCGGTTACACGCGCGCCGTGCGCCACGTGAACATCGCAGAGCACGCGGGCGCGCACGCACACGATGCCCGCCTGACCTCGCTGGGCGAAGCGGTAGTCATGGGGCCGAATGGCGGAACGGTGGTGGCAGACTTCCGGTCCCCTCGCCCCCTGGGAGAGGGTCAGGCCTGTCCTGAGCCCTGTCGAAGGGGTGAGGGCACAAACGCAGCCGCCCAGATCGAACTCGAGGTTGCGTCCAATACGCTGCCCGACGGCACGCAAGTCCAACTCACGCCGTTGAGCCCTCAAGGCCTCATCGCACCCGTGCCGTTGGGCTGGAGCGTCTTGCTCGGTGTCGACATAGAGTTCCCCTCCCCTGTTGCGATCTCCGGCAACGGGGGAGGGTCAGGGTGGGGGTCCGTCCGTGTGCCGCTCACGGCCTTCGGCGCCGCCGACGCGCAAACGATCACGGCCGCGATCTGGGATGACATAGTACAGCAGTGGCGCACCGGTCCGCCGGGAACGCTGATCGGCGATACTCTTGAAATTCCGGTGCCGAGTCGCGAGTCACCAGTCACGACTCACCAACTCGCCCTCCTCGTCGCCGATGCCACCCCCGCCGCTCCGCCTCCTCCCGTTGTGGGCAAGCCGATCCAAGGGGTCGGTCTGGTGCAGGGAAGCGCGGATTCCGGCAGTGTGACCGCTGATCCGTTGGTGATCCTGGCCGGCACCAACGGCAGCGCTTTCGTGCTCACGCGGGCGCACAGCACGACACCGCTACCCAGCGGCACGTTGCTGCGGGTCGATCTGCGCGAGCATTACACGCTGCGTGACGGCAGTGAGGTCCCCGGCACGGTGGCGACGGAAGAAGTTGTCGGCTATCAGCTTTCTCCAAGCACGAGCGCGTCGCTGGCGGCCTACTTCCGGCTTGTGCCGAGCCGTAATTACGGGCTGGGTGAGCTGCGTAGCGGGCAGGTCGACATCGCTTTGAGCCTCGCGGAGGCGGCGGGCAACGTCGCGCTGATCGACAGCAACGGGGGCACGGTGAACGGCCCGAGCGGGCTGCGCCTGGTGGTGCCGCCGCACGCGGTGACGGGTGGAAGCCTCTTGACGCTCGTTCCCGTCGCGCCGGCATCTCTGCCGGCAGGGGCAGGCACCCGCGCCGATTTCGTCGGCGCCTTCACCCTGCAGGTGAGCGGCGGCGTCCTCGATCCGTTGGCGGCGTACGACCTCGGGCTCGGGACGACGGTGGCGGACGGGGAAGAGTTTGTAGTCGGGAGATGGGAGACGGGAGTCGGGAGTTTCGTGATCGCCGGGCTGGGGCACAGTGCCGGCGGCGACATCGTCGTCGATGCCTGTCCCAGCGGGCTCGGGGGCTGTCTGTCAGGGCTGACCAGCGGTGAGTACGCCGTCTTCACTTTGCCGGCGGCGACCGCGCTGGTCGCTGGGACGGTGGCGGACAGCAGCGGGCCACGCAGCGGCATCGCAGTGACCAGTGATCAGTTGGCGGTGGTCAGTATAGCGGACGCCAGCGGCCACTACGTGCTACCGGCGCCGGTCGGCGTCAGCTCTACACTCACTGCTCGTGACGCGGCGAACGATCTGTCGGCAACCGCAGACGTTGTACCGTCGACCGATTACCGACTGCCGGTCACCGTAGACCTCCTGTTGCACCCTTCGCCGCCGCAGGTAATCCAGATCAATCCGCCCAACCATGCCAGCCAGGTGGAGCGCAGCGCCGTCGTGACGGTGACCTTTTCGAAAGCGATCGACTTGGCGAGCGTGTCCGAGGCATCGGCTCTTCTTCTACAGACCGATTCACGAGCCACGAGCACGAGCCACGAGATCGCCGTACGGCGATCATTAAGCGCCGACGGCACGCAGCTGGTCATCACGCCGACGGATCTGTTGATATCGAGTACCGTCTACGAGCTCACGCTGACCAGCGCCGTCAGCGACCGGCATGGCAACGGACTGCAGGGGTCAGGGGCCAGTGGTCAGGGGTCAGGCGCCTTCGTCAGCGATTTCACAACTTCACCCGTCTTCAAAGCCGATGTGCTCCCCCCGAACACACTGCGGGTCTCCCTGCCGGTCGACGGCACTGGCAATGTGCCGCCGATCGGTACAGTCGGGCGGGTGTTCGTCTGCGGCGGGGCGAATCTCGCGGCGCCGGGCACAGCCGTGGTGGTGCAGAACGCCACGAGCCAAGTGACCTACACTGCCAGCGCCACCGATGCGAATGGTGTCAGCGGCAGCGAGGTGTGCGACGTGCTCTTCCCGGGCCGTTGCGACACGTCGCCGCCGGGCAGCTTCTGCGCGGTGGTCGATGCGGCCATTGGGGACAAGGTACAAGTGCAGGTGCAAGATGTTCTGCACAACACGGTCACGCTCGATGCCGGCAACATGACCGACGAGCGCACGGGCGCCACGGCGATCGGTCCCGACGGCGGTCGCGTTGTGGCCGTGGAGGATTCGCGCTACAGCGCGGAGGTGCCGGCGGGCGCTTTTGATGGCGTGCGAGTCGCAACCGTCTTCCCAATCCGCGATGACGAGTTCCCGGCTCGCATCGATGCTGACTCGGGTATTCATCACCAGGGCGCTGTCTTCCTAGACCTGGGAGATGAAGACGTGATCGCCCGGCAGGAAATCAGCTTGACCATCCCAGCACCACCGAACCTCGACCCTGATGCACAGATTCTCGTCGGCCAGGTGATCAACTTTCGCGGTCGCGATGAACTGACGTTGGTCGATACGGGTTCGTACCGTGTCAACGGAGACGGGCAGGCCGTGTTGTCGACCAACTCTCCACCATTTCCAGGCGCGCGGCGCAGCGGCTACTACAATTTTTCGACACCGGATCGATCAGTGGGCTACGTCCTTGGCGTCGTCGACAAGCATCTGAGCACCGCTGCCATGATGCCGTCGCCCCTGTTTTTTATCTTTCCGTACATCGAGCCCGAACTCACCAGCTTTGCAATGCCGGTACTGGCCGACGAACCCGTCACCGTCAGCCTGCAGAATGTCGGTGGGGAAGTGCTGGACCAAATCGACATTGTGGGGCCGCCGGTAGGTGAGTTCGTATCTCTGCCACGGCCTTTGAGCGACGATCCGACGCCGGTCGCGGTCGAAGGCGTGTCGATTCCCAACGGCGAAACCGGGATTGATACGCAGCGCGAGTTGGATCTTACGTTCAGCCGAGCCGTGAATGCCGGTTCAGACGGCAGACTGCCTGAGGGCGCGATCGAGGTCCGTGATGACAGGGGCAATCTCATTGCGGGAACGTGGGCCGTGGTCAGTGCAGATGGTCGGCGGGTGCGCTTTTTCCCGCTGCGCCCTTTTCCGCCGGGGCGAACCGTCGGGGTGACAGTCGTCCATCTGGAAGACACTGCTGGGAACGTCTTCTCGGGCTTCGCGTCGAGCTTCGCAACGTTCGCCCCTGTTCTGGTGGCGTCGCTCCCGATCGCCTCGAATGACGTTGACCTGCTCCAGATACCCAGTCCTTCTGGGACATCACGGGCGGTCGCGGTGGTTGCGCGCAACGGAGACTCGACGACTGACAGTTTCGGCGGGATTGTCTCTGTGGATGTGCGCAACGCGCGTGCGCCGGTGGTGTTGGGGGAAGCACTCACGCCCGGTACCGACCGCGCTGTTCGCGTTGTCAGCAACAGTCCGCCGCGTGTGGTCAGTGTCGATGCCGCCGGTAATCCGCAGCGTTATGGCACCATCCGTGCGTTCGACTTCAGTGATCCCGCCGTGCCGGTCGAGGTGGGTCGACGAGTGCTGAACCTGTCTCCGCAAGCGATCAGCGAGCAGATTTTTCTCCAGGACGTTCCGACGGAAGGGGGCGTGCCACTGGCGATTGCGCTGATCGGCACCGACGCCGCCTATGTTGCGAATCCGCCGGTGATTGGCATCCAGCAGGTCACGCTGTCGCGGATGATCCCGCCGCGCAATGAGATCGAGGGGATGCTCAACGGCGAGTTCCGGGTTGTGGCAGCGCTGCGGCAATTCGTGCTGGCGGCGGGACAGCACAACGGCACAAATGAATTCCTCGTCCTTGATGCCACCCTCACCGGCGTGCGTGACCGGCTCCCGCTGCAGGTGGCTCCCATGGATATGCTAGCCATCCCGTCGTACCCGATCGACTTCGATGGGGACGGAAACCTTGGAGTCGCTGAAGACCAGGATGGTGACCCTACCACTGCAGCCGATGAAATAAGCGATCTCGTTGTCACGACGTGCGAGCCTCGCACCCTGTGTGTCCTGCGGTTGGACGCGAGCGGCAAGATCATCGCCACAACGAAGCTCCTTTTACCCGCCAGCCTTGGTGGCACGCGTGGTGGCGCTGTCGATCCGCAGCGCCGTCTGCTCTATCTCGCGGCCGGCACGGCCGGGCTGGCGGCCGTCGACTTCAATGACCCGTTGCAGGCGCCGTCAGCCGGTGATCCGATTTTGGCCGTGGTGCCGTTGAGCGGACAGGCAAAGCGCGTGCGGCTGTACACCGATGCGCGCGGCATCGAGTATGCACTCGTTGCGACCGACGAGAGCCTCGATGTGGTGCAGGTGACGCCCGGGGAAGCCGGTCTGAGCATCTACGACACCAACAACGGGGCAGTCATTCCGGAACGGTTTGAAGAGAGTGATGGCACGTTTATTCTGGTGAACAATGACAACGACGACGCTGACGTCGATGCGAATGGCACGCCGATTCTTGACAAAGACGACATCGGCCGCGTCGAGGGCGAGGACGACCTGCGGCGCCTCGATATCAAAGTGCCGATGACGGATGGCATCGTGACCTTGGACATGCCGTCCGGCACCGCGCAAGCGCGCCTGTGGCTTACGGCCGACCGAGACGGCGCGTTCCCACTACCGCAGCGGTACGACCTCGGAGCGGGGCAAGGGCCGCCGGAAACAGTGTGGATCGAGGGCATCGCGCCCAGCGCCGCCGATCGCGACGTGCGGATTACCTTCCATTGGGAGCCGCCGCCGGGTAGCCCGTTGCTCCCGTTCGACGATGCGGTCACCGCCACGGTGGTCGAGCTGGACTACATCCCGGGGCGGCACCCGACGGGCGTCTACGTGGACCCGGCGGGCGAACGGAAGACGAGTTTCTTCAGGACCAAGCATACCGAGCTGCGCGACATCCTGGCAGGGCAGGGACAGCCGACACTCGACGATCTCCCCCAGGCGAATTTTGGTGGGGTGCGCATTCGAGGCGTGGACTCCGGCTCCATCGCCGAGGTCACGGTCCGTGCGGCTGACGAGACTTCACGGCATGGGGCTCACGCGCCGACTCTCGATGAAACGCTCCCGACGGATCTCACGCTGGTCGCAAGCTCGACTCCGCGCACGTTGATCTCGCGAGAAGATCTCATGGTTTACACGGGCGTCGTCGATGTGGGCGGCGCGGTGCTGGGTCCGGCCGATGTGCGCGATCGGTTCAGGCCGGACGATGCGCTGCCGTTGAACACCGATGCAGCGGTTTTGGCCAACACCGCCGTGCTGCAACGGATAGTTCTCCGAACGCCCAGCCTCGGCGAGCATCCCCCGTTGCTCGGTGGCGGTGCGGGTGCGGCGGCGCTCGAAATCATCGATGCGCAGGCCTTTGCGAGCCAGATCAGCGCGGGAGTGCGTGGCAGCGCACTTTACGACGAGTACCTCGCCTTCGACGCCGGTGGTCATGAGAACTTCACCGGCATGGAGGGTGCGCTGGCGGATCGCTGGAGTCGGCTCATCGTGCAGCTGGTGCTGCCGGCGACAGACCCGCACACCAGCTTTGATTTTCACCTGATGACCGATCCACCGAGTGACCAAGCGAAGTTGGGCTCCAATCATCGCGGCGACGGGCAATTCCCCTTCGGCATGCTATCGCTCACCGGCTTCGACGGCCTCAATGCCGATGAAACCGCACCGGAGCAGGTCACGCCCGACGGCCCCGCACTCGACATGATAGACGTGCCGCTGCGGAAGCAAAACGGCCGGCGCGTGACGGTAGTAACCTTCACGCCACCAGGGTCGTTCCCGTTCAACAGAGAGGCGGAGGCGGGGTTGACTCAGAGCCTCACGGTGTCGCTCGGACCGAGCGGCAGCGAAGAGGTGTGGGCCAAGCCATCGTTGCTTCTCGTGCGACCGCCGGTCGTCTTTGTTCACGGCCTGACAGGCTCGCCCGACGCGTGGGGTGAGGACTTCCTGGGGACATTTGAGCGTAACTTCGTGTTTGACTTCGTCGATTACGCAAGCCGATCGGTGTCAGGATTCGACACGATCTTCACCGCGGTGCCGCAGAAGATCAACGAGCTCTTGACCGCCTTCCGCACGGCGCATCACGACCCCGTATCTCCTCCCGCCCGGGGAGAAGGCGGGGCCCGTCTCGACGACGTCAGCGACAGGAAGATTGCGGCCACCCAGGTCGATATCATCGGTCACAGCATGGGTGGCCTGGCAACCCGCTGGTTCGTTACCGACGACCTGAGCGGCGTATCGCCGGTACCACGTCAGATCACATACCCCACGAGCGCCCAGATTTCGCCCAGCCCAACTGATGGCATCGGCTTCCTTCCGATTCGCACAGACCGCGCTCCGTCGGTGAAATTCAAGCAGGAATCGAACTTCACGCGTGGCAGCATTCGCAAGGTCGTCACGCTCGCATCGCCGCAACTCGGGAGCCCGCTGGCCAATTATGTAACTCACGAGATCTGCCACGACGATGCCTCGTGTTACACAAGTCTGACCGGCAAGGGGCTTGTCCTTGGCGCACTTGGGTTTATTTTCGGCGAAGTACCCTTTGCAGCGCTCGGAGCTCAGGATTTTGGGAACGCGATATACGATTTGTCGCAAGGCAGCGCCGCGAACAAGTTGTTGCAAGACGTACCAAGCGCCGCTGTGCCGGTGCACGCGGTGGCCGTGTACAAAGACGGGGCGGATTTGATCACGCTGGCAGGTGGCGCTGTGACCTTCGAGGCCTTCGAGGGGCTTCTGAAGTTTGCCGCCGTGTTCCACACCCTGCCGCCGCTGCCGCTTCCAGAGGACCTGGTGGCCGTTGTGACCGCACCCGGGTTTGAGAAATACTGCCCAGGGTTCGGCCTGATAACCAGCGACATCATCGTTCCGGTCGAGAGCGCACGTTATGGCAACCCGGCGCAGACCAATATCGATGGCTTCACTCACATGGGGGCGAACCAGTCTGACAAGGTGGCAGAGAAAATAAGGTGGGTGCTGTACGACCAGCAGCAAAACACCATGGTCAATAGTTTCAACCAAGGCTTCCCGGCGGGTCAGCCGGCGCCGCTGAATTGCCGGTAGGAGGGCAACATCATGCGAGCGCAACTCATTGCTCTGATTGGTAGCGTCTTGTGGGCGTCTACGGCGGGCGCCCAGGGCCTCGTTCCCACGCCCCCCGGCGGCCCGCTGTGTCAACCGCGGCTCTGTCACGAGTACCGCCAGCTGTACTTTACGAGCGCGGGGACGGGTTATGTCTCTGATGGCCGCAATCTGTTCCGCACCACCGATGCAGGGAACACGTGGACGCCGATTTTGGGGCCAATAGCGGGCAGCAGCGAGGCCGGGGAACTCTTCTTCCTTAACGAATCAGTCTTTTTCTCCTACGCCGAGAATGTGCACGAGTTTCTCAAGACGACCGATGGCGGCAAGACGTTCGCGCACCTAGCGACGACGGGGCCTTCGGTCCGCAAGCGAGGCGCGACTGATAGCGTTCACATGGGGTTTTTCTTCATCGACGCCGAGCACGGGTGGGCGCCGGGCAACGAGACCGTGTACTTTACAACGGACGGGGGGATCACCTGGAAGGTGGTCAGCCTGCCCACTGATGCGCACCAGGCACGGCGCATCTGGATGTTCGACCCGCAGCACGGGATTGCCCACAGTCGGGGGCAGATCTTCAAGACCGAAGACGCTGGGCTGGTTTGGCGGCTAGTTCCGAGCACGCACGAGATGGATCGTGTACGCTGCCTTAAGTCAGGATTCTGCCTTGGCTGCCAAACGGGGAGCGAAAGTGATGTTCAAGCAGCCTACATCAGTCGTGACGGCGGGCAGACGTGGCAGCAGACCCAGACGGGCATCGACGGGGACAAGGACTTTGTGAATGATTGCCAGGCAGTCCCTGGAGGGGCCGCGGTGATCGTCGGGGCGCACAACGATCAGGGCGAATCCGAGGTTCGACATCTGATAGGAACGAAGACGCCGATTCCGGCACCGCCGCCTGACCGGGCCTTTCTTGTCAAGTGGGACGGAACTGCGTGGCAGCGCACCGAGTATCCGGAGATCGGTCGGTTTCGGGGAATACAGTACGTTACGCCTACCGAGGCATGGGCGAGCGCCGATCACAACGGCATCCTGCACAGTACCGACGGTGGGCAGACGTGGACGTTCGTACCCGACTATTATCGCCAAATCGTGCTGCTGACTCCGAGCCCGACGCCATTCGTGTTTCCGACGCCAGCGCCGACGCCGTGAGCGCTGTGACCTCGCCAGCCCTGATCCCGCCGCACGGCAGCTACCGCCAGCTGCGCAGCTTTCAGTGCGCGCAACAGGTCTACGACGCGACCGTCATCTTCTGCGATCGGTTCGTGGAGAAGCGTTCCCGCACCCGTGACCAGATGGTGCAGGCGGCGCGCAGCGGCGTGCAGAACATCGCCGAAGGTAGCATGGCCTCGGCGACCTCGAAGAAAATGGAGCTGAAGCTGACCGGCGTGGCCCGGGCCAGCCTGGAAGAGCTGCTGCTGGACTACCAGGACTTCCTGCGTCAGCGCCACCTGCGCCTCTGGCCCAAGGACTCGCCCGAAGCGCTGGCCGTGCGGAGGTGGTACCAGTCGGACGCGTCGGACAGGTCGGACCCGTCTGACGCTTACGGTATCGCCACGGCCTCGCCGGAAGTGGCGGCAAATACTCTGATCTGCCTGATCAATCAGGTCAGTTTCCTGCTGGGGCGGCAGTTGCGTCAACTTGAGCGGCAGTTTCTGCATGAAGGTGGCTTCAGCGAGCGGCTGTATCGCGAGCGCCAAACACGGCGGAGAGATCCGTGACCGCTCCTCCGCGGGGAGCCGGCACCGCGGCTCCGGGCGCCAGCCCATCACGTGCTGAGATGCACGGCGTGCCGACGAAGCGGCTCAACGAGCAAGTCAAACGGAACGCAAAGCGGTTTCCCCCGGATTTCGTGTTTCGGCTCACGAGCTAGGAATTTGCGGGTTTGAGATCGCAGATTGCGATGTGAGACGCGCCCCGCAACCGGTCGCAAATTGCGACCGCAAAGGCAAGGCGTGGCGGACGGCGGACACCGCGGTACGCCTTCGAGCACGGCGCACTGAGAGGAGGGAACCCGCGGCGTTCAAGCGCGCGGTCGCTATGCCGGATACCGGGTGTTGACCCGGCATGTTGTTTTGTTGGATGAAGGCAGCGGTCTGTGATCGGAACGGGCGACAGGCCCAGGTGATGAAGACCATGAGTTTAATGGCACCGAGTTGTCTTGCCACTTTCACTCGCGCGGGCGCTGAGCCAGGGAGCGAATCGCCGTGACCAGACGGTGTGGGCAAAACGGCAAGCCACGCGTGGAGCCTTACGACGCTGCCAACGCGCTTTCCGCTGTCCGGCTGCGCAGGGCGTTCAGCGGGCAACTGGGATGACCCGGTTCCCGTGCCCCTACCTGCACGGAGCGGTGGAACTCACCGACGAGCGCGAGCGGCACATCGCGCGGCGTCACCCGGATCTATACCGGGAACACTGGCCGCGGGTCGCCGAAGCCATTGCAGACCGCGACCAGGTGCGCTGCTCGGGGCGCGACCCAAGCACGCGATTGTTGACGCGCTGGTTTGCCGCCGTAGAAGGGGGTAAATACGTAGTGGCTGCGGTCGTCACCGAACTAGGCACCGACCGTCACTGGCTCTCCACTGCCTACATCGCGCGGCGTCTCAGCCAAGGAGTGAACGTCGAATGGCAGCGAAACTGACCCTCAACTACGACCGCGAGGGTGACATCCTCTACATCGACACCAAACCGCCGTACGAGGACCAGGAGTCTGAGGAAGTGGGTGACGGCGTGATCGCACGCCTCAATCCTCACACCGGTGAGGTGGAGAATTTGGAGATTCTGTTCTTCTCGTCTCGGTTGCAGGCGAAGGACTTCCTCAAGCTGCCGATTACCGCTGACCTGCGCCTCACAACGCAAGCGTAGAACTGCTGGTGTCCACTCCGCTAGTGAGGCCGCACGGCCACGTAGCCGCAAACGGCTCACACCCGGCGTTACCGCTCCGGGCCGAGTTGTGGTAAACGCCTAGCGCGCACGACAAAGCGATGCCGCGCATCTTCGACAACATCACCGGGACCGCTTGGGACAAGGGGCTGCGATGACGCAGTCTGCTGTGTCTGTGAGCGACGTCGCGCAGCTCATCCTGATCGTACGCGGTCGCCGAGTGATGCTCGACGCCGACCTGGCAGCGCTGTATGGCCTGCCAACGAAGGTGCTCGTCCAGGCAGTGAAGCGCAACCGCGAACGGTTTCCGCCCGACTTCATGCTTCAGCTCACCGATGCCGAGTTCGAGAATTTGAGGTCACAATTTGCAACCTCAAGTCAGTGGGGTGGCCGCCGGTATCCGCCTTATGCCTTCAGCGAGCAAGGCGTGGCGATGCTCTCCAGCGTCCTGCGAAGCAAGCGTGCGGTGCAGGTGAACATCGAGATCATGCGGGCCTTCGTTAGGCTCCGCCGCGTGCTGGCGTCACACAAGGATTTGGCGCAGAAGCTCCGCGAATTGGAGCAGCGTTATGATGGCCAGTTCAAGTTGGTGTTCGATGCTATCCGAGGACTCATGTCGCAGCCGGAGACCAAGCGCCGCCGGATCGGGTTTCTGGTCAAAGAAGCTGCGACTCAGTATCGAGCGGCCCGCAGCCGAAGGCAACGGACAGGGGCCTGACGATGCCTCGAATCTTTGACAACATTGACCAGTCTCTGCTTCCCGCGTTACGCGAGACGCTGAACGTCGCGGACAGGGCCGACTTCTGCGTCGGCTACTTCAATCTCCGCGGGTGGAAGCAACTCGACTCGTACATCGAGCGCTGGTCCGGCGGCGACGGCCACTGCTGCCGGCTCCTCGTTGGAATGAACCGCCAGCCGAACGAAGAGCTGCGGGCGGCCATGAGTCTGACCGGCGCGGACGGTGAGATCGACAATCAGACCGCTTTACGCCTCAAGAAAAAGCTGGCTGAAGACTTTCGTGAGCAGCTGGCTCTGGGCGTACCGACCAACGATGACGAAGTCGGGCTCCGACGATTGGGCACGCAGATCAAGGCGAAGAAGGTCGTCGTCAAGCTGTTCCTGCGTCATCCGTTACACGCCAAGCTCTATCTGCTGTTCCGCCCCGACCCGATCAACCCAACGGTCGGCTATCTCGGCAGCAGCAATCTCACGCTCGCCGGTCTGTCGAAGCAAGGCGAGCTGAACGTCGACGTTCTGGATCACGATGCCTGCAACAAGCTCGCGAGGTGGTTCGAAGACCGCTGGAGCGACCGCTGGTGCTTTGACATCTCCGACGAGCTGGTTGGCATCATCGATGAGAGCTGGGCCCGCGAGGACCTGATCCCACCGTACCACATCTACGTCAAGATGGCGTACCACCTGTCGCAGGAAGCGCGCGCCGGCCTGTCAGAGTTCCGCATCCCGAAGGAGTTCGGCAACAAGCTCTTCGAGTTCCAGACTGCGGCGGTCAAGATCGCCGCGCATCACCTGAACAAACGAGGCGGCGTGCTGATTGGCGACGTCGTGGGTTTGGGCAAGACGCTGATGGCAGCCGCCGTCGCCCGAATCATCCAAGAAGACCGCGGGCTGAGCACGCTGATCATCTGCCCGAAGAATCTCACCCGCATGTGGCAGACCTACGTCGACGAGTATGGCCTGCAAGCGAAAGTCCTCTCGATCAGTCGGGTCGTCCAAGAGCTCCCGAACGTTCCCGCTCGATTCCGATTGGTGCTCATCGATGAGAGCCACAACCTCCGCAACCGCGAAGGTCGCCGCTATCGCGCAATTCAAGAGTTCATCGCTCAAAGCAACAGCCACGTTATTCTCCTGTCGGCCACCCCGTACAACAAGACCTACCTCGACCTCTCGAATCAGCTGCGGCTCTTCGTGAAAGATGATCAAGACCTCGGTGTTCGACCGGAGCAACTGCTGCGGAACCTCGGAGGAGCCGAGGAGTTTAAGAGGCGCCACCAGTGCGAAGTTCGCACCCTTGCCGCTTTTGAGAAGAGTGCGTACGCCGACGATTGGCGCGACTTGATGCGCCTGTACCTGGTTCGCCGTACGCGAACCTTTATCCAGGACAACTACGCCCAAACCGATCCAGCCACCGGGCGGAAGTATCTGACCTTCGAAGATGGCTCACGCTCCTATTTCCCAACGCGCGTACCGAGGACGGTGAAGTTCAAGATCGACGACAAATCTTTGGCCGATCAATACGCCCGGCTCTACGCCGACGACGTGGTCAATACGATCAACCACCTCAATCTCCCGCGCTACGGACTCGGCAACTACGTGCACGCCGCGCCGCACGAGCCGCCCACGCAGGAGGAGGCGAAGGTGCTGCAAGATCTTTCGCGCGCCGGGCGCCGCCTCATGGGATTTTGTCGCACGAATCTCTTCAAGCGCCTCGAAAGCAGCGGTCAAGCGTTCCTGCAATCAGTCCAACGCCACATCCTCCGGAACTTCGTCTACCTGCACGCGCTCGAACGGGAAGATCGCCTTCCCATCGGCACGCAGGACGCCGCGCAGCTCGATGCCCGCGTCACCGACGAAGATGATGGCGCCTCCACGGGAAGTCTGTTCGACGATGACGACGGCAGTGCGGAGAACGGCAGTGACGCCACCGCGCTTCGGAACGAAGAAGATTTCAAGCGCCGAGCGGCCGAGATCTACGGTCAGTACTCGATTCAATACAAGCGCCGCTTCAAGTGGCTTCGCCCCGGGTTGTTCGTGAAGAGCCTGGCGAGTGACCTGCGCAGCGATTCGGCCGTGCTCCTCGCGATCCTGCGACAATGCGGCGAGTGGGACGCCAACAAGGACGCGAAGCTCGCCGCCTTGGCGCGATTACTCACGAAACAGCATCCCGAGGAGAAGGTCCTCGTCTTCACGCAGTTCGCCGACACGGTTCGGTATCTGGAGACTGAACTGCGGGCGCGGGGCGTCGCAAGACTTGCGGGCGTCACCGGCGACTCAACCGATCCGACCGCGGTCGCGTGGCGTTTCAGCCCAGAGAGCAACAATAGGGGAGGTAGCATTCTACCGAGCGACGAGTTCCGAGTGCTCATTGCTACGGATGTCCTCAGCGAAGGCCAGAACCTGCAGGACTGCGCGACCGTCGTGAACTACGATCTGCCGTGGGCCATCATCCGGCTTGTCCAGCGTGCCGGCCGTGTCGATCGAATCGGGCAGAAGGCCGATGCGATTCTCTGCTACTCGTTCCTTCCTGCCGACGGCGTCGAACGAATCATCCGACTCCGGGCTCGGGTGCGTCAGCGCCTCCAAGAGAACGCGGAGGTGGTAGGCACTGACGAGGCGTTCTTCGAAGACGATCGCAACAACCAGGTGGTCCTTGATCTCTACAGCGAGAAGGCCGGCATTCTCGACGGCGACGCGGACAGCGAGGTCGACCTGGCTTCGTATGCCTTCCAGATCTGGAAGAACGCCATCGATGCCGACCCGAGTCTGCAGAAGGCGATCCCCGAATTGCCGCCGGTCGTCTTCTCGACCCGAGCGCATCAGCCCGCTGCTGACGCGCCTGCCGGCGTGCTTGTGTATCTCCGGACAGCCGAAGGCACCGACGCACTCGCCTGGGTGAACGAGCAGGGCGACAACGTCACCCAGTCGCAACTTGCCATCTTGCGCGCCGCCGAGTGTGCGCCCAACACGCTGGCGATCCCGCGCCACGAGAAGCATCACGAACTCGTGCGGCGCGGCGTCGAACACATCGTCGAGGAAGAGAGGTCAGCGGGCGGGCAGCTCGGCCGCCCGTCGGGCGCGCGCTTCCGCACCTACGAGCGCCTGAAGCGCTACGCGGATGAGGTGAAGGGCACGCTGTTCGAGTCGCAGGAGTTGCTGAAGGCTATCGACGACATCTACCGCTACCCGCTGCGGCAGCCCGCGGTCGATACACTCAATCGCCAACTGCGCAGCGGCATCTCCGACCAGACCCTCGCGCAGCTCGTGGTCGCGCTGCGGGACGAGGATCGGCTGTGCGTCGTGCACGAAGAAGAGCAGACGCATGAGCCTCGAATCATCTGCTCGATGGGACTCTTTCCCGCAAGCGTTGGGCGGTAACCCCATGCCCTTCGACTCCACCCACGCTCGCCAGCTCATCCAGAATTTCGACTGGAACGCTCTCTTCGTCGAAGTCCTAGGCTGGTCGCAGCCGCAATCGACACGCTCCGTAGCGATGACCCACGACGGCAAGACGTTCCAGCGCCGCCAGGTCGCCCAGCTCTCGGGCGTGGTGGTCTTCGAGATCGCCGCTGACGAGGGCCCGATCCCCGACGCCAAGACCTGCGCAGCGCTGCACAAGGAAGTCGCCGCACTGCACCACGAGAACCTGCTGATCTTCACCGACAGGCAGCGCACCCAAAGCCTCTGGTACTGGGTGAAGCGGCAAGACGGGAAGACCTACCCGCGCGATCACCTCTACGCCCGCGGTCAACCCGGCGATCTCTTCCTCGGCAAGCTTGCCGCCATGGTCGTCGACATGAGCGAGCTGGACGAGGCCGGCAACCTGCCGATCACCGAGGTCGCTCGCCGCCTCAAGCAAGCGCTCGACGTGGAGCGCGTCACGAAGCGCTTCTACAAGGAGTACGAAGCCCAGCACGTCGCCTTCCTCCAGCTCATCGAAGGCATCGACGACGAGCGCCAGCGCCGCTGGTACGCGTCGGTGCTGCTGAACCGGCTGATGTTCATCTACTTCCTGCAGAAGAAGCACTTCATCGACAACGGCAACGGGAACTACCTGCAGGACAAACTGGCCGAGAGTCGTGCGACTGGAAAGAACCGCTACTACCGCCGCTTCCTTCGCACGCTTTTCTTCGAAGGGTTTGCAAAGCCGAAGGACCAACGTTCGCCCGAAGCCCACGCGTTGCTCGGTGAGATCAAGTACCTCAACGGCGGTCTGTTCCTGAAGCATCCGATCGAGGAACGGTATCCCGACATCGACGTGCCCGACGAGGCATTCGACAACCTCCTGGCGCTGTTCGGGCGCTATTCTTGGCACCTCGACGACAGGCCCGGTAAGGATGACAACGAGATCAATCCCGACGTCCTCGGCTACATCTTCGAGAAGTACATCAACCAGAAAGAGTTCGGCGCCTACTACACGCGCACCGAGATTACCGAGTACCTGTGCGAGCGGACGATACATCGGCTGGTGCTGGACGGGGTCAGCTCACCGGAGGTGCCGGGGGTAGCGCCGGCGCGCCAGTTCGAGTCGGTGGCCGACCTGCTCATCAACTTGGACGCCCCGCTGTGCCGGCAGTTACTCCACGACGTGCTGCCGAACCTGACCTTACTCGATCCGGCCTGCGGGTCGGGTGCGTTTCTCGTCGCGGCGATGAAGACGTTGATCAACGTATATGCTGCGGTCGTCGGGAGGATCGAGTTCCTCAACAACCGCAACCTCGCGGACTGGCTCCGCACCACCAAGCGCGAGCACCCGAGCATTGGCTACTTCATCAAGAAGCGGATCATCACCGACAACCTGTTCGGCGTCGACATTATGGAGGAGGCGACGGAAATCGCCAAGCTGCGCCTCTTCCTGGCGCTGGTCGCCGCGGTCGATCACGTCGATCAGCTCGAGCCCCTGCCGAACATCGACTTCAACATCCTCGCCGGCAACTCACTCATCGGCCTGATGCACGTCGACGATGAGGAGTTCAACCAGCACAAGGCACTAGGCGATCTGTTTCGCCGCAGCTACAAGGAGATTCTTGCCGAGAAGAACCGACTGATTGAGCAGTATCGCCATGCGACTGCCTACGCCGAGGACCTGACCGTCCTTCGCGATGACATCGACAAGAAGAAGGAGGCGGCGCGCACAACGCTGAATGAGATGCTGTTGACCGAGTTCGCTCGCCTCGGCATCAAGTTTGAGCAGGCCACGTGGGACGCGGCGAAGAAGACTGAAGGCAAGCCCACCAAGCGGGCGCTGACGCTTGCGGACATCCGCGCCTTGCGCCCTTTCCACTGGGGCTACGAGTTCGACGAGATTCTCAACAAGCGCGGCGGCTTCGATGCCATCATCGCCAACCCGCCGTGGGAGATCTTCAAGCCCAACGCCAAAGAGTTCTTCGACGACCATTCCGATCTGGTCTCGAAGAACAAGATGCGCATCGAGGACTTCGAGAAGGAGAAGGCGAAGCTGCTGCAGAAACCCGAGATCCGAGCTGCCTGGCTGGAGTACTTGAGCCGCTTCCCTTACGTAAGCCACTTCTTCCGGTCGGCGGCTGAGTACAAGAACCAGATCGCAGTCGTGAACGGAAAAAAAGCGGGGACCGACGTCAACCTCTACAAGCTCTTCATCGAGCGGTGCTTTGGTCTCCTTCGCGCGGCAGGCCGGTGCGGCATGCTGGCTCCTGCGGGCTTCTACACCGACCTCGGCAGCAAGCAGCTCCGGGAGATGCTCTTCTCTCAGGGGCAACTCGATGTCCTGTTTGGGCTGGCGAACGAGCGCTACATTTTCGAAGGCGTGCACCACGGGCAGAAGATCTGTCTGCTCGCCTTCGAGAAGGGCGGAAGCACAGAGCATTTCACCGCGGCGTTTCGCATCAATCCACGCGAGGCGGTCAGCCCCGATACACTGGAGACGTTTCTCCATGCGCGTTCCGAGCATGTCGAGATCAGCGTGCCGCTCGTGCGCCGGCTATCTCCTGACTCCCTGTCGATAATGGAGTTCCGGACAGCGACCGACGTTCGGGTTGCCGAGAAGATGACCCGCTTCCAGAGATTGGGAGAGACGGCGGTAGGAGTGTGGAATGTGGAGCTCCTCCGAGAGTTCGATATGGGCGACAAAACTGGGTTGTTTCGCTCGTCACCCAGTGCTTCGCGTGTGCCGCTAGTTCAAGGAAACATGATCCACCAGTTCGAGCCGTCGTTTGCTCCACCCCAGTATTGGATCGACTTGAAGGAGGGGCGCGCACGGCTGCTGGGACGTGCAGTCGACACAGGGCAGATCTTGTCGTACCAATGCTATCGATTGGCTCACCGCCGCATCGCCGGCAAGGTAAATGAGCGAACCCTGATCGCCTGCGTGTTGCCGAAAAATCGCTTTTGCGCCGACACAGCGCAGACTATCCGCAATCTGCTTCCGGGCCCGGTGACGCTGTACCTGACGGCGGTGTTCAACTCCTTCGTCGCTGATGCAGAAATGAAGCGCCGGATCACGCAGCACCTGGACATGCACTTCATGTACAATCTGCGAGTTCCGCGACTCACCGAGCGAGATGCTCTATTCGAACCGATAGTCCGGCGAGCAGCTTGCCTCACCTGCATGCCGGTTCCGGAAATTCTGACCGGAAGAATTCCGGAAATTCTGTCCGGTCTTCGAAAGGAGACCGGAGATGAGAGCAGAGAAGGAGGAGGCGTTTGAAAACGTCGGTGCACGGCCGGGAAA